>Ga0307316_10000176_pt1 | contig 17761 bp, 16 predicted proteins | sample ER_DNA_356_FD_194504 | JGI IMG/M metagenome (GOLD analysis project Ga0307316, IMG submission 194504) | Bulk soil microbial communities from the East River watershed near Crested Butte, Colorado, United States - ER_DNA_356 | ecosystem: Environmental > Terrestrial > Soil > Floodplain | place... | reverse complement strand
CTCGGCATCGGTTCCCCCGCAGGGCGGCCGCAAGCACCCCCACCAGGAGTTCCTGACGATCGACACCACCAACATCCTCTTCATCTGCGGCGGCTCCTTCGCCGAACTCGACAAGATCATCGAGCGCCGCCTCGGCGACAGGGGCGTCGGTTTCGGCGCGGCGATCTCCTCGCGGGAAGAGAAGGACGCCGGCGAATGGTTCGAGAAGGTGCTGCCCGAGGACTTGATCGAGTACGGGTTGATCCCCGAGTTCATCGGCCGGCTGCCGGTGATCACCGCGATCCACCAGCTCAGCCGCGACGACCTGACGACGATCCTGACCGAGCCGCGCCATGCGCTGACCCGGCAGTTCCAGCGCTTCTTCGAGTTCGACGACATCGAGCTGGTCTTCTCCGAGGACAGCCTCGAGGCGATCGCCGACAAAGCGCTGGAGCGGGAGACCGGGGCGCGCGGCCTGCGCTCGATCCTCGAGGAGACCCTGCTCGACGTCCAGTTCGAGCTGCCCTCGCGCCGCGACGTCACCAAGTGCGTCGTCACCAGGGAGACGATCACCCAGGGACGACGGCCGACCCTTGTCACCGAGGCCGCCCAGCAGGACATCGGGCCGGCCGAAGAGGGGCTCTCCGAGGAATCGGCTTAGGCCGGGGGTAGTGGAGGGTCGTGGGACCCCCTCAAAACTTGCTCCCTGCGGTCGCTTTTGAGTGTTTTGAGAGGGTCCCCCGGCCCTCCCGACTCGCGATGCTTATCTAGACTCGCCGCCGTGGACGCGGCGCGGCGGAAAAGGCTCGAGGAGACCACTCGCTACGACCCCTCGGAGGTGGAGGGTCGGATCTTTGCCGAGTGGATGGAGGGGGGGTACTTTCATCCCCCCGCGGAGGGGACGCCTGAGGAGAACTTCTCGGTCGCGATCCCGCCGCCGAACGTGACCGGCGCGCTGCACATGGGGCATGCGCTGAACGGCTCGATGCAGGACGCGCTGGTGCGCCTGAACCGGATGCGGGGCCGCAACACGCTCTGGATCCTCGGCACCGACCACGCCGGCATCGCCACCCAGGCGGTGGTCGAGAAAGGCCTGCGGGCTGAAGGCAAGACGCGGCAGGAGCTCGGCCGCGAGGAGTTCGTCAAGCGCGTCTGGGCCTGGAAGGAGGAGTACGGCTCGCGGATCGTCGAGCAGTACAAGCGCCTCGGCGCCTCTTGCGATTACGAGCGCGAGCGCTTCACCCTCGACGGCGACTACGTCCGCGCCGTCTACCGCGTCTTCAAGCGGCTCTACGACAAGGGCTACATCTACCGCGACTTCTACATGGTCAACTGGGACCCCGGATCGCACTCGGCGATCTCCGACCTCGAGGTCGAGAACCGCGAGGTCGAGGACGCCCTCTACTCGATCGACTACCCGGTCGAGGGCGGCGACCGCGTCCTCACCGTCGCAACCGTCCGCCCGGAGACGATGCTCGCCGACACCGCCGTCGCCGTGAACCCCGATGACGATCGCTACCGTGACCTCGTCGGCAAGTTCTGCGTCCTGCCGCTGGTCGGCAGGCGGCTGCCGATCATCGCCGACGAGCACGTCGACCCCGAGTTCGGAACCGGGGCGCTGAAGATCACCCCCGGCCACGACCCCAACGATTTCGAGATCGGCCGACGGCACGGGCTCGAGGAGATCGGCGTGATCGGGGCCGACGGGCGGATGAGCGAGGAGGCCGGGGGCTTCGCCGGGATGACCGCAGCCGAGGCGCAGGTGGCCGTGGTCACGGCGCTGCGCACCGACGGACGCCTGCGCGGCGAGGAGCCCTACGTCCACTCGGTCCCCTTCTCCCACCGCTCCGGCGAGCGGATCGAGCCGCTGATCTCGCTGCAGTGGTTCTGCCGCATGGACGAGCTGGCGAAGCCGGCGATCGAGGTGGTCGAGCGCGACGAGGTGCGGATCACGCCGCCGCAGTGGAAGCGCGTTTACCTCGACTGGATGGGGGAGATCCGCCCCTGGTGCATCTCGCGCCAACTCTGGTGGGGCCACCGGATCCCGGTCTGGTACTGCGATGCCTGCGAGGCCGATCTGGTCGTCGCCGAGGAGCCGCCCCAGCGCTGCGGCTCATGCGGCGGCGAGCTGCGCCAGGAGGAGGACGTGCTCGACACCTGGTTCAGCTCGGCGATCTGGCCCTTCGCGACCCTCGGCTGGCCCGACGAGACGCCGGAGCTGCGCGCCTTCTACCCGACCAGCTTCCTGACCACGGCGCGGGAGATCCTCTTCCTCTGGGTGGCGCGGATGATCATGACCGGGCTCGAGTTCCCCGGCGACGTTCCCTTCCGCGACGTCTACGTGCACTCGGTGATCCAGGCCCGCGACGGGCGGCGGATGTCGAAGAGCCTCGGGACCGGGATCGACCCGCTGGAGGAAATCGACGTCCACGGCGCCGACGCGCTGCGCTTCGGCCTGCTGGCGATGTCCTCGACCCAGGACGTCCGCTTCTCCGACGCCAAGGTCCAGCAGGGGCGCGACCTGGCGAACAAGCTCTGGAACGCGAGCCGGCTGATCCTGCTCAACACTGTCGCGGTGGAGCCGGCGCCGCGCCCGGTCTGCGTGGAGGACCGCTGGATCCTCTCGCGGCTGCAGCGGACGATCGCCTCGTTCACCGAGAAGCTCGAGACCTATGACTTCGCCCACGCCGCCCAGGAGGCCTACTCGTTCTTCTGGCGCGATCTCTGCGACTGGTACCTGGAGATCGTCAAGCCGCGGCTCTACGACGGCGAGGCGGAGGTCTCGGCGACGCTGCTCTACGCGCTGGAGCGGGTGCTCTCGCTGCTGCACCCGACGATGCCGTTCGTGACCGAGGAGATCTGGGGCTTCCACCCGGCCCACGACGGACACCTCGCCGTCCACGCCTTCCCGGTCGCCGACGAATCGCTGGTCGACGCCGCCGCCGAGGAGGACGTCGAGAGCGGCATCCGGCTGACCCAGCGCCTGCGCGCCTGGCGCGACCTCGCCGGCGTTGCGGCGGCGGTGATGCTGCCGGCGATCGTCGACGGGGTCGAGCCTCCCGGCTTCGTCTCCCGTCTCTCGCGCTTCGAGTTCGACGGGGTGGGAACAGAGCCGGTTGCCTCGATCGGCCCCGTGAAGGTTCTCGACTCCGACCAGCTCGACGCCGCTGCGGTGGCCGAGCGGCTCGAGAAGCGGCGGGCGGAGCTACGGGCGGAGGTGGAGCGCGGCGAGCGCAAGCTCGGCAACGAGGGCTTCGTCGCCAAGGCCCCGGCCGAGGTCGTCGAGGAGGAGCGGGGCAAGCTGGAGCGCTACCGCGACGAACTTGCTGAGCTGGAGTGACGCCGTAGACGGCGCGGACGCGGAGCGGAGCAGCCGTCGACTGATCTTGGAGCCGGACGCATATCTGAACTCGCTGGAGCCGGTCGGCTGGCGGCTGGGCCTCGAGCGGATGCACAAGCTGACGACTGCGCTGGGCCTGCCCCAGCACCGATTCGCCTCGATCCACGTGGTCGGCACCAACGGCAAGTCCTCGGTGACGCGGATGACCGCGGGCCTGCTCGAGGCCCACGGCCTTTCCGCCGGCGCCTGCCTCTCGCCTCACATGGTCCGTTGGTCGGAGCGAACCTTGGTCAACGGCAGGGAGCTCGGGGAGGAGGCCTGGGCGGAGGCGGTGGAGTTGGTCGCCCGCGCCGCCCAGGGGGTCGATCGCAGCCTCGAGGAGGGCGAGGCGGTGACCCAGTTCGAGGCGGCGACGGCGGCGACGTTCGTGGCGCTGGCGGCCGCCGGGGTCGAGGTGGCGGTGATCGAGGCGGGGCTCGGCGGCAGGCTAGACGCGACCAACACGATTCCCTCGAAGGTCACGGTCCTGACCTCGATCGGCCTCGACCACACCGAGTGGCTGGGGGAGACGGAGGTCGAGATCGCCGCCGAGAAGCTGGCGGTGCTGCGGGATCAGACGACCCTCGTGCTGGGCCAGGTCTTGCCGGAGGTGGAGAGCCTGGCGAGGGAGACCGCGAAGGAGCGGGGAGCCAGGCTGATCCAGGCGCCCTCGGATCCGGGCTCGGACGTGCGGGTGCGGGCGCCCGGCGAGTTCCAGCGCCGGAACTTCGCGATCGCCTGCTCCGCGGTCGAGGCCTTCCTCGACAGGCTCGAGCCGGCGGCGGTGGCGGAGGCGGCGGCCTCGGTGACAGTTCCGGGACGGCTCGAGCTGCTCGCCGCCGATCCTCCGACCTATGTCGACGCCGCCCATAATCCCGCCGGCGCGGTGGCGCTCGCCGGCTCGCTGCCGGCCGTGGTCGGCGACGGCCCGGTGATCGGATGCCTTGCGATTCTCGCCGACAAGGACGCCGGGGCGATGATCCGCGCCCTTGCCCCCGCACTCGAGCGCGCCGTCTGCACCGAGCTGCCGGGATGGGCGCTGGAAGGGCACGGTCGCCCGGGAGCCCGCTCGCGGCCGGCCGAGGATTTGGCGGCGGCCTGCGAGGACGCCGGCCTGCCCGCCGAGGTTCAGTCGAGCTTCGACCAAGCGCTGCCGCGGGCTCGCGCCCTGGCAGAGGAGCGAAGCGGAGCTGTCCTGGTCGCCGGCTCCCATTACGCAATCGCCCCTGCCCGGTCCGTGATCGGAGCTTGACTGTGCGAGGATTTAGGCATGGATCGGAGCGCCGGCTCGGAACTTCTCTCGATGATGGGGCTCGTCGCCGCGGTCGTCGCTGTCGTGATCCTCGTCTTCTTCGGCGTCGGCTACCTCTTCGGAAGGCTCTTTCTCTGAGCCTCAACGGCCGCGTTCAGGGGCGACAGGGTTCCCGCCGGACGCGGCGAAGTAGACTGCCGCTCCCCTGAACGGCGGGCGCCTACCCATGTCTCGAGCGATCTTCGGCATCACCAACGACGGCCTCAACCTGGTCGCCACCCTTTTCCTGCTGATGCTGGTCGTGCTCTGGCTCGCGTTGATCGTCTACACCTACCTCGATGCCCGGCGCCGGATCGCCGACCCGTTTCTGGTCGCCTGTGCCACGGTGGCCTCCTTCTTCCCCTTCATCGGCACCGCCGTCTACGCGATCGTGCGGCCACCGGAGTACCTGGAGGACGCGCACGAGCGCGAGCTGGAGATCAAAGCCGCCGAGTTGCGGGTGCGGCAGCTGCGCGAGCAGACGTGCCCCAACTGCGAGTACCCGGTCGAGAAGAACTTCCTGCGCTGTCCGAACTGCCAGCGCCGCCTCAAGGACCCTTGCCCGACCTGCGGCAAGCCGGTCGATCCGCGCTGGGGCCTCTGCCCCTACTGCGAGACGAGCCTCTCCGGCGGCGGCGAGCGGCCGCGGCGCAAACAACGTCGCGATCCCGAAGGGCGCCCGGCGCCGAAACGCGAGGGGCAGCCGCGGCGCAAGAAAGCGCCGGAGGCCGCCGAGGGATCGCAACCACCACCAGAGCAAAGGAGCGGCAGTCGTGAGCCGGACCCTGATCCTCGTCAAGCCTGACGCCTTCGAGCGCGCCCTCACCGGCGAGGTGATCGCCCGCTTCGAGCGCAAGGGGCTGCGGATCGCTGCCCTGAAGTCGATGCGCGCCGACGAGTCGATCGCCAACGAGCACTACGCCGAGCACACCGACAAGCCCTTCTTCGGCGAGCTGGTCTCCTTCATCACCGGCGGCACTCTGGTGGCGATGGTGCTGGAGGGACCCGAAGCGGTGCCGGCGGCCCGGCAGCTGATTGGGGCCACGAACCCGGTGGAGGCCGCCCCGGGGTCGATCCGCGGCGACTTCGCGCTCGAGGTTACCTTCAACATGGTGCACGGCTCCGATTCTGAGGAGTCGGCCGAGCGCGAGATTGGGATCTGGTTTCCAGAGCTTTCGTAGACGTGGGGGCCGGATGGGTAGGGCTTCCACTTAACTTTTTTGTGGATCGCCTGCGCCCGTCCGAGATTCGCTTCAGCAAAAAAGTGCAAGACGTTCCAGCCCTACCCAGCCAGCCTTCATGAGCGTGGTTCTGGCTTCCGGATCTCCTCAGCGGAGCGAGATTCTTCGGAAGCTCGGGGTTGAGTTCGAGGTTGTGGTGCCTGGGGTTGCGGAGTTGACCGATGGGGACGCGGAACGTCTCGTCGTTGAGAACGCGCGGCGGAAGGCTGAGGCGGTCGCGGTTGGGGACGGGCTGGTGATTGCCTGCGATACCGACGTCGTCCTGGATGGCGAGGTGCTTGGCAAGCCCGCCGACGCTGCCGAAGCCCGGCGGTACCTCGACCGGATGTCGGGGCGGGCGCACACGGTGATGAGCGGCCTCGTCGTGATCGAGGAGGGCGAGGAGCGCAGCGGGGTGGAGAAGACGACCGTGGTCTTCAAGGTTCTCAGCGATCCCGAAAAGGAGCGCTACGTGCGGTTCGGCGAGTGGGAGGGGCGCTCCGGTGGCTACGCGATCCAGACCCTCGGCTCGACCCTGGTGGAGCGCCTGGAGGGGAGCGTCTCCAACGTGGTCGGGCTTCCGGTCGGTCTGCTGGCGGAGCTGACCCCTTCGCTTTTCTGCCAGGAACCTTGACCTGCCGAGGGGCCGAGACGCCCCTAGATTCCCCGCAGCAGCTCCCTCGCCGGCACCTCCAGCCCGGCGGCGAGCTTGGCGATCGTGGAGACCCGCAGATCCCGGACGCCGCGCTCGGCTCGACTGACCTCTACCGGGTGCATCCCCGCGGCCTCGGCAAGTTCCTCCTGCGTGAAGCCCCGCCGGTGCCGCTCCTCGCTGATGTTGCGCCCGACGACGATCCTCGGCTCCACTGCCATGCACGCTGACGGGCCTAGCCAAGAGCGTCTAGAACCAATAACGTACAGCGGTGTGGTACCGCTTGAGCAATCTCCAGGAACGCATCCGATCCGTATTCGGATCGTCGATCTCCTGTGCCAGGACACAGCGCTTTCCCTCTCGCAGATGAGCGCCAGGCTGGGCGAGTCGCTGAGTCGGACGCGGTATCACGCACTGGTCCTCCAGCGTGAGGGGCGGCTAGCGGTCGATGGCGACCGCTACCGCCTCTTTCCGCTGCCCAACTGAGACCTGGCTTTCTTGATCCCGGGCAAGGGATCTCGCCGCCTTCCGTCGCACATGGGGTTTCAACCTGCTCGGTTTTCTGGTGCCCCATTTGGCGCCTTTGCGATCATCAGTCCCCTGGAAAACATGGAGATTCGAAATTGGGCTTCCTGAATCGCGTGTTCAGGCTCGGCGGCCGCGACATGGCCGTCGACTTGGGCACCGCAAACACGCTGGTCTACGTCCGCGGGCGCGGCATCGTCCTCTCCGAGCCCTCCGTCGTCGCGATCGACTCCCATAACGGCCAGGTCCATGCCGTCGGTGTCGAAGCGAAGCGGATGCTCGGCCGCACCCCCGGCTCGATCACGGCGATTCGGCCGCTGAAGGACGGGGTGATCGCCGATTTCGACGTGACCGAGCAGATGCTGCGTCACTTCATCACCTCCGTGCACTCGAACCGCTTCGCCCACCCGCGGGTCGTCGTCTGCGTACCCTCCGGCGTCACCGGAGTCGAGAAGCGCGCGGTCGAGGAGGCCTGCCTCTCGGCGGGAGCCCGCCAGGCCTACCTGATCGAGGAGCCGATGGCTGCCGCGATCGGTGCCGGTCTGCCGGTCGCCGAGCCGACCGGCTCGATGATCGTCGACGTCGGCGGCGGCACTACCGAGGTGGCGGTGATCAGCCTCGGCGGGATCGTCGTATCGCAGTCGATCCGGGTCGGGGGCGACGAGCTGGACGAGGCGATCGTCACCCACTGCAAACAGAAGTACAAACTCGCGATCGGCACCCAGACCGCGGAGGAAATCAAGCTCGAGGCCGGATCGGCCTCCGAGCTGCCGGAGGAGGTGCGAACCGAGATCCGCGGCCGCGATCTGGTCTCCGGGCTGCCGAAGACGATCGAACTGGGCTCCGAGGAGGTGCGTGTGGCGCTCGAGGAGCCGGTCAGCCACGTTGTCGCGGCCGTCAAGGAGACGCTGGATCGCACCCCTCCCGAGCTTGCGGGTGACATCATGGATCGCGGCATCACCCTCGCCGGAGGCGGCGCGCTTCTGCAAGGACTGGAGCAGCGCCTTCGCGACGAGTGCCAGATGCCATGTCAACTGGCAGAGTCGCCGTTGACGTGCGTGGCGGTCGGCTCGGGTATCTCACTCGAGGAGGTCGAGACGATCCACCGCGCCGGTAAGAACAACGGAGCGCGGCCGCGTCTTTAGCCGCCGCTCATGCAAAGCACCAAACCTAGGTTCCAAACGTGTACCGAAAGCAAGTACGCCGCCGCAGGGCGGTGCTCGCGCTGTTGATCGTCGGCTCCTTCGCCTTGCTCACCGTTACCTACGGGCAGGGCTCCGACGGCATGCAGCGCGGGGTCAGCGCGATCTTCAGCCCCGTTCAGTCCGTGCTGGACAGGGCGCTGAAGCCCGCGCGCGACCTCGTCAACTGGTTCGACGAGACCTTCGACGCGAAGGGGCGCAACGCCCGCCTGCAGAGCGAACTCGAGGAAGCCCGCAGGCAGGCGGTCGGAGCCAAGGCCGCCCTCGCCGAAAACGCGCAGCTGCGCAAGCTCGTCGAACTCGATGAAAGCGGCGCGATCCCATCCGGCTACGAACCGGTGAGCGGCCGCGTCATCGCCCGCTCGCCGACCGTCTGGTTCGCCGACGTCGTGATCGACGCCGGCTCCGGCGACGGAGTCGAGGTCGGCGACCCGGTGGTCGACGGCGACGGTCTCGTCGGCAGCATCGCGGCCGTCGCCGGCGGGTCGGCCAAGGTGACGCTGATCGTCGACCATTCCAGCGCGGTCTCGGCGAAGATCGTGCCGAACGGAGCACAAGGGGTGCTGAAGCCCTCGGTCGGGGATCCCGGCGACCTGATCCTCGAATACCTGAACTCCGAACGGCGCGTCGGCAAGGGCCAGTCGGTGGTCACCTCCGGCTGGCGCGGAGAAGGGATCGAATCCTCCTACCCGCCGAACCTGCCGATCGGCGAAGTAGCCGAAGCCTCGATCGTCGAACAGGAGGCCCAAGCGCAGGTCCACGTGCGGCCTTACGCTGACCTCCGTGACCTCGACATCGTCCAGGTCCTGACCGGAGGCTCGCGAGGATGATCCTTACCCCGAACATCGTCGCCCGCCTGGTTGCGATCATCGTCGCCGGCGTGCTCCTGCAGCTTGGTTTCTTCTCACAGGTCGCCCTCTTCCACGTCAGCCCCGACGTGCTGCCCGCCCTGGTCGTCGCGCTGGGTCTCCTGGGGGGATCGATGGCCGGCGCCGTCAGCGGCTTCTCGGCCGGTCTCCTGCTCGATTGCCTGCTGATCGCGCCGCTGGGGGGCGGCTCGCTCGTCCTGCTCGCGACCGGCTACCTGGCGGGCCTCTTCCGCGAGCGTTTCGAGATCCACAGCCCGCTGGTGCCGCCGTTGCTGTGCATGGTTCTGACCCTGTTCGCGGAGCTGGGTTTCGGCGCGGTCGAGCTGATGCTGGGGATCGATGCCCCGGTCAGCACCCTGGTGATCCGCGACATCCTCCTCAAGAGCATCTTCGCCTTCTTCGCCGGCTGGGCGATCTACGTCGGGTTGCGGCGGGCCCTGCGGCCGGCGCTGGTCGAGGAGCCGGCGTTGCGGCGAAGCAGACGGCCGACGGTGCTGGGGGCTTAGCGGTGTTCGCGCGCAAGGATCAGATGCCGGAGGGAAGCCGCCTCTCGCTGCGGATCGCGGTCCTCGGGGGCGTCGCGGTGGCCCTGTTCGGGATCCTCTCCTTCCGGCTCTGGAATCTGCAGATCCTCTCCGGCGACAAGTACCTGGCGGAGGCGAAGAACAACCGCACCCGCTCCTTCAAAGTGATCGCGCCCCGCGGCGACATCCTCGACCGCGACGGCAACGTCCTCGTCGACAACCGCACCAGCCTGGCGCTGCAGCTGAACACGCTGAAACTGCCGGACGACCCGGTCGAGGAACGGGCCGAGCTGAAGCGCCTCGGCAGCCTCGTCCACTTCAGCCTGCGCCGCGTGCGGCGGACGATCCGCGAAGAAGAGGAAGTAGCCGCGGGGGCACCCGTGACGATCCGCCGCGACGTCGGCTACGACCTGATCGCCTACATCGAAGAGAACCAGCGCAAGTTCCCGGGGGTCGCGGTCCAGCGCGTCTTCGTCCGCCACTATCCCGACGGCACCCTCGGCGCCCATGTCCTTGGAACCGTCGGCGAGGTCTCCGAAGAAGAGCTGAAGGAACGTCCCTACAAGCACCTCGAATCGGGCGATGAGGTGGGCAAGGCCGGCGTCGAGTACACCTACGACCGCTACCTGCGGGGCCAGCCGGGGCTGACCAAGATCCAGGTCAACGCGCTCGGCCAGCCGACGCCGGGCGGTCAGCTGGTCTCCGACCCGCCGACGCCTGGCGAGAACCTAAAGCTGACGATCGACCCCGAAGTCCAGGCCGCGGGTGAAGCGGCGCTCGCTTCCCGCGGGCTGCCCGGCGCCTTCATCTCGATGAACGTCGACAACGGCCAGATCCTCGGGCTCGGATCCTTCCCGACCTTCGACCCGACGGTCTTCACCAAGCCGATGACGCAGAAGCAGGTCAACGACCTCTACCGCGACCCGGTGCTGGCACCGCTGTTCGACCGGGCCACCGAAGGCGCCTATCCGACGGGATCGAGCTTCAAGATCATCACCGCCCTGGCCGCGCTTGAAAACGGGGTGATCACGCCGGGCACCACGATCGTCGACAACGGCGAACTCATCGTCGGCGGCCAGAGCTTCCACAACGCCGGCGAAGCGTCCTACGGGGCGCTGACGCTGGTCCCGGCGCTGCAGGTCTCCTCCGACGTCTTCTTCTACACGCTCGGCCTCGACATGTGGGACAGCAACGACCTCCAGGAATGGGCGCACAAGCTCGGCATCGGCCGCCCCAGCGGGCTCGACCTCCCCGAGGAGTTCGAAGGGCTGCTGCCGAGCAGGCAGTGGCGAGACCAGCTCTTCAAGGAAGGCCTGACGGAACGGCCATGGTCGGCGGGCGACAACATTCAGCTGGCGACCGGGCAGGGGGACCTGCAGACCAACCCGCTGCAGATGGCGCTCGCCTACGCGGCGCTCGGCAACGGCGGCAGGGTCGTCACCCCGCACGTGGGCATGGAAGTCGTCGACGCGGCGGGACGGGTGCTGAAGGAATTCGCCCCGAAGGCCCGCCGCAAGGTCCACATCGATCCCGGCTCCCGGGCGGCGATCCTGGAAGGCCTGCACGAGGCGGCGCAGGTCGCCCCCGGCACCGCGGCGGGCGTCTTCGGCGGCTTCAAGGTGCCGATCGCCGGCAAGACGGGGACGGCGGAACGACCGGGCCACGCCGACCAATCGTGGTTCGCTGCCCTCTCCCCATACCCCGACCCGCGTATCGTCACGATCGCAACCATCGAGGAAGGAGGCTTCGGCGCCGAATCGGCCGCGCCGGCGGTCCTCCAGATCCTCGAGGCCTACTACAACACGCAGGCGACCGAAGTATCGAGCGCAGGCGGCACCGAATGAACACCTACGCCACCCGAACCAGAAGCCCCCGGCCAGAGCCCTTCGCGGTTCATGTCGGCATCGCCGAGCGGCTCGGGCTCGCGCACATGGACTGGCCGCTGACGATCGCCGCGGTGGCTCTCGTCGCCTTCAGCGTCTTCACCCTCGGCCAGGCCACCCAGCACGACGTTCCCGGCAGCCCGCACTACTACCTGGAGCGCCAGGGCATCTACGCGGCCCTCGGCGTCATCGGGATGCTGCTGCTGACCCGGATCGACTACTCGCGCTTCCGCGAGCTGCGGGTCGGCATCTACACTTTTCTCTGCGCCAGCGTCGCCCTCGTCTTCGTCTTCGGCTTCGCCGCGCGCGGCTCGCGCCGCTCCTTCGAACTTCCCTTCTTCAGCTTCCAGCCATCGGAGCTCGGCAAGCTCCTGCTCGTGCTTGCGCTTGCCGGGTTCGTGATCGATGGCGCCCGGCGAGGCTCGCGGATCCAGCGCACGGTGCGCTACCTCTGTCTCGGCCTCGCACCGGCTGCTCTCGTCTTCCTGCAGCCCGACCTCGGCACCTCGATGGTGTTCGTGGTCGCAACCCTCGCCGTCATGTACTTCGGGAGCGTCCCCTGGACGCACTTCGCGGTCATCGGCGGCGCCCTCGTCGCCTTGATCGCGCTGGTCCTCGTCGCCGCTCCGGCGGTGGGGACCCCGGTCCTCAAGGGGTATCAGGAGGAACGGCTGACGTCGTTCCTCAGCCCCCACGAGCACGAACGCGGCGCCGGGTATCAGCAAGCACAATCCAAGGTCGCCCTCGGCGCCGGTCAGATGACCGGCCGTGGCGACAAAGCCACTCAGACGCGGCTCGACTTCGTTCCCGAGCGGCACACCGATTTCATCTTCGCGGTGATCGGTGAGCGCTACGGGTTCATGGGCGCCGCGTTCGTCCTATCCCTTTACGCCCTGCTCTTCTGGCGGGCGCTGCGGATCGTGACGCTTTCGAAGAACTCCTACGGGACCCTGGTCGCGGGCGGCATCGCCGTCTCGCTGCTGTTTCAGGTGTTCGTCAACGTGGGGATGAACCTCGGCATAATGCCGATCACGGGAATCCCCCTGCCGTTGATGAGCTACGGAGGGTCCTCCGTCCTCGCTACCTTCTTGGCGGTCGGAGTTCTTCAGAGCATCAACGTCCAAGCGCATCTCAGTCAGAGGGGAAGGTTCGCCTGGTGATGCCTCCGATGGTCGGAGCATCCGGCATCGCGTACCTAACCGAACTGAGCTGAATCAATGAAGAAAACGATTTTGGTGTCCGCCGAGCGCGGCGAGACCCGTGTAGCCGTCCTCGAGGCGAAGCAGAAAGGCGGCAAAGCCGACGTCGCCGAGCTCTACATCGAGCGGCGCGGGCGTCGCTCGATCGTCGGCAACATCTACAAGGGGAAGGTCGACAACGTCCTTCCCGGCATGGAGGCCGCCTTTGTCGACATCGGCCTCGAGCGCAATGGCTTTCTCCACGTCGACGAGATCGTCCTCCCCGGCGGGGAACAGGCTCCGAGGCGAGGGCGCGGCCACGGCCGCCGCATCAACGAGCTGATCAAGCCCGGCCAGGAGATCCTCGTCCAGGTGGTCAAGGACCCGCTGAAGACGAAGGGCGCGCGGCTCTCGATGAACGTCTCGATCGCCGGCCGCTACCTGGTCTACGCGCCGACCGGCAGCGGCGTCGGCGTCAGCCGCCGGCTGACCGACAAAGAGCGCGACCGCCTGCGCAAGATGGTCGACCGCACCTACAAAGGGCCCGGCGGCCTGATCGTCCGCACCGCCGCCCACGGCGCCAAGAAATCCGACTTCGTGCGGGAGATCAGCTACCTACAGAAGCTGAACGAGGTGCTGGAGCGCCGCGCCGAGTCGAGCAAGGCGCCGGCCCTGGTCTTCCAGGAGGCAGACCTCTCGGTCCGGGTCCTGCGCGACGTCTTCCTCAGCGAGTTCGAGAAGGCGATCATCGACTCGCCGAAGCAGTTCGAGCGCGTCACCAATTTCTTCCAGCGCACGGCGCCGGAGCTGGTTGGCGGCGTCGAGCTGTACGAGGGCAAGAAGCCGCTGCTCGAGAAATGGAAGATCGACGAGGAAATCGAGTCGACCCTGAATCGCCGCATCGACCTGCCCTCGGGGGGCTATCTGATCATCGACTACGCCGAGGCGCTGACGGTAATCGACGTCAACAGCGGCAGCTTCACCGGCCGCGGCAAAGGCGGCCTCGAGGAGACGATCACCAAAGTCAACACCGAGGCCGCCGAGGAGGCGGTGCGCCAGCTGCGCCTGCGCGACATCGGCGGCATCATCGTCATCGACTTCATCGACATGGCCCGGGCCAGCAACCGCGACAAGGTGCTGAAGACGATGCGCAAAGCGCTCGACGCGGACAAGTCGAAGAGCTACGTGGTCGAGGTCTCGCCGCTGGGCCTGGTTGAGATGACGCGGCAGAACGTCACCGACGGGGTGCGGGAGATCCTCACCGCGCCCTGCCCGACCTGCCACGGCGAGGGCGTCGTGCTCTCGGCCGAGACGGTCGCCCTGGAGGGGCTGCGGAAGATGCGCGACATCGCCGCGGAGAAGGGCGAGGCCGAGGCCTTCCTGATCCGCGTCAACCCCAAGGTCGCCCACGAGCTGACCGACGAGGACAGCGGTCTCGCCGAGCTCGAGCAGGAGACCGGCAAGCGCTTCCACTTCGAGGGCGGCGACGCGCTGCCGATCGACACCTTCGACGTGGTGGAGTCCGGCAGCCGTGGCGAGATCGAGGAGCGGGCGCTGCCGTTCAAGGTCGGCGAGGAGGTGCTGGTCAAGATCGACGAGCCCCACATGTACAACGCCGACGACGCTGTAGCCCGGATCGACTCCTACATCGTCAGCGTCACCGGCGGCGGTCGCTACGTCGGCGAGCGCAAGATGGTGCGGATCGACGAGGTCGAGCGCTCGGCCGCGATCGCCTCGCTGCTGGGCGGCGATTCGAGCAACGGCTCCGCAAATGGCGGCGAAAACGGCTCCGAGCTAGAATCTCCCGCTCCTTCGCGCAAACGCAGTCGCGGCCGCCGGGGCGGTCGGGGGCGTTCGCGCGCCAAACAAGGCAGTGAGGACAAGTGAGCATGTACGCAGTGGTCGAAACCGGTGGCAAGCAGTACAGGGTCGAGGAGGGCACGTCCCTGCTCGTCGACCGCCTGGACGCGAAAGAGGGCGACAAGGTGACGCTGCGCCCGGTCCTCTTCCGGGGCGACGACGTCGTCGCCGGCGCCAAAGGCTTGGAGAAAGTCAAAGTCGAGGCGACGGTGGCCGAGCACCTGCGCGGCCCCAAGATCAAAGTCTTCAAATACAAGGCGAAGAAGGGCTACCGCCGCCGGGCCGGCCACCGCTCCGAGCTGACCAGGCTCGAGGTGACGACGCTGAAAGGTGGCAAAGCGGCTGCCAAAGCGAAAAAAGACGGCCCCAAAAAAACCGCCAAAGATGACAAAGCCGCGAAAGAGGAGAGCTAGAGATGGCTCACAAGAAAGGACTCGGCTCCAGCCGCAACGGCCGCGAATCGAACCCGAACATGCTCGGGGTCAAGGTCTTCGCCGGCCAGCGCGTGAGCGGAGGCGAGATCATCGTCCGTCAACGGGGAACCCGGTTCTGGCCGGGCGAGGGAACCGGCCTCGGCCGCGACCACACGATCTTCGCCACCCGCGAGGGGACCGTCGACTTCAAGCCGGCGCGCAAGGGCCGGACCATCTCCGTCCTGCAGGACTGAACCCGGGCGACGCGAGCCTCGTAAGCCGGGCATGGCTTGCGAGACCGCTGCCAAGCGCCGCCTGGCGATCACGCCCGTAGTTCTCGCCTGCGCCGTCGCCGTCCTGTTCGCCTTCACGGCCCCGGCGGAGGCGACCGAAACGATCTACTGGGACAACTTCAACAACGACTCCGTCTCCTTCGCGAACATCGACGGCGGCGGCGGGGGCTCGCTGGATCCAGGTGGCGTCGAGCTCAGCAGTCCAGAAGGGATGGCCTACGACACGGTCACGAACCGCCTTTTCATCGCCAGCAAGGAACTAGGCGAGATCCTCTTCGTCAACCTCGACGGCAGCGGCGCGGGTGCGCTTGCCACCCCGGGTGTGGCCGTCCACGCCCCTCAGGGCATGGCCATCGATCCGGGTGCCAGGACCGCCTATTGGATCAACAACGAACCGGGCGGCGACCAGGCGATCGCCTGGGCCAGGCTGGACGGCAGCGGAGGGGAGCTGCTCAACGTCGCCGGCGCCACCCTGGAAGGTGCCGCCAGACTCGCGATCGATCCGGTGGTCGGTCGCGTCTATTGGGGAAACGGAAAGCCCACCGATAACTCGATCTCCTTCGCCAACGTCAACAACACGGGGGCTGGCGACCTGTCGCTGAGCGGAGCGACTCCCAGCGAAATCATCGATGGCGTCGCCGTCGATCCCGCGGCTGGACGGATCTACTGGCTCAACGAAGCCGCCCAAACCGTCTCCTTCACGAATGTCTCCGGCGGCGGAGGGGACATCGGCAAGTTCGGGGCACCGTTCGCGGAAGCGATCGGCCTCGCCCTCGATCCGGCGCTCGGGAAGCTGTACTGGGCCAACTACGGAACCGAAGAAAAACGGACGGGCGCGTTCGGCATCGCCCTGCTGGCCGGAGGCAGCGGGGTCATCTCGCCTCAGACCGCACCGGTGAACGGTCCGCAGGACCCCGTGATCCTCAAGAGCCCCTCCGGCACTGGGGCTCCGACGGTCAGCCGGGATTCCGAGGAACGCTCGACCCTTTCCTGCTCGATCGGCGCCTGGGCCCCGGACCACCCGGGCTCCTTCGTCTACCAGGCGCCGCGCACCTTCGCCTACCAGTGGAAGCGCGACGGTGTAGCGCTCGCCGGTGAGGTCGCCTCCACTTTCGCGGCGCAATCCCCGGGCACCTACGGCTGCGTCGTCACCGCCACCAACCAGACCGGCTCGGCCAGGCAAACCAGCCTTGCCGTCAACGTCCAAGCGGCGAAGCTGAAGCTGACCACGAAGAGGAAAGCCCACGCGAAACCGGGCCAGACGGTCAAGTTCAGGGTGACGGCCACCAACCAGGGCGATCTAATATCTGAGAGCGCCAAGGTCTGCGCGAAGCTGCCGAAGTCCGCCAAGGGCGAGCTGAAGGCGCCGAAGTGCAGGTCGCTCGGCGGGCTCGAGGGCGGCGGCAAGAGGTCGGCGAAGCTGAAGATCAAGGTCCTCGGCTCTGCCGGCGGCACCTACAAGGTGACCTTCCAGGTCAAGGGCAGCGCCGGCAAGGCAGCGAAGAGCAAGCTCGTCGTCGGCTGACGACGGTGGATTGGATTGAACCTGGGCGGCGCGAGCCTCGTAAGCAGGGCATGGCTTGCGAGACCGCTTCCAAGCGCCGCCTGGCGATGGCGCCCGTAATTCTCACCTTCGCCCTTGCCGCTGTGCTCGCCTTCGCCGCCCGAGCAGAGGCGACCGAAACCATCTACTGGAACAACTTCGGAGATGAACCGGACTTCCTCTCGTTCGCGGGCATCGACGGCAGCGGGGGAGGCCAGCTGAGCACCGGCAGCGAGGTCATCGAAGGCCCCGAAGGCATGGCCTACGACAGCGTGAGCAACCGCCTCTTCGTGGCCAGCCAGACCCTGGGGAAAGGGAAGATCGTCGCGATCAACCTCGACGGCAGCGGCGCCAGCACCTTCACGGCTCCCGGCGCCCCGGTCGAAGAACCGGAGGGCATCGTCGTCGATCCCACGACCAGGACGATCTACTGGGAGACCACCATCGGTGAACCCAAGATCATCTGGGCGAAGCTCGACGGCAGCGCGGGGGGCGTCCTCAACACCAGCGGCGCCACCTTGGTCGGTCCGTGCTGCCGGATCACGATCGACCCCAGCGGCGGCCGGATTTACTGGGTGAATAACCCTCAAGGCGGCGGAGACAGCATCTCCTTCGCCAACCTCGACAACACCGGCGGGGGCGGCACGCTTAACCTCGACGGCTCGACGGTGAATCCGGGTGGAGAAGGGCTCGCCGTCGACTCTGCCGCCGGGCGCGTGTACTTCCTCGGCAACGACGGCGCCGAAGAAGCGATCGGTTACGCGAACGTCAACGGAAGCGGCGGCGGCGATGTCCTACTCGGCAGCGCCGTCGTCACGGGGAACTGGGGGCTGGCCCTCGATCCCTCGAACGGCCGCCTCTACTGGGGCAACGAAGGGGTTGGTGAAGAACGAGCCGACGCGATCGGCTTCGTCGGCACGAACGGCCTCGGCGGCGGCGGGATCACGATC
>Ga0307316_10000175_pt1 | contig 17789 bp, 20 predicted proteins | sample ER_DNA_356_FD_194504 | JGI IMG/M metagenome (GOLD analysis project Ga0307316, IMG submission 194504) | Bulk soil microbial communities from the East River watershed near Crested Butte, Colorado, United States - ER_DNA_356 | ecosystem: Environmental > Terrestrial > Soil > Floodplain | place... | reverse complement strand
AGCGAAGGCCGATGTCGCGGGGACGACTGAGCAACCGCCGTAGAGGCGTCTCCTTCAGTCTCGTTTCGCCGGCGACCGCCAACGTTTGGGCCATGTTCGGGCCACGGAAACCGACCTATAGAGACTCGAAAACCCCCTCTCACCAGGGGGTTTTCTCTTCATGCGGATGAGAGGACTTGAACCTCCACGGGCTTTCGCCCACACGGACCTGAACCGTGCGCGTCTACCAATTCCGCCACATCCGCGCGGTGCGGCGATTGTAGCGCGCCGTCTAGCCCCTACTTGCGCTGCGAGCGGTCGTCGTCGCGCTCTTCGAAGACAGGGAGGCTAGCAAGGTCGCGCTCGACGCTCTTCGCGAAGTCGTCCGAGTCCGCCGGCTCGGCGGCGTCCCCGTCGATCAACGTGAGCGCCTCCTTTCGCCGGGCGCGCCTGCGCCCCGCGCGCGCGTCGCTCCCGACCTTCGCGGAGATCCGTGGCCATTCCACGCCCGCGACAAGGACGAGGGCGCAACCGAGAAGCACGAAGGCAACGACGCCCATCGCACTCATTGTAGTCCCGGGACTAAGGCGTGGCGCGGTTTCTTCCGATACGGGAAACATGCTGCCCCGGGACGTTCCGCTCGCACTTCTCCTCGTCAGCCTGGCGTGGATGACGGTGGCTCGAGCAGTGCTCGTCTTCGCCCAGAAGCTCCCGCCCACGTGCCGGGACTGCGGGATGAAGCTCGAGCGCCGCTATCTCGGCGAGCCCGTGTGCAGCTGTCAGCACTAGCCCGACGAAATACGAGGCCGTCTCCCGCGCGGAGCCGCGCCCCACGCCCCTAGCGGCTACGCGCCGACGGGGTAGACCCCCCTTGCGAAGCGCGGTCGCCGCGCACGAGCTTGCGCGCGTAGAGCCGCTCGTCGGCAGCCCGGTAAAGCGAGAGAGCGTTCTCCCCGTCCACCGGGAAAACGGCCCAGCCGAAGGTCATCGGGCTCCCCTGCCGTGCCAGTAGCGCCTCGAGGCGCGCGGCAAGCGCCCCAGCTTCGTCCGTCCTCCCGAGCACCGTGAGGACGGCGAACTCGTCGCCGCCGATGCGTGCGACCTCGTCCTCCGAGCGCAGCGCGCTGCCGAGCATGAGGGCAAGTCGGCGGAGAGCGTCATTCCCTTCGGCGTGGCCCTGAGAGTCATTGATCTCCTTGAGCCCGTCCATGTCCCCGAGGAGCAAGGCGAACGGAGTGCCTGCCTCGAAACGCCGGGCGATCGCCGCCTCGAACGCGCGCGTGTTCGGGAGGCCCGTGAGGAAGTCTCGTTCCGCGAGCACGCGGAGGCGTTCGACGAGCTCCCGGTCCCTGCACGAGAACCAGCCGATCAGGCCGCCCACGCTCATGAAGGTGGCGAAGCGGATCGGCGTCGTCAGAGTGAGGAGCTCCGAGGGCGAGATGTTCGGGTTGATGAGAACGCCGAAGGTGAAGAGCACGCCCGCGAGAGCGCCGGCGAGGATGCCGCGGCGGACGTCTCCTGTCAGCGCCATGGCCGCAATGGGGAGGTAGAAGAAGTGCGCGATCCCGAGCCCGGGAACCTCGAAGAGGACGAACGCGGTGAAGACGATCGCGTAGGCAGCGATCGCGCAGCTCAATACGAACGACCGATGGCTGTAGGCCGCGTTCACCCTCAGCCGAACACTAGGAGCGCAGGTATGCGCGCTTCGTCACTCGATCGAGTGATTCGTCAGCTGACGAGCGTCCGCACCGCGCGCGTGAGGACGCGTGCTCCGAGCTCGCATTGCTCCGGCGGCGTGTACTCGTCGGGCGAGTGGCTGATGCCGCCCCGGCTGGGGACGAAGACCATCGCCGCGGGCACGCGATGCGCGAGCACCATCGCGTCGTGGCCCGCACCGCTCGGCATGCGGCGGTAGGAGGCTCCTTCGGCCTCGGCCGCTTCGATCAGGGTGTCCTGAAGCCCCCCGTCCAGAGCAACCGGCGGCTTGCGGTGCGTGACGGACACCTCGACGCCGAGCTCCTCCTCGGTCCCCACCCGCTCGACCGTTTCGCGCACGAAGGCCTCCGCCCGCTCGAAGCCTTCGGCCGTCGGCGAGCGCACGTCGATGGTGAGCTCGGCGAGGCCGGGGATGACGTTGAAGCCGCCCGGCTCAACGGAGAGCTTGCCCACGTTCGCGGTCATGCCTTCGCGCGCCCGTGCCTCCTCTCGCACCGCGAGGACGATGCGGGCTGCGCCTGCGAGCGCGTCGCGGCGCGCCTCCATTGGCGTCGTCCCCGCGTGGTTGGCGGCGCCGAGGAACCGAACGCGGAAACCGAGGAGCCCTGTGATTGCGGTGACGATCCCCAGGTCCTCGCCGCTCTGCTCGAGCACCGGGCCCTGCTCGATGTGCAGCTCGAGGTATGCGGCGACGTCATCGATGCCGCGTGCCTCGGGTAGCCGGTCGAACTCGAACCCGGCGCGCGTCATCGCGTCGGCGACCCCTCGTCGCCGCCAGTCTTCGACGTCGAGCTCGCCGCAGAAGGCGCGGCTGCCGAGCATCCCGGTCTGGAAACGGCTTCCCTCCTCGTCGTTGAAGGAAACAACCCAGAGCGGGCGGCTCGGCTCGACCCCCTCGGCGCGCAGCGTGCGCACCGCTTCGAGCGCCGCGAGGACGCCGAGGGCTCCGTCGTAGCGCCCGCCGCGGGGCACGGTGTCGAGGTGGGATCCGACGAGCACGGCCTTCCCCTCGCCCGTGCTCCAGCGGCCGACCACGTTCCCTGCCGCGTCGGTCTCAGCCTCGAGCCCGAGGGCGCCGAGCCGCCCGGAGAGCCACGCGTTGGCCTCCGCGAGCTCAGGCGTCCAGGCGAAGCGGGACACGCCGCCCTCGTCGGCCCCGATCAGGGCCGCGGCTTCGAGCTCAGCCGCGAGCGAGGTCACCGCGCCTCTTTAGCCAGCGATAGAGCTCGACGCCGCCGGTGATCGCGACGGCGATGCCGAACGCGAGCAAGAAGCCCTTGAGTGGTTGCTCCTCGAACGCCTTGCCGCCGAAGTAGCCGAGCAGGGCCGCGTAGAGCGCCCAGAGCAGTCCGGCGGCGACGTCGTAGCGGATGAAGCGATGCCAGCGCATCTCCAGAATGCCGCAGGCAAGCGTGACGGCCGTTCTCCCGGCCGGGATGAAGCGCGCGATCAGGATGAGATAGCCACCGCGCCGCTGGATCTGATCCTCGGCCCAGTCGAAGCGCTTGCGCCGTTCGCCCTTGAAGAACCGCTCCAAGATCCACGGGCCGGCGGAGCGGCCGACGAAGTACACGATGTTGTCACCGAGGATCGCCCCGGCCCCCGCACAGAGGATGACGAGCCAGAGCATGAGGTCGCCGCTCGAGGCGAGCACGCCCGCGAGGATGACCGACGTCTCGCTTGGGACGAGCGGGATGATCACATCCAGTGCAGCCACGGCAAAGATGAAGGCGTACGTCCACGGCGAGCCCGAGACGTACTGCGTGAGCGCGTCGAACACGGCCTAGTGACCCGGCCAGCAATGGTGCCCCGGTTCTTGCTCGCGAGCACCCAGCGCTGCAAGGACGCAGGAAGCCCCGGTAATGGTGCTTACCGGGGCGACCGAGGACACAGCAGCGCGCCGTGTGATCGAGGGCGAGAAGCAGGCGTGTATTGCTGGATGGGGCACTTAGTGGCCGTGCTCCGCGGGGAGACCGAAGCGGCGTGCCGTGCCTTCCTCGGAGTCGAACTGAATGAGGACGGCGGCCTCGTCCCCTACGACCCACGCGTCGTGGCCCGGCTCGATCGTCACAACCTGCGGCGCCACGAATTCGAAGGTGCAGCCGTCCGCGTATTCGCCGGCGATGTGCCCTCGCGCGAGGAAGCCGACGTGAGCGTGCATGCAGAGCTCCGTTTCCACGTTCGGGCGCATGTGGGTGGACCAGCGGAAGCCGGGCGGGTAGATCACCCGCTTGACGCGCCCGTTACCGGCGCGGCCGATGTCGATCTCGGCGCCGCCTACTTCCCGGTGATCGGCGCCCTCGATGGGCGCGGTGAGCGGATCCATGGGCACTTAGCTTAATCGCGGGCGAAGCGCGCCGGATCGAAGAGCCCTGTCTCACCCGTGGCGAGGCGGCGGCAGGCCGCGGGCGCGGTGACCATCCCGATGGACGAGAAGCCGCCCGCGACGAGGAGCCCCTCGACTCCCGGCACCGGCCCGACGGCCGGCAGCCCGTCGGGCGTGTGGGCTCGGCGACCCGACCAGGCGGCCACGACGGGAACGTGCTCCAGAGCCGGAGAGACACGCGCAGCCCGCTCGGCGAGCCGGCGAACCGTCTCGGGCCCTTCCGGGTCGTCGAGCAGCGAGCGGCGGAGGGAGGTGCCGATCAGGCACTGGCCGCCAGGGCGACCTCCGAGGAGGAGCGAGACGATCCCGGGCTCCTCCGTTGCGCCCTCCGCGACATCGCGAACGGTCGGCGCGCCGACGACGGATGCCATCTCGTCCTGCGCGGGCCAGAGCGCCTGCTCGATGGCATACGGCGGCGGGGGATCGACGGCCCCAGTCTCGAGCAGCCAGCCGCGCGACGCCGTGATGGGGAGGTCGACTCCGATCGTCCTGAGGAGAAGGCGAAGCCGCGGTCCCGTCGCGAGGACGACGCGCTCGCACGGGATCACGCCCTCGTCGGTCGCGAGCCCGGTGACGCGTCCCGGCGCGACGAGGATCCGCTTCGCCTCGCAGCCGAGCCGAAATTCGACGCCTTCACGGCGCGCGGCCTCCGCGAGCGCCGTCGTCGCGCCCATCGCGTCGAGTGTTCGGCCGCCGTCGACCACGAAACCGCCGGCGAGGTCGTCGGCGAACCACGCGTCACCGCGAAGGTCGACCTCCTCGCCGCCGACTGCTTCCGCATACGATCGCGCAGCCTCGAGCTCGTCATCCTCGACCGCGAGGACGAGCATCGGCCACGGCGTGAGGTCGAACGGAACCGACCCCTGCTCCGCGAGTTCCTCGTAGATGGCGAGCGACTCGCCCAAGAGGTCGTTCACCCAGCCGAGCGGCTGCCGGAAGAGGAAGCCGCCATTCCTCCCCGAGGCCCCGGCGCCGATCCCGCCACCGTCCAGGATGGTGACGCGGGCGCCGGCGCGCGCGAGAAACGTGGCCGCCGAGCAGCCGGCGACTCCGGCACCGACGACGAGGGTGTCCGCGCTCAGCTGCCGGCGGGAGTGTCGTCCGAGCGGCGCTTGCGCCAGAACATCAGGCCCGCCGCCGCGGCCCCGACGGCCGCTACCGAGGCAGCGATCGCTCCGCCCTTCTTGCCGGTCGCCTTGCGGGCTGCGGCTCTCGTCTTCTGCTTAGCCAGCGGCTTCGCGAGAGCGATCACGAGCCAACCGACGAAGGCATTGCGCTTGTTGAACACGACCATCTGTTCCTCCCTTGTCAGGCCCGAGCCGGGGCGCGCTTGCGAATGGGAACGTGGATCGGCCGGCCGAGCGCGACGAGGCCGGCCTCCTTGACCGCCTCGGAGAGCGTCGGATGCGCCGCCATGCCGTCCGCGACCGTCTCGATCGTGGCCTCGGCGTCGAGGGCGACGACTCCGGACTCGATCAGGTCGGTCACGTGCGGACCAACCATGACGACGCCGAGCAGCTCGCCGTAGTGGGATTCATGGATCGTCTTCACCCAGCCGGTGGTGTCGTTCTGCATGATCGCCCGCCCGTTGGCGACCCAGGGGAACGAGCCGGTGACGACGTCGTCTCCGTACTGCTCGCGGGCCTCCTGCTCGGTCAGGCCGACGCTCGCGATCTCGGGATCCGTGTAGATCGGGCGCGGGACGCCACGGTTGTCGACCACGGCCTCGTGGCCAAGCGCGTTCTCGGCGGCGACCTCGCCCTCCCTGAAGGCGGTGTGAGCCAGCTGCCAGTAGCCGGCGCAGTCGCCGACCGCATAGATGTGCGGGACCGTCGTCCGCCGGTGCTCGTCGGCCGCGATGCCTTTCTTGCGGTCGAGCTCGACGCCGATCTCCTCGAGGCCGAGCCCTTCGACATTGGGCCCTCGGCCTGTGGCGACGAGCATCAGGTCGCAGTCCTTGCTCTCCCCGCCGAAGTGGACGCGGAGGCCGTCGCCGGTCTCCTCCACCCGGTCGCACTGTGTCTCCAGATGGAGCTCGATGCCCCGCTTCTTGAACTGCTTGGCGAGCTCCTTCGACGCGTCGTCGTCCTCGAGCGGGATCAGCTTGGGGAGCATCTCGACGATGGTCACCTCGCTGCCGAAGCGAGCGAGGACCGAGGCGAACTCGCAGCCGATGATCCCGCCGCCGAGGATGACGATGCGGCGCGGCACCCGGCTCTGGACCAGGAGGCCCGTCGAGTCGACGCAGCGCTCCGAGTCGATGCCGTCGATCGGCGGGCGGAGTGCCGACGAGCCCGTCGCGACGATGGCGCTCTTGAAGGTGATGTCCTCGCCGCCCTCGACCGCGAGCGTGTTGGCGTCCTTGAAGCGGCCGGTGCCCTTGACCCACTCGACGCCGTTCGCCTTGAAGAGGATCGCCACGCCGCCGGTCAGCTGCTTGACGACGCCTTCCTTCCACTGCTGTGCCGTCGCGAAGTCGAGCTCCGCGGCGCCCACCTTGACGCCAAGCTTCTGGAAGGTCTCGTTCGCCTCCTTGAGCGCGTAGGCCGTCTGCACCCAGGCCTTGGTCGGGATGCAACCGACCCGCAGGCATGTGCCCCCGAGCTCGTCTTCCTGCTCGACGCAGATGACGTTCGCGCCGAGCTGAGCCGCCCGAATCGCGGCGGGATAGCCGCCCGGCCCACCGCCGAGGACGGCGACGTCACATTCCATCTCCTGCCCTTTCGCTCGCTTCGCAGTTCCAGTCTCGATCCTACCCGCGAGCGCTCGTTCCAAGAGCGGCGGAGCTTTCCCTCGTTTCAGGGATCGCCCGGGCACAGGCTTCTGCCGTTTCCTGGCCTGACCGGATTAACCCCGGGTCACGGCGAGGGCGGCATACCAAGGGAAGCCGCCCTCCCGCTTTTAAGCCTGTCTGGATGGCGAAAGCCAGTCTTCCGGAGGGCTCGCCCCAAGCAGCGAAAAGTCGCCCGGATCCAGGATGGCCGTCGCCGCCTCGACGAACGCGTTCACCGCAGACCAGGTCAGGGATCCGCCCACGCTGACCCGCTGCGCGCCTGCGTCGGCCAGCTCCTGGAAGGTCATGTCCGGGCGCGCAAGCACGTTCACCGGCTTCGCGACCGCGCCGCAGAGCACGCGAATATCCTCGACGTCGGAAAGGCCGGGCGCGTACAGGACGTCCGCACCCGCCGTTTCGTACGCCTGCAGACGGACGATCGTCTCCTCGATGTCGGGATTGCCGCGGATGTAGTTCTCGGCGCGCGCCGTAAGGGTGAACGGGAAGCCCACCACCCGGGCCGCGGCGACGGCCGCAGTGACCCGCTCGACCGCCTCGTCGAGGTCGCGGATGCGACTTCCGTCCCAGTCCTCGATCGACCCGCCGACCGCGCCCGCCTCCGCGACCCTTGCGATCGCGACTTCAGGGTCGCCGTGCCCGTCCTCGAGGTCGACCGACACCGGCAGGTTGGTCGCGGTCGCGAGGGCGGCGACGTGGTCGACCACCTCGTCCAGGGTCGCAGCGCCGTCGAGTCGGCCCAGCGTGAATGCGAAGCCGGAACTGGTTGACGCGAGCGCCCGGAATCCGAGGGCGTCGAGGACGCGCGCCGAGCCGGCGTCCCAGGGATTCGGGATCACGAACGGCTCGCCCGCATGCAGCGCGCGAAAGGCCTCGGCCTTCTGCTCAGTCGTCTGCGACACGCAGCACCACCTTGCCCTGCTTGCCACGCTCGGCGACACGGGCGAAGGCTGCCGCCGCCTCCTCGAGGGGGAAGACGGAGTCGATCGCGGCCTTCAGCTCTCCAGCATCCGCTCGCCGTCCGAGCTCGACGAGCTGCGGGCGGCTTGGCTTGACGACGAAGTACGTCGCGCCGTCGACTTCCTCGGCGATGGACACAACTCTGCCCGCGGATTCGATGGCGCTCGTGAGCGGATCCCCGCCGACGGTGTCGAACGCCAGATCGCTCCTGTCGCCCTCCGAGGCGAGCTGCTCGCGCGCGAGCTGGACGGCGACATGGCCGACGCCGCCGTTCGCCCCGACGACGGTGACGCGCTCGCCCTCCCGCAGCGCGCCGTATTCGAAGAGGCCTTGCCAAGCGCTGAGCCCCGGCATCGGGAGCGCCGCGCTCTCGACGTGAGTGAGGCTCGTTGGCTTCGGAGCGAGCAGCGCGGACGGAACGACGGCGTACTCGGCCGCAACCCCGTCGCGGTCGAAGGCCGTGAGCGCGAACACCTCGTCCCCCACCGCGACGTCGTCGACGTCCTCCGCGACCTGTGCGACTACCCCCGAGAGCTCGTACGACGGGATGGCAGGCAGCCGGTCGAGCGGCCAGGTCAGCTCGTCGCGCGTGATCGCGGCGGCATGGACGCGAACGAGCGCATCGCCCTCCTCGGCACTCGGGACATCAAGGTCCTCGACCGCCAGGCCCTCGGAGTCCAGCCGAACGGCGCGCATCGTCCTCCTGGTGGTCATACGTCTTCGGAGAGCTGGATGCGGTTCCCGTCGGGGTCGAAGACGTCGAGGAGCCGGATCGCGCCGGGGATCTCGAGCACGACTCCGACGTTGACGCCCGACTCCCGCAGCCTCTCGGCCTCGCCTTTGACGTCGGCGACGTCGAGCGTGGCGATGACGTCCTCCTCGCCTTCCGCTCCTCCTCCGGAGAACTCGCCTTCGGCGAGCGCGATCTCGACGCCACCTCGCACAAGTCGGGCCCAGCGGTCTTCATTGTCGACGTACACCTGCTCGAACCCGAAGGTGCGCGTGTAGAAGTCGCGCGCGGCTTCGAGGTCGCTGACCCGGTACCAGATGTTCATGCGTTAGAGGGCCAAGCCCGGCTCTTCGAGGAAGGACTTCACCGTCGCGAGGAACTCTGAGGCGGTAGCGCCGTCCACCGAGCGGTGATCGACGGTCAGCGTCAGATCCATGCGCGGCTGGATCTCGAAGTCCCCGTCGACGACCACCGCCCGCTCCTCGATCGCGCCGACGGCGAGGATGCCGGCCTGCGGAGGGTTGAGAACGGCCGTGAAGCGCTCGACGCCGTACATGCCCAGGTTCGAGATCGTGAACGTCCCGCCCTCGAGGTCTTCGCTCCGGAGCTTGCCGCCGCGCGTGCGCTCCACGAGGTCGGCGCGCGCCGCTGCGATCTCGGGGATCGAGCGGGCCTCGCAGTTCGGGATCACCGGCACGACCAGGCCGTGGGGTATGGCGACCGCGATGCCGATGTTGGCCGTCGGGAAGAGCTCGACCGAGTCGCCGGCGAAGTGGGCGTTCATATCGCGGTGGCGGAGGAGCGCGAGGGCGACCACCTTCGTGAGGATGTCGGAGTAGGTCGGGCGCACCCCGCCCTCCTTCACGCGGGCGAGCAGCGCCTCGCGAAGCCGGATCGAGGCGCTCATGTCGGCTGACATTGCGATCTGGAAGGCGGGCGCCTCCCAGGCCTCGGTCATGCGCCGCGCGATCGTCTTCCGCATCTGGTTCAGCTTCACGACCTCGACCTCGCCGGTCGGCACAGGCGCTGCGGCGCGCGCAGGAGCGGAGACCGCGCCGGATGCAGCCGCGCGCTCGACGTCCTCCGCGACGATGCGTCCCTCCGGCCCCGTTCCGCGCAGGCTTGAGAGCTCGACGCCACGTTCGCGGGCGATCCGGCGAGCGAGCGGCGAGGCCTTGACCCTGCCGCCGTTCGTACTCTCGACCCGCTGCTCCGGCTCGGGCGCGGTTTCGGGCTCGGGAGCCGGAGCCGGCTCGGCTTCCGCCTGCGGCTCCTCGTTCGGAGCCTCGGCCACTGCGGCCGGAATCTCCTCGCCCTCTTGCCCGATCACGGCGATCGCCTTGCCGACCTCGATCTCCTCCCCCTCGCCGGCGAGGATCTTCAGAAGGACGCCCGAAGCCTCGGCCTCGACCTCCTGCGTCACCTTCTCCGTGTCGAGCTCGTAGAGCGGGTCACCCTTCTCGACGTTCTCGCCCTCGGACTTCAGCCAGCGCACGATCGTGCCCGTCTCCATGCCTTGCCCCAAGCGAGGAAGCGTGACCTGGCTGCTCATCTCATTCCTTCCCGACGGTCTTCTTGATCGCCGCGAGGACGTCCTGGGAGTGCGGGACGACCCATTCCTCCATGACGGGGGCGAAGGGAATCGGGGTGAACTTCGCCCCCACACGCGCCACCGGCGCGTCGAGGTAGTCGAAAGCCTTCTCTTGGATGACCGCGGCCACCTCGGCGCCCCAGCCCATGCGGGTGACCGCCTCGTGGGCGACCACGGCGCGGTTCGTCTTCTTGACCGAGGCGATGAGGGCGTCCTCGTCCAGCGGCTGGAGGGTGCGCGGGTCGAAGACCTCGACAGAGATGCCGTCCTGCTCCGCCTGGGACGCAGCCTTGAGGGACTCGTGCACGAGCCGCCCCGTGGCGATCACCGTGACGTCCTCGCCCTCGCGGTGGATCCTCGCCTTGCCGATCTCGATCGGCTCGATCTCGTCCGGCACCTCGCCCTTGATCCCGTAGAGCGTGCGGTGCTCGAAGACGATGATCGGGTTGTCCTCGTAGATCGAGCTCCAGAGGAGACCGCGCACGTCCTCGGGCGTCGAGGGGAAGACGACCTTGAGCCCGGGCACGTGCACGAACCAGGCCTCGAGCTGCTGTGCGTGCTGTGCGCCCGGCGACCAGCCGGCGCCGCCCTGAGTGCGGATCGTGAGCGGCACCTTGATCTGCCCGCCCGACATGTAGCGGTGCTTCGCCGCCTGGCTGACGATCTGCTCCATCGCGAGCGTCGTGAAGTCCTGGTACATGATCTCGACGATCGGGCGCATGCCCGCGATGGCCGCCCCAATCCCGGCGCCCACGATCGCCATCTCCGAGATCGGCGTGTTGCGCACGCGCTCCGGGCCGAACTCCTCGAGCATTCCCTGGGTCACGCCCATGGAGCCGCCCATCTCGGCGATGTCCTCGCCCATGATGAAGACGTCGTCGTCCCGCCTCATCGCGGTGGACATGGCGTCGCGAACAGCTTCCCTGTAGCTGAGCTCGGCCACTACGAGTACACGTTCTTGAGCGCGTCCTCGGGCTTCGGGTCCGTGCCCTGCTTGGAGAACTCCACGGAGGCCTCGACGATCTTGACGATCTCGGAGTCCATCTCCTCCCATTCCGCGTCCGGGAGCTCGAGCTTCTCGCGCGCCTTCGTGATCGGATCCTGCGTCTGGCGGAGCTCGCGCACCTCCTCCCTGGGCCGGTACACCTGGGGATCGCCGATGTAGTGGCCCGTCAGGCGGTAGGTCTCGGCCAGGAGGAAGACCGGGCCCTTCCCGTCGCGCGCGTGCTTGAGCGCCTTCTTGGCGACGTCGTAGACGGCCTCGACGTCCTGGCCGTCCACCTTCATGGCCGTCATGCCGAAGGCCTCCGCCCGCTTCGTCAGGTCTTCGATCGGGAGCTGCTGTGAGGCCGGGGTCGACTCGGCGTAGTGATTGTTCTCGCAGACGAAGACGGCAGGCACCTTCCAGAGCTGCGCGAGGTTGAGCGACTCATGGAACGTCCCGATGTTCGTGGCCCCGTCGCCGAAGAAGGCGACCGCCACCCGCGGCTCGCTCCGGAGCTTGAATGCGAGCGCCGCGCCGACGATGCCCGGCAGCCCTCCGCCCACGACGGCGTTCGCGCCCAGATTGCCGCGCTCGAGGTCGTAGAGGTGCATGGAGCCGCCGTAGCCGTGGCTCATTCCCTCGACCTTCCCGTACAGCTCCGCCATCACCTCGTTGGGATGCGTGCCCTTGGCGAGCGTGTGCCCGTGCGCGCGGTGCGTGGACGCGATGACGTCGTTCTCTTCGAGCGCCTGGCAGACGCCGACCGCGACGGCCTCCTGTCCGATCGCGACGTGCAGGAATCCGGGCAGCTCTCCGGCGCGGAAGCGCTCCTCCACCTTCTCCTCGAAGCGGCGGATGAGCAGCATTTCCCGCAGGAATTCCTTCAGGCGCCCGCTGGACGAGACCTGCCCCTTTTCCTCAAGCGTGGCCACGCGCGGACAAGCTAGCAGTCGGTCACTAGACTTGCGCCCGTGCGCCTGGCCGAGCAATGGCAGGAGATCGAGAGCGGCCTCCCCGAGGGCTGGACCTCCGCTCGTCTCACCGTTTCGGTCGCCGAGGACGCCGACCTCGACCGCGCCGCCCTCATCCTCGCTTCGCTCGCTCCCGGCCGCTCCGGCTCGAGCTTCCGGCTCGAGGCGGGCCACGATCGAAACCCCGCGCGGATCTTCGCCAGGCTCGACCGCGAAGGCATTCGCGGGCGCATCGACCTCGTCGACGGCGAAGCCAGGACGGCCGAGCCGGCTGCCGTCGCGCCGGCACCAGGCCAGGCGCGTCCGCTCGCGCGCCAATGGGACGAGCTGACCGCCGACCTCCCTCCGGACTGGTCCGAGCTCTACGCGGAGGTCGAGCTGGCATCGTCGGACTTTCTCCCCCGCGCCGCGCTCCTCCTCGCGCCGCTGAACCCCGCCCACCTCGGCGGGCCGACCGCGCTGCGCTTTCGCAGCGCGCGGAAAGCCGGCTACGGCACCGCTCCGGAGATGGCGCGCCGCTGCTTTGAGCGCCTCGACGCGGAGCGCATCACCGGCTCGCTGCGGGCGCTGCAATTGCTCTCGCACACGAGCCACGTCTTCACCCAAGGCCCGGTCTGGCGCCTCGGAGGGCGGTCCGTCTGAGCTCCGCCGAAGAGCCCCAGGTCTCGTGGAAGGTGATCGAGTCCGGAGTTGCGATCGTGACTTCGGACGGCGAGAAGGCTGCCCGCGTGAGCCGTGTCGTCGGGGACCCTGAAGCCGACGTCTTCAGCGGGTTGGCGATCAAGGTCGGCGTACTCGGCGGCGAGCGCTTCGTCCCTTCCGAGCAGGTCACCGGGATTTGGCCGGACCGCGTCGAGGTCTCACTTACGAAGGCGGAGCTGGAGCAGCTGCCGCCCTACGAGGACGCGCCGGTCGTGCGGGTCGAGCCGGGCGCACCGAGCTTCTTCCGCCGCCTTTTCGGCCGCGGTTAGGCGCGAGCGCGCCGAAGCTGCAGCGGCAGGAGCGCGAACGCGGCGGCCTCGCGCAGCAGGAGCCGGCCGTTCCATGAGGGAGCGCCGACAGTCCGGACGCTGATCCCGCTCCCGCGGAGAGCCTTGCGGAAGAGGAGGCCTGTGCGCCGGCAGTGCCACCACGACGTCACGGCGACCACCTCGGAGGCGTCGAGCTCCTGTGCGATGCGGGCGACGTGGGCGGCGCTCTCGGCCGTCACCCGCGCCCCGTTGTCACAGAGAAGACGATCCGAAGGACCGCCCCACGCCTGCCGCATCAGCTCGGCCTCGGGCCGCCCGGTGAGCACGATCGTGTCGTCGTCAGAGGCAAGCTCTGAGGCCGTGGCCACGCGTGCGGCGCAGACCGGGTGGAGGCAGGCACCACGGCGGCCCGAATAGCCGAGGACGACGACCAGCCTCACGGTCGCCGTTTCATCCAGCGGTAGAGCAGGATCGTCCCCGTCACGGTGAGGACGAGGCTGACCGCCTTCTTCCCGGTGATCCGAGACTCGCCGCTCGTCCGCTGGCGCATGTCCACGGGCACCTCCTCCACGACCAGGCCCGCCTCGGCCAGGCGCAGAAGCCCTTGCACCTCTGGCGCTCCAGTCGTGTAGGGCTGAGCGAGAAACGGGAACGCCGTCGCGGCAGCGGCGTACATGCCGCTCGTCGCGTCCCCGAACGGGCCGCCGAGCCGAAACGCGAGCGCCCTCCGGAGAACCCCCGTCCCCAGCCAGCGCGCCGGGCTCGGCCGGTACCGGTACGGCTCGTAGCCCTCGCCGGAGACGAATCGCGACCCGACCGCGACGTCGCAGTCTCCGGAGCGCACGCGGTCGAGCAGGCGATGAAGCTCCTTCGCCGGGTGCTGCCCGTCGGCGTCGACGCGGCCGCAGTACGCGTAGTGCTTCCGGGCCGCGTACTCGTAGCCTGCGGCGACGACCACGGGCAGCCCGCGATTCTCTGGGAAGCTCAAGACTTCCGCCCCTCGCTCGCGGGCAAGCTCGGCGGTGCGGTCGCGCGAGCCGTCGTCCACGACCAGGACGTCGACATCCGGCAGCTCCTCCTGCAGCTCCTCGAGCACGCTGGGCAGGCTCTCCTCCTCGTTCAAGGCGGGGATGAACACGACCGTGTCGGACTTCGAGCTCACGCGCGGAGCTCCGCGGCGAATTGCGCGCCGAGCGCGGCCACGATCTTCTCGCGGAGGATGCGCGCGTCATCGTCGGATAGGGTGCGCTCGGGAGAGCGGAACTCGGCGTGGAAGGCGATCGACTTCTTGCCGTCGCCGATGCCCTCCCCGCGGTAGACGTCGAAGACGGTCAGGTCGCGGAGCTCCGGCCCGCCTGCCTCCTTGGCCGCCGCGACGAGGTCGCCGGCCGCGACGTCCTCCCCAACGACGAAGGCGAGATCCTGGCGAAGGGCCGGGAAGGTGATCACGTCCTCGTAGACGAGTCGCTCCGGAAGGAGCTCGAGGAGCGTCTCGAGGTCAAGCTCGAAGACCCCCCACTCCCCTTCGAGGAGCGTTGGGTGGAGCTCGCCGACCCAGCCGGACTGGACCCGCGCAGCCTTGCCCGGATGGAGAAACGGCTCTTCCGCGCGTTCGAGGCGAGGCTCGATCTTGAGCGCGGCGAAAAGCGTCTCGACGGCGCCGCGCGCAACGGCGAAGCCGCCCTCGGCGATGGCACCGACGCGCCTCCGCTCCTGCGGGAGCTCATCCTTCCCGGGGAGATAGACCCGCGCGATCTCGAAGAGGCGGATGCCCTCGTTGGCCATGTTCATGTTGTGCCGGGCAGCAGCGATGAGCCCGCTGAGCAGCGTCGTGCGCAGAACGGCGTGCTCCGAGGTGAGCGGGTCGGGGAGCCGAAGCGCCGTCTCGTCGCGATCGGACGAGGTGAGGCTGAGCGTGTACGCCTCGGAGAAGCCGACGCCCACGAGGACGTCCTCGACCAGGCGGCGCAACCGCTGGTCGGGCGCGAGCCGGCCGAACATCGCGCTCCGCAGCGGGAGCGTGAAGGGGATCTTTTCCAGCCCGTTGACGCGCGCGACCTCCTCGACCAGATCGATCTCCCGGTTGACGTCGATCGCCCGCCAGGTCGGCACCGTCACGGACCAGTCGTCACCGACGCCGAAGCCGAGGCGCTCGAGCGCACCGCGCTGTTCCTCGGGCGCGATCTCGAGCCCGACGGTGCGGTTGACGCGATCGGTACGGAGCGAGACGACCGGCCGCTCGGGCAGCTGTCCCACGGCGTCGGTGTCGCCCGCCCACTCTGCGCCCGCGAGCTCGACGATCAGCTCGGTCGCCAGGGCGGCAGCCTGCGGGGCCAGATACGGGTCGACGCCCTTCTCCCACCGGTTCGACCCTTCGGTGCGGAGCGCGTGCCGCTCGGAGCTCCGCAGAATGCCCACGGGCTCGAAGTTGGCCGCCTCGAGGAGCACATTCTTCGTCTGCTCGCGCACCTCGGTCTCCTCGCCTCCCATGATCCCGGCGAAGGCGATCGCGCCCTCCGCGTCCGCGATGACGAGGTCGTCCGGATCTAGCGTGCGCGGGGTGCCGTCGAGGGTCGTGAATTCCTCGCCCTTCTTCGCCCGACGCACGACGATCTTCGCGCCGCGCAGCGTGTCGAAATCGAAGGCGTGGAGAGGGTTGCCGAGGGCGAGCATGACGTAGTTCGTCACGTCGACGACGTTCGAGATGGGGCGCATCCCGGCCGCGGTGATCCGCGCCTTCAGCCAGGGCGGCGAGGCGGCGATGCCGACGTTGCGGAAGAGCCGGCCGATGTAGCGCGGGCAGCCCTCGTAGTCCTCGATCGTGATGTCCGGGGTCTCCGCACCCGGGGAGCCGGGATCGCGACCCGGCGGCGGCTTCAGCTCGCCGGAGAAGAGCGCCGCGACCTCCCTAGCGATGCCGTAGACCGACAGACAGTCGGGCCGGTTGCGCGTCATCTCGATCTCCAGGACCTCCTCGCCGAGCGGGAGGACATCCGCGAGCGGCGTGCCGGGCTCGAACGGGTCGGAGAGGACGAGGATGCCCGCGTGGTCCGTGCCGAGGTCGAGCTCCTGCTCGGAGAGGATCATCCCGTCGGAGACCTCCCCCCGGAGGTTCGCCTGCTCGAGCCGGTTGCCGTCGGGCAGCACGGCTCCGGGGAGCGCGACCGCAACGGTCGCTCCGGCGCCGAAGTTCCAGGCTCCGCAGACGATCTGGCGGGGCTCGGGCTCGCCAACGTCGACCCGGCAGAGCTGGAGCCGGTCGGCGTTCGGGTGCTTGCCGGCCTCGAGCACGCGCCCGACCTTGAAGTGCCCGTAGTTGCCGTTCTCGTCGGCGATGCCGCGGCGCGTGATCCGCTCCACCTCGCCGGTAGCGATCGCGAGCCGGTCGGCCATCTGCTGGGTGGTCGCGGAGACCTCGACGTACTCGCGCAGCCAGGAGACGGGAACCTTCATCTCAGAACTGTCTCAACAGGCGTAGGTCGTTCTGCCAGAGCGGCCCGATCTCGGGGAGGCCGTGCCGGAGCATGGCGATGCGCTCGAGACCGATGCCGAACGCGAAGCCCGTCCACTCCTCCGGGTCGTAGCCGACGAACTCGAGCACGTTGGGGTCGACCATGCCGGAGCCGCCGAGCTCGATCCAGCCGGACCAGCGGCAGACGGCGCAGCCCTGGCCGGAGCAGAGGAAGCACGACACATCGGGCTCGAGCGAGGGCTCGGTGAACGGGAAATAGTGCGTGCGGAAGCGCATCTCGCGCTCGGGGCCGAAGAGGGCGCGCATCAGGTGCAGGAGCGTCCCCTTGAGGTCGGCCATCGTGATGCCGCGGTCGACCGCCAGGCCTTCGACCTGATGGAATACGGGCGAGTGCGTCGCATCGGGCGTCTCGCGCCGATAGACCCGGCCGATCGAGATCATGTAGACGGGCGGCTCCTGCTGCTCCATGACGTGGATCTGCGACGGCGAGGTCTCCGTGCGGAGGACGACGTCGTCCTTCAGGAAGAGCGACTGGAGGTGTGAGCGGGCCGGGTGCGTCGTCGGCAGGTTGAGCGCGTCGAAGTTGTAGTGCGTCGTCTCGACCTCGCGGCCGTCGACGACCCCGTAGCCGAGGCCGAGGAAGATGTCCTCGACCTCCCGGCGCACCTGCGTGACGAGGTGGAGGTGCCCGCGAGGCATCGCCGCGCCGGGCAGCGTGACGTCGACCTGCTCCTCGTGAAGCCGACGGTCCAGCTCCTCGCCTGAGAGCGCCGCCTCACGCTCGGCAACGGCTAGCTCGAGGTCTTCGCGCAAGTCGTTGAGGACACGGCCCGTTTCGGCGTCGCGCACCTCGCGGAGAGCCTGCTTCAGAGCGCTCTTCCGGCCCAGGTAGCGCACCCTCGCGTCATCGAGCTCGACCAGGGTCGAAGCGCCCGCAATCGCGCTTTGTGCCTCATTTTCCAGGCCCTGGACGTCCACCGACGGAGCGTATCATCGTGCTCGTGTCGGCCTATGACTCGATCGCGGCGCTCTACGACCCGTGGAGCAGGAGTGTTACGGAGGACGTGGACTTCTACGTCGCGGAGGCGAGGAAGTCGGGCGGGCCCGTCGTCGAGCTCGGCGTCGGCACCGGCCGCATCGCCGTCCCGATCGCCCGCGCGGGCGTGAGGGTGATCGGGATCGACGACTCCGAGGCCATGCTCGACCTCTGCAGGGCGCGGGCCGAGGTGGCCGGCGT
>Ga0307316_10000172_pt1 | contig 17904 bp, 16 predicted proteins | sample ER_DNA_356_FD_194504 | JGI IMG/M metagenome (GOLD analysis project Ga0307316, IMG submission 194504) | Bulk soil microbial communities from the East River watershed near Crested Butte, Colorado, United States - ER_DNA_356 | ecosystem: Environmental > Terrestrial > Soil > Floodplain | place... | reverse complement strand
ATCGCCTTCTGCCACGGCGTGTCGCCCGACGGCGCGCTCGTCCGGCGGTCGGGGCGCTACGCGGAGGCGATGGTCGTCTTCGAGGAGCCGACGCTCGCCTACAAGCTCGGGTTCGCGCTCGGAGTCCAGCTCTTCGTCGAGCGCGGCGAAGGCGTCGTCCTCTTCCAGCTCCGCGCGGCCTCGATCGGCCGCGACCCGCTGCTCTGGACGGCGTCGGCCTCCGGAGGACTCATGCCACGCGAGGAACCGCGCGCGGCGGTGCTCGCCGACGCTGCGGAGGAGGTCTCGCTGGCCGAGGACGACCTCGAGGGCTTCCGCCCCGTCGCGGTGTGCCTCAACGACGACTCGGGCTCGGCCCTCGTCGTCTACCACGCTCACCTGCGGGCGGGGGTCGAGCCGGTGCCCGACGACTCGAAGGTGGCGGAGCTCCACTGGGCCCGCGCCCCGTCCGAACTGGGGGCCCAGGTCTCGGGCGACACGGTCGCGTGCTGGGCAGCCCTCGAGCGCTGGCGCGAGTCGCTGCACGAGAACGCTCTAGACAGCTAGGCGGCGCCTGAGCGATCTGTGGGGCTCGCGAAGGAGCCAAGCGAGCAGCGCCGACACAGTACGCCGGTACGGCGAGGTCAGGCCGCTTCTTCGGAATCCGGGTCGCCGGTGACCTTGTTCCACCAGGTCGACTCGCGGTCCTTCAGCTGGCTCTGGATCTGCTGCACGTAGGTGGCGAGCTCGCTCTCCTTGTTCGCGAGCTTCGACTCCAGGTCGGCCAGCTCCGCCTCGCGGCGCTCGAGCTTGTCCTCGCGGATCTCGACATCTGCCTCGACGCTCGCCTCGCGGTGCTCGACGTTCATCTCGCGGTCGTCGATCTCGCGCATCCGGTCGCGGATCGTCTCTTCCATCTCGCCGAGCCGCTTCTCCTTGCGCTCCAGGCGCTTCTTCGCCGAGTCCGTCAGCTGCTCGCCGTTCATGAGCTCGGCTTCGCGCTCGGCTAGCTCACGCTCGCGCTCCTGGAGGCGCTCCTCGTATTCGTCGAGGTCGCGGCCGCGGGCGCCCTCGGTCTCGACTCGTCCGAGATGGGCCTCGCGGCGACCGAGATCCGCCTCGCGGGCGGTCAGCTCGAGCTCGCGGGCTTCGAGGTCCTTGATCCGCGTCAGAGCGTCGTCGGCGGCCTGTCCCTGGCCGGAAAGCTCGGCCTCGAGCCGCTGGGCATCGTTGCGCAGGCGCTCGTGCTTGGCCAGCACCTCGGCCTCGCGCTCTTCGATGACCTCCTGCCTGGCCGTCAGCGCGGCCAGCTGCTTCTGCAGCTCCCGCTCGCGGTGGGCGACGTTCTGCTCGGCGGAGCCATGCGCCTTCTCCTGCTCGCGGACTGCGGCCTCGCGCTGGGCGAGAGCCTTCTCGCGGGCTTCGTGCCGGGCCTTGGCCTCGGCCTCGCGCCCGTCGATGGCGGCTTCGCGGCGGGCGACCTTCGTCTCCTGGGCTGCAAGCGCCGACGCCTGCTTCTGCATCTGCGCCTCGCGCCGCTCGGATTCCTTGCTGGCCTCCTTGAGCTCGCGCATGCGCACCTCGACCTGCGCCTCGCGCTCCGTGGAAAAGGTGTCCTGGGCGACCACACGGTTCTCGAGCTCGGACAGCCGCTCCTTCTCGGCCCGGATCATGGCGAGCTGTTCGGTGACGCGACGCTCGCGCTCCTCCAGCTCGGCCTCGGACGCGGCGAGCCGAGCAGCGCGCTCGTCGAGATCGGCGGAACGGCCGCTCAGGTCGTCCTGCAGGCCGAGCCCGTGGGAGCTCGCCGTGGCCTGGTGGTCGAGCGCCGCCTGCAGGTCGCGCTCACGTGCGAGCGCCGCTGCGAGCTCGCCGCGGAGAGCCTCGACGTCGGCATCCGGCACGCCGTTTGCAACCGGAACGGGGGGCGCAAAGCCGTCCTCGCCGGGCGGAGGCGGAGCGGCGGCCGCGACCTCGCCTTCCGGCGGGCGGCCGAGCTTCGCCCGGAGCCCGGTACCGAACCCAGTCTCGGTGTCGCTGGTGTTTGCGTGCTCGGCCATGTCTTCCGCAGCTGCCATCGGCTAGAAGAAGATTCCCCTGAAGTTCAGGAATGCCGGCCCGAGGATGATGATGAACATCGCCGGGAAGATGAAGAGGGCGGTCGGGAAGAGCATCTTGATCGGCGCCTTCATCGCCTTCTCCTCGGCGGCGGCCTGACGCTTGTTGCGCGTGTCAGTCGCCTGGACGCGCAGGATGCGCCCGAGCGAGATGCCGAGCTGGTCGGCCTGGATGATCGCGCGCACGAATGACGCGAGCTCGGAAGCTTGGACGCGGTCGACCATCTTCTGCAGGGCGTTCGTGCGGGTCTCGCCGATCCGCATCTCGCCGAGCGCCAGGGCGAACTCCTCGACGAGGGGCCCTTCCATGTGCTCGGTCAGCTTCTGGATCGCGGCGTCGAACCCGAGCCCGGCCTCCACGCTCACGGCGAGCAGGTCGAGCGCGTCCGGGAGGCCCGCCTTGATCTCGTCGCGACGACCGCGCGCCTTGAAGGACACGAAGAGGTCGGGAACCATGAAGCCGACCAGCGCGAAGACGACCGCGAGCAGGATCGGGAAAGCCCCGCCGATCATTCCGCCGACCACGAGTCCACCGAAGACGCCGCCGATCGCCGCAGCAGCCTTCGAGGCGAGGAAGGTCGTCGGCGAGACGACGCGGCCGAGGCCGGCGCCCATCAGGCGGGCGCTGACCGCGTCCACAGTCATGCGCGGGCTGACCTTCAGGACCCCCTGGGCGAGCCCCAATTTCAGCGGCTCGACGACGCGCGCGCCAAAGGTCTCCTCCGGGCGGCCGCTCGACGGGCGACGGGACTTACCGTAGTTCGCGGCCCGGCGGATCGAGCCGGACCGCTCGCGCGCAGGGAGTGTGGCTGCCTCGCCGATCAGGAAGACGGCGAGGCCGAGCGATGCGATTGCGAGGATGAGTACGAAGACCATGGGCTCCTAGCCTTTGAACGAGACGATCTTCTTCAAGATCGCCGAGCCGAAGCCCATCATCACGAAGATCAGGAGGATGAGCTTGTGGCCGGTTGAGGTGTTGAGCAGCGGCGCCATGTAGTCGCGGTTGATGGCGTAGATGGCCGAGCCCACGACGAATGGGAGGCCGACGAGGACGTAGGCGGACATCCGCCCCATCGCCGTGAGGCCCTTGATCTTGCGGCGGAACTGCTGCCGCTGGCGCACCGTGTCGGCAACCATGTCGAAGAGGCCTGCGAGCGAACCGCCGACCTGCCGCTGGATGGTGACGGCGCTCATGACGAACTCGAAGTTCTTCGAGCCGATGCGCGTCGCCATCTCGGTGAGGGCGTCGTCCATCGGGCGGCCGAGGCGGGCTTCGGTGAGCACGCGCTTGAACTCGCCCGCGGCGGGGTCGACGCCTTCATCGACGACGCTCTGCATACCCTGCCGGAAGCTGTGGCCGGCCTTCAGTGAGGCGGCCATCGTGATGAGGATGTCCGGCAGCTGCTCCTCGAAGGCCTGCAGACGCTTCCGGGCCCGCTGGGCGACGACCGCATAGGGGATGAGCGCTCCGCCCACGAAGGCAAGGGCGATCGCCCAGACCGGAGGCTCGAGGATCGCGGCGATGAAGCCGGCGACCAGGCCCGCGGCCAGCATGATGTAGGCGAACTCGGCGGCCTTCAGGGGCATGTCGGCCCGCTGGAGGACCTGATCGAGCTTCTTCCAGTGGCGGAACTGGCCAAAGACGCTCTCCGTCGCCCTGAAGAGCGGCATGAAGAGCGCCACCTTACGGCTCTCCCGCTCCCGCTTGACGACCTGGCGCTTGTGGCTCGCGACGTGCGGCTCCAGGCGACCCTTCAGCCATGTGCCCTTCGGCGCAGCGAGCACGAATGCGACTGCGAGCAGCGTGAGGAGGCCGACGACGCCGGCGAGGACGGGGAGGCCCCAGTCGCTCGTGTAGAAGAAGTCGGGGAGGACTGGGGACGGGCCCGCCGGGGCGGGCGGCGCCAGTCCGGGAGCGGTGACGGCCTTCGTGATGGCGTCTCCACCCGGGAACTTGACGGTAAGCTCGAGCTGGTCGCCGGGGCGGGCGTTCGTCATGTATTCGAGCTGCCACGTGCGCCGGAGATCCTGGGCGATCGAGTCGTAGACCCCGCTCAGGGCCGCTGCGGACGCGGCACCGTAGTACTGGCCGTTCGTCTCCGCGGCGATCTGCTTGACCGCCTCGGGCGAGAACTGCGGGCCTTCGATGCCGATCGCGTAGACGCTCACCCCGGCCGCGTTGGCTGCCTGGATGGCCTCTTCGAGAGTCGCTCCCGCGGTGGCTTCGGTGGCGCCCGTCGCCTCGGTTGGTGCGTTGCTTCCGTCGGTCAGGAGGATGAGGACGCGAGCCGGAAGCGATTCCGTCGCGAGCGCGTTGGAGCCCGCGACGACTGCGTCGTACAGGGCCGTGCCCCCTACGGAGTCGGCGGTGACCGTCCGGAGCGCCGAGTCGGCGTCGATCGTGGCGGTCGAAAAGCCGGTCAGCGAGACCGCCTCGGACCCGAAGGCGAGCACCGAAACGCGGTCCGCCGGCGGCTTGGCGGCGATGAACGTGCGCGCCGCGGCCGCGGCCTCGGTCAGCGCCGGCCCGCTCATCGACTGCGAGCGGTCGATCGCGATGACGACGCTCTTCGACGCGCCGAGGTTCGTGGCCGTGAAGCCGGCGACGGGGGCACCGTTCTGCGTCAGCCCAGGAGCCGTCGAGGCCGTCGAGGGCGCGACGACGGTCACGCTGATGCGCGGGAACTCTCCGGTGTCGACCGACTTGACCTCCCCGGCCGCGATTGCGGCTGGGACGAGGACGAGGGCGGCAAGTAGTGCGAGAGCGACTCGTCTCACTTGAACCCGCCGTAGCTCGCCGCCGTGAAGCTGGGCCTGAAGTTCGGGTCCTCCTGCTGGAAGAACGTCGCCGGCAGGGTGACCCCGTTGGCGGCCATCTTTTCGAGGAAGTGAGGCTTCAGCCCGGTGCAGCTGAGGGGCGAGAGCAGGCGGCTGATCTGCGCTGCGGCGCTCTCCTCGTCCGGAGGCCTCGCGAGGAAGATGTCCTGCAGCGTGATCACGTCAGACTCCATGCGCAGCACCTCGGTCACGTGACTGATGCGGCGCGAGCCGTCCACGAGACGGGTGATCTGGACGAGCAGGTCGAAGGCGCTCGCCACCTGCTCGCGGATGGCCCGGAGCGGGAGCTCGACGCCCGCCGTCAGGACGAGTGTCTCGAGACGGGCCAGCGCGTCGCGCGGCGAGTTGGCATGGATGGTCGTGAGCGAGCCTTCGTGGCCCGTGTTCATCGCCTGGAGCATGTCCAGGGTCTCGGGGCCACGGACCTCGCCGACGATGATCCGGTCGGGCCGCATGCGCAGCGCGTTCCGGACGAGCTCGCGGATCTTGACCTCGCCCTGGCCCTCGATGTTGGGCGGGCGGGACTCGAGCGTGATGACGTGGTCCTGCTGGAGCTGGAGCTCCGCCGCGTCCTCGATGGTGATGATGCGCTCGTCGCCGGGGATGTAGGCGGACAGCGCGTTCAGGGTCGTCGTCTTACCGGTACCGGTACCTCCGGAGACCAGCACGTTCAGCTTGCCCTGGACGCAGGCGGCCAGGAAGTGCGCCGACTTCGCCGTGACGGTGCCGAAGTTGATCAGGTCGTCCATCGTGTACGGGTCCCGGGAGAACTTCCGGATCGTGAGCGTCGGCCCCCGCAGCGCGAGCGGCGGGATGATGGCGTTCACGCGGCTGCCGTCCGGCAAGCGCGCGTCGACCATCGGCGAGGCCTCGTCCACGCGCCGGCCGACCTGCGAGACGATCTTGTCGATGATGCGCAGGAGGTGCGCGTCGTCGACGAAGGTCGAGTCGCTGAGCTCGATCTTGCCGGCGCGCTCGATGTAGATCCGCTCGGCTCCGTTGACCATGACTTCGGTCACGGAGTCGTCGCGGAGGAACGGCTCGAGCGGGCCGTAGCCCAGGATGTCGTCGGTGATCTCCCGGACGAGCTGGCGGCGCTCGTCGCGCGTCAGCGGCGTCCGGTCGAGGGCGAGCTGCTCCGTGACGGCCCGAAGGACGCGTTCGGAGAGGTCGCCCGTCGTCTCGGCCGTGAAGAGCTCGGGGCCGAGCTTCGCGATGCAGGCGTGATGGACGCGGGTCTTGAGCTCTGCGTACGGGTCGGCGACGCCGCGTTCGGGCGCGGTGGCCGCGGCCAGGGTTTCCGTGCGGGAAGCGGCGGTCTCGGCGAGGCTCGTGCCTGTGCCGTTCCCGCTGCCGCCCTTGAGGCGATCGTGGAGTCCCATGGCTAGGCCCGGCTGAAGAGCCGTCGCTTCTGCACCTTCGCCGCCTCGACCGGCGACAGGCCCTTCGCCATCTCACGCATGGCGCGCGAGAAGTCGGCCTTGTCGTCGGCGAGTACGAGCGGGGTGCCCCGGTTGACGGCGAGCGGAACCTTGCCGTCGCTCGGGAGCTCGAAGCGAACCTTGACGTCGAGAGCGCCTTCGACCTCGCCCGGCTTCATCCCGACCTTCGAGTTCGCGCGGTTCAGGACGACGCGAATCCGATTCTGAGGGAAGGCGAGCAGCTCGAGCGTCTGCAGGCTGAGGCGAACGTTCTTCAGGGTCGGGACGTCGAGGCCGCAGACGAGCAGGAGCTCGTCGGTGCGGTCGAGCGTCGCGAGCATCGGCCCGTGAAAGAACGGCGAGGTGTCGACGACGATGACGTCGTACGACTCCCGCGCCACCTCGAGCAGGCGGGCGAGCTTGGCCTCGGTGACGAGCTCGGCGTCCTCCGGGCGCAACGGCGCCGGCAGGATGTCGAGACCCGACGCATGGCGCGTGATGTACCCGGCGAGCTTTTCCGAATCGAGCTCGCCCGGCGCGACCACCAGGTCGTAGATCGTCTTCTCCGGCTCGAGGCCCAGCATGATCGCTGCGTCACCGAACTGGAGATCGAGGTCGAGGAGGAGGGTGTTCTTGCCCTCGTACTTGGCAAACGTCGACGCGAGGTTGGTCGCCGTGACCGTCTTGCCCGTCCCGCCCTTCGGCGAGAACACAGTCACGATCCGTCCCCGTCGACCCGCATGCGAGCCGCCGCCTACGACCTTCCGGCCGGCGTGGCTGGCCTTGCGGATCGAGAAGACAACGTTCTCGGTCATCTGCGGCAGGAGGAGGACGTCGGAGACGTCGGCCTCGAGCGCCTGCTCCAGGAGGGCAGAAGCCTCACCGGAAGCGAGCAGGATGACGGGTGTCTGGGTGTGCTCGCGGATGGCCGCGAGCTCGTCCTCCGGCAAACCGGAGCTGCGCGTGCCGTGCAGCACGACTTGCAGGTGGCCACCGGTCAGCGTCGCGGCGGACTCGCCAACCCCTTCGCTCCAGCCGACCATCTCGACTTCCGAGTGGCGGCCGAGAGCCTCGCGGAGCTCGGCGAGACCGTCGCAGCTGCCCGTGACGAAGACGCGGACTTTCTCGCGCGTCGTTACAGGAGTCTCGAGGCTCATGGCGTGGAGGTCCTTTCGCTCTGGAACGGATCGACAAGCAACCTGCGAAGCTGCGCTCTGGTCAGGCCGTCTGCGAGCACCGTGCCCGACCATTCGAAGCCTTCGGGGCTATCGGCAGCATCGGTCGTCGGCCTGAGGCTCAAAGACCACTCGCCGTTGGTGAAGATCCAGAAGAGCTTCTGGGCCTGCGCATCGGTGACGGCCAGCATGATCGCCTGGTCTCCCGTCGACTGGGTGACGCGCTTGCTCTCGCCCGAGGCCTCCGGAGCCTGGAGCACCAGGATGTCGCGCAGGACGACGCGCGTCACCTTCTGGTTCTCGACCCCGGTCAGCTGCCACGATCCGACGATGTCGACGTGGTCACCGGCGGTGAGCGTCCCGACAAGCAGCTGGTTCTGGTCCCCGGGAAGCTGGATCGCCCGGAGATTTCCGGAGATCTGCGCCCTGATTCCCTGCTCCTCCTGGGTGCTGAAGCGCAGGAGCGAGACCTGCTCGCCCGCGTAGATGGTCTCCGAAGAGACCTTGCCGGCGAGATCCTCCGGCTGCACGATCGCGCCCGGGGTGACCGAGGACTTCGCGACCTCGGTGCTCTCGAGCTGGCCGGAGATGTCGTCTCCCGCCGAGCCGGCCGGAATGTCAGCTTTTGCCACCCAGACGGTCGTCAGAACCTGACCCTGCTGGATGTCCTGCTTCTGTTGCTTCACGTAGAAGCTGGTCATCATCGCCGCCAGAACCGCAAGTGCGACGGCGATCGCGATGTTACGAAGGCGGTAAGTCATTGCACCACGTCTTTCTCATTTCGAATTTGCGGTCGTTAGCCCACGAGCGAGACGTTCTTCACGCCGAAGTCTTCGCCCGCGTCACTTGCCCTTTCGGCCTGAATGCCCTCCCACGTGACACTTACGAACTCGCCGAAGAGAATCTCGTTCGTGCCGTGCAGGTCCATTCCGGTGAGCCGGAAGCCCGCCCAGCCGATGATTTCGTAGTGTGCGCCCGTTCCGCCGCCGGTCAGCTTGCGATAGATCGGGAAGAGGAGGACGTCGCCAATCCTGGCGTCGAGCTTGTCGCCGATACTCGTCGAGCTGAACATGTTGCCCGTCACGGCGTCGTAGTCTCCAAGCCCCATGTACTGATCCCAGCCGTTCTCGATCAAATCGCCGAGATCGCTGGTTCCTGAGCTACCTCCGGTGATGTTGATGAAGCCGAAGTTGCCCGCTCCGTTCGGCGAGCCGTTCTTCTTGAAGTGCTGGTAGACGAGCTCGGTTGGGCCCGAGCACGGATTGGGATTGCACTGGAGCTTCGGGTGCTTCTCGTCGACGACGAGTGGAACCACCCACTTCGCCGCGCTGAGAAGCCCGGCCCTGGCGGAGGCGGTCCCGTGCACGGTTACCGAGTTGACGCCGAGCACCTTGGAGAAGAAGCCTGGCGCTGCGCGAGAGCCCGTCACCTTAATCGTGTCGTTCGGGAAGACCTTCGAGGAGAAGGTCACGTTCATCGTGCCGCCGCCGTTCTTCGTCGCGTACTGGGTCGCGAGCGCCGAGGCGTTCGACGTGCTCTCGGGCAGCCCCTGGGCGCCGGCCAGGGCGGCTGCGTCCACCGTCGCCTGCAGGCTGCGGTCGGCGCGATACCAGGAGCCGATGTCGAGCACCGCAGCGGCCATCGCCAGAAGGACGGCGAGAAAAAGAATCGTGATGACGTATGCCTGGCCGCAGCTCTGCTTGTGCCTGGTCATTCCACACGCTCCGTGGTTGAGCTCTGGAGGGTCCCGGTCTTCACGACCACTCCGAGCAAGCTGATCGAGTAGGGATAGGTGGCCCGCACGGTCACGTCGGAGCCCGGGTCCCAGTCGGAGGTCGGGGTGACGAAGACCTTGAGCTTCGACTGGTTCAGGTTGTTCGCCGAGCTGCGCACTTTCGATTCGACCGTCGGCACGCGCTGGGAGGCCGGTAGGAAGCGGGCGACAGCGGCCTGGCGGGAGCCCGCGCGGACTGCGTCCGTCACAGCGAGATAGTTGTTGAACGCGATTCCGAACTGGATGACGCCGAAGAGCAGGATCGCGAGCACCGGAAAGACGAGGGTGAACTCCACCATCGTCTGACCTTGCTGTCGCTTTTTCCTGAAGTTTTTGAACACTGGAATTGGCTCTTCTTTCTGATCGCGTTACGAGTGCGCATGCAATGGCGAAGGGCGGGCGCTCATTTCTCGCGAGTGCCCGCCCCGCGCGACGTCCTCAACGACTAGAGGATGTTGACCACCGACATGATGTTTCTCTCGATGCCGGAGGAGAGCAGGAGGAGAGCCCCGATGATGAGGACCGTGATGACGGCGAGAATCACGCCGTACTCGGCCATCGTCTGACCCTCTTCGCGCCTGCGAATGGCGGCATACAGCTCGGTGAGGTAGGTCATTTTGCGAAGTCACCTCCCTTCGTCATCCCGGGCGCGCGATGGATGCGCACACAACTGCAAAATGTGGAGTGCGAGAGTGGAACTGCTTGCTGCAAGTGGGCCTCGAGATTCGGGCACACGCTTATGGTCACGACGATGAAACCTCCGCTTCGCTCCGGCGTGACCGCTCCGCCGTTTGGCTCCACAAACTGGTCGGAGCATCGTCGCTGCGGCCAACTCGGAGAATCCCCCGCCGTAGGGATTCGACCTCGATGCCCTGCCGTTGCCCCGGAAGGGGGATGACCCGGCCCGCGATCACCGCTTCGCTCAGGAAGTCCGTCGCGGCAACGGACGACGTATGAAAGCGATCCGCGCCGGAGTGGCGGCCTCGGCGCCCGACAACGGGAGCAAAGGCAATGCCACAAAGCACCAACTCGCGGCGGGTTCTCCTCCGCCTCGTACTCTTCACTCTCGCCGGCTGGGCCCTCTGGGCTCTCGGCAGGAACAGCGCGAAGCCCGGCGCTGCAGTCGCCGAGACGGCGACCGACGCGACTCCGGAGACCACGCGCACGCGAAGCGGCTTCTCCAAGCGCCGCCTCGCCACGAGCCTCGCGTTCGCAACACTCTTCTTCGCGGGCGCGGCCTTCACGGCCGGCGCAGGCGACCAGGCAGCGTGCCTCGTCGACAACTGCGACCCGGCAGCCGTCACCGACACGACGACGGAGGCCACCGATCCCGCTGAGCCTTCCGACCCGGCCGCAGAAGAGCCGGCCGCCGAGGATCCGGCTCCCGCCGATCCTGCCCCGGCCGATCCTCCCGCCGACCCGGCTCCGGCCGACAGCGGCGGGGACGACGGCTCCGCCGGCAGCTCGGACGGCGACCAGCCCGCCGACCAGCCTGCAGACCAGGGCGATCCTGCCGACGAGCCCTCGGACGACGGCGCAGCTCCCGCGCCGGGCGACGAGGACGGATCAGCCGGTGACGGCGGCGCCGCCGGTGGCGGCGGCAACGACTCCGGCGGCGCGGATCAGCCCGCCGACGATCAGGACGCTCCGGCAGCCGGCCCTGGTTCGCCGGGCCATGCCGGCGACCCGGTCGAGAGCAACGACACGGGCTCTCCCGTCGACGTCGACCAGGCGCACGACGCCGCCGTCGCCGCCGAGAACGCCAGCTCGTTCGGAACGTTCTGGCTGCATCGTGTCCTTCCCGACCCCACTCCGCCCGCCCGGCGCCTGGAGCCCCGCTTCGCGAGGACCCTCGTCAGCGTGTCGCGGAGCCAGCACGTCGATTGGGCTCTCGTCCTCGGCGTCGTCCGGGCGCGTGGCCATCGCAGCTCCGTGCCCGCGTCGAAGCACGAGCTCACGGCAGTCGCCAAGCACCTCGAAAAGCTGCATGCGTCCAAGGACGCGTGGCAGGCGGTGCTCGGGCTCGAGGGACGCACGACGTTCGCCGACCGGGCGATCGCGCTCTCGCGCTACAACCGCGCCGTCGGCCTCCGGACGCTCGTCCGCGGGCTCGTCGCGTCGAAGGGCGCCCTCAAGGATCGCGTGCTCGCCGACCACAGGATCTCCATCTACGCAGGCGGCCGCGGCGACATCGCAGCCGGACGGGTGGACGTGCGCGTGCTCGCACTTCTCCGCTACCTGGCGGAGGCGCACGGACAGGTGACGGTCTCCTGCCTGATCAGCGGGCATGGGCTCTACGCCCGCCCGGGCGTCGTCTCGGCGCACATCTACGGTGAGGCTGTGGACATCTCCGCGCTCGGTGGCGTGTCGATCTACGGCAACCAGCAGCCCGGCGGCCTCACGGAGAAGGCGGTTCGCAACATCCTCCTCCTCCCGGTGGAGCTCAAGCCGAAGCAAGTCATCTCACTGCTCGGCCTGGGCGGTCCGTCGTTCGCGCTGGCCGATCACTACGACCACATCCACGTCGGGTACTAGTGCCCCGTCCTGCTAGGTCAGGACGGAAGCCCGGTGTGTGAGCGGTGTCTTCTGGCGGAGACGCCGCTCACACGGCTCGAGGGACTCCTCGGGCGCCAAGCGCTCGTGCAGGGCGAAGGATCTCTCCTTCGCCCTGCCGCTTTCGGCCCCGGCCGGCACCTGACTTCCCAGCCGCGCATCTAGCTCTCAAGCGCCCGGCGCCCACAGCCGATTCGAAACCCGTGAGACGCGCAGTCGCCGCCTTCGTCTCGCCGCTCGAAAGCTCGCCGCAGGCGGTCCTGCGCCGCGCCGTCGCCGGCCTGCTCTTCGTCTACGCGGGCGCCCTGCTCCTCGAGCGCACCGTCGCGGGGAAGGGAATCTCACCGGTCGCCGTCCTAATGATGACCGTCTGCGTCGCGATTTGGCGGGAATGGGGTGGCCGGAGCGTCCGCGACTGGGGACTCGTGCTCGTGTGCTTCCTCGGCTACGCGGCCGGGGCCAATGCTTTGCCGGACATCGGCGCCGGAGTGCACTTCACGCCCCAGATCGACGCCGAGCGCCTTCTCTTCTTCGGGAACATCCCGACGATCTGGCTGCAGGAACACCTGCACCACGGGACGGGGCCCCTCGAGGTGTTCTCGATCCTCATGTACCTCTCGCACTTCGTCGTCCCCGGGCTCCTCGCCTCGCTGATCTGGCTCTACTGGCCGGGCCGCGGGTTCGGCGATCTTCTCTTCGGGATCCTGCTCGTCTCGCTGCTCGGCGAGATCACGTTCTTCCTCGCGCCGACCGCGCCGCCGTGGATGGCCGGAGATGCCGGCTACATCCCCCACGTCGACCACGTCATCAAACAGGGGCTCTTCGACCTCGGGCTCGATTCCGTCGCCGAGCGGAAGGACGCTGCCGGTTCGTACAACCTGGTCGCCGCGGTGCCCTCGCTGCACGCCGCCTGGCCCGTGATCGGCTTGCTGGTCATCTGGAAGCACGGGCTGCCGAAGTGGCTTCTCGGTGCGCAGGCCGCGCAGGCTCTCGGCGTCGCGTTCGCGGTCGTCTATGCGGGCGAGCACTATGCCGTCGACGTCTTCGCGGGCGTCCTCTATGCGCTGGTCGCATGGTGGATCCTGGGGCGCCTGCTTGCCCTCGGCCACGCACGCCTGGAGAGGCGGAGGCAGACCGCGTCATGACCCGGTTTCGCGTCCTCCTCAGGCCGCTCGACCGCCTCGCGGCCTTCCTGGATTCCGGCAAGGCGTCCCAACAGCCGGGCGCCGTCCGCGTGCGCCGAGGCCTCGCAGCGGTCACCCTGGTCTTCGCCCTCCTCGCCTCGTTCCGGTCGATCGACCGGGGAGGCATGCTCTCGCCCGGCGCCGTTCTCCTGGCAGTGATGGCATTCGCGCTCTACTCGAACCGCGGCGGGCGCTTCGTGCGCGACTGGCTGCCGGTCTTCCTCGCCTTCCTCTGCTATGGCCTCGTCGCCAAGGCAGTCCCCGACCTCGGCCTGCAGGTGCACTACACCCCCCAAATCGACGCCGACCGTATCCTCGGCCTCGGGCACCTGCCCACCACTTGGCTGCAATCGCACCTCTACCACGGAGACACGGGCCCGCTCGAGTTCTTCTCGCTCCTCATGTATCTCTCGCATTTCGTCGCCCCGGTGGCCCTCGCGTGCCTTATCTGGCTCCGCTGGCCCGGCCGCGGCTTCAACGACCTGCTCTACGGGATCGTGATGGTCTCCTTCCTCGCCGAGATCGCATTTCTGCTCGCGCCGACGGCGCCACCGTGGCTGGCCGCCGACCACGGCCTCATCCCGCCGGTCGACCCGGTGCTCAAGAACTCGCTCACCGATCTCGGCCTGAACGAGCTCGCGAAGGCGAAGGGGGACGCGAGCCTCTACAACGTCGTGGCCGCGGTGCCCTCGCTGCACGCGGCGTGGCCGCTCATCGGCCTCCTCGTGATCCGCAAGTACCACCTGCCGCGCTGGCTTTTCTGGACGCAGCTCGGCCTCACGCTCGGGGTCTGCTTCGCCATCGTCTACACAGGAGAGCACTACGTAGTCGACATCCTCGCGGGCTTCGCCTTCGCGCTCGCGGCCTGGTGGCTCGTCCAGTGGGCCCTCGCCGCTGGGCGCGAGCAGATCCCGGTTACCGCCCCGGCGGAAGCAGCGCACGCAGAGCGCGCGGCCTGACCTCGAACTCGAGCGGAAAGCCGCTACACAGCGCCTTCGATGGCGTGCAGCGTCCACGCAGGCCCGATGCGCACCAGGTGACCGTCGGGGTCGGCGAGGTCGAATACCTCGGTGCCGAAGCGCGTTCGGGTCACCATCCCGACGATCCCGTGGGTCTCGAGACGCGCGACCTCGCCCTCGATCTCGTCCGCGGCCAGCTCGAGCCGCACCGCACCGCCCACCTCGCGGCCGCGGTCGGGATCCCAGGTGAGGACGAGGAACGTCTGCTGCTGCAGCACGAAGAAGGCGCTGTGGGCGTTCTCGCCCTCGTCATACGCCGCCGCCGGCCCGTAGCCGAGCAGCCGCGAGTAGAAATCGATCGACCGGTCGAGGTCGGTCACATAGAGGTGAACGGCCGTGACGAGCCCGGTCATGGCTACTTCGTCTTGCGCTCGTTTGCGCGCCGACGATCGCGCGCTTTCTTCTTGCGCTGCCGGTCGTGTCGCCACCGCTTGAGAGGCCGAGAACCGCGTCCCACCAGGCCTGGGAGCTTATAGAGTTGCCCGCCGTGGCGCTTGAGCCGAGCCGCACCGTCGAGGAGCTGGAAGAGCTGCGTGAGCTCACCGGCGACGAGGAAGGCGCCCAGCGGGTCGCCTGGACGGACACCTGGGTCCGGGCCCGCGAATGGCTCTCTACGAAGCTCGCCCCGCTGGGGGTCGACGAGGAGGTTGACGAGGCGGGCAACCAGTGGTTCACCCTCGCCGGTGGCTCCGACCGGGCGCTTCTCATCGGCGGCCACATCGACTCCGTCCCCAACGGAGGCTGGCTCGACGGGGCGCTCAACGTCGTCGCCGGCGTGGAGGTGCTCCGCCGCCTGGCCGACGAGGGACAGCCGCCGGTCACGGTGCGCCTCGTCAACTGGGCGGACGAGGAGGGCGCCCGCTTCGGGCGCAGCCTCTTCGGCTCGAGCGCGGCTGCGGGCTCGATGTCGGACCAGGAGGAGCTCCGCGCCCGCCGCGACGCCGACGGAAATCCCCTTCCCGACGCCCTCGCGCGCCACGGGGTCGATCTCGACGGAGCAATCGGCGCGCGCCGGCAGCTTGAGAACGCGGCTGCCTACATCGAGCTCCACATCGAGCAAGGGCCGGTGCTCGAGGCGATGGACCTCCCCCTCGGTGTAGTGCTCGGGACGTTTGGGGTCGAGCGGCACCAGATCACCTTCCGCGGCCAGGCCGCCCATGCAGGCTCCACCCCGATGAACAAGCGCCGCGACGCGCTCGCGGCGGCCGCGAAGCTCGCGCTCGAGATCCGCGAGATCGCCAAGCGAACCGGTGACGGCGCCGTCTGCACCATGGGCAGCTGCGTCACGCGCCCCGGGATCGTCACGTCGGTCGTCGAGACCTGCATCGTCCTCCTCGACCAGCGCCATCTCGACGCGGTCAAGCTCGCAGGCATGCTCGGGGAGGCCCGGGAGGCGAGCGAGCGCTTCGGGGTAGAAGAGGACGTCGAGGTCGAGTGGGAGAAGGTCTGGAGCATCGAGCCGATTCTCTTCGACACCGAGCTCATCGAGCTCGCCGACGAGGCGGTTCGGGAGGTGGCCGGCCAGTCCCACCGCCTGCCCAGCGGCCCGCTCCACGACGCGGCCGAGGTCGCCCGCGCCGGGATCCCGACCGTGATGCTCTTCGTCCAGAGCCTCCGCGGCCTCTCGCACACGAAGCTCGAGGACACGAAGCCGGAGCACCTCGAGCAGTCCGTCGAGGCGCTCGACCGGCTCGCGACCAAGACCATCGCCAGGCTGACGGGCTAGTCGCTTTCACCGATACAGGGGATCGCGAGGCCGTCCGCCGGGTAGCCCGAGGGCCGAAACGGCCATGTCCGGGTCAGACCCCGGACATGTCGGGAACGGGCATGACCCCGCGCGGTCATCGGTTCCTCCTGACCTGGCCCGCAAGCCAGGGCGGAATGCGCCGGCGGGCGGTCGCGAGGGCTTCCTCCAGTGCCGGCGCGGCTTCCTCGCCGTGGAGCCCCGCCCCGTGCCCGCAGAGCACATGGCGCGGCCCGAGCCCCGCCAGGGCCCGGGGCGGGCGGAGGCGCAGAAAGGGATGGACGCCGATCCGCTCGTCCGGCGCGGTGAAGTAGGCGACAGTCCCGAGGGCGTCGCCGACGACGAGCACACGGCGCTCGGGCTCCCAGAACGCGACCTCCTTCCAGACGGGGTTCCAGGCGATGCGGAGGAGCCGGGCCTGCGGCGCCGAGCCGCCGAGCTCCATGCGCCGGTGCGGGATGCCGAGGCGGGCCGCGACAGCGGCGCAGTCGCGATCATGGCGGTCGAGGAGCTGCACGACCGCCTCGGGCTCCCCGAGGGCACGGATGCGCTCGTCGATCCCGGACGCGTTGACCGGGTCGAAGACGAGGACCTTCCCGTCCACCGCGACGGCGTGCGACGTACGGCTCAGGAACCCGGGCTCGGACCACCCAAGCGCGCCGCCAAATTCGTCGCAGAGCTCGAGGCTCATCCGCCGATGAACGTCTCGTACAGCAAGAAGACGTTCAGGCAGATGATGACCCCCGCGATCGCCCACGCGGCGGCCGTCGTGACGCGCGTGTTGACGAGAGAGCCCATCAGCTCCCGCCGACTCGTGAAGATGACGAGCGGGACGAGCGCGAACGGGATGCCGAACGAGAGCACGACCTGGCTGAGCACGAGCGCCCGGCTCGGGTCGACCCCGATGGCGAGGATGATCAACGCCGGCGCGAGCGTCACGGCGCGGCGTAGGAAGAGAGGGATCTGTCGTCTGATGAACCCCTGCATGACGACCTGGCCCGCCATGGTCCCGATCGAGGAGGAGGAGAACCCGGACGCGAGGAGCGCGACGCCGAAGAGGAGCGCGGCGCCTCCGCCAAGCTCGGTCTCGAAGCTCGAGTAGGCGTCCTCGATCGACTCGATCCCCAATCCGAAGAAAACTGCTGCTGCGATCGCGAGCATTGAAAGGTTGACGAAGCCGGCGATGCTCATCGCGATGATGACGTCGATCCGCTCGAAGCGCTGAATGCGCTTCTTCTCGGTGTCGTCCCGGCCCACGACGCGGTTCTGCGTCAGAGCCGAATGGAGGTAGACCACGTGCGGCATGATCGTCGCGCCGAGGATCCCCGCTGCGATGAGGACCGACTCGGACCCCTCGAAGCCGGGCACGAAGATGTGTTTCACGACTTCCTTCGGATCCGGCTGCGCGAGGAAGACCTCGAAGGCGAAGGCGACGACGATCACTCCTACAAGGCCCGCGATCACCGCCTCCAGGCGCCGGAACCCATAGCGCTGCAGGGCGAGGATCCCAAAGGCGCCCGCGCCGGCCAGAAGGCCGGCCGGGAAGAGCGGCATTCCGAAGAGCAGGTTGAGGCCGAGGGCCGCGCCGAGCACCTCGGCCAGGTCCGTCGCCATCGCGATAGCCTCCGCCTGGATCCAGAGCCCGAACGACACAGAGCGCCGGAAGCTGTCGCGGCATGTCTCGGGCAGGTTTCGCCCGGTCGCGATCCCGAGCTTCGCGGAGAGCGTCTGCACGAGCATCGCCATCAAGTTGGCCGTGACCACGATCCAGCAGAGCAAGTAGCCGTACTTGGCGCCGCCGGCGATGTTCGTGGCGAAGTTGCCGGGGTCGACATAGGCGACCGCCGCGATGAAAGCTGGGCCGAGGAACGGCCAGAGACCGCGCAATCCGCGTTGCTCGCCCTGCAGGGAGGCCTGCGCGGCTCTGAGCGTTGCGGCCTCTCCGGGGAGCACGCTGCCGACGTCGACCCCTGATGCCGTTGGCAGCTCGCTGAGTTCCGGGTCCCGTGTATCGGTCATCAGAAACAAAGGTTTAGACGCATCAAAATCTTAGACGGAATCCGGGCTGAACGACAATCAACCCCCCGAAGGGGTGATACC
>Ga0307316_10000171_pt1 | contig 17929 bp, 20 predicted proteins | sample ER_DNA_356_FD_194504 | JGI IMG/M metagenome (GOLD analysis project Ga0307316, IMG submission 194504) | Bulk soil microbial communities from the East River watershed near Crested Butte, Colorado, United States - ER_DNA_356 | ecosystem: Environmental > Terrestrial > Soil > Floodplain | place... | reverse complement strand
TCAGCGAGCGGAGCGAGCAACATACACGGAGCGAGCAGACACGCTTTTGGTCTGCGAGCGACGACGAAGTAGGCGGATTCCGAGCGCGATCCGCAGCGAGCGGAGCGAGCAATTGAACACCGGATCGCGCGCCGCCGTGCTGAGGAGGAGGGAGCGGACACGCTTTTGGTCTGCGAGCGACGACGAAGTAGGCGGATTCCGAGCGCGATCCGCAGCGAGCGGAGCGAGCAATTGAACACGGACACCATCGTTGGTGTCATCGGACGACCTCACGGCGTACGCGGCGAGGTTACGGTGCAGCTCCGAACCGATGAGCCGGAGCGTCGGTTTGCCCCCGGCGAGGTCCTGCGGGAGGAAGGCGGTACCCGCCTCTTCACGGTGAGGTCGGTTCGCGATCATTCCGGCCGGCTGCTGGTGAAGTTTGCCGAGCTGGTCGACCGGGCCGGCGCCGAGGCGGCGCGCGGCACGCTGCTGATTTCCGCGGTCGAACCCGATGAGCAGCCGGCGGAGCCCGGGGAGTTCTTCGACCGGCAGCTGATCGGTCTGCGTGCCACCACGCCCGACGGCGCTGAGGTCGGCAGAGTGGGATCCGTGCTGCACTTGCCAACGCAAGATGTTTTGGAAATTGAGACCCCCGCCGGTCCTCGGCTGGTGCCGTTCGTGCAGGCTCTGGTACCTGATGTCGATCTTGAGGCTGGCAGCCTCACCGTCGTCGATGTCGGCGGTCTGCTCGACGACCGGGACGACGACGCTGATGAAGATTGACATCGTCTCGATCTTCGTCGAGTACTTTCAACCGCTCCGTCTTTCGCTTGTTGGGAAGGCAATCGAGAAGGGGATCGTGGACCTTCGGGTTCATGATCTTCGCGACTGGACCAGTGATCGGCACCGAACCGTAGACGATACGCCGTACGGGGGAGGCGCGGGCATGGTGATGCGTCCGGAGCCCTGGGGATTGGCGCTGGACGCGCTGGCGGCTGGCCAAACTGATCCGCGACTGCTCGTCCTCTCACCTTCCGGTCGGACCTTTACGCAGTCGCTCGCGCACGAGCTGGCCGCGGAGCGGCACCTGATTTTCGCCTGCGGACGCTACGAGGGCATCGACGCCCGCGTCGTCGAACATGCGGCGCGTCGGATGCGGGTCGACGAGCTGAGCATTGGCGATTACGTGCTCAGTGGTGGGGAAGTCGCGGCAATGGTCGTGATCGAGGCGGTAGTGCGCCTCTTGCCAGGGGTGATCGGCAATCCGGGCTCTCTGACCGAGGAGTCGCACGCTGCAGACCACGAGGGTCTGCTGGAGGGCCCTAGCTACACCAAACCACCCAGCTGGCGAGGCCTGGACGTGCCCGAAGTCTTGCTAAGCGGTCACCACGAGAGAGTTGCCGCATGGCGTCGAGACCAGGCAGTCGCCAGGACGCGACAACGGCGGCCGGAGCTGCTGTCCTCATCTGAGCTGGTCATCGAGCCAGCGAGACCCCAGGATGCTGGCGAGCTGTGGACGCTGCAGCTGGCGGCGTACATCTCGGAGGGCCAGGTCAATTCGTCGTTGTCCATCCCGCCGCTCACACAGACGCTGGACGAGATGCGGGACTCGCTGTCTACCGGGACCGTTCTCGTCGCCCGCCGCGGGCAACGGCTCGTCGGCTCAGTTCGCGGCGAGACGCAGGACGACCAGGTCTGGTACATCGGACGGCTGATGGTTGCTCCCGACCTGTGGGGACAGGGCATCGGCGGCGAGCTGATGACGGCCATCGAAGGTTGCGCGCCACCTGGGACTACCCGGCTTCGGCTGCTGACCGGTGCGGCAAGCGAACGGAACCTTGCTTACTACCAGCGCCGCGGCTACCGCGAGGTGGCGCGCGATCTCGACGTGGTCGGGGTCGTTGTAGTGATCATGGAAAGGCCGATCTGACAGCGAGCAGCAAAGCTCAGACCGAAACCGCGGCGGCGGATCTCGATGTTCGCGCCGCCGATCTGCGGGAGGAGATGGCGGAACAACGCTTTTCCGTTCCGGCAGCTCCGACGAAGACGGCGGCAACGCAGCGAACATCGCCGCGAGCGGCAGCGAGTAATCAAACAGAGCGCGATTGCGCGAGCAGCAAGGCCAATAAGCCTGTGGCCAAAAACACCAGTGATCACAGTGGCCTCAGGTCGCCGTGAGGACGACCGGAGTTCTAGTGTGGCTGCGTGGCGACAATTTCTTTGACCCCCGCCCAGCAGGCGACCAGGTCAACCGTTGCGCTCAAGGCCTTGATGGCCGTCACTGGCCTCATCTTGATCGGCTACTTGCTGGCCCACATGTACGGCAACCTCAAGATCTTCGCCGGACCTGAGGCATTCAACGATTACGCCCATCACTTGCGAACACTCGGTCAGCCGATCCTTCCGTACGGCGGTGCACTCTGGATCATCCGGGTTGTTCTGATCGTCAGTGTCCTCGCCCACATGTACGCCGCATTCAGTCTGTGGTGGCGGGCGCACAAGGCGCGGGGCGGTACAAGGCGGTACCGCAGCAATAAGGCACGAACGGGAGTCCAGCGGACGTATTCCTCGTTCACGCTGCGCTGGGGGGGTGTCGTCATCTTGCTCTTCGTGATCTACCACCTGATGCACCTGACGTGGAACACCATCCACCCTGGCGGCGCTGCCGCCGAACCATACGACCGTGTGGTCAATGGCTTCCAGATCTGGTCGGTCGTCCTGGCGTACACGATCGCGATGATTGCGGTCGGGTTTCATCTGCGGCACGGCGCCTGGAGCGCCCTGACAACACTCGGAGCCAATACCTCGAGTCTCGCGCGGCAACGCCTGAACGTCCTGGCGTACGCGGTGGCCGGGGTGGTCACGATTGGCTTCCTGCTCCCTCCCTTCGCCATCCTCTTCGGGTTCGTGAGCTGATGGGCGATTGCATGCTGAGCATCATGAGGTGCACGTGACCAACTCCGAATTGCTTGACTCGCTCGACTCTGACTCGTTTTACATCGAGGGCGCTGACATCGCTGACGCCAAAGCGCCGAAGGTGCCCATAGAGAGGCGCTGGGAGGATCGCCGCTTCCGTGCCCGGCTGGTCAATCCGGCCAACCGTCGCAAGCTGAGTGTCATCATCGTTGGCAGCGGACTGGCCGGTTCCTCCGCGGCAGCAACTCTTGGCGAAGCGGGCTACAACGTCACCTGCTTCTGCTACCAGGACTCACCGCGGCGCGCCCACTCCATCGCCGCCCAAGGCGGTATCAACGCCGCCAAGAACTACCGCAACGACGGGGACTCGGTCCATCGGCTGTTTTACGACACCGTCAAGGGCGGAGACTTCCGGGCCCGGGAATCCAACGTCTACCGGCTGGCGGAGGTCAGCGTTCAGATCATCGACCAGTGCGTCGCCCAAGGAGTGCCGTTCGCCCGCGAGTACGGCGGCCTGCTCGACAACCGGTCATTTGGCGGCGTCCAAGTGTCGCGAACCTTCTACGCTCGCGGCCAGACCGGCCAGCAGCTGCTGATCGGGGCGTACCAGGCCTTGGAGCGCCAGATCGCTGCCGGCACGGTTGACATGAACACCCGGCACGAGATGCTCGAGCTGATCGTGGTCGACGGCAGGGCGCGTGGTGTGGTGATCCGGGACATGGTGACCGGCGCGATTGAAACTCACTTTGCCGACGCGGTGGTGCTCGCCACCGGCGGCTACAGCAATGTGTTCTTCCTGTCCACCAACGCCATGGGGTGCAACGTCACAGCCACCTGGCGGGCGTACCGCAAGGGCGCGTACTTCGCCAATCCCTGCTTTACTCAGATTCACCCGACGTGCATTCCGGTCAGCGGTGACTACCAGTCCAAGCTGACATTGATGAGCGAGTCGTTGCGCAACGATGGCAGGATCTGGGTGCCCAAGAGCGGGGAGGACAAGCGCGACCCTCGGGAGATCCCGGAGGAAGATCGTGACTACTACCTGGAGCGTCTCTACCCAGCCTTCGGCAACCTGGTGCCGCGTGACATCGCCTCGCGTGCCGCCAAGAATGTCTGCGACGAAGGCCGCGGCGTCGGTCCTAGCGGACTCGGGGTTTACCTTGACTTCGCTGATGCGATAGCGCGACTCGGCCGGGCATCCGTGGAGGCCAAGTACGGCAACCTCTTCCAGATGTATGCCCAGATCACAGGCGAGGACCCGTACGAGACGCCGATGCGGATCTATCCGGCTGTGCACTACACGATGGGCGGGCTCTGGGTCGACTACGACCTGGAGTCCAGCATTCCCGGGCTGTATGTCACCGGTGAGGCCAACTTCTCTGACCACGGAGCGAACCGGCTGGGCGCCAGTGCCTTGATGCAGGGTCTGGCCGACGGCTACTTCGTGCTGCCGAACACGATTAACGACTACCTCGCGGACGGTCCGTTCCCCAAGGTTGACGCGTCCCATCCGGCCGTGATCGACGCTGTCGATGCCGTGACTGCACGGATCAACAAGCTGCTGTCGGTGAACGGTAGCCGCACCGTGGATTCCTTCCACAAGGAGCTCGGGCGTCTGATGTGGGACTACTGCGGGATGGAGCGGAGCGAAGAGGGCCTGCGCAAGGCGCTCACAAGGATCCGAGAGCTGAAGAAGGAGTATTGGTCCGACGTCAGGGTGCTGGGCACGAACGAGGAGCTCAACCAAGCGCTCGAGCGCGCCGGTCGCGTGGCCGACTTCTTCGAGCTTGGTGAGCTGATGTGCATCGATGCACTGGTCAGGCGCGAATCGTGTGGCGGCCACTTCCGAGTCGAGAGCCAAACCCCAGACGGCGAGGCGTTGCGGAACGATGACGAATTCACGTACGTGTCGGCCTGGGAATTCGGCGGTGACGACGGGCGGCCGATCCTGCACAAGGAGCCGCTGATCTATGAGTACGTCGAGCTGAAGCAACGGAGCTACAAGTGAATATCACGCTGCGGGTCTGGCGACAGGCGAACCCGCAGGCCGCAGGCAAGATGGCCCTCTACAAGGTCAACGACGTCTCCGAGCACATGTCTTTCCTGGAGATGTTGGACGTGCTGAACGAGCGGCTGACTCTCCAGGGCGACGATCCCATCGCCTTCGACAGCGACTGCCGTGAGGGCATCTGCGGCATGTGTGGTCTGGTGATCAATGGCGTGGCACACGGCCCGCAGCAGACCACGACGTGCCAGCTACACATGCGCTCGTTCTCCGACGGCGACGTGATCGATGTTGAACCATGGCGCGCCGAGCCGTTCCCGGTGATCAAGGATCTGGTCGTGGATCGCAGCGCATTCGATCGGATCATCCAGGCTGGCGGATACATTTCCGCGCCGACCGGCACTGCTCCGGATGCGCACGCCACTCCGGTGCCCAAACGGGATGCCGACCGTGCGTTCGACGCGGCAACCTGCATTGCTTGTGGTGCCTGCGTAGCGGCGTGCCCCAACGGCTCGGCGATGCTGTTCACGGCCGCGAAGATCACCCATCTCGGCCTGCTGCCCCAGGGCGAACCTGAGCGCTACTCCCGGGTGGTCGGCATGGTGGCCCAGCACGATGCGGAGGGATTCGGCGGCTGCACCAACATCGGTGAGTGCACGGCTGTTTGCCCGAAGGGCATTCCGCTGGAGACGATCTCCCGGCTCAACCGAGACTTGATCAGCGCGCTGACCCACGGCGGCTCTCACTGGCCCAAGGCAGCTCCCATCAGGGAAGAGCTGGAGGAAGAGGAACCCGACTGAGTCGTCCCGGGGGTCGTGGCGATCAGAGTGTCAAGACGATCAGCAGCGCGGCGAAAGAGCCGACTAGCGCGCCGCCGTAACAGAGCACAGTGATCGGCGTGGCCAACCTCCTGAGCTGGAGTCCGTCGTACAGCGTGAACCTGAACCGGTGGGCCGAATGAAACAGCATGAGGACGAGCAGGCCCAGCAGGACCAGCCGGGTGAGCCAATGGCTGACCACCGCGTGCAGATGGTCGTAGTCGGGCTGGACCCATCCCAGGGGAATGGCCAGTCCGAACAGCACGACCAGGACGGGCAAGAACACCGCCGCGACCACTCCGCCGCCGCTGAACAACAGCCACACGATGGGCTCCATGTGCCGCTTGGTCATCGGAGCACCAGCCAGGCGATGAATGCCGATACGACAATGAGTCCCAGGTACTGCGAGGCGATAACCATCCCGGCCGGCACCCGGCCACCGACGCGAACCACCGTAGCCGCCGGCACGGTCCGGCCAGCGACGTTCACCATCTTCACCGCTGGCACGCGTCGGCCACCGAGCCGCACCACCATGGCCTGCGGGGTGAGCACGAACCACGTCACCGTGTGCAACACCGCAAAGGCAAGCGCCACGATGTTCACCACGACGACGATGGGTGACGCGGCCCAGTCCATGAACCGTTGGTACGAGGCCGCGCCACGCCCAATGGCAAAGACCATCACCATCAGAAACACCGCGAACCACCCCACGAATACGCTGCTGAGCTCCCGCATCACGAACATGAAATAGGTTCGCTTCTTCATCCACCACAGCCTGGATACGGGCTGCCGGTAGGTGGTCGGCGCACTCATCACGCACCCCGGGGGAGCAGGAAGGCCATCACATTCTCCTTGGCCGCCTTGAGCTTGTATCGCTGGATGGCACCTGCCGGGTCGACGTGCTTGGGGCATACCCGCGTGCATTCACCGACGAATGTGCACCCCCATACGCCTTCGCGCTCAATGAGCACGTCGAGGCGTTCTCGCTGCCCGCGGTCGCGAGAGTCCAGGTCGTACCGCTCAGCGAGGGCGATGGCGGCTGGGCCGATGAAGGTTTCGTCGATGCCGTAGATCGGACAGGCGGCGTAGCAGAGCATGCAGTTGATGCAGTTGCTGAACTGCTTGTACTCCTCCAGCTCCTCCGGGGTCTGTATGTATTCGCCATCGATCACGGACTTCTCGTCGTCTCGGATGATCCAAGGCTTGACTCGCGGGAGCTTCTCCATGAAGTCCTCGATGTCGACGACCAGGTCACGAACGATGGGGAAGTTGGTCAGTGGCTCCACTCGGACCGGCCCCGGTGCGTAGTCGCTGAGGAAGGTGGCGCACGTCAGCTTCGGCTCGCCTTCGACGTTCATGCCGCAACTGCCGCAGATGCCCATCCGGCACGACCAGCGATACGAAAGGCTGCTGTCGACGTGGTCCTTGACGAAGTTCAGTCCGTCGAGAATCGACCAGTCCCTCCGCAGCGGCACACCGTACTCGGCAACCGTGGGCTCGGTGTCCTGGCCCGGCGTATACCGCGTTACACGCATCTGAATGCTGTCGGACATGTGTGGCTACCTCCCGTACACCCGTTCGCCGGGTGGCCATCGTGTGATCGTCACTGGCGACCGCTCGATCCTGGTGGATCCGTCCGAGTCGCGGTAGGTCAGCGCGTGATTGAGGAAGCGCGCGTCGTCCCGCGTGGGGAAGTCGGTCCGCTGGTGGGCGCCGCGCGACTCCTCGCGCTGCAGCGCGGAGTGCAGGGTGCACTCGGCGACGTCGAGCATGTTTGCCAACTCCAGAGCCGCGACCAGCTCGGTGTTGAACACCCGAGTCTGATCGGACAGCTGGACGCGCTCGAGTCGCTGCTGCAACTCGGCCAGCAGATCAATGCCCTTGGTCAGCGAGTCACCGGAGCGGAAGATCCCTGCACTGTCCTCCATGGTCGACTGCATCTCTTCGCGGATGTCGGCGATCTGCTCGGTGCCCCGGTCGGCCGACAGCATCCGATCGAGTCGCTGCGCCTCGTCATCGGCCTGGCGGATCACGACCGACGGTGGCGGCTTGGCGCTGGCGGCGTACTCCGCGGCTGCCTTGCCCGCTCGGGCACCGAAGACCAGGCACTCCGGGAGCGAGTTGGAGCCCAGCCGGTTCGCCCCGTTGATGGTGACGCACGCGGTCTCCCCGGCGGCGAATAGTCCGTCGATAGGAGTCGCGCCATTGATGTCGGTGTGCACGCCGCCCATCATGTAGTGCACGACCGGACGGACCGGGATCAGCTCCTTGACCGGATCGATGCGCTCGTACGCCATACACAGCTCTCGCACCATCGGAAGCTTGGTGTCGATCAGCTCCGCGCCGAGATGCCGCAAGTCGAGATGAACGATTGGCCCGTACGGCGACTCGATCGTCCGGCCCTTCTCGACTTCGTGCACGAAAGCTTGCGACAGTCGGTCGCGTGGACCGAGCTCCATGCTGCGCAGCACCGGCGTGGGCTCGGGCTTGCCCAGGTCGTAGTCCTGGAGATAGCGGTAGCCGTCCTTGTTGAGCAACCAGCCGCCTTCGGCGCGCGTCGCCTCGGTGATGAGGATGCCCGTGAACGGGAGTCCAGTTGGGTGGTACTGAACGAACTCCATGTCCTTGAGCGGTGCACCTGCTCGATAGGCCAGCGCCATGCCATCACCTGTGCAGATGTTGGCGTTGGTCGTGAATGGGAAGACCTTGCCGGAACCCCCGTTGCACAAGACGACCGACTTCGCGGTGATGACTTCGATACGCCCGGTCATCAGCTCGATCGCCACGACCCCATGCACGCGTCCCTCGTCGACGAGAAGCCGAGTAACGAACCATTCGTCGTATCGCGTGACGTCTGCGTACTTCAGTGACGTCTGGAACAGCGAGTGCAGCATGTGGAAGCCGGTCTTGTCCGCGGCGAACCAGGTGCGCATGTTCTTCATGCCGCCGAACGCGCGTACGGCGATCCGCCCGTTTGGTTGACGGCTCCACGGACAGCCCCAATGCTCGAGCTGCAGCAGTTCGAGCGGAGCTTCCTGCACAAACGCTTCCACCGCGTCCTGGTCAGCGAGCCAGTCGCTGCCGGAGACGGTGTCGTAGGCGTGTTCATCCAGAGTGTCATCCTCGGCGAACACGCCAGCGGCCCCGCCCTCGGCTGAGACAGTATGGCTGCGCATGGGATAGACCTTCGAGACCACGGCCACGCTGAGACTCGGATTGGTCTCGGCGATGGCGATTGCTGCCCGCAGTCCTGCGGCGCCGCCGCCCACGAGCAGTACGTCGTGGGCGGCGGCCGCGCCTTCACTCACCACCAAACTCCTCGTCCACCACGATCCTCCCCGGCATGCCTCCTGAACTCGGGTGCACGCTACCGTCGTGGAACTCTATACCCGGCAGACGGCGCAGAAGCCGTAGGAGGTCTCCGCGGCGAGGACGCTATTCAGACAGCCTTTTAGCCGCTGCCTCGACCAGGCCGAGCTGGGGATGAGCAAAGCCTGCCTCATCCTCGTCAGTGTTCACTGAATACAAAGATTCGTCGGTGTAGAAGACGTGGACGGTGATCATCATCCGGTCCTCCAGCACTGTCAATCCGACACTCTCGAAGTAGGTGTTCCTACTCGAGGATCGGTCTTGCTGATAGGCGACCTCGGCTACCTCAGCCTGGGCGGGATCAGCCGGTACCGAGGTCCAGTCAAGATGCGGGTGTAGCGCGTGAATACCCTTCGGTAGCTCCTTGCCGGAGCAGTTGATGACCCAACCTTCATAGATCGACTTGGCTCGTTGCGCAGCGGTCGGATCAGGAAACTGCAACGCCACCGCGTAGCGATCCGGCTCGTCGTCCAGCGATGACCGCGGGAAGGGTCGATCACCGGATGGATAGCGGGCCCGGAAGCTGCGGCTCTTGATCGCTGTCGCTCCGAGCGTTTCCAATGGTTGCGGCTGACAGATCGACAACTGACCCAGCGACCGGGCGTTGTGGTCGTACTCGATCACCTTCCCGCCCCCGATCGGGGAGGGTAGGTCGGCAGCCATGATCAGATTGGCATCGGTGATGGTGCGTTCCTGCTGCGGAGTACTGCTGCTCGGGCCAGGGGTAGGTCCGGGGGTCGGGCTGAGCCACGCGCACTGCGCAAAGAGCAGGCAGCTGCCAAGCGCCATCGCTGCTGCGGCAATCCGACCGAGCCGGGAGCGCGCCTTTACAGGGAGGCGGCCACGGCCCAGCTGAAAGGTCATGGGCACATTGTGCGCGCACTGGCTGGAGGCTTCTGACGATTTCGTCTTGTCTCCGCGGATGTGGCAGACTTGACGGCTGCCGTCCTGCACTACGACACCTGCCACAGGGGGAAGGTCGCCGCGGGACGCAATTCAACTGGATGTACGACTGTAGTGACCTGTGGCACCGGCGAGGAAGTTCCCATGAGCAAGCTCATTAACGAGCTCGACCAAGCATCGATGCGCAGCGATCTTCCCGCCTTCCGCCCAGGTGACACCGTCAAAGTTCACGTCAAGGTCGTCGAGGGCACTCGCTCGAGAATCCAGGTCTTCACCGGTGTGGTCATCTCCAAGGCAGGCGATGGCATTCGTGAGGCATTCACGGTCCGCAAGGTGAGCTTCGGGGTCGGCGTGGAGCGTACGTTCCCACTTCACAGCCCGATCATTGACAAGATCGAGGTAGAGCGCCGCGGCGACGTACGCCGGGCAAAGCTCTACTACCTGCGAGGCCTGCGAGGCAAGAAAGCCAAGATCAAGGAAAAGCGCGACGCCAGCTGATCACCGGTCAATTCCGACATGGCGCCGCGATGGGTCAAGGCGACGCCGCGGCGGGCGTTGCAGCCGGTCGCCGAGCCCGGGCCGGATCAGGCCGAATCCGAGGACTCGGACCCAGACAAACTGAGCTTTGGCCAGCATGTACTGGCCTTCTTCAAGGAATTGACGGCTGTCGTCGTTGGCGCCCTCATTGTGGCGTCGCTGCTCCGCGGATTTGTGGGTCAGATGTTCTTGATCCCGTCGATCTCGATGGACAACACGCTCCAGGTCAACGACCGCGTTGTAGTGGAAAAGCTCAGCGGCATCAAGCGTGGGCAGGTTGTCGTCTTCAAAGATCCCGGCGGCTGGTTGACCGGCAGCACCCCCCGCGAGCGCGGTCCGATCGGCAAGGCGTTCCAGTTCATAGGCGTGCTGCCCGACACCAGTACCGAGCACCTGATCAAGAGGGTGATCGGCTTGCCAGGGGATCATGTGGTCTGCTGTGATGCGGTTGATCGCCTCACTGTCAACGGCCAAGCCCTTGATGAAACCTCCTACCTGAGCACCGGGCCGGATGGTGAACAGGTGCAGGCATCGGCCATCAAGCTCGACGTCGTCGTTCCCCGTGACCACATCTTTGTGATGGGGGACAACCGTGATCACAGCCGCGACTCGCGGTGCCACCTCAATGACGTGCAAGGCGGGGCCACGAAGGGTCAGAATGCATTCGTGTCGCAGGATCTGGTCATTGGTCGCGCGATCGCCGTCGTTTGGCCTTTCGATCGCCGACACAGCTTGCCTATTCCAGCTACGTTTGAGACCGTCCAGTCCGGCAAGCAGCCGGCGCCGGACCTAGCAACGATCACCGCCGGACCTGAGGCCAGCTGTTGACCACTCATAAGAGTCCTGCCGCGCCCCCGAGCCTGGCCGGTGATAAAGCCAACCGCAGACAGAACAAACCGCAGACGATCGGTCGACGTGCTTGGGCGTTCACACGAGAACTGCTTATCGTGGTTGTTGGTGCGGTGGTGGTGTCCTCACTGCTTCGCGCGTTCGTCGGGCAGATGTTCATTATCCCTTCGCAGTCGATGGAGAACACGCTCTTGGTAGGTGATCGTGTGGTTGTGCAGAAGCTGACCGACTTCAAGCGTGGCGACGTCGTCGTTTTCTCCGATCCGGGCGGCTGGTTGGAGGCGGAACCGGCTGATGATCCTCCTCCGTGGGACAAAGTGTTGGAGTTCATCGGGCTGCCGACCCGGAGCACGCCTGGCCATCTGATCAAGCGCGTCATCGGGATGCCAGGAGACAAAGTCGTTTGTTGCACCAGCAAGGGCCGGATCACCGTCAACGGCTATGCCCTTGACGAGAGCAGCTACCTCTACACAGATCCCGACAATGTCCAGGTCAACCCATCCGATGTCCGGTTCGAAGTCGTGGTTTCCAAAGACCGGATCTTCGTCATGGGTGACCACCGCGATCTGAGTGCCGACTCGCGCTGCCACCTATCCGACCTGTCGACAAGTCAGGGGATAGGTCAGGTCGCCTTCGTCCCGACTTCGCTCGTGGTCGGGCCTGCTTTCGCGATTGCGGCGCCTTTCGATCGAGCTGGCCGGTTGCGACGTCCCGCCACATTCGAGAAGGTCCCCGCTCCGCGCCATCCTGCGCCCGAAAGAGCGGTGATCAAACCCGCCGGGGTGAGCTGCTGATGCCTGCCGCGAGGGGTGCAGCGCCCGTCCTTGTCAAGCGCAACAGTGGTATCTACGGGTACGAGCGGGCGCTGCAGCGGATGGGTCTCTACCCGGTCGCTGGAGCCGATGAGGCTGGCCGCGGCGCCTGTGCAGGACCGCTTGTGGCGGCAGCGACGATTCTCAGCGACGCCAAGTCGCAGCAGATCGCCGGGCTGAGAGATTCCAAGCTGCTTACCGCCTTGCAGCGGGATCGTCTGTACGCCGAAATCACCGAAAAGGCCATCGCCTGGTCCGTGGCCTGCATCGAGCCGGCGGAGTGCGATGCGCTCGGCATGCACGTCGCGAACGTGATGGCGTTACGGATGGCCCTGTCGCGACTCGACGTGCCCCCGATGTATGTACTGACCGACGGGTTCAGCGTGGACGGGCTCTGCACGCCGGGACTCGCGGTGTGGAAGGGCGATCAGGTGGTGGCGTGCGTCGCGGCTGCATCGATCATCGCCAAGGTGACGCGGGACAGGATCATGTGCGAGCTGGACCAGCTCTATCCGGAGTATGACTTCAAGGATCACAAGGGCTATTGCACGCCGCTGCACCAGGAGAAGCTGGATGCGTACGGCCCGTCTGCTACCCACCGGATGCGCTTCGTCAATGTTTCCCGAACGGCTAGAGTCGATTCGCTATGAAACACGGCAGGAGCCAACCGACTTCCGGCCCTCGCGGCGAGCGACGTCGATGAGCGCCGAAGATCTCGAACAGTACGAAAGCGAGCTAGAGCTTCAGCTCTACCGCGAGTACAAGGATGTTGTCGGCATCTTCACGTATGCGGTGGAGACGGAGCGTCGGTTCTACCTCTGCAACGCTGTCGACCTGAAAGTGCGCACCGAAGGCGGTGACGTCTACTACGAGGTCTCCATGGGCGATGCCTGGGTCTGGGACATGTATCGTCCCGCTCGTTTCGTGAAGAGCGCAAAGGTCCTCACATTCCGCGACGTATCAATCGAAGAGATCGCGCACAGTGACCTCGAGGTCCCCAAGCCGAGTTAGCTACTAGCGCTTCCCGCGTACGTCCGACGCTCGAAGCGCGGTTCCCACAGCCCCTGACTGGACAGCTTCCACAAATTTCGGTGACCCCGCACGATTCGGGTCGGCGTACGCATGCTTCCGATCGACCACCTGGCCGTCTCCACCTTGATCGGCGGATCGACTACTCGGCGATCTACTTCGCCGATCTGCTCCAGGTCAGCGCCGTTGAGATCCATATCTGATTAGAACATGGCTGCGATTCTGACCGAAGAGAGCTGTGAGCGACGTACGTGTCTCAGGAAGAGCGAGCGAGGCGACGGCCAATATCGGGCAGTGCCGACGCGACGAGGGCCATAGCACGCAGCCAGAGTGCGGTTCGGGGTTTGGATCTCGTAAATGAGGCAGGCACAGGATCTAGGCGACCTTCACCCTGGTCGCCCTCGGGGAGGCGCACTGGCTCGAACAGCAGCACCGCCTGATCCGCGAGTTGCTTTTGGCGCTCTGATATCGCGGAACTTGAGAGAAAGCTGGAACGCTGGAAGCCACCGGCCCTTGCGCCGCTCCGGGGCACGTGGCTTGGCGAGATCGACGCCACGCTCTACCTCAGCGACACCGCCCGGCTGCTGGAGCCAGGCGGCACGGAAATCGAGATCCCAACACCGCTCCTGGACGATGTGGGCAGAGCTCTGGAGCATGTCTTACTCGCAGACGTTGCAGACGAGTACCTCTACCTCGGTCCGATCGACTCGCTGACGCTCGTTGAGCCGCCCGGCGAGCCGCGACTGCTCAAGTGCGGCACAGCTCCGAGCGCCATGTCCATCCGCTTTCGCTGGCCAGGTCGGGGAAGCCGCGCCGAACGGTGTGCACCAATGCCGCTTGTGCAGATCTACCACGGAGGACAGGGTGCATTGTCGCGGGTGTGGCGCGCCCTCCGGCGCCTCGCCGGGCCGGGAGGGCTCGCCGCGGTCGAGGCCGAGCTGGTCCGCGCAGAGCCGTTGGACCAGGGCTGCGAGTTCCTCGCAGTCGGTGTCGGGAAAGGGTCTCCAACTCGAGGGAGCTCGCCGTGCTCGGCGTCCATGACGTTTCAGGGTCGATGGCGGGTCCATTACGAGAAGGCGAGTGCTCCGACGAGTTTGGTGGATGCGGTGTCTCCGGCTTTCGTGGCGCCGCCGACCGGTTGCGGCGTGGGAGTCAGGGCGGTCCAGCGGTTGGCTTTCGGGTCGTAGCATTGCACGACGTCGGTGTTGCTGCTGGCGCTGAATTTGCGTCCGCCGACGGCGTAGAGGTAGCTGGAGTCGGCGGCGACCGCGAGGTGGTCGCCGGGCACCGGGATGTCGCCGGCGTCGCGCCAGCTGGTGCCGTCATAGACCTCGGTCTGGGTGACCAGCTGCTCGGGGTTGCCGGTGCGTCCGCCCACAACGATGATCTTGTCGCCGACCACGGCGGCGCCGCCGGCGCCGCGCGCGTGACCCAGGGGTGGGCCATCCACCCATTTGCCGGTGTTGTTGTCGAGCAACAGCACCCGGGGTGAGGTGACCGCGAGCAAGTCGTTGTCGCGCGAGTGGAACCCGCCGATGACCGCCAGCTGTTCTTTGCTCTCCGACCTTGAAAAATACTCGCGAACGCAGCCACTCCGGCGCCGATAACCGCAACAAGATGCTGCACATGCTCCACAGGCTCCATCTGATCCACCCCCACTCGCAACGGACAAATTTCAGACGTTACAGGAGATATCGTGGTGGCACCGGGGCACGCGCAACGTCATGCGTGCGCTGAATCACCTCTTTCATGATCTCGATCTTGACGAGTACGAGATCGTCGAGGAGGGCAAGCCCTACAGAGTGTGGTGCGTCCCGGCGGAAGTCTTGAACCGGTTCCCCCCGGCTGCTGACCGACGAGGAGATCTAGCGCGCCTAAATTCGCTGGGCACGATCCGGCGGCGACGTGTGCAAACCTTGGCTTGCCACGTGGCTGAGACGCTGCACTAGCCGCACCGCGTGGTCCATCCCCGCTAGGGTCCCAGGTGTGGCGCTACCTGACTACGAGACGCTTATAAGAGTTTCAGGGTCGACGCCGCGTGCGAATTGGTGTTGCTGAGCAGGTAGGTCAAGAAAATTCTGGGCGGGGCGCGCGCACTCTTAGCGTCATGGTGTTGTGTGGCACGGCCAGGGCCTCACGCGTGCGGCTGCGGGAAAAATCCCGGCAGGCGATCTACCGAACGGATCCCGCGCTCGACCTGCGACAGCCACGACTCCGAGCTAGCGGCGATGTCAGGTCTTTTCTTCACCTCTTGTCCTGGCTGCTGGCAGCCATTAGCGTCATGGGTCAGATGGAGTCAGACCGAAAGGACCTCCGAATGTCGCTGATGGGTAAGGCTCACCTCGTCGTATTGTGGACAGTGGACTCCGGCGACGAAGGCGAGTGGGACCGCATCTTCGCCAGCCACGGTGGGTGGATGACCGGCCATCCACGCGAGGGTGATGTGGCGCTTGTGTCGTACACGATTTCGAAGGGTCCGGAGCGTTCGAATCCTCTAGACCCGGGTTCCGAACCCACCGGTAAGACGATATATGTACTCGACGAGTACTACGAGTCGCCAGCTGGCATTGCCCGGCACTGGGAGGAGGCCATGGAGAAGTGGGCCGACGATCTCGGCGCAGTGATGCAGGCGAGTACACAGGCAACGGTGTCGACATTGCACAGTGGAACAGTTGTCAACGCGCTCTGGTAGCGGCACAGCTAGTACACCCAGGGCACAATGGGCCAAGCGTTGCAACAGAAATGAGTGAATTATGTCTGAAGACGACAACAAAGCCGCCGTCCGTCGCTTTTTCGAGGATGCCTGGAACAAGGGCGACGTTGCTCAAGTGAAAGCTTTCCTGGCGGATGAATTCGTCAGCCATAACTCGCTAAATTTCACGATACAAAGTTCCGACGACTATTGCCGGGGTTTGGTTGCTTACCGCGCGGCCTTCCCGGACCTCATCACATCGGTGGAGGATGTCATCGCGGAGGGAGACCGGGTAGTCGTACGTGGGACGGATCGAGGGACGCACCAAGGCGAGTTCATGGGCAGAGCCGCCAGCGGTCGATTTGTTACGGCGACATGGATAGAGATCTTCCGGATGGAGTCGGGCAAAGCTGTAGAGGGCTGGGTCGAGTCGGACACTAAGATGTTGATGGACCAGCTCAATCCTTGAAACGCGCCCAGTGCCACCCTCATGCGGTGCCGAAGCATCCGTTGAAATGTTAGACGTTCACTCCCGGCTGATCAGGATCGACGGGCGACGACAGCGTGGCACGTCCTCGGCTTTCCTACGCGCTCCATAACGGGCAATCTGAGCGCCGTGAACTCACACAGCATCGCGGACGTAGTCCGTCGTTTCTACGAGGGCTGGAACAACGGGTCGATCGACTTCGCAGACTTGGTCGCCGAAGACATCGTGAACCACCAACCCGAGGCGGAGCCCGAGCAAGGACGACAACGCTTCGAGGAAGCGGTCAAAGGTGTCATGCGAGCGGTGCCCGACTCGCAGTGGACAGTCTCGGATCTGTTGGCTGATGGTGACCGGGTCGCGGCGCGCACGACCTGGTCGGGCACCTATCAAGCGCCGGAGTTCCGGGGGGTAACGGTCCCTGGGCCAGCGCGATTCGCGGTCGAGCATGTCCACATCTACCGGATCTCCGACGGAAAGATGATCGAGCATTGGGTTGTGCGCGACGACCTAACAATGTTGCGCCAACTCGGCGCGATTCCGACGCGTACGTCTTAACCGTGGCTTGTCGTTGGCATGGACAACGACATCGAGATCGGCCCCGACCACATTTCACGGGACGGGCTGGAGCTGCTGCTAGCGCATATTCGGGACCAGCTACTCGAGATCTATCCCGGGATGCCGCGGGCGATCCAGAGAGAAGCGGCGGATCGGGCGATAGCACGTGTTTGGGAAGAGCAGCTCGAGCTGAACAACGGACAGCAGGAGCTGATCGATCGGGCGCAGATGCGAGCACGTATCGACGAGCTGGTCGAGCAGTATCGCAGGGCACCGATGGTCACCGACCCAAACACTGGGGAGTTGGACTACGATCCGCGGGGCTGATTAAACCGGTGATCATCTACGGGCGCCCACTGGGCGCCCGCCAGGGCCAAGTCCGACCGTCACCATCCAACGTGGCGTTCGTCCTCTACGTCGGTCATCACACCTTCTTGGATTGTCTGTTTGATCGCGCAGTTGCTGTGTGGTTCCTGGCCATCCGCAGGCGCTGGTGCTCCCGGCACTCCTGGCAGACACAGCCCGCCACATAGGCAGCGTTCGTGGCGTGCTGGAGGTCGTCTCGGCGCGTAACTGTCAGAGAGGCCTCCAATGCGGTCGACCAGTCCTCGTCGGTCTTGCTGAGCCCAAAGACTTGATTGGAGGTCAGACCGAGGTTACGCAGTGCTGCCCTGAACGGCTGGCCAGCGTAGATCGCAGCGACGAGCCGCTGGCGCACATAGGCGGGCAGCCGTGCTTGCGCTGTCGCCCGTTTGCGTGCGCGGCCATCGTCACTATGCGCCGTTCTGCAGTTGGCGCAGCTACAACCCGCATTCCATCGCGCTGTGCTGCCATGCGCCGCCTGAGATCGGGGGCCTCGATGTTCTGTGTCACGTGCCTCCTGGACCTCATCGAGCGTCCATGGCGGCTCGTCGAGCATTCCCTGGCTGATCCATCGCCGCACGACGAATGGCGACACGCCGGAGGCCGCGGCAG
>Ga0307316_10000167_pt1 | contig 18176 bp, 20 predicted proteins | sample ER_DNA_356_FD_194504 | JGI IMG/M metagenome (GOLD analysis project Ga0307316, IMG submission 194504) | Bulk soil microbial communities from the East River watershed near Crested Butte, Colorado, United States - ER_DNA_356 | ecosystem: Environmental > Terrestrial > Soil > Floodplain | place... | reverse complement strand
GAAGGCCCGCCATTCCTCGCGGGTGCGGGAGCGGAACACCTCCGCCACCTGCTGCCACGCCTCCGAGCCCGGTGCTTCGAACTGCTTCTCGATCAGGTCGGGACGGCCGACGCCGTCGCAGAAGGCGGCCCAGAACTTCGGCTCGAGGGCGCCGCAGGTGATCCAGCCGTCGGCGACCTCGTAGGGCAGGTAGCAGAGGGCTCCGCCCGCGAGCATCTGCTCACCCCGCCGCGGCACCTCGCCGTCGCAGAAGTAGCGCCCGGCGACCATCGCCAGCCAGGAGAGGGCGCCGTCGGCCATCGAGATATCGACCATCTGCCCCTCGCCGGAGCGCTCACGCTCGTGCAGGGCCGCCATCACCCCGAAGGCAGCCATCAGGGCGCCGCCGCCGAGGTCGGCGATCTGACCGGCCGACTGGACCGGCGAGCCGTCTTTGGCGCCGGTGAGGCCGAGCACGCCGACGAGGCCCAGGTAGTTCATGTCGTGCCCGGCGCGCTGGGCGTAGGGACCGTCCTGGCCGTAGCCGGTGATCGCGCAGAAGACGGTCCGCGGGTTCGTCTCGCGCATGCTCTCGTAGCCGACCCCGAGGCGGTCGAGGACGCCGGGGCGGAAGCCGTCGAGGACGACGTCGTGATCGGCGAGCAGCCGCAGCAGCGCCTCCCTCCCCTGCTCCTGCTTGAGGTCGAGGCGGATCGAGCGCTTGCCGCGGTTGAGCGAGAGGTAGAGCGAGGAGCGGGTGCCGAGCGACTGCTGCTCCTCGGAGCCGTAGTAGGGCGGCGCCCAGCGGATGTAGTCGCCCATGCCGGTGTCCTCGACCTTCAGCACCTCGGCGCCGAGGTCGGCGAGCAGCAGCGAGCAGAAGCCGCCCGGCAGCAGGCGGGTGAGGTCGAGGACCTTGACGTCGCTAAGCGGGAGACCGCTCACGCCCGGGGACCCCCAGCAGCTCGCGCGCCTCGGCGACGCTGGCCGGTCGCCGTCCGACGTCTTCGGCCATCTGCCGCGCCTTGGCAATCAGCTCGCCGTTGGATCTGCACATCTCGCCGTTGGGCAGGTAGAGGTTGTCCTCGACCCCGGCGCGGACGTTGCCGCCTAGCACCAGCGAGGAGGCGAGCAGCTTCCACTGGTCGCGGGAGATACCGATCACCTGCCACTGGTTCTCGCCCTCCGGGCCGCCGGGGATCTGGTCGGACATCAGGGTGACGTTGCGAGGGGTCGGGCGGATGCCGCCGGTCACCCCCATCACCAGCGAAATCTGCAGCGGCGGCTCCAGCAGGCCCATGTCGACCAGCGGGTCGAGGTTGGCCACGTGGCCGGAGTCGAAGCACTCGTGCTCGGGCTTGACCCCCAGCTCTTTCATCGCCGTCAGGAACTCGATGATCGTGTCGAAGCTGTTCTCGAAGACCGCCTTGAAGACGAAGTCCTTGCGCCGGCGCGAGTACTTCGCGTAGTTCATCGAGCTCATGTTCAGCGCGGCGACGTCGGGGCGGCAGGCGCGCAGGTACTCGAGCCGCTTCTCGATCGGGATCCCGATCGCGCCGGTCGAGTAGTTGACGATCACGTCGCCGACCTCGGCCAGGATCGCCTCGGTGATCGCCTGGAAGTCCTCGACATCGTAGGAAGGGGTGCCGTCCGGTTTGCGGGCGTGGATGTGGATCTGCGAAGCGCTCTCGTCGACCGCGCGCCGCGCCTCCGCCGCGTACTCCTCCGGCGTGTAGGGGATCGCCGGGCACTGGTCGCGGTTGGCGATCACGCCGCTGATCGAGCAGCTGATGATCACCGGGTCGTCGAAGCTGCTCATCGCTCCCCTCCCAGTGTCGACTTTTGCGTCCATATGGACTCATAACTCGACACGCCGGTCATACCGGCATTACCCCATGGCGTTTCTTCGGCTTCTCGACGTGCTTGTTGCGCGCCATCCGCAGCGCCTTGGCGATCGTCGGCCGGGTCTCGCGCGGGTCGATGATGTCGTCGATCAGGGCGTTGCCGGCGGAGAGGTAGGGATCGATCTGCTGGCGGACCGCGTTCAGCATCGCCTCGCGGGTCGCCTCCGGATCGTCGGAGGCCTCGATCGCCCCGCGGCCGATGATTTCGACCGCGCCCTCGGCGCCCATCACCGAGATCTCCGCCCCCGGCCAGGCAACGATCAGGTCGGGCTCGTAGGCCTTGCCGCACATCACGTAGTAGCCGGCGCCGTAGGCCTTGCGGACGACGACGGTCACCTTCGGCACGGTGGCGCGGCTGACCGCGTAGAGCATCTTCGCCCCGTGGCGGATGATCCCGGCGTGCTCGACTTTCGAGCCGACCATGAAGCCGGGGACGTCCTGGAGGAAGACGAGCGGGATGTTGAAGGCGTCGCAGAGGTTGATGAAGCGGGCGGCCTTGTCAGCCGAGTCGTTGTCGAGGGTGCCGGCCAGCTGCTTGGGCTGGTTGGCGACGATCCCCGCCGGCTGGCCGCCGAAGCGGGCGAAGCAGGTGATCACGTTCTTGGCGAACTTCGGCTTCAGGTCGAACCAGTCGCCGTCGTCGACGATCTCGCGGATCACGTCGTACATGTCGTAGGGCTGCCGCGGGGACTCGGGGACGATCTCCATCAGCTTCTCGGAGGCTCGCTCGACCGGGTCGGAAACGTCGAGCACCGGCGGCCGCTCCTCGCAGTTGCCGGGGAAGTAGGAGAGGTACTTCTTGACCGAGGCGATGCACTCCTCGTCGTCGGCCACCTCGAGGTCCCCTACTCCCGACTTTCGGCAGTGGACCTTTGCGCCGCCGAGCTCCTCCATCGTGATCTCCTCGCCGGTCACCGCTTTGGTCAGGTGCGGCCCGGCGAGCGCCATCGCCCCCTGGCCGGAGACCATCGGCACGAAGTCCGAGAGCGCCGGGATGTAGGCGGTGCCGGCGGCGCAGGGGCCCATCATCGCCGCCACCATCGGGATCACCCCGGACATTTCGACCTCCTCGCGGAAGAGGTGTCCGGAGCCGGCGAAGAGCGAGCCAGTGGCCTCCTGGATGCGGGCGCCGGCCGAGTCGAGCAGCCAGACGAACGGCATCCGCTTCTGCAGCGCGGCCTCCCGCAGGCGGGTGACCTTGAGCTCGCCGGTCATCCCCATCGAGCCGGCCATCACCGTGAAGTCGTAGGCGGCGATGCAGGTCGGGCGGCCGTCGACGTCGCCCCAGCCGGTGACGACGCCGTCGGCCGGCGCCTCGACCCCGTCCATCGCCCGCTGGGCGAAGTGCGGGCGCCCGTGGATCCCCAGCTCGACGAAGGTGCCGTCGTCGACCAAGAGGTCGATCCGCTCACGCGCGGTGAGCTTGCCGCGCTCGTGCTGCTTGGCGATCTTCTCCTCGCCGCCGCCGAGCTTCGCCTTCTCGCGGCGAGCGTGCAGCTGCGCGGTCAGGTCGGCGAGCGGAGCGGTGCCCGGCAGCAGGTTCTCGGCTTTCTCCTCAGTGGCCACTAGCGTCCTTTCCACTGCGGGTCGCGTTTCTCGAAGAAGGCGGTGACCCCCTCGACGATGTCCTCGGTCGTGAAGGTGAGCGAGAGCTGGGAGCGCAGGAACTCGAGCGCGTCGTCCAGCGCCATGTCCTGCTGGCGGTACATCGCGTCGTGGCCGAGCCGCATCAGCACCGGGCTCTTCGAGGCGAGCTTCGTCGCCCACTCCTCGACCGCTGCGTCGAACTCAGCCGCCGGCACCACCTTGTTGGCAAGCCCGTACTCGACCGCCTGCTCGGCCGAGAGCCGCTCTCCCAAGAGCATCATCTCGTTGACCTTCTTCCGCGGGACGTTGCGGTAGATGATCGACATGATCATGTAGGGGAAGGCGCCGACGTTGATCTCCGGGGTGCCGAAGGTGGCGCCCTCTTTGGCGATCACCAGGTCGCAGGAGAGGGCGAGGCCCAGGCCGCCGGCGAGTACGTGGCCGTTGGCGGCGCAGAGCGAGGGCTTGCCGAGGCGCGGCATCAGCCGGAAGAACTCGAGGAAGAGGTCGGAGGCGAAGTGTTTGGCCACCAGCGGCGCGTCGGCTGCGAAGCCGCCGAGTTCGGCGCCGGCGCAGAAAACCTTCTCCCCCGCCCCGGTGAGGACGACCGCCCACACGTCATCTGAGGCTTTGGCCAGCTTCATCGCCTCGACCAGCTCGCTCAGCATCTGCCCGGAGAGCATGTTGCGCTTCTCCGGGTCGTTCAGCGTAACCGTGGCGACGCCGCCGGCGACGTCGTAGGCGACCTTCTCGCCGCTCCACTGAGGGTTTCGCTGGCTCACGAGCCGGGACCATAGCATCAGCGAAAGTGGGAAGTGCTACTGTCCACTTCGTTCAGGGAACGATCAGAGGAGAGACCAGTGGCGACCGCAACCAACGGCTCCAGTGTCATCAAGCCCGACCACGCAGCAGGGCGCAAGCACTTCATCTTCAGCCAGGAGCACGAAGACCTGCGCGAGTCGATGGAGTCGTGGGTGAAAAAGGAGCTCTGGCCCCACCGCAACGAGTGGGAGGACACCTACTGGCCGACCTCGGCGATGGAACGGGCGGGCGAGCTCGGCTTCCTCGGCCTCTGCTTCCCGGAGGAGTACGGCGGCCAGGGCGGCGACTACTTCTACTCGCTGGTCCGCGCCGAGTGCATGAGCTACTCCGGCTCCGGCGGCACCAACATGGGCTTCGCGGTGCAGAGCGACATGGTCCTCCCCCCCATCCACCTGCTCGGCACCGAGGAGCAGAAGCGCAAGTACCTCGAACCGGGGCTGAAGGGCGAAAAGGTCGGCGCCCTCGGGATCACCGAGCCGGGCGCCGGCTCCGACGTCGCCGGGATCCGCACCACCGCGCTTCGCGACGGCGACGATTACGTGATCAACGGCTCCAAGACCTTCATCACCAACGGGCCGCGCGCCGACTTCATCGTCCTCGTCTGCAAGACCGACCCGGGCGAGCGCCACGCGGGCATCACCCTCTTCATCGTCGACCTCAAGGACGAGAACGGGGAGAAGGTCCCCGGCTTCAGCGTCTCGGCCGAGCTGGAGAAGATGGGGATGCACTCCTCCGACACCGGCGAACTCGCCTTCGAAGACGTCCGCGTTCCGGCCGACGCCGTGCTGGGCGAGGTCGGCAAGGGCTTCTACCACATCGCCTGGGAGCTCCAGGGCGAGCGCCTGGTCGCCGCCGCCGGCTCCCACGCCGGCTGCGAACGGATGATCGAGAAGACCCTCGAGTACGCCAAGGACCGCGAAGCCTTCGGCCGGCCGATCGGCAAATTTCAGGCGATCCGCCACAAGTTCGCCGAGATGGCGACCAAGACCGAGGCGGCGAAGCAGTTCACCTACGCCACGGCCTGGCGTTTCGCCAACGGCGAGTACCCGGTGCGAGAGATCACGATGGCCAAGCTCTTCGCCTCCCGCGTCGGCTGCGAGGTCGCCGACGAGTGCATCCAGATCCTCGGCGGCTACGGCTACATGAAGGAGTACGAGATCGAGCGCGCCTACCGCGACGTCCGCCTCAACCGAATCGGCGCCGGCACCGACGAGGTAATGCTCGACGTGATCGGGCGCAGCTACGGGCTGTAGGTCGAGCGGTGGTCTTTTTCCTCGGTATGCGATGAAAAGGCCCACCTCATCGATGACCGGAGCCGAGCGCGTTCGCGCCTATTACGAGGACCTGAACACTGGCAGCGCCGAAGCGGTCTCGGCGCACTTCACCGAAGACGCGGTCCACTACTACACGCGCCTGGGCCCGCACGAGGGGGCCGAGACGATCGGCCGCTACGCCGCCTTCGGCGTCGAGCACATCGACGCCCAGTGGCACCTCGAGAACCTGATCGAGCAGAACGACCAGGTGGCGATCGAGTGGACGATGACCTGGCGCGACCCGGAGAAGGACGAGCGGCGGCTCGACCGCGGCGCCGAGTGGTTCCTGATCCGCGACCGCAAGATCGCCGAGGTGCGCGCCTACCACCACGGCGGCAAGAAGAACCCGCAGGGCGACCTGCTCGGCTTCGACCACGAGGGCCGCGGCTACACGATGCTGGAGGAGCGATGACCGTCGTCAAGGACACGGGCGCTCGCGCCACCCTCCCTCCCTTCGGTGAGGAGTACGAGGAGCTGCGCCAGACGGTCTCCCGCTTCGTCACCAAAGAGATCGCCCCCCACGTCGAAGAGTGGGAGGCGGCGCGGGAATTCCCCCGTGAGCTGTTCGGTCGCTGCGCCGAGCTCGGCTTCCTCGGGCTGAAGTTCCCGGAGGAGCTGGGCGGCCAGGGCGGCACCCACCTGCACGACGCGATCTGGGTCGAGGAGCTGGCCCGCTCCGGCGGCTCCGGCGGCGTCGCCGCCGGCCTCAACGCCCACACCTCGATCGCGATGCCGCCGATCTTCAAGTTCGGCACCGCCGAGCAGAAACAGCGCTGGCTTCCGGCCGGAATCGCCGGCGAAAAGATCGGCGCCCTCGGGATCACCGAGCCCGGCGCCGGTTCTGACGTCGCCTCCCTCACCACCACCGCCAAGCGCCACGGCGACACCTACGTCGTCAACGGCGCCAAGACCTTCATCACCAACGGCGTCCGCGCCGACTTCCTCGTCTGCGCCTGCAAGACCAGCGAGGCGGGCGGTCACGGCGGCATCTCCTTCCTCGTCCTCGAGCGCGAGATGCCCGGCTACGAGGTCAGCCGCAAGCTTGAGAAGATGGGCTGGCACTCCTCCGACACCGGAGAAATCTCCTTCTCCGACGTCGAGGTCCCGGCCGAGAACCTGCTCGGCGAGGAGAACGGCGGCTTCAAGCTGATCATGGCCAACTTCGCCTGGGAGCGGCTGCTGATGGCGATCGGAGCCGTCGGCGCAATGCAGAAGCTGATCGAGACCACCGTCGCCTACGCCAACGACCGCGAAGCCTTCGGCCGCCCGATCGGCAAGTTCCAGGCGATCCGCCACCACGTCGCCGAGATGGCCACCAAGGCCGAAGCGAGCCGCGCCCTCACCTACAACGCCCTCCGCCTCTTCCACGAGGGCCAGGACTGCATCCAGGAGGTGGCGATGACCAAGCTCCTCACCCAACGCACCCTCGTCGAGATCGCCGACCAGTCCCTCCAGATCCACGGCGGCTACGGCTACATGCGCGAGTACGGCATCGAGCGAGCCGTCCGCGACGCCCGCCTAGGCCCAATCGGCGGCGGCACCGACGAGATCATGAAAGAGATCATCGGCAAGACGATGGGCCTTTGAGCAACTTAGGTACGCGTTCGGTATCGATGCGTTAGCTTGCTTCCGCCGTGACCTCCAGCGCTGAGATTCCCCGTTACAGCGAACTCTTGTGGACGACCTTGTGTGCCGTCCGCGAGCTGGGCCAATCCGGTCGGCTGGATGAGATCGACGAGCGTGTAATCGAACGCGAGGGTTTCTCAGATGAGCAGCTGGCGGTTCTGCACAAGGACGGTCCCAGGTCGGAGGTGGAGTACCGCCTTGCATGGGCTCGGACTTATCTGAAGAAGATGGGTGCCCTGGCAAGTGCTGGCCGCGGAATCTGGGAAACCACCCCCTTAGGGCGAGAGCTGACCGAGGATCAAATAGAGCCCCTGTTGGACCGATACAGAGCGCAACGGCGATCCGACCGGAAGCGAAAGAGAAATGAAGCCCCTGAGGCGGATGACGCGGACACCGAAGGCGAAGAAGGCGAAGAGGAGAACTGGAAAGAGCACCTACTCGCGCGGATGCTGACTATGTCCCCGGCTGGATTCGAGCGCTTAGCACAACGACTCCTGAAGGCAGCCGGCTTCATCAATACGACTGTGACGGGCAGTAGTGGTGACGGAGGGATCGATGGTGTCGGCCTGTACCGGCCTTCTCTGGTCAGCTTCCCCGTGTTCTTTCAATGCAAGCGCTACCGGGGAACCGTCGGCTCGGACAAGGTAAGAGATTTTCGCGGCGCGATGACTGGGCGGGGCGACAATGGGCTGCTCATCACCACGGGAACCTTTACGCGAGAAGCCCGCGCTGAGGCGGCCCGAGATGGCGCGCCGCTAATTGACCTCATCGATGGAGAGCAGCTCTGCATACTGCTGAAAGAGCATCGACTGGGGGTGCGAGTGGAGGAGAGGCGAATCGAGGAAGTCGAGATCGTTAGTTCCTTCTTCGAGGAACTCAGCTGATCATTCATCGCCTGAACCGCTACCGCTCGACCCACGCCGCGATCCGCACCTAGGACAGGTAGGAGGTCAGCGGCGCGGCCCGGTGTTGCAGCTGTGGTCTCTGCCCCAGCCGCGTTGGCCGTTGCAGTAGTCGAAGCCGGGGCCGCCGTAGAGCTGGTCGGCGGCTCGGCCGCCGTAGAGGCGATCGTTGCCGGCGCCGCCGTGGCAGCCGTCTTGACCTGGGCCCATGATGCAGATGTCGCTGCCGCGGCCGCCCCAGCAGCCGTCGCTACCCGCTCCGTGGTGGCAGAAGTCATTGCCGCGGCCGCCGACGCAGTCGCTGTTGCGGTTGCCGGTTATACAGACATCGTTGTTGCCGCCGCCGATGCAGCGGTTGCGGCGCGAGCCTTCGGAGAAGCAGATGTCCCGCTCCCCCCTGCCGACGAACTTGTCGGAGCCGCGGCCAAGGTGGACGACCAGGGGCAGAGGCAGGGTCCTGGTCACCTTGACCTTGTCTCCCTGCGGGCCCATCTTCACTTCGATCGCGCCGACGCCGCGGGTCGAGCAGACCGCCTTACGGTGGCCGCGGGTGAAATGGCAGCCGCGCGGGTGGTGGTGGGCCATGTTGCCCCTGACCACGATCTTGTTGTGGCCGCGCGGGTGCAGGCGCAGGGTCGAACCCTGGTGGGAGCCGAAGATGACGATCTTGGAGACAGGCGTGGCGGCGGACGGCACGGCCAACAGAAGGGCCGCAACCGCAATCACGCCGACCAGCAACCTGCGGCCGGGGGGCAAAGGCATCGGGCGCATACTAATCATGTGTATCGGCTAACAAAACCGAGACTTGAAGATCACAAGCCGACTTCCCCAATTTTGGGAAAGAAAGCTGATCTGGCGAACGAGGAAAGCTAGGAGGGAACCGCCACCAGGTCGCTCGCAATCGCGCTTGCCCAGCCGCGGATGTCAGCCCAGTCGCGGCGGTCGCGGAACTGCTTCGGCGTGCCCTCCACCATCGCTTTCTCCATCAACCCTTGCGGCTCTGCCGGCAGGCAGCCGCCGAAGACGATGTGCTCCCTGCCCCCCAGCTCTTCGATCTTTTCGGCGAGCTTCGGCGGCTTCATCCACTCTGGTTTGTCGTCCCAAGGAACCCCGACCGGGCCTGAGCTGAAGACCCAGAACGGCATCTGCCGCAGCGCCTTCCGATGCCGCTTGAGGAAGTGCCTCGCGTCGCCGCGCCAGCGCTTCATGTAGACGGCGCTGCCGAGCACGACTGCGTCGTAGCGATCGAGACTCTGCACGTCTTCGGCCCGCTCGAGGCAGACGCCGAGGCCCTCTCGTCGCAGGGTCGCGGCAATCGTCTCGGCGATCTCCGCGGTGGAGCCGCGTTTGGAGGCATAGGCGACGAGGATTGTCATTAGCTTGATTGTGCCTCACTGGACACGGTGTCGCATCGTGCATTCGCCACAGATGACGCAGCGGTTCTTCTCCGGGACGGAAAACCGCGCTACGTTGCGGTTCCACCGACGAAGGAGGCGCCGATGCTCTCGTGGCTGGCCGGCAAGCTGATCGCCTACAACATGCGGAGGCTGAGGGAAGGCGATCCCTCGCCGACCGTGCGGATGTACGCCGACGACGTCCGCTTCACCTTTCCCGGCACGAGCTCCTTCGCTCCCGGCGCCGGCAACAAACGCGAGGTGACGCAATGGCTGCAGCGTTTCGCCTCGATCGGACTGCAGATCTACCCTGACGAGGTCGTCCTCAAGGGCTTTCCTTGGCACCAGACGATCTGCGTGCGCGGCCACATCCACCTCGACGACCCCGACGAGGGGCGGATCTACGACAACCGCTACGTCATCTGGGGCCGTATGGCCTGGGGGAAGATGCGCGCTTACGAGGTCTACGACGACACCCACAAGACCGAGGCGCTCGACGCCTACCTGGAGCGCCGCGGTGAGAGGGCAGGGGTTTGATGAAGCAGCGGGTCAACCTGATCACCCTCGGGAGCGGCGACCTCCCCGGGGCCAGGCGCTTCTACGAGGCGCTTGGTTGGAGCACGGGGGCGGCCCCCGGCGACGACGTCGTCTTCTTTCAAGCCGGTGAGATGGTCATCGCCCTCTGGGACCGGGCGCGGCTGGCAGAGGACAGCTGTGTCGAGGACGGCGGCGGCTGGGGCGGCGTCACCCTGGCGCTCAACTTCGGTTCGATGGAGGAGGTCGACGGCGTGATCGAGGAGGCCCGCGCCGCCGGCGCGACGATCGGGCGTGAGCCGGCCGAGACCTTCTGGGGCGGCTACAGCGGCATCTTCGTCGACCCCGACGGTCACCCCTGGGAGATCGCCCACAACCCGCACTGGACCGTCACCGAGGACGGCGGCATCCGCCTCGGCTGAGTCGGCGACTCCCGACTGGCCGGTCAACCAGGGCCGCCCGCTTCCCGGTAGCCTCACCGCCGACTTTCTACGAATCGACCGAGAGGCGGAGTAATGGGACTTCTGGATGGGAAAGCCGCGATCGTCACGGGTTCGGCGCGCGGCATCGGCCGCGCCACCGCGGAGCTGTTCGTCAGCGAGGGCGCCAAGGTGCTGATCAACGACCTCGACGCCGATGTCGCCCAGCAGACGGCGAGCGAGATCGACGGCGAGACCGCGGTCTTCGCCGGCGACCTGACCAAGACCGGCGCCGCCGACGACCTGGTCAAGGCTGCGAACGACGCCTTCGGCTCGGTCGACATCGTCGTCAACAACGCCGGCTACACCTGGGACGGCGTCGCCCACAAGATGAGCGACGAGCAGTTCCAGGCGATGCTCGACATCCACACGATCGTCCCCTTCCGGGTCGCCCGGGCGCTCGCCCCGAGCTGGCGCGAGGCAGCAAAGACCGAGCGCAACGAGGGCAGAGAGGTCTTCCGCAAGATCGTCAACGTCTCCTCGACCTCGGGGATGATGGGCAACGCCGGCCAGGTCAACTACTCGGCCGCGAAGATGGGCGTCGTCGGGCTGACGAAAACGCTGGCCAAGGAGTGGGGCCAGTTCAAGATCAACGTCAACGCGGTGGCCTTCGGCTTCGTCGAAACCCGCCTCACCGGCGCCAAAGAGGCCGGCGAAGAGATGACCACCCCCGGCGGCGAGAAGATCGAGCTCGGCATTCCCGAGCAGATGCGCCAGATGGCCTCGGCGATCATCCCGCTCGGCCGCCCCGCCACCCCGGAGGAGGCCTCCGGCCCGGTCCTCTTCCTCTCCTCGCCGCTGGCGAACTACATCCACGGCCAGGTCATCGACGTGACCGGCGGGATGTTCGGAGGGATGTACACCTGAGCGAGGCCGGGGCGCGGCGGCCGCCGCGCTACCTCGACCTGGCGGCGCGGACCTGGCCGGTCCTGCGCCGCGCGATGGGCGTCCACACGTTCCTCTACCGGGGGACGGGTGGGCGCCTCGGTCACAAGATCCCGGGGCTGCGGGGCCGGATGCTGCTGCTCGACCACGTCGGGGCCAAGACCGGAACTCACCGCACCGCACCGCTGCAGTACGTCAGCGACGGCGAGAACGTCGTCGTCATCGCCTCCAAGGGCGGCTTCCACAAGCACCCTGCCTGGTTCCACAACCTGATGGCGAAACCGGACACGACGGTCCAGATCGGATCCGAGCACCGCGCCGTCCACGCCCGCGAGGCGAGACCCGAGGAGCGCGAGCGCCTCTGGGACAAGGCGGTCAAGATCTACCGCCCCTACGAGGACTACAAGGCCCGCGCCGAGCGCAAGATCCCGGTGGTCGTACTCGAGCCGCGCTAGCCGAACTGCATCAACTTCTACACCCAGCAGAAGTAGAAGTTGATGCAGTTCACTTGCGGCGCTCCTCGGCTACGGGGTCGCCCGAAGCGTTGGCGATCTGCTCGGGCGGCCAGGGGCCGGCCCAGTTGTCGCGGGCGCCGTCGATCGTGATCGTCGTCCCGGAGTAGAAGTCGCCGGCCGGGGAGGCGAGGTAGGCGACGAGCCAGGCCATCTCCTCGGGGCGGCCGGCGCGGCCGATCGGGATCGAGCGCTCGAGGTTTTCGACCACGACCTGCGGATACTTCGTCAGCAGCGTCTCGGTCGCGAATTGGCCGGCGGCTAAGGCGACGGTCTTGATCCCGAACCGCGCCCACTCGACCGCCAGCGTCCGCATCATGTTCTCGACCGCGGCGCGGGCGGCGCCGGAGTGGACCATCCCCGGCATCCCGTTATGAGGCGAGAGGGTGACGCTCAGGACCTTGCCGCCGCCCTGGGGGATGAACGCCTTGGTCGCGGCGGCGTGGGTCATCAGCCAGGTGCCCTGGACGTTGAGGTCGATCACGGTCCGAAACCCTTTCGGGCTGATCGCCTCGGCCGGGCTGAGGAACTGGCCGCCGGCGTTGTTGACGAGCACGTCGAGGCGGCCGTGGCGCTCGAGCAAGGTGTCGAAGAAGCGGCCGACCGGCTCCTCCTCGCGGATGTCGAGGGTCTCGTGCTCGAAAGAACCGGGCAGCCCGGCGGCCAGCTCCGCGGTCTCCGCCAGCGGCTCCTGGCGCCGCCCGCAGGCGACGACGGCGGCGCCGAGACGCGCCAGCTCCAGCGCCGTCTCCCGTCCGAGGCCGCTGCCGGCGCCGGAGACCGCACAGACCTGTCCCTCCAGCAGCCCCTCCCTGAAGACCCGCGAACGGTCGCTTTCAGCCATCGACGGCCAAGCCTATAGGCGGTCTGGCCCCGTAGATTGGCCCCCGATGGGCATCAGCGTCGAACCTCACCCCCTGCAGGAGCCGCTGGCTGGCGGCAGCCGCGGCGCTACCGTCGCCGTGGAACCGATCGTCGCCGGCCACGTCGAATGGCCGCGGGCGATGATGGTCAGCCCGGGCGGCGGGATGATGACCGCCAAGCTGATGCGGGCGCTGCTGACGGGCAAGGACGCGGTCGCAGTGCCGGTCCCGACTTTTCTGATCCGCCACCCCAGCGCCGGCGCGATCCTCGTCGACACGGGCCTGCACCCGTCTATCGCCACCGACCCGGGCGAGAACTTCGGCTCCCTCGCCAACCGCTTCAGCAAGATCACCCTGGCGCCTGGCGAAGACGTCCCCTCGCAGCTGCGCAAGCGGGGTCTCGAGGCGAGCGAGATCCCGATCGTCCTGATGACGCACCTGCACCTCGACCACACCTCGGCGATCTCCGAGTTCCCGAAGTCCACCTTCGTCGTCTCGGAGACCGAGTGGCAGGCGGCCGCGCATGGACCGAGCCCGCTGATGAACGGCTACCGGCGCGCCCACTTCGACTACGCCTTCGAGTACCGCACGATCGACTTCGACCGCGCCAGCATCAACTCCTACGCGAGCTTTGGCCGCACCTTCGACCTCTTCGGCGACGGCTCGATTCGCCTCGCCTTCACGCCAGGCCACAGCGCCGGCCACATGTCGGTTATCTGCCACCTCGCCGAGCGCGACTTCGTGATTGGCGGGGACTGCGTCTACATGCTCGCCCAGCTCGATGGCGACGAACCCGGGCCGCCACGGCCCCAGGACGCCCACAACTACCGTCGCTCGTTGCAGGAGCTGCGCCTCTTCCGCCGCCAGTTCCCGGACGCGATCGTCACGCCGGGGCACGATCCCGACTTCTACGCCGGGATCGAGCAGCGCTACGAGTAGCGACACCTACGCCCAACCGCGAGAGCGCTCGACTGCCCGCTGCCAGTCCCCCAGCAGCTGCTCCCGCTGCGCCGCCTCCATCTGCGGCTCGTAGCGGTCCGCCTCCCGCCACATCTCCCCCACCTGCTCCAGCGTCCAGACGCCGGTGGCGATGCCGGCCAGGTAGGCAGCCCCGAGCGCGGTGGTCTCGGCGATCTCCGGAACTGAGACCGGCGCCCCAAGCACGTCGGCCTGGAACTGCATCAGCCAGCGGTTGACGGTGGCGCCGCCGTCGGCCCGCAGCAGCTCGAGCCGCTCGCCGCAGGCGGCCTCCTGCGCCCGCACCGCGTCGACGGTCTCGTAGGCGATCGCCTCCAGCGCCGCCCGCGCCAGGTGGGCGCGGCCGCTGCCGCGGGTGAGACCGACGATCGTCCCGCGCGCGTAGGGGTCCCAGTAGGGCGACCCGAGGCCAGTCAGCGCGGGGACAAAGTAGACGCCTTCGTTGGAGTCGAGGGAGGCGGCGAGCGCCTCCGTCTCCCCCGCCTCGCCGATGATCCCGAGGCCGTCGCGCAGCCACTGCACCGCCGCGCCGGTGACGAAGATCGCGGCCTCGAGCGCGTAGGACACCTCCTCGTCCGTACCGGCGGCGACAGTCGTAAGCAGCCCCTCGGACGCGGGCGGCAGCTCGGTGCCGCTGTTGAGGAGGACGAAGCTGCCGGTCCCGTAGGTGTTCTTCGCCATCCCTGGCTGGTGGCAGGCCTGCCCGAAGAGCGCCGCCTGCTGGTCGCCCGCGACTCCCGCCACCGGCACCTCGCCACCGAACTCGCTCGTGGTGCCGAAGACTGAGGAGGAAGGCAGGGGCTCCGGCAACCGCGCCGGGTCGACTTCAAGGAGGGCGCACAGCTCCTCGTCCCAGGCCAGGGTACGGATGTCGAAGAGCATCGTCCGCGAAGCGTTCGTGAAGTCGGTGGCGTTGCGGCCGGTGAGCTTGAAAAGAAGCCAGGAGTCGACCGTCCCGAAGACGGCTCGCTCGGCTCCCTCGACGTTGCGCAGCAGCCACTCGATCTTGGTCCCGGAGAAGTAGGGGTCGATGGTGAGGCCGGTGCGCTTCCGCACCAGCGCCTCGTGCCCCGCCTGCTTCAGCTCTTCGCAGCGCGATGCCGTGCGCCGGTCCTGCCAGACGAGCGCGTGGTGGAGCGGCTCCCCCGTCTCCGGGTCCCAGGCGACGACCGTCTCGCGCTGGTTGGTGATCCCGATTGCCTCCAGCTCCGCTCCCGCGACACCGGCGTCTGCAAGTGCCTCGGCGGCAACCCGGCGCGTCACCTCCCAGATCTCATTCGCGTCGTGCTCGACCCAGCCCGGCCGCGGGAAGAACTGCTCGAACTCCGAGTAGGCGCGTCCCCGCGCCCGCCCCTCCCGGTCGAAGACGAGGCAGGTCGTCCCGGTGGTCCCCTGGTCGATCGCGAGGATCAACGGCGGCTACCTCTGGACGCAACCCTGCAGGTGCGGATCAGGGTCGAAGCGAGCTTGCGCCCGTCGGCGAAGGCCATCGAGACCCGGGAGAACGGGAAGGCGGCACGGGAGAAGCCCGCCGGGGCGGCGCAGGCGGCGCTCAGGTAGCTGCGCTCGCGGCCGCGGTAGAAGAAGGTGCGCCGCAGCTTGAGGCTGATCTCCTTCAGGTAGCCGGAGCGGTTGAGGCGGGCGGGAAGCGCGGCGGTGAAGATCGTTCCGAAGGTGCCGTGCGACTTGCGGATGTGGAAGACGATGGTGCGGCTGTTCGGCACCGGGTGGGCGCCGTAGACGTGGGCGAGGATCGCCCGCTGCCCGGCGACGATCGCGTTGAAGGCGAGGATGCGTCCCTGCAAGGGGAACTGGCTTTGTTCCGGCAGCGCCAGAGCGCCGACGTAGCGCCCTTCGCCGACCAGCGCCGAGCGGCACGCTCCCAGCGCCTGCTGCGAAGTGGCCGGCTCGAGCTGGGAGCGCTGGCAAGTCGCCAGGCCGCGGGTGTCGAGGGTGCCGCCTCGATTGATCGCGATCGCGATTGAACGCAGGGCTGGCGGCCGTTCCCCGGAGAGCACCCTTACCGTCCCGTTGACTTCCACCGAGATCGGCACCTTCGCCTGCCGCGGCAGTGCCCTCGGGGCAATGCCGCCGTCGAATCTGACGAAGAGGTTGCCCCGCTCGACCAGCTCGGCGTGGGCGATCGCGGCGACGAGGAGGCATGCCGAAGCCAGCGCCGCGACCAGAGCAACCCGCTTCTTCATCCGCGCCATCGTGCGAAGAACACTAGGGCGAAGTCGCGCAGCTGCCCGGCACGGTGGAGGAACCCCTTGAAGTCCCTGCCAGTGGCGCGGTGCTCGAGGTCCAGCTCGTACTCGCGCAGGCGGTACCCGGCGCGGACCGCGTCCACGGTCATCCCGATCTCCATCCCGTAGCCCTTGGCCAAGGGAAGGACCGCTCGCAGCGCCTCGGTTCGAAGCGCCCGCTGGCCGGAGATCGGCGCTTGCGTGTCGAGGCCGCAAAGGCGTTGGATCGCCCAGTGGGCGAACCCGAGGGCGAGCCCGAAGCCCCCGCCCAGCCGCCGGCTGAAAGCGGCGACCGCGAGGTCGCACTCCTCCCGCTCGACGGCTGCGACCAGCGGCCCCAGGCGTGCCGCCGAGGCCGCGAGGTCGCCGTCGCAGAGCAGGACGATCCGCGGCGGCGGCTGCACGCTTAGCGCCGCCTCGGCGGCAGCCGTGACGTTGCCGCCCTTGCCGTGGGAGCGGCCGCGCCGCACCACCTCTGCCCCGGCCAGCATCGCCGCCTCGGCGGTGCCGTCTTCGGAGGCATCGTCGGCGACCCAGACCCTGGCGCCCGGGAAGGCCTCGCGCAGCGCCCGCACCGTCTCCCCCACCCGGTCGGCCTCGTTACGGGCGGCGACGATCGCCGCCAACTCCGCCGCTTTCCTCGCCGCCGGTTCAGGTCCCGGTTCATGTGCCATCACGGGCTATTGTCCCCGGCCATGGCAGACATCGAGGCACACATCACCGGCAACGTCTGGAAAATCGAGGTCGCGATCGGCGACCAGGTCTCCGACGGCAACACCGTCGTCATCCTCGAGTCGATGAAGATGGAGATCCCGGTCGAGGCCGAAGACGACGGCGTCGTCAAGGAGATCCGCTGCGAGGAGGGCCAGTCGGTGAGCGAAGGCGACGTCCTCGTAGTGCTGGAGTAGCAGCAGTGGAGGAACGGCTCGCGGGCGGCAAGCTCCTGCTCGACCGGCCGGCCGAGGCGGTCACGCGACTGACGATCTCCAACCCCGAGCGCCGCAACGCCCTCGACCACGAGATCCTCGACGCCTTCGCCGAAGTCCTGCCGCAGCTCGACCGCGGGATCGAGAACCGTTGCGTCCTCATCACCGGGGCGCCGCCGCTCTTCTCCGCCGGCTACGACATCGCCGGGATCCCGGAGGAGAGCTTCCAACGCGACGCCGAGGCGCTGGTCGCCCATCCCTTCCACGCGGCGATGGAGGCGATCGCGAAACACCCCTGGCCGACTATCGCCGCGATCAACGGCCACTGCCTCGGCGGCGGCCTCGAGCTGGCGATCACCTGCGACCTGCGGATCTGCGCCGCCGGCGCCAAGCTGGGGATGCCGCCGGCAAAACTCGGCCTGATCTACGGCCACACCGGGCTGCGCAAGTTCCTCGACGTCGTCGGCCTGGCACGGACGAAGGAGCTCTTCCTCACCGGCCGCAACTTCGACGCCGCCCGCGCGGACGAAGTCGGCCTCGTCAACGAAGTCGTCGCCGACCAGAAGTTGGAGAGCGAGTCGATTGCGCTGGCGGCGGCGATCGCTGAGAACGCGCCGCTCTCGATGCGCGGCAACAAGCACGCGATCAACCTTCTCAACGACCTTGCCGAGCTGAGCGAGCAGCAGGAGGCGGGGCTGGTCGCCCTGCGCGAGTCCTGCTTTGAATCCGACGACTTCCGCGAGGGGATCCGCGCCTTCGGCGAAAAGCGCCGGCCGCAGTGGCAGGGGCGGTGAGCGCGAAGGCGCGCAAGGCGCTGGCCGCCGCCGACCCGACGATGGCGGCGCTGATCGACCGGGTCGGGACCATCGACCTGGCGACGCGGCTGCGGCGGCGCAAAGAGGAGAGGCCCGGCGACGCCTACGGCGCCCTGCTGCGGGCGATCGTCGGCCAGCAGCTCTCGACCAAAGCGGCGCGGACGATCTACCTGCGCGTGCTCGACCTCTTCGGCGGCACCACCCCCAGCCCCGAGCAGCTGCTGGAAGCCAGCGAGGACGACCTGCGCGGCTGCGGCCTCTCCGGGCGCAAGACCGAATACGTCCGCGACCTCGCCCGCCACGTGCTCAGCGGCGAACTGGAGCTTGACCGACTCGAGCAGCTGGAGGACGAGCAGGTGATCGAGGAGATCGTCGCCGTCCGCGGCCTCGGCCGCTGGACCGCCGAGATGT
>Ga0307316_10000164_pt1 | contig 18282 bp, 20 predicted proteins | sample ER_DNA_356_FD_194504 | JGI IMG/M metagenome (GOLD analysis project Ga0307316, IMG submission 194504) | Bulk soil microbial communities from the East River watershed near Crested Butte, Colorado, United States - ER_DNA_356 | ecosystem: Environmental > Terrestrial > Soil > Floodplain | place... | reverse complement strand
CGACGGTGCCCGGACGGTCGCGCACAAGTCGATCTTCGACTACCTCGACCGCGAGCTGAAGCGGATCGCGGTCGAGCCGCCGGAGGGCATCGAGCGCGGCCTCGTCGGCGGCTACGTCGGCTACCTCGGCTACGAGCTGAAGGCCGACTGCGGGTCCACCAACGTCCACAGCTCCGACATGCCCGACGCGGCGATGATGCTCGCCAACCGCGTCGTCGCCGTCGACCACACCAAGGACCTCACCTACGTCTTCGCCCTCTGTCGCGGCGAGGACCCGGAGGCGGAGCTGTGGCTGGACACGACCCAGGATTTGATCGAGGCGGCGATCGCATTGCCGCCGGCCGAGCGGCCGCTGGCGCCGCCGACCGATCCCGCCGGCCACGTCCACTTCCAGTCCGGCCGCGGCCGCGAGCGCTACCTCGCGGACATCGCCAAGTCGCAGGCTGAACTGCTCGCCGGCGAGTCCTACGAGATCTGCCTCACCGACCAGTTCTCCACCGACGCCAGCCCCGAGCCCTTCGACCTCTACCGGCAGCTGCGCCGCAGCAACCCGTCGCCCTTCGCCGCCTTCCTGCGCTTCGGCGAATACGCCGTCGTCAGCTCCTCCCCGGAGCGCTTCCTCTCGGTCGACCGCCAGCGCCAGGTAATGGCGCGGCCGATCAAGGGAACCGTCTCCCGGACCGAGGACATCGAGGAGAACGCGGCGCGGCGTCAGGCGTTGGAAGAAGACGAAAAGACCTACGCCGAGCACCTGATGATCGTCGACCTGCTGCGCAACGACCTCGGTGTCGTCTGCGACGTCGACAGCGTCGAGGTGCCGCACCTGATGGTGGTGGAGGGCTACGCGACCGTCTACCAGATGGTCTCGACGATCGTCGGCCATCTCAGCGACGAGCGCAGCGCCGTTGACTGCGTTCGCGCCACCTTCCCCGGCGGCTCGATGACCGGCGCCCCGAAGCAGCGGACGATGGAGATCATCGACGACCTCGAGGGGGAGGCGCGCGGCGTCTACTCGGGCTCGGTCGGCTACTTCGGCGCCGACGGGAGCACCGACCTCAACATCGTCATCCGCACGATCGTGATGCGGCCGGGCAAGACGACGATCGGCGCCGGCGGCGCGATCGTGATGCAGTCGGATCCCGAGGAGGAGTACGAGGAGATCCTGCTGAAGGCGCGGGCGCCGATGGCGGCGATCGCCCGCACCGTCACCGGCAGCGGCTCCAGCGACGTCTGGAGCGTCGAGCTGGAGCCGGCCGCCCGGCACGCGGAGGCGGCGTGAGCGAGCCGGCGGTAACTGAATCAACTGTGCGGCAGGCTGACGATGGGGACGTCGAGGGGGTCGCGGCCGCGGTCGCGAGCCTGCTCGCGGAGCTCGGCGGCCGCATGCCCTCGCCGGCTGAGATGGAGGCGGAGGTACAAGCTTTGCTCGACGACCCGCAGGGCGGGTCGGTGCTGATCGCGGAGGCCGACGGGGAGATCGTCGGCGTCCTCACCGCGAGCTGGCAGCGGGCGATACACGTTCCCGGCGTCTACGCAACGGTCCAGGACCTCTGGGTCAATGAGGGCTGGCGCAGTCGCGGCGTCGGGGCGGAACTGGTCGAGGCGATCGCGTCCCAGGCGCGAACCCGCGGTGTCAGCCGGCTTGAGGTCGGCCTGCCGCGGGAGACCTTCGCGGCGATTGCTTCGACCGAGTCCTTCTACAAGCGCAACGGCTTCGAGCCCCTCGGGCCGCGGATGCGGAGGCTGCTGGATGTCTGAGCTGCTGATGGTCGAGCAGCGGCAGGGCCGCGACGACGACGCCTTCTGGGTGCGGGAAGGCGACGAACGCATCGAGGGGCGGGACAGCAATCGGCGCCTGGTCGAGCTGCGCGCCGGGCTGGTGCGTCACTCGCGAGTGCGCCCGGTGGATGCCGACGCCGCCGACGAGTCGGTCGAGCGAACCTTGGCGGCGCTGCACGAGGCGGCCTACCTGCAGGCGCTGGAGGAAGTGCGCTCCTCCGAGCCGGTGGTGATGGCGGACTTCGCCCCGCCCGGCCTCGAGCCCGATATCCCGATCAATGCCAGCCTCGTCGCCGCCGCCCGCGAGGGCATCCGCACCTCGATCACCGCCGCCGAGCGGCTGCTGGAAGGGGCGCGGTTCACCTACGCGGTCTGCCGCCCGCCCGGTCACCACGCCGGTCCCGCCTTCCAGGCCGGCTACTGCTACCTCAACAACGCCGCCGCGGCGGTCCGCCGCCTCTCCGACGGCAGTGTCAAACCGATCGGGATCATCGACCTCGACCTCCACTACCCGAACGGGACTTCGGCCCTGGTCGAGCGGATGGGGCCGTTCGTCGCCCTGCACTCGCTGCACGCGGCGCCAGTGACGAACTTGGCGCCCGGGACGCAGTTGCCGCAGATGGCCGGCGAACGCGCGGTCGCCTTCGCCGAGAGCCCCGCCGAAGACACCTACCTGGAGGAGGTCGCGCACTCGATCCACGACCTCGCCGAGATCGCTCGGGCGCTGGTCGTCTCGCTCGGCTACGACACGGTGGCGGGAGACCCCCACGGCGGCTGGAGCTTCCAGCCGGAGATCTTCGCCGAGATCGGGCGCCTGCTTGCCCGCTCGGGCCTGCCGATCTGCGTGATCCAGGAGGGCGGCTACTCGCTCGGCGACCTCGCCGCCTGTAGCCACGCCTTCGCGACCGGCCTACTGGGGGAGGAACGATGAGCGACGCCGCCCACGGCCTCGAGCCCTTCCGCCGCCGCCTCGACGAGATCGACGAAGGGATCGCGCGGCTGCTCGGCGAGCGCCTCGACATCTGCCGCGAAGTCGCCGTTTACAAGAGCGAGCACGAGATCCCGATGATGCAACCCGACCGGGTGAAGCTGGTGCGCGACCGTTACCTCGCCCGCGGCGCCGAGGTGGGGCTGCCGGAGGAGTTCACCTCCCAGCTCTTCGAGCTGCTGATCGCGACCACCTGCCGGCTCGAGGACGAGCTGATGGACGAGCTTGCGGCGCAGAGCGGAGGGAGGGAGGCCGCGTGAGCCACCGCAGGAGCCACCACATGAGGAAAATGCCGCCCGGCCCGCGGATGCCACGTGCCCTGCAGGCGGTCGGCTGGACCCAGCGGCCGCTGCCCTGGCTCGAGCGTTGCCAGCGGCGCTACGGCGACATCTTCACCCTGCGCATCCGCCACTACGGCGACTGGGTGCTGCTGGCCGACCCTGACGACGTCAAAAAGGTCTTCACCGCCGGGCGGGCGGTCGGCGCTGCCACCGCCAACCCGCTGCTGGGGCCCCTGCTCGGCCCTCGCTCGGTGATGCTGCTGGAAGAACCCGAACACCTGACCAGGCGCAAACTGATGCTGCCCTCCTTCCACGGGCACGCGGTGCAGGCGGACTCGGAGATGATGGCCCAGGTAGCGCGGCAGGAGATTTCGCGCTGGCCGGCGGGGGAGCCGTTCGCCCTCTGGCCGCGAATGCAGGACATCACCCTCGACGTGGTCATGCGCGCGGTTTTCGGTCCCGACTCGGACAGCCCACGCCTGCAGCCGCTGCGCGAGCGCCTGCGCGGGCTGACCACCTGGATGAACGAACCGGGCAACCTGGCGATGCTTGCCGCTTTCGGGCCCGGCTGGGTGATCCGCAGCAAGGGCTACCGCGGGGCGATGGGAGCGGTCGAGGAGGCGGTGATGGACGAGGTGCGGCGGCGCAAGACCCGACCTGATGGCGGCGACCTCGGAGTCGTCTCGATGCTGGTCCGGGCCGAATACGAGGACGGCTCGCCGCTGTCTGATCAGGATCTGCGCGACGAACTGGTGACCCTGCTCTCCGACGGTCCGACCTCGAGCACGCTGGCCTGGACCTTCGAGCGCCTGCTCCGCAACCCTGACAAGCTCGAGTTGCTCCGCGACGACATCCTCGAAGGCGACGGCACCTACCTCGACGCGGTGGTGAAGGAGACGCTGCGGCTGCGCCCGCCGGTCCCGGTGGTCGTCCGCACCCTGCTGGAGCCGATGACGCTCGGTGGCTACCACCTGCCGGCGGGGACCACCGTCGCGCCCTGCATCCACCTGATCCACCGCGACCAACGCTGGTACGAGCAGCCGCACAGGTTCCTGCCCGAGCGCTTCGTCGGCAAGCAGCCGGGCACCTACACCTGGATCCCGTTCGGTGGCGGCGTTCGCCGCTGCCTCGCCGCGAGCTATGCAGAAATGGAGATGAAGCGGGTGCTGCGGATCGTCCTCGAGACGACCGAGCTGCGCGCGGTCGAGAGCGACGCCGAGCGCGCCCGCAAAAGCGCGATTGCCTTCGCCCCCGATCAGAAAGGGCTGGTGATCGCCGAACCGAGAGAAGACCAGGCGGCCGGGGACAAGGCCCTGGCGCCGGTCTAGGGGGCCACATGAGCACTTCTCCCAGCGACAGCGACATACTCGTCGTCGGCGCCGGCGCCAAGGCCGCCGCGCTCGCCGCGAAGGTGCACACGATCAACACCCTCGGCCTCGCCGAGATCTCGATGACGGTGATCGAGAAAACCGAGCCGGCGGCCTCCTGGCTCGGGCGCAACGGGATGACCTCCGGCGAGGAGCCGCTGGCGATTCCGCCGATCAAGGACGTCGGCTTCCCGTACCAGAGCTCGCGCCAGTTCGGCGCCCGCGGCGACGAGATCGACGCGGCGCTGCTGCCGCTGACCTGGCAGCGCTTCGCGATGGAGCGGCACGAATACGCCACCTGGGTCAACTCAGGCTCGCCCTCGGTACTGCACCGCGACTACGGCACCTACCTCGGCTGGGTGCTGGAGCAGGCGACGGAGGGGGTGACGCTCTACGACGGCAGGGTGACCGAGGTCTCGCTGGCCGACGGGCAGGACCGTTGGCAGGTTGAGGTCGCCGAGCGCGGAGGCCCGCAGGACCCCGAGCGGCACCTCGGCCGGTCCCTCGTTCTCACCGGCCCCGGAATCCACCGTCACTTCCCGCACGATCCCGAGGTCGAGTCGCGCGTCTTCCATTGCGACAGCCGCCGCGAGGAGTTCGCTCGGGTGCCCGACCACGAGGCGGCCGAGATCGCGATCGTCGGCGGAGGGGAGAGCGCCCTCAGCGCCCTCGTCTTCCTCCGCGACCTCAAGCCGGAGGCGCGGCTGACGATCTACACGCCGACCCTGCCGCTCAGTCGTGGGGAGAGCTTCCTCGAGAACCGCGTCTTCGCCGATCCGGACAACGTCGACTGGGAACACCTCGACATCGAGACGCGGCGCGACTTCATCAAGCACTGCGATCGCGGTGTCTTCGACCAGACCGTGCTCGCTCGGATCGCCGACGACGACCATCTCTCCTTCGTCTGCGGGCGCGCCATCCACGTCTCCCTCGCTGTCGACGGCGAGGGCGCCCTGCTCGAATTCGACAGCCCCGCGGAGGGAATGCTCTCCCAGCGCTACGACTTCGTCATCAACTGCACCGGCTTCGACCTGCTGCGCCAGATCCGCGGCCTCTTTCCCGACGCCGTCCGCGACCAGGTCGAAGAACAGTGCGGCCCGCTCTGGGACGGCCCGCCGAAGACCGAGGTCCCGCTCGGCCGTGGCCTCGAGCTCGAAGGCGTGCGCCCGCGACTGCACATTCCCGGCCTCGGCGGCCTCCGGCAGGGGCCCGGCTTCGCCAACCTCGGCAGCCTCGGGCTGCTCGCGAACCGCGTATTGCAGCCGCTTCTGAGTGAACTGGATCCGTCTTTTGCGGGGCTTTCTGAAACGATGGATGACAAATCCTTATTACTCGACTAGGGAGAGGAGCTGGATGTCGATGCTGTCCAAGTTGAAGGGGTTCGCGCTGCTCGCGCTGGTGCTCGTAGTGGGGGCGCTGGTGGTGGTCGGATGCGGCTCTTCGTCCTCCTCCTCGTCTTCGTCGAACGTCAGCTTCACCGGCGACGGCCAGCCCAACATCGACCTCGCCGGCAGCCGCGAGGCCAAAAGCGAGATCAACAGCAGCAACGTCACCCAGCTGCAGCAAGCATGGTCGATTCCGGTCAAAGGCCAAGGCATCTACGGCAGCTATGCCTCGACTCCGGTGATCGCCAACGGCATCGTCTACTCGCAAGACCTCGAATCCAATGTCTCCGCGATTGAACTTGAAAGCGGCGAAGTCCTCTGGGAAACGAAACTGGAATCGCCGAGCCACGGCCCGAACGGGCTGGCGGTGGCCGATGGCCACATCTACGGCGCCACCAACTCGGCAGCCTTTGCGCTCGACCAGAAGACCGGCAAGGAACTGTGGCTGACCGAACTTGGCGGTCCGGTCGACATGGCGCCGGGGGTCAACGAAGGCAAGGTCTACGTCTCTACGGTCCCCGAGAACACCAGCGCCGAATACGAAGCGGGCGCGGTTGGCACGTTGTGGGCGATGGACGGCAAGACCGGGAAGAAACTGTGGCACTTCGACACGGTGCCGAAAGACCTCTGGGGCGAACCGAAGGTCAACTCCGGCGGCGGCCTCTGGTACCCGCCCTCCTTCGACAGCAAAGGAAACGTCTACGCCGGCACCGGCAATCCGGCGCCGCTGCCGGGGACGTCGAACAAACCGTGGGGTTCGAGCCGCCCCGGCGACAACCGCTACGCGGACTCGCTGGTCAAGCTCGACCCGAAGACGGGCAAGCTCGACTGGTTCTACCAGGAGACCCCGCACAACATCTACGACTGGGACTTCCAGAACTCGCCGATCATCACCAAGTCCGGCGGTAAGGAAGTAGCGATCGGCTCCGGCAAGTCCGGCGTCGTCGTCGCCGTCGACCTGAAGACCGGCAAGCCGCTCTGGCGCACCCCCGTCGGCACGCACAACGGTCATGACAAAGACCCGCTCTACGCGATGCGCGGCGAATACAAGAAGATCAAGCCCGGCGAGGTCTTCCCCGGCCAGCTCGGCGGCGTGATCGCCGCGATGGCCAGCGACGGCAAGCGGGTCTACGTGCCGATCGTCAACCACTCGATGACCGTGCTCAGCGGCTCCGAAGTGACCGAAGAAAGCGAAGCGACCGGGGAAGTCGCGGCGATCGACCTGGGTACCGGCAAGGTGGTCTGGAATGCGCAGCTGCCGGGCCCCGCCTACGGCTCGCTGGTCGTCAGCAACGACGTCGTCTTCGCGACCTCGGCTGAAGGCGTCGTTCACGCCTTGAAAGCCGATAGCGGCGGCGAAATCTGGCAGGCGGCGCTGCCCTCGGGCACCAATGCCGGGGTGATGGTCAGCGGCGACATGCTCGTCACCGGCGCCGGCCTCCCGGCCGCCGAAGGGCAGACCGCGAAACTGGTCGCCTACAAGCTCGGCGGGTAAAGGCGCCGCGGCGGCGCTCGCGTCGGCCCGAGTCGATATGACTCGGGCCGATGGCCACCCTCCGCAGCGCCGGCATCCTCCTTTTTCGCCGGGTCGACGAGGAGATCGAGTTCCTCTTGGTTCACCCCGGCGGCCCCTTCTGGGCGAAGAAAGACGCCGGCGCTTGGTCGATCCCGAAGGGCCAGATCGAGGACGAGGAGGAGCCGCGGGCCTGTGCGATCCGCGAGCTCAGAGAGGAGCTGGGAGCGGCGCCCGAGCTCGACTCCGAGCAGCTGATCGAGCTCGGCTCAATTCGCCAGCGGGCTGGGAAAATGGTCGAAGCCTGGGCGGCCGAGGCCGACTTCGACCCCGCCTCGCTCGCCAGCAACACCTTCGCGATGGAGTGGCCGCCGCGCAGCGGCAAGCAGCAGGAGTTCCCGGAGGTCGATCGGGCCGGCTGGTTCGACCTGGAAACGGCGCGGGAGAAGATCCTGCCGGCGCAGGGGGAGTTTCTCGACCGTCTGTTGGAGCGGCTGGGGCTCGACGGCTGAGGGATGAGGGTTTTCTTGTAGGGAGGGGTGGGTGTCCCCTGACCTCCCTGGGTTGCTGGCCTTTAACAGGGCTTCTCTCGCTGAGCGGTCTGTGCCAGCAACAGGACGCCGGTCGGCCAGGGGACACCCACCCCTCCTGGCGACAGTCCCCGGTAGACGCTTGGGAGCGAGAAGCTGTCTTTAGGGAACCCCTAGAGCGGGGTGCCGGAACGGTTGGGGAGGGCTCGTTGGGCGAGCAGGGTCAGGGTGCCGCCGACGATCAGCAGGGCGACGTTGATGGCGAGGACGACGAGGGCGCCGAAGGCGTGCTCGATGCCGCCGCCGCCGATCGCGACGCCGAGGTAGGCGGAGGCGGGGATCGTGGTCACCGAGATCGCGACCCCGACCGCCGTGCTTGCCCGGGTCTCGAAGGAGAGCATGCCGGCGACGCCCGCGGCGAGGGCGATCAGCACCGTCGAATAGTCGGTCTTGGCGAGGGTGCTGAGGCTGCTTTGCTCGACCGCGAACCCCTCGGGAAGCAGGCCGGTCCAATTCAGCAGCGCACTCAACACCGCGGCGGTGACAACGACCAGGCCGAGACCGAGCGTAAGCGTCACGAAGGCGCGGCGGGCGAGCTCGTGGTTGCCGCGGACGAGGCCGACCGAGGTGGCGCAGATCGGCAGCAGATCGGGGCTGACCGCCATCGCGCCGACGATCAGGATCGAGCTGCTGGTGATGACGCCGAGGGCGGCGATCACGGCGGCGACGTTGATCAGCGCCAGATAGCGGGCGAGCGGGCGCGAATTGGCCCGCGCCTGGCCGACGATTTCCACCCAGGCGAACCCGTCGACGCCGCCCTCGCCATGTTCGTGGTGGTGCTGCGGGGCGACCACGTCGACCCTGGTCAACACGTAGTCGTCGACTCCGATGCCGAGCGAGCCGATCTCTTCGACCAGCCGGTCGGCGCAACTCGGCTCGACGTCGGCCACGAAGACGTAGGCCTCGTGGGAGACCGCTTCGTCGGACTGCTGGACGACGCGGCGCACCCCCTCGAGGTCGCGCAGGAGCGCTCCGAACTCCTCGGCCCGGTGATGGGCCACCGAGGACCGGAGCCTCAGCATCCCCGCATCAGGAGACGAGCTTCAAGACCTTGAACGAGCGGTCGCCTTTCGGCGTCTCAACGGTTACCGTCGAACCGACCCGAGCGTCCATCAGCGCCCGGCCGATCGGCGACTCAGCCGAGAGGCGCCCCTCGATCAGGCTCGCCTCGGTCGAGCCGACCAGGGTCCAGGCGTTGGTCTCGCCTTTGGACTCGTCGAGCACCTCGGCCGTGCGGCCGAAGGAGAAGACGTCTGAGTCGAGCTCGGAGACCTCGACCACGACCGCGTTGCGCAGCCGTTCCTGCAGCCGCTTGATCCGCGTCTCCATGTGTGCCTGGTCCTCTTTGGCGACGTGATACTCGGCATTCTCCTTGAGGTCACCCTCCTCGCGGGCGACCTTGATCCGCTCCGCCATCTTCAGACGCGCCGGGCCTTCGAGCTCGGCGAGTTCGGCTTTCAGCTCTTCGATGCCGGCCTGGGTGATCGGCTCGCCGGTCTGCTCCTGGGGGCTCACGCGCCGAAGCGTGGCAGAAATCAGTCCCCGGCCGTGGTTTCGGTGGCGACGAAGGCCGTGGCGAAGGAGTGGACCTTCTTGCCGTCCGCCTCGCCGAGCGGTTCGAGACCGAAGAGTTCGTCGGTCGAGCGCAGCAGCGAGTAGGGGTTGTACACGGCGGCGTCGGTGCCGTTCGCGGTCAGCAGGGGAGAGGCGAGCACCGCCCCGACTTTCAGCGGGTCGGCGCCTTCCGCCGCCGCGGCTTCCTGCGCTGCGGGGTCGAGGGCGCCGAAGCTGACGATCAGCAGGCCGTCTTTCTTGTAGGCGGGCGAGGCGAGGATTTCCTTCGTCGTCTTTTCCAGCCAGGCGTCGGCGGCGGCCGGCCCGTCGGCCGTTCCTTCCGGGCACTGGCCGCGGAAGCCGGCGTTGCACTGGTTCGGCGCGATGTAGCTGAAGTTGGCGGTCTTGTCAGCCTTCTTCAGGTCCTTCGGGAGCTCGGTCAGCGGCACGTCGTTGGTGGCGCAGTCGCCGAGATCGAGCAGCGAGTGGAAGTAGACGAAGGGATTGGCGGTTGCCGAGTAGCCGCTCGGCGCGGGCGCTTCGCTCGCGTCGGGTTCGGGGTGGACGCAGTTGGCCGGTTTGCCGTCCGGGTCGGCCATGTCTTCGAGGTAGGCGTGCCAGGTGAAGCGAGCCGGGCCGAATTGGTCGGCCAGGGTCAGCGTTTCCACCGGGAAGAGGCATTTTTCGTAATCGAGGCAGTTGCTCTTGCTGGCCTCGCTCGGTGCCTGGCCGCTGATCGCCGCCAGCCCGTTCGGCAGCGCGGCGGCATCGAGCAGCGAGTAGTTCGAGAGCAGCACCCCCTGCTGGCGCAGCGTGCCGGAAAGGTAGGGCATCTGCGAAGTGGCAGGGTCGAGGGCGGCCGCGTAGCCAGGGCTTGCCAGCGAGATCAGGAAGACGTGTTTGATCGGGCCGGCTTCGGGGAGTTCGGGCTCGCTCGGCGGCGGTGGCGCCGGCGCTTCCGGGGCTGAGCTGGGCAGCGATTCGGGAGCCGCCGCGGGGACCGATTCGGGCAGCGGTTCCGAGGGAGTCGCTTCGACGGTCGGAGCCGGTTCGGAAGCGGTGGGGGAGGAGAAGGATTCTTCCGGCGCCGCCGGGGCCGGGGCCGAAACGGGGACTGCGGCCGGCTGCTCTTCCATCAGCGCGGCGACCGCGGCCGCCGCCAGCGGGTCTACCCCGTTCGAGCTGGTCAACGTCGCCGAGACGATGCCGGTGGTGGCGATCAGTGAGGAGGCCACGAGGAGGCCGAATTTCTTGCCCGTGATCGAGGCGGCGGTGGCGATCAGCTTCCCCGTGTATGCGGTGAGGACGCCCTTCACGCGCTCACCGCCACCAGCGAGCTGCCGCACTGCGGGCAGAAACGGTCGGCGTGTCCGAAGGGGGAGTTGCAGGTGGGGCAGTGCCCGGCGGCGTCGGTGCGTTCCACCTCGAGCTGGCGCTCGACCGCGAGCAGCTCGGCGTCGACCCGCTGCAGCTCGCCGGCTTTGCGGGTGAGGACGTCGAGGCGGACGTGGTCGCGGATCGCCATCTCGTAGAAGGCGCCGCCGAGGTCGGCCTGCATCACCGTGAACTTCTCCAGCAGGCGGTCGCGCTGGGCGACCAGCTCCTTGTCACTCACGGTTCCACCCCCGCGGGCGCCGGGGCGCTGCCGCCGCCTTCGCCGCCGACGACGATCACATCCGGCAGGTTCTGCTGGGCCTTGATGTAGTTTTCGCCCGTCTGTTCGGGGTTTTCTTCGACCAGCTTGGTGTCTTCGGATTCCTTCTGCTGGGAAGCGTGGAAGTCGGTGACTTCGTGGACGTCGCCGTTGGCGGTGTGGGCAACCACTTTTTCCTTCGGCTTCGCGTTGGATTTCGCCGTTTTGGCCGCCTTTTTCTTCGCCGCTTTCGGCGTCGCAGCAGCCGTGGCCGCGGTCGGTCCGGCGGCCGTGCTCGCGGCCGTTGCCTGGCGTTCCTGCAGCGCCTTCAGCAGCGCTTCGCTGTTGTCTTCGCCTGAGCCGCTGCGCCCGATCGCGACCCCGATGATCACCGCAATCGGCAGCAGCGCGAAGAAGCCGACCGCGGCGGCGCGGCTGGTCGGGCTCTGCTTGGCCGCCGGCTGCGCCAGGGGTCGGCGCGTCCGTTTGCTCATCGTCGCGAAGTAGCGCGAGGAGGGATTGGCGCCGTTGCCGCGCCGCGCCGCGCAGTTGACGCAGTAGCGCTGCTGCGGATCCATCGGCGCCCCGCACTCCTCGCACGGTTCATGCGCCTGCGGCCGACGAACCTCCTCTAGCTGCGTGCTCATCCCTCCCCCTTCTCCTGTCGACGGAACGATTGCCGGATAGGTGGTCCGGTTTTCGTCCCGTCGGCGTGGTGTTTGTGGTGCTTGCGTTTGGCCTGGCGCTTTGCCCTCGCCTCGAGGATCCGTTCGGATTGGGCGCGCTGGGCGGAGGCCTTTTCCTGGGTCGTCTCGCAGCCCGTCAGGGCTCCGACGCCGATCGCGCTGCAGACCACGAGAACGGCGAGACGGCTTGCCCGTCTCTCCGCGCATATCTGCTGTGGGCGTCTAGCCGAAGGCACCGCTCACGTACTCCTTCGTCCGCTGCTCGCGCGGGCTGCCGAACAGCGCGGTCGCGCTGTTGTACTCGACCAGGTCGCCGAGGTACATGAAGGCGACGTGGTCGGCGATCCGGTAGGCCTGCTGCAGGTTGTGGGTGACGATGACGACGGCGACGTCGTCGCGCAGCCGCACGATCAGGTCCTCGATCACCTGGGTCGATTTCGGGTCGAGGGCCGAGCAGGGCTCGTCGAGGAGCAGGACCTCGGGCTCGGCCGCCAGCGCCCGGGCGATGCAGAGGCGCTGCTGCTGGCCGCCGGAGAGCTTCAGCGCCGGGTGGTCGAGGTTGTCTTTGACCTCCTCGAAGAGGCCGGCGCGGTCAAGCGCGCTGTGAACGGCGGGCTCCAGCGTCTTTTTCCGCGCCCGCCGCGACCCCTGCTCGCGCAGCACGTAGGCGATGTTGTCGAAGACGCTCATCGGGAACGGGTTCGGCTGCTGGAAGACCATCGTCACCCGGCGCCGCAGCAGGGTCGGCTCGATCTCGGTGATGTCGAGGTCGTCAAGCAGGATGCGGCCGCTGAGGCGGGCGCTCGAGGTCAGCTCGGTGAGCCGGTTGAGCGAGCGCAGCAGGGTCGTCTTGCCGCAACCGGAGGGGCCGATCAGCGACAGGACCTCACCCTGGCGCACCGGCAGCGAGACGTCTTTGACGGCTGCTTTGGGGCCGTAGTGGACCGAAACCCGGTCGATCTCCATCCGCCGGATCGAGAACTGCGGCGCTTTGATCGAGCGTCTGGCAGCGGTGAAGCCGCTCCCCTGGGACGCCTGCCCGCTGTCGCCGCCGACCGGCGGCAGCACCTCGGTCGCCGGCGCAGGGTCCTCAAGCGGGATCCGTCGGATCGGCGGCGGCGCCGCCGGACGGGAGCCTTCCGGGTTGATCGCCACCCTGTACTCGGAGGTGCCGGGGGTCAGTGACTCCACGTTCCCACCTTTCTCGCGCGGCGATGGACGATGTCGACGGCCGCGTTAAGGGCCAGGACCATCAGCAACAGGACGAAAGCCGCCGCGTAGGCTTTCTGCGGCTGATTGAGGTTCCCGGTGGGGGAGGCCTCGTAGACGAAGTTGGTCAGGGTGGTGCCGGCGCCGCGCAGGTAGTCGAGCGGGAAGCCGACACCTTCGACCGGGGCGAAGTTCTGGGTCGCGCCGAGGAGAACGACGATGATCGCGGTGTCGCCGATGATCCGACCGAGGCCGAGCATCGCGCCGGTGGCGACCTGGGGGCGGCAGGTCGGCAGCAGGATCCGCCGCGTCGTCGCCGCTTTCGTCTTGCCGACCGCGTAGGAGGCCTCGCGGACGTGGCGCGGGATCGAGTTCAGCCCCTCGCGGACGCTGGCGACGATCAGCGGCAGCGCGACCAGCGAGAGCATCGCCCCGGCGGCGAAGAAGGAGCGGCCGAAGACGACGCCTTCGGAGCTGCGGGAGAGGAAACCGAGGGCGGTGTTGGAGAAGATCACGGTGCCGAACAGCGCGAGGACGATCGAGGGGATGCCGGCGATCGCCTCGATCGTCGATTCGGTGATCCGGGCGAGCGTCGCCGGGCGCCCGTACTCGACCAGCCAGACCGCGATCGCGATCCCGGTCGGCAGCGCCAGCGCGATCCCGATCGCGGCGACGATCATCGTGCCGATGAAGGCGTCGGAGAAGCCGCCGGTTTCGGTCTCGCTGAAGCCCGCGGCGGCCGGCGTCCAGAGCATTTCCGGGCGCAGGAACTTGATTCCCTGGATCATCAGGTAGACCACGATCGCCACCGCGATCGCGCAGAAGAGCAGGCCGAGGGCCCAGCAGATCGCCAGGCCGATGCGGTCGCTGAGGCTCCAGGTGGCGCTGCCCTCGACCGCCCCCTTGCGCTGGTGCGCGCCGGGCGGGTCGGCCTGGTCGGGCGGCGGGACGGGCGGGACCGTCAGCGGCATGTCTTGCATCCGGGAATCGGTCATGGCATCAGGTACTTGCGCATCGAGCGGCGGGCGGCCCAGCCGGCGAGGGAGAAGAGGGCGGCGGAGAAGAGCAGCACCGCGGCGATCGAGAACAGGGTCGCGTTGAAGGGCGGCGAGCTCAGCTGGTCGATGTTCTTGACGATCGTCGGGCCCAGCGGGCGCGAGGGCTCGTAGATGAAGATCAGCCCGTCGGCGGGGTTCGGGGCAAAGGCGACCGAGCCGGAGATCATCGCCAGCATCACCGCCTCGCCGATCGCCCGGGCGACCGCCAGCACGGTGCCGGCGATGATCGCCGGGCGGGCGCTGCGGACGCCGATCTTCCAGGTCGTCCGCCAGCGATTGACGCCGAGCCCGAGCGACCCTTCGAGCCAGCCCGGTTTTACCGCGCGCAGGCCGTCGCTGAAGATCGAGACCATCAGCGGCGCGATCATCACCGTCAGCACGAGGACGGCCGCCATCAGGCTGTAGCCGGTGAGGGAGATGACGCCGGCGACCGAGGCCTTCTGGTGCTCGGTCACCAGGTGGTTGCCGATGAAGGGGACCAGCACCAGCACCCCGAGCAGGCCGTAGATGACCGAGGGGACGCTGGCCAGGAACCGAATCACGGGCTGGAGGATGTTGCTCATCCATTCCGGCGCGAACTCGACGATGAAGACGGCGACGAAGAGCGCCGAGACGAGGGCGATGAGGACGGCGCCGCCGGTGATCAGCAGCGTGCTCCAGATCAGCGGCCAGGCGTGGAAGGTGTAGACGTATTCCCCGCTGGTCTGGGCGGAGAGGGAGATTGCGTTGAGCTGGTCTTCGACCGACCCGCTCGAGCTGAACCAGGCGAGGCCGTTATGGGCGAACGAGGGCCAAGCGTGGACGAAGACGGTGACGATCAGCGCCAGCAGCAGCGCGACGACACCACAGACCAGCGCGCCGAGCATCCGCTCGACGCGCTGGTCGGACCACTTCGGCCCGTACTCCTGGGTGAGCTCCTCGTCCAACTTCCTACTTCTTGTTGAACGCGGGGACGCCGCCGGCGGCGGTGATCGTCGCCCCCGCCAGTGAGCTGCGACGCGCCCAGTCAATGAACTTGAGCAGCGCTTTCGAGCTGGTGCTTCCGTCGCCGGGGAGGACGAGGAAGATGTAGCGCGAGAGCGGGTACTTCAACGGCTCGACGCTGATCTTGCTGGATTTGCAGGGGACCCCGTTGACCTTGAGGGGCTTGAGGCCCTTCTTTTGCCAGGCGAGGCCGGCGTAACCGATCGCGTTCGGGTCCTGCTTGACCGCGTTGACGACGAGGCCGTCGGCGGTCAGCGCGTTGACGTTGGACGCCGGCGGCTCGTTGTTGAGAACGGCCTGGAGGAAGAAGTTGTAGGTCCCTCCGTTGGTGTCGCGGCCGACCGGGTCGATCGTCGTGGCCAGGTTCGAGCCGCCGACCTGAGTCCAGTTGGTCAGCAGGCCACGGTAGATGTCGTGAGTCTGCTGGACCGAGATGTTGCTGATGCTGTTCTTCGGGTTGACGTCGAGACAGAGCCCGTCGAGGTAGAACTTGATGTAGGTCGTCCCCGCGTCGCTGGGGAGGGGGGTGCGAGCCTGCCCGGCGAACTGGCTGGTCCCGTTTTGGACGTCTTTGACGCCGGCGTTGCCTCCGTTGGCGGTGTAGACGAAATGGACCTGGTGGTTGACCTTCTTCGTGTAGGTCGCGAAGAGGGCCTGCAGCACAGGCTGCGCGGCCACGGAGCCGGACCCGATCAGGGTCACGGCGCCGGCCGACGCCGGCGCAGCGAGCCCCAGGAGGGAGATCGCCGCTATGGCGAGGGTCTTGATTCTCATGCGGGGTTGAGTTCCTTTCTTGCCGGGTATCTCATCATCAAAAGACTTTGTTGACCAACTTACTCGCGAAACCGTAGCAGCTTCTGTAGTTTATTGACCTCTTAAGTAAAGAAAGGCCTGCCGAAGGGCACCGGCAACCAGGTGCGGGCCGCAGACATGGAGGATCAATTGCTGAAGAAGAGACTGTCCACCCCTCGAGCCGCGACGGTGATCGTGCTGGCGGCGGCGGTTGCCGTCTCGGTGACGGTGGTGCCCTCGGTCGCCCAGTCGTTCCTGACCAGCCAGAAGGCGTCGAAGGTCTACGTGAGTAACAAGAAGGCGTCCCAGCTCTACCTGAAGAAAAAGGCTGCCTCGAACCTCTACGTGGCGAAGGCGTCCGCCCCGAAGCCGACCGTGCTCGGGATCGCCGCCGGCACCGCGCAGTACGGCCCGGTCACGGTGACCACCGCCGGCTACATCCCGACCGCGTTCAGCTCGTTCGCGACGAAGGCAGAAGTAAGCAACGTCGTGATCAGCTTCTCGGGTCAGGGAACCTGCACGGCGCCGAAACCGGGCCCGGATCAGGCCTGCCCGATCGCGATCCTGGTCGACGGCCAGGTGTCGAGCAAAGTGAACTTCCTGCCCTCGACCGCGGCCAGCCCGACCCCGGTGCCGATCAACAACACGGCCATTCAGACCACGGTGCTCGGCAAAGGCGGTCACACCGTCGCGATCCAGTACCTCGGCGCGAAAAACGTGACGTTCACGCTGAAAAGCTGGAACCTCGCCGTCGAGGCCGCTCCGCTGCCCGACGAACCGCTCCAGACCGAAACGTCGCAGGGCGGCGGCTCCAAAGGCAGCAAGTAGGGAGCCGCTAAGAGCACCGCCCCCGCAACTGCATCAACTTGGCTGCCTACTGGGTGGTCAAGTTGATGCAGTTCGCGGGGGCGGCTTGGTGTCTAGGCGCTGGCGTCACACATTCGGCGCATTCGCCCGCTTCACCTGATGAGGCGCCTTCGGCGCTTTCGCTCTCCACGGCTCAGCGTTGGGGGCGGGGGAGGGAGTCCCCGAGGATCAGCCGGGCGCGGTAGAAGAGCGCCTCGTCGGCCCCCCGCAGCTCCGACTCGCGGTTGTCGGTCTGGGTGGTCCGGTTCTGCCCGGTCCCGGCCGGGCTCTCATCCCGCACCAAACCGGCCAACCGACCCCGCGAGCGGAACGTCGTCTGCTCTACGCGTCTGGTCATCATGTCCTTTCTATATTTGTTGATCATCTAACTCAAGAATAGCAGAGCCAGGATGAAGCAGAGCTAAAAAAAAGGCCCCACAGGAGCGGTTTTGGCGCCACGGAAGCGCTCCGCGCGCTTAAAGTTCAAGAGGGCGAAGTGGGGCGAGGCGTCACCCGGCAAGAAGACGCCCCACCCCGTCGCCTCTTCAAACGGCTGCAGGTATCTCTGCGTCGCCGCCGTCGTTGGAGCCATGGGGAGTCGAGGCCCCATGGTCTGACGGCGACGAACCGTTGAAGCTTTTTGCCTGGACCGGGCGCAGGTAGGCGATCTGGCCCTCCCGCAGCTCGAGCCGCTGCAGCTCGGCCCGGGTCAGCTGCGCCCAGACCTCGGTCCCGTCGGAGAGCACGAGCTCCACCCGAACCTCGAAGCCTAGGGTGACGATCCGCTGCACCAAGCCCTCCTGGGTGCGGTCGTCGGGGTCGAGGACGATCTCCATGTCGTGCGGGCGCACGAAGTGCTCGCCGAGCTGGTTGACCTCGCCGACGAAGCTCATCACGAACTCGTTGGCGGGGTGATCGTAGAGGTCGTCCGCGGTGCCGGACTGCTCGACCCGCCCCTCGTTCATCACCACGAGCTGGCCGGCGACGTCCATCGCCTCCTCCTGGTCGTGGGTGACGAAGATCGTCGTCACGTGCATCTCCTCGTGGAGGCGCCGCAGCCAGGTCCGCAGGTCCTTGCGCACCTTCGCGTCGAGCGCCCCGAAAGGCTCGTCGAGCAGCAACACCTGCGGCTGCACCGCCAGCGCCCGCGCCAGCGCCATCCGCTGCCGCTGCCCTCCGGAGAGCTGGGACGGGAAGCGCCCGGCGAGGCCGTCGAGCTGGACCAGTTCCAGCAGCTCGTGCACCCGCTGGGAGGTCTTGCGCTTGTCCCACTTGCGGATCTTCAGCCCGAAGGCGACGTTGTCGAACACGGTCATGTGCTTGAAGGCGGCGTAGTGCTGGAAGACGAAGCCGACGCCCCGCTTCTGGGCCGGCTTGCGGGTGGCGTCCTCGCCGTTGATGGTCACCACGCCCGCATCGAGATCCTCGAGCCCGGCGATCGCCCGCAGCAGCGTCGACTTGCCGGAGCCGCTGGGCCCCAGCAGGGCGGTGAGGGACCCGTCGGGCACCTCGATCGATACGTCGTCGAGCGCCTGAAAGTCACCGAAGCGCTTGTTTGCTCCCTCGACTGAGATTCCCATCAGGCGTCCTCCTTTCGTTTCAGTAGGTTCATTGCGA
>Ga0307316_10000161_pt1 | contig 18376 bp, 17 predicted proteins | sample ER_DNA_356_FD_194504 | JGI IMG/M metagenome (GOLD analysis project Ga0307316, IMG submission 194504) | Bulk soil microbial communities from the East River watershed near Crested Butte, Colorado, United States - ER_DNA_356 | ecosystem: Environmental > Terrestrial > Soil > Floodplain | place... | reverse complement strand
GTCGGGTTTTCGGCGCCCGGAGCGGTCGCCTGCGGGCCGAAGCCGTTGGCGATTTCAAAGCCACCGCCGCTGGAGCCGCCGAGGACGTTGATCAGGACGATGACGATGAAGACGACGATGCCGGCGCCGCCTCCCATGCGGCCGATGCCACCGGGGATCGGGATCCCGCCGCTTCGGCTGCCGAAGCCGCCACCGCCCCCGGAGGACCCGCCGGCGCCACGGATGTCGACGACGTCTCTGTTGCCGCCCTTTCCCCGCTTCCACTTCACGCCGGGATCGTCTACCCCCGCCGTGAGACGATCGAAACCCTGAACGTGCCCTCGGAGTGGCTTGAGCCGCTCACCGCCCGGGCGGGCTCAGCGACCGGCTTCAACACCGCGGCATGAGGTCGCCCAAGGGGTACGCGGCGAGGGCGAATTCGCTGCTGAGAGGGAAGGCGCGGCGGCTGCCGGCGACGATCGCGCGGCCGTCGGCGAGGGCGACCGCGGCGCCGCTGCTGCGGCGGTTGGCCGGGAAGAGGGGGAGGGGAGGGGAGTGGATCCGACCGTTGCGATCGAGGCCGGTCACGGCCATCTGTATCTCGCGGCGGGGGAGGTTGACCGAGCCGGCGGCGACGATTCCGCAGGACGAGGCGGCGAGGGCGGTGACGTGGAAGCGCTGGACCAGCAGGCGTCCACCGTGGCCGAAACTGCGGTCCCTCCGGCCGTCCGGGAGATAGCGTTCGAACACCGAACGGGAGCGTTCGCTGCCGCCGGCGACGGTGATCGAACCGTCGGCGCCGAGGGCCAGCGCCTTGGGGCCGATGCTGTAGTCGAGGAGCCCCTTGAAGCGGACCCGGTGGCGGTGGATCACGAGGCCGCCGCGGCCGAACGAGTGGTCGAGCCGCCCCTGCCTGGTGAGACGGACCGTTTCGAAGAAGCCGCCTGAGCTGCCGGTTACGACGCTCCTGCCCTCACTGTCGATCGCGACGGCGATGGCTTCGAGACCGCGGTCGAGCCGGAAGATTCCATCGTGACCAAACGAGCGATCGAGCGAGCCGTCCGGCAGGAAGCGCGCGACGGTGAAGCAGATGTCGAACCGGGGACAGGAGGCGAGGCCCGCGACGACGATGCTCCCGTCCCCTTGTACCGCGACCCCGTTGGCTTCGCTGCGCCCACGGCCCTGCGCTAACTGCTTGACGACGATGCCGCGCTTGCCGAAGCGCATGTCGGGACCGCCCGAGGAATGGAACCTCTCGAGGATGAACGCCCGTTCCTTATCCGGCGGGATGCCCGCTTCCGGGGTGCTCCCAACCGCGACGATGTCGCCGCCGGGAGCGACCGCGATCGCCCGCGCCGATCCGAAGCCGCGTGCGCCGAGCACCTTCCCGCCCTGGGCGAAGCTGCGATCGAGGCGCCCGGTCCGGGCTCTGTAGCGGGCCAGCGCGAAGCGTTCGCATCCCGAGCCGCAGAGCGCCGTGCCGGCGGCGAGCAGGCGACCTTCGACGCTGACCAGCGCGGCGGCCCTGCTCACCCGCGGCGCCGGCAGGCGCAGGCCCACCTGGCCGCCGGCGCCGAAGTCGCGGTCCGGCGCGCCACCGTGGTCGACTCGGGCGACCGTCGGCAGCGACCCGCTTCCCCGCCAGCGGGCAAAGAGGACCGTGCGGCCGGGTCGCAGCGCCAGGCCCGACGCGTCGGCGGCCGCGGTCACGTAGCCACCCCCAGCGAAACTCGGATCGGCGGAACCGTCTGGGCCCAGACGGGCCAGGCCGCAATCGTCGACGACCAGGATCCCGCCGCTCGGTTCCGCGAGCACTCGGTCTGGACGCAGCGACTGGCCGCCTTTTTCGCAGGGCGGCAGTTCGCCCGCGAAGCCGGGGTCGACGGTGAGATCGTCAGAACTCAGGCGGACGAGGCTGCCGGCCAGCCGCCCCAGCGCCCTGCCTCTGGCGTCCTCGCCAAGCAGCCTGAACCTCGCGCGCCCCGCCACTGGCGGAGTGGCGCCGCTGACGATCCTTCCCTGCGCGTCGATCCGCAGCAGGGCCGTTTGCTTTCGGGTCCAGCCGACTTCGGCGAGGAACCCGCCGCCGGTGCCGGCGGTGACCTGGCGGAAAGGCGACCGGTTCTTCGATGGCGGGCCGAGGAGCGCACCACGAGGCCCGTACCTCCCGACCACCCCTGGGTCGAGAGAAGATTGTTCGACGCTCTTGTTGGAGAAGAGGATGAAGGTCCCGTCTGGCGCGGCAAAGAGGGCGACGACCTCGGCCCCGCGAGAGTCGACCACCCCGTCGTGACCGAAGCGGGGGTCGGGGCGGCCGTCGGCCAGGTACCTCCTGATCTCGACCAACGTCTTGTGGCCTTGCTTCTCCACGATGCCGGCGACGAGCAGCGCGGCGTTGCGGCCGCGTCCGGCCAGGGCGATCCGGACCGGCTCGCTGAGGAACGGACGACGCGGTTCCAGCTGCGGTTGCAGGAGGCCGTCGCCGGAGAAGGAGCGCGCCGGCGATCCGTCAGCGTGCAGGACAGCCAGCTGGATCGGTTGCGCTTGATTACCCGAGGTCGCGAGCGCGATCCGGCCGTCGAGGCCGACGGCGAGATCCTCGATCTTCCCCGAACCCTGTGGGTGGACTTCGAACTGGGTGAGAACTCGGCCGTCACCGCCGAAAACCGAAGGCCCCCGGCCAAAGACGCCCCAAGCCGCCGCGGCGAGCGCGAGGACGAGCAGCGTCGCCCCGATGGCGGCCGCCGCGAGGCGCGCCGACCGCCTGCTCTCGATCCTGCCTCGCCGCCTCATACCTCGATGATCCCGGCCATGGCCGCTCCGCGGCGGACAGGTCTGTCCCGCGCTAGGCCGGATCCGGCTCGAATCGAGCCATCCGAGGTCACTTGGAGGCGGCTTCGCCATTTAGGAGCTCTCGCCGCAGTCCTGCTGCGATCCTCGCGGGACGCTCCCAAGGACAGGTCGGGATGCCCTTGCAGTTGATGCGGGCCCGCATGGCCAGCGTCAAGGCGTGGAGGCCGGCGAGCTGGGCGAAGGCCGAGCCGGGGCCTTCTTCGTCCCGCAGTTGGCGAAAGCGCAGCAAGGCGATCTGGAGCTCGGCGGTCAGGCCTGGCTGCCGACGTTGTGGGGGCACGATCGCCCTCCACATGCTCCGGCCGATCCGGTAGATCTCACCGCCCCGCCGGCATTCTTCGACGCCATAGCCGTCTTCGCAGCCGCGCTCGAGCCGTTCGAGTCGCGCCATCAAGCCCAGCTTGGCGCGGAGGTTGGCCGGGGGCAGCGCCTCGAAGCGCGATTGGACTACTTCGGCTTCCTTCAGCAGGACTTCCGAGGCCCACCAGTAGGGATGCGACTTGGCGGGCCCGTAGCTGCGCCGCGGCGACTGGCTCGCCGCATCGGTTTCGGCTCCGCCGTCCCCACAGCCGGTGAGAACCAGCGACGCCAGAAGGAACACGACCGCCGTCAGCTTTCGGCGCATAGGGGAGGCTTACCCCGGCGACCGGACCGCAAAGCGGCCGGCGCCCGCAAACGGCAGCAGCGCCCCAAGCGGTCGAGCCCGACGGTTCGGACGGCTACCGTTTGTATGTGTTTCGTCCCATCGACATGCTCTCGCTCGTGCCGGGGCTGACGCCGGAGCAGACGCATCGAGCTGAGGAAGTCGACGGGTTCTTCGCCCCCGACTCGATGGTCCGGCGCCTGCACCGCGAGCGGCTGGTCCTGTTCTCCGGCGTGCGGGCCCTGCTGATGCAGGCTTGCGATCCGCTGGCGGTAGTGGGGTTCCAGCGGCACTCGATCATCTTCGACGACCCTCAAGCACGATTGCAGCGGACCGACGAGCGGATGTCGCGGATCTACTTCGGCAGCCGCGAGGAAGCCGAGGAGACGGGGCGGGCGGTGGAGGCGATGCACCGGCGGGTCCGCGGAAAGACTCCTGCCGATTACGGGCCGGTACCGAAGGGGACCACCTATGCCGCCTCCGATCCCGAGCTCGGCCTCTGGGTTCTCGCGACCCTGACCGATTCTGCCCTCGTCTACTACGAGCGCATCTTCGGCGGCCTCGCCGATGACGAGCGGCAGCACTATTGGGCCGAATACCGCCGGGTGGGGGAGCTGTTGGGGCTGCCGCCGGATTCCATGCCCGCAACCGTCGAGGGGCTGCGGGATTACATCGCCGGCCGGCTCACGGACGGAAGCCTCTGGATCTCCGACGACCGGCGCGAGCAGGCGGTGAAGATGATCCTCGAGCCGCCCTTCACCGGCTTGCTGCGGACCGCCGCGATGCCCCTGACCGAGACGATCAGGCTGATCTCGGTCGGGCTGCTGCCGCCGGAGATCCGCCGCCTGTTCGGGTTCAGCTGGGATCCCGCCCGGGAGGCCCTGCTGCGCTCCGCACTGCTGCAGCTGCGGGTCGGCAGTCGGTTCTGGCTCGACGCCGTACGTTTGCATCCCGCGGCGCGGATGCCGGCCGGCGAGCGCTACGGCTCTCTTGCCAGATAGCGGGTAGAGAAGACTGGATGGAGCGCGCAAGCGACACTCTGTATCTGAAGCTGGCGCTGGTCGTCGCGCTTGCCTCCGCGGCGATGCTCGCCGGGATCTTCGGCCCGGCGGCGACGGAAGCCCACGCTGCGCCGGCGCCGCGGATCACCCTCTCGGTTCCGGCTGAAGTGACGCAGGCGGTATCGGTGAGCGCGAAGGGCAGGATCACGCCGTCCCTGCCGGGCCGCATCCTGCTCCAGGCTCGGGCCGTTCATGCCTGGCGTGCGTTGGCGGCGGGCAAGGTCCGCCAGGGCAAGTTCAAGATTTCCTTCGTCCTCAAGCAGGCAAATCCATCCGAGCTGCAGATCCGGGCGAAGCTGGTGCAGGGCGGACGTTCGCTTGCCATCTCGGCGGTACGGAAGGTGAGCATCCGGCCCGCGCAGGCCGCGCCCGAACCCACCCCGAGCACCGCCGGCAAGCCGAGCGCCGCAGCCGCTTCCCTCGTCGCCAGCAGCCAGGCGCCGCCGACCGCAGAAGAACCGCCCGTCCCGCTGCCACCGCCGGGCAACGCCTACTGGGGCGCCTGGATCGGCTCGCAGCTGACCGGGACTGCGGCGCCGTGGGACATGTCCGCGGTAAGCAAATTCGAGGGGAAGACGGGCAAGGCAGTGTCGCTGCTCGAGTTCAGCTCGCCGTGGGCCGACTGCTCGCGCTCGCCGTGCTCCTACTACACCTTCCCCTGGGATCCCTTCAACGCGGTTCGCGCGCACGGAGCGATCCCGTTCTTCAGCTGGGGCTCGCAGATGATTCCCGGCACCCCCACCCAGCCGGAATTCCAGCTCGCCGACATCATCGCCGGCCATCACGACACCTACATCCGCAGCTGGGCCACGGCCGCCGCCAGCTGGGGGCACCCGTTCTTCCTCCGCTTCGACTGGGAGATGAACGGCGAATGGTTCCCCTGGGGCGAAGCCATCAACGGAAACCAGCCTGGGGAATTCGCGACCGCCTGGCAGCACGTGCACAAAATCTTCAACGAAGTCGGCGCCTCCAATGCAACCTGGGTCTGGTGCCCGTACGTCAACCACCTCAACCTCTACGCCTCCCTCTACCCGGGCGACGCCTACGTCGACTGGACCTGTCTGGACGGTTACAACTGGGGCGAAAATCCGGCGGCGCCATATGGCTGGAGGACTTTCAACAGCATCTATGAAAAGGCCTACGCCAAGGTCACCGAACAGATCGCGCCGACGAAGCCGATGGTGATCGGCGAGATCGCCTCCAGCGAGTACGGTCCCACCGGCACCTCGAAGGCAGGCTGGATCGAAGAAATGTTCGAAGGCCTGGCGACGCGCTATCCGAAGATCAGCGCGCTGGTCTGGTTCGAGACCCTCAGCAACGGCGAGGACTGGCCGCTGGAGAGCTCCGCGTCGGCCGAAGATGCCTTCGCCGCCGGAATTAGCGACAGCCGCTTCCTCGCCAACGTCTTCGGCGGCATCAGCGCCAGCCCGATCCCGGCTCCCTGATCTATCCGTACCGGGCAACCGACCGCGACCGAGCGTCCTACAACCGTTGGTTAGAGATGTTTGCCTTTCTGGGGCGCGGGAACCGGACCTACTGGGACTACAGAAACCAAGGAGGGATCGATGCCCGACGTAAGCGAGATCACGAGCACCGCGATGCAGTTGGCGAAAAAAAGTAAGTCGCCCGCCGCCCAGCAGCTGAAGGACCCGAAGAAAATGGCCGCGGCCGGGGCGGCGCTGATGGCTCTGCCGTTCGCGGCGGAGGGAATCGCGAAACTCGCCGGCGGCGGCTCGCCGAAGGATGCCGTGAAAGACGTCGGGGGGAAAGCGAAAGACAAGGCCACCGAAGGCGCGAAGAAAGTCGCCGGCGAGGTGGCCGACGAAAAGCTGGGCGGGGGGAAACTCTCCGGGCTTAAAGACCTGTTCGGCGGCAGCAGCAACGGCGACGACTCTGACTCCGAGGAGGAGGCGACCGAGGCGCACGGCAGCGGTCGGCGGATGCCGATCCAGCAGTCGGTCGACGTCGCGGTCCCGATCAGCGAGGCCTACGACCAGTGGACCCGTTTCGAAGACTGGCCCAAATTCATGCACCGGGTCGACAGCGCCCAGCAGATCGACGACTCGACCGTCTCGATCTCGACCAAGGTCTGGGGCATCACCAAGCAGTTCCAAGCCGAAATCGTCGAACAGCGTCCCGATGAGCGGATCGAATGGCACACGGAGGAGGGGCTCGCCCACAGCGGCGTCGTCACCTTCCACGAGCTGGCGCCGCGACTGACCCGGATCGAGGTCAGCATGGATGTGAAGCCGGATTCCATGGTCGAGAAAGCCGGCCGCGGGATGCGATTCACCAAGCGCGCCGTGCGCGGCGATCTGCACCGCTTCAAGGCGTACGTCGAGATGGAAGAGGACACCGAGAAAGGCTGGCGCGGCACGATCGAAGACGGCGACGTCAAGCGCAAGCGCGAGAAAAAACTCGGAGGCAAATCGAGCGGCTCGAAATCCCGCAACGGCTCGAAAGCCAAATCGAAATCGCAATAGGTTCCGCCTAGGCTGGAGCCATGTGGCTGCAGCGGACGGTCCGACTCTCGGCGCGCCCGCGGGGCTTCCATCTCGTCACCGAGGAAGTCCGCGAGGCGCTGCCGGAGATCGAGGAGATCGCGGTCGGCCTGCTCCACCTGCTGATCCAGCACACCTCGGCTTCGCTGGCGCTGAACGAGAACGCTTCGCCGGAGGTGCGGCGTGACTTCGAGAGCTGGTTCAACCAGGCGGTGCCGGAAGGGGCTGCGTACTGGACGCACACGCTGGAGGGTGATGACGACATGCCCGCGCACGTCAAGGCGGCGCTGCTCGGCCCTTCGCTGACGCTGCCGATCCGGGACGGGCGCTTGGCGCTGGGGACCTGGCAGGGGATCTACCTCTGCGAGCACCGGGACCACGGCGGGCCGCGCTCTCTCGTCGCCACCGCCTGGGGTGAAGTCATGGGTAGATGATCGTGTACTGAAAACCTCAGCGGGTAGTCGGCGGAGACAGCGCCAGCACCACCGCGAGGAGGTTCCCCCTAATGAGCAGCAAGGCTTCGATTACCGTGCTCGGGTCGCCTGAAGAAGTTCAGCGGCGATGGGCAGACGACCAGTACCGCCCCGGCTACATAGAGAAGGCCGACGCCGCAGTCAGCTTCAAGCCCGCGCCCGGCGACCGCGGCACCGAGATCCACGTCGATCTCGAAATGACCGCGCCCGGCGGCAAGCTCGGCGAGATGGCGATGAAGCTGACCGGCAAAGAGCCGCTGGCCAAGGTTAAAGATGACCTGCGCCGCTTCAAGGCTCAGTTTGAGACCGGTGAGATCCCGCGCTCGGACGGCGTCCCCGAGGGCGAGCTGGGCGAGCGCAAGCTGAAGCAGCGCCCGGCCCAGCCACTGAAACAGAACGAGCTCCAAAAGGCAGGTGTCTGATGCGCGCCAACGTCTGGTCCGGCCGCAACGAAGTCTCGGTCGAGACCGTCCCCGACCCGTCCATCCTCAACGACCGCGACGCGATCGTGAAGATCAGCTCGACCGCGATCTGCGGCTCGGACCTGCACCTCTACGACGGCTACATACCGGCGATGAAACGCGGTGACATCCTCGGCCACGAGTTCATGGGCGAAGTCGTCGAGAAGGGCAAGGGCGTCGGCAACCTGGAGGTCGGCGACCGGGTCGTCGTCCCGTTCCCGATCGCCTGCGGCGATTGCTGGGCCTGCAAGCACGAGCTCTACTCGGTCTGCGAGAACTCGAACCCGAACTCGGGGATGGCGGAGAAAATGTTCGGCCACTCGACTGCCGGGATCTTCGGCTACTCGCACCTCACCGGCGGCTACGCGGGCGGCCAGTCCGAGTACGCGCGGGTGCCGTTCGCCGACGTCGGCCCGATCAAGGTCGACGAGGATTTCAGCGACGAGCAGGTGCTCTTCCTCTCCGACATCTTCCCGACCGGGTACTTCGGGGCGGACCTCTGCGACATCGAGGGCGGGGAGACGATCGCGGTCTTCGGCGCCGGTCCGGTCGGCCAGTTCGCGATCGCCAGCGCGATCCTGATGGGGGCCGAGCGGGTGATCGCGATCGACCAGTATGACTACCGCCTGCAGATGGCCCTCAACAAGGCGGGCGCGACCGACGTCATCGACTTCTCCAAGGACGCCGACATCGTCGAGCAGCTGAAGGAGCTGACCGGCGGCCGCGGCCCCGACGCTGTGATCGACGCGGTCGGGATGGAGGCCGCCCACGGCCACGGCGCCGTCCACGCGATCGACCGGGTCAAGCAGGCCAGCCGGTCGGAGAGCGATCGCGGGCACGCTCTGCGCGACGCGATCCTCGCCTGCCGGCCAGGCGGGATCGTCTCGGTGATCGGCGTCTACGGCGGCCTGATGGACAAGTTCCCGACCGGCGCTTTCATGAACAAGGGCCTGCAGCTGCGGACCGGCCAGGCGCATGTACAGAAATACCTGAAGCCGCTCTACGAGCACATCCGCAACGGCGACATCGACCCGAGTTTCGTCGTCACCCACCGGCTCGACCTCAACCAAGCCCCGAACGCCTACGAGACCTTCAAGCACAAGCAGGACGAGTGCGTGAAGGTCGTCCTCAAACCCTGAAGCCCTGAAAGGAACGACTGCGATGCCCTTTCCACCCAGGCCCGTCGACTCGACGCTCCACGGTGTGGTCGACTACATGGCCGGCGCGACGCTGACGACCGTTTTCCCGAGGCTCGTCGGCGTCGAGGGGACCCGCTCAGCGCGGCAGATCCGCGTTGCGGGCGCCACCCACGCCACCTACAGCACGATGACCGACTACCCGCTGGGGATCGCCAAGCTGATCCCGTTCAAGGCCCACCTGGCCCTGGACGCGATCGGCTCTCTCGCCCTCGGCGCCACCCCCTTCGTCACCGGCCAGTACAAGCAGGGCCGGCGCCAGTGGGTGCCCCACGTCGCCCTCTGCGCCTTCGAGCTGATGTCGCTGGCGATGACCGACCCGACCGGGAAGGGCGACTTCCACGGCGACGTCGAGGCGGTTCGCGCCGCGAACCGGGAGGACCCGCACCGCAAGATCTACGAGGGCGGCCCGGCGGTGAAAGCGTCGAACGGCTCCGAGCCTGCGATCGAGGAGGCGGCGCCGGCGCCGGCCTGAGCGCTTCCGAACTTCGCCCCGTCATAGCGGGGCGAAGTTCGGAGACATCATCGGCGCATATGGTTTGCCGCATGGACGACGCCATCGAGCGCTACATCGAGGCCTCCGAGCGCAATGACATCCCGGCGATGATGGAGGCGCTCGCGCCCGACGTCGAGCTCGTCTCACCGATCTCCGGACGCATGATCTTCCGCGGCGGGGGCGACGTACGGCACCTGCTCGCCGCCGTCTACGGCAGCCTCAAGGGCCTGCGCTGGACCCAGACCCTCGGCGACGGCAAGGACCGCGTCGCGATCGGCGAAGCCCGCGTCCTCGGCGTCCGCCTGACCGACGCGATGGTCTTCGAGCTGGCCCCCGACGGCCGCATCCGCCGCATCGGTCCTCACCTGCGCCCCTGGCTAGCACTAACCCTCTTCGCCCTCGTCCTCGGCCCTCAGATTGGGCGCCGGCCAGGAATGGTATGGCGCGCGTTGCGCGTCGGCACCACCTGACCTCCCTTTTCACATAAGCTTCGCCGAGCACTCAGCATTGCTTCATGGAGAGGGCATGACGGTGATCAGCATGAAAGGCGGGGGAGTGGTTGCAAACAGGTTCCTGGTGCGGTTGTGGCAGCTTCTCGGTGGGCTTCTCGTGTTCCTTGCCGCCTTCGCGACCACGGCTCAGGCTATCTCGGCGCCTATCCACATCAGCGGGACCGCTGGGGAAGGCGTCTACATCCGTACTGGGCCAGGGACCTCATACGGAATCGTCGGATGGATGCCGGAAGGCACGAGCCCGGATTACAACTGCTTCTCCTGGGGCCAGAACATCAATGGCGTTCCGATCTGGTTCAGCGTCAACTACGGAGGGGTCACCGGTTATTACGCGTCCTTCTACGACGACAGCAGCTACCACTCGAATGAGGAACTAACGGCCAAGTACGGCGTTCCTCTCTGTGGATCCCCGCCTCCCACCTCTGCGCCTACGCCTGCCCCAGCTACCTCGCCGGCGCCGGCGCCGGCAGCTTCGGGGGACCACGTGTACCCGGTCACGAATGCTGCCGGGGGCATCTTCTGGCGCTCAGGACCGGACTGGAACACCCCCAACTCAACCCCCGGAAACGGCTTCTACGAAGGGTCGCTGGTCAGGGTTACCTGTTACCAGAGTGGTACCAGCGTGCCTGGATCCAATAACACGATGTGGGAGCAGGCGACGATCGCCGGTGGCCCCGGCTCAGGAAGCGGCTGGATCAACGAGCACTTCGTCAACGACGGCGCGGCAATCAACCAACCGTCTCCGGGACTTCCGCCCTGCGTTGGACAGCCTCCTGCGACGGTGTCGCCGCCTCGGGCGCCGGCTAAGCCGGCAGAGCAGGTACTGGTAGTCGATCCGAGCTACTGGTGCCTTACCCATGACATCCACAGGTTCGACACCCAGGTGAGGGAGGCCGGTTGGAAGGTCCAGTTCAACGGTCTCGAGGGGACGCCTCATCAAAATGACTGGAAGTGTCGGTACCTGGTGGTGATGACTTTTCCAGGACCAACGGGGCGGAACGGCCCCTTGCCGCCGACTACCCAACGGTTCCCGATCGACTTCCGTGCAGTCTGCGAGGAACAGTACCCCGGCTCCCGTCTGCAGTACGAGTTGGGCCCGGTGTACTCCACTTCTTGGCCATGGGTCTGTATTGGCGCGCCCGGCAAGTACTACCCGCCGCCGAAGCTCAACATCAGCATGCTTCTCGGTGCTGACGGGTTCGCGGCAAGTGGGGTTCCGGCCTCAGCGGCGGGGTCGCTTCAGCTCCAGCTAGCTGCGGGCCCCGCAGGACGCGCCCGTGCCGCAGGGGGGCACCCTCGCCTTCTCGCTGTGGGTTCCCGCCAGGCCCGTCACGCGGGTAGATACCGCCTGGCGGTGCGTCTCACCTCCTCGGGTCGCCGCTTCCTGAAGCGCGTACATGCCTTCAACGGAGTCTTCAGCCTTCGCTTCATCTCGAGGAGGGGTCATACCCGCTTTCGATCCACCAAGGTCCATCTGGTGAGACGAGCGCCGCAGCGTTCCCGCGGCTAAAACGCCCGCACGATCAGGTTCAGCAGGACCGTGAGGATCACGGAGGCGAGTAGGGAGAAGACGAGGCAGCCGGGGAAGAAGTGGACCTGGGTGTGGACGTTGCCGCCGCCGAAGGTCATCGGGCCGGCGGTCGAACGGGCACGGTCGGGCTCGGCGCGCTGGCGGTACTTGCGGACGGCGTAGACGATGCCCATCGCGCAGATGATCGAGAGCAGCAGGCCGGGGCCGGTGTTGCGGTCGAACACGTAGTAGGCGATCAGGCCGGCGATTACGGAGCCGGCGATGCCGGCGAGCATCGTCTCGAGGATGCTCATCGGGTCGGGCCCGATCAGGAGCAGGCGGGCGATGGCGCCGACGACAAGGCCGCTCAGGGCCAGCAGGATGATGTAGCCGATTACCTCCACGGCGACTGTGCTTACCCGCTGCTACCGCGACTGAATCCCCTGCGCCTGGGGTAACGGAGTGGCGTGATCGCGTCCCTCGTCGTCCTCGGTCTGATCCTCGTGTTCCTCGCTTTCAGCGTCTCCCGCTCGGCGCGGCGCAGCCGCGAAGCCGCCGAGGCGCGACGGCGCCGGGAAGAAGAGATGCAACAAGGGGGCGGCGAAAGCCCGTTCGCCGGCTCGCCCTTCGGCTCGATCTTCGACCAGCTCTTCTCCGGTACCGGGATGCGCTCCCGCTCACTCGCCTACGACCCGCAGACGGGGCAGTGGGTCGACATCACCGACGAGTACCCCGAGGCAGAAGAGCCGCAGGCGGATGCCGAGAAAGACGAGCACGGTGGGCGGGAGCCCGAGCGCCCGCGCCGCGCCCCCCAGCAGCAGCGCCAAGCTTCGCCCGGCGGGCTCGGCGGCCTCTTCGGCGGCATGGGCGGGCTCGGCGGGATGATGGGCGGGAGCGGCAACTTCAGCGTCGAGCCGCCCTCCGAGCTCGACGACTTCGACGACGTCGGCGGCATGGAGTCGCTGAAGGAGGAGGTGCGCGACACCGTCGGCCTCGTGCTCGAGCATCCCGACGACGCCGAGCGCTACGGGATCGAGTGGAACGGGATCCTCCTGCACGGGCCGCCCGGCGTCGGCAAGACCTTCTTCGCCCGCGCGATCGCCGGTGAGTACGACCTCAACCTGATGCATGTCTCCACCGGCGACCTGATCGGCGGCATCCAGGGCCAGTCGGCGCAGAACATCGATAAGGCCTTCCAGACCGCGGCGCAGAACCTGCCCTGCCTGCTCTTCTTCGACGAGTTCGACTCGATCGCCCAGCGCCGCGACAACTCCCCCGACCAGGAGTCCCGCCGCACCGTCAACCAGCTGCTGACCTCGCTCGAGGCCTACCGCGACGAGCGCCGCCTGCTGGTGATGGCGGCGACCAACGACGTCTCCTACCTCGATCCGGCGGTGATCCGGCCGGGCCGCTTCGACCGCCAGATTCGCATCGACCTGCCGGACGCGAAAGCGCGCGAGGCGATCTTCAAAGCCGAGCTCGACGACCGCCCGACCGCGGCGAACGTCGAGCTGGGCGAACTGGTCCGCCGCACCGAGGGCCTGACCCCGGCGGCGATCGCGAAGATCGTCGACACCGCCGCCCTCGAAGTCTTCCGCGAGGCGACCGAGAGCGGCCAGAACCTAGCGCTCGACAGCGAGCACCTGCTGCGGGCAATCGAGCGCCACGGCGGCCAGGACCGGCCGCTGGTCGAGCATTGGACCTGGGACTCGCTGATCCTCGACCCGGCGATCAAGGCGCAGCTGCAGCAGCTGCAGGCGGTCATCGAGGACCCCGAGGCGGCAGTTCGCTTCGGCGTCGAGCCACCGACCGGGCTGCTCCTCGCCGGGCCGCCCGGGACCGGCAAGACCTCGGTAGCCAAGGTGCTCGCAGCGCAGGCGAAGTGCAGCTTCTACCCGATCTCCGGCGCCGACGTGATCAGCAAATGGGTGGGGGAGTCCGAGCGCAACATCCGCCAGCTCTTCGAGCGCGCCCGCGCCAACCGGCCCTCGATCGTCTTCATCGACGAGATCGATGCGGTTGCCGGCTCTCGCGGCCAGGTCGAGACCCACGACAGCCACGTCAATCAGCTGCTCTCGGAGATCGACGGGGTCTCCGGCCAGCGCGGCGTCTTCGTCGTCGGCGCCACTAACCGTCCCGACCAGCTCGACCCGGCGCTGCTGCGCGGCGGCCGCCTCTCGCGGACTATTGTCCTCGGCCTCCCCGACGAGGAAGCGCGCCAGGCGCTGCTCTGCCTGATGACGGCGCGGATGCCGACCGTCGCCGTTGACCTCGAGCAGCTCGCCCGCGACAGCGACGGCCTCTCGCCCGCCGACCTCAAGGGCCTCTGCCAGGAGGCGGCGCTGGCGGCGATGGCCCGCACCTCCGGCGCCGGGGAGGGGCAGGCGGCCGCGGTTACCCACGGGGATTTCGAGGAGGCGCTGCGTCGCCTGCGCGGCGGCCGCACGGGCGCACCGGCGAAAGTCGGCTTTGCCTGAGCGTTTCCAGTCGCGAAGCGGGTAGAGGAGGCCTGTGCCCAGCACGATTGGCGAAGGGGAGCTGCTGAAGGACCGCTACCGGCTCGAGCGCACGCTCGGGCGCGGCGGCATGGCCGCGGTCTGGCTCGGGCACGACGAGGTGCTCGAGCGGCAGGTGGCGGTGAAGGTCCTCTCCGACACGATCGCCACCGACCCCGGCTTCGTCGCCCGCTTCCGCCGCGAGGCGCAGACGGCGGCCGGGCTCTCGCACCCCAACCTGGTCGGCGTCTACGACTTCTCCGACGAGGGGGAGCGTCCCTACCTGGTGATGCAGTTCGTGCCCGGCGAAAACCTGGCCGAGCGGCTGCAGCGGGGGGACGGGGTCGACTGCGACAAGCTGGCGCGGGAACTGCTGGAAGCGCTCGCCCACATCCACCAGGTGGGGATCCTCCACCGCGACATCAAGCCGGCCAACATCATCATCGAACCGGACGGGACCGCGAAGCTGATCGACTTCGGGATCGCGCTGCCGCGCGACGCGACCGCCCTCACCAACCCGGGCCTGATCCTCGGCACCGAGCGCTACGCGGCGCCGGAGGTGATGGAGGGGCACTCGGCGACCGAGCGCTCAGACCTCTACTCGGCGGGCGTCGTCCTGCGCGCCTGCGAAGGCCATTGCTCGCGCGTCCTCGGCGCCTTGATCGACTGGATGACGAGCAAGGAGCCGGGCGCACGGCCGTCGTCGGCTCGCCAGGCGTTGGCGCGGCTCGAACGAGCGGAGAGGATCGGCGCGCCGACGGAGGTCTACGAGCCGACCTTCGAACGGGAACGACGGGAAGCCGAGCCGGAGCCCGCCGCGCCGCCTCCGTATGAGCCGAATTCGACCTACGCCAAAGCCAGCTCCAACCGCGGGCGCTGGGGGGCGATCGCAGCGATCCTCGGCGTGATCGCCGCGCTGGTCGTGGCCGCGCTCGTTCTCTCGAATGGCGGGGGCGGCGAAAACGGGAACGGTCGAACCGCTGCAGCGAAGGACGCGAAGGGGAAGAAGGGGAAGTCCAAGGCGACGAAGCAGGGCGCGGGAGCCGGCGCAGCGGCGGCCGCGACCCAAGCAACCGAAGCTGCCGCCTCCGAAACGGCGGAGCCGACTGAGGAAAGCGAAGTCGTCGAATCTTCCGAACCCGAACCGTCGCCGTCTTCGGAAGGCAGCTCCGAGTCCGGCGCCGCCCTCAACGAACAGGGCTACGCGCTGATCCAGGCCGGTGAATACGAAGCGGCGGTGCCGGTCCTCGAAGAAGCCGTCGCCGCCTATCCGGAAGGCAGCGAAGAAATCGACTACGCCTACGCGCTCTTCAACCTAGGCCACGCGCTGCGTCTCAGCGGCCGCTCCGAAGAAGCGATCCCGATCCTCGAACGCCGGTTGGAAATCCCCGACCAGACCTCGACCGTCGAAGAAGAGCTGGAAGCGGCCAGGACCGAAGCCGGGGATTAGCTAGACGCGGTCGACGGCGCGGCAGATCCGCTCGACTGCCTCTGCGACCAACCTCGGCGAGGTGCCGAGGTTGAGGCGGGCGAAGCCGGCGCCCTGGGGTCCGAACTGCGGGCCCGGGCTGAGTGCGACGCGACCCCGTTCGAGGATCGGCTGCGAAGGATCGGGGCCCAGACCGAGCCGGCGGAAGTCGAGCCAGGCGAGGTAGCCCGAGCGCGGCTGCTCGTAGCCGACCTCCGGCAGCCGCTCGGCAAGGAGCTGCGCCAGCAGCGTTCGGTTGTGGTCGAGGACCGCGAGCACCTCGTCGAGCCACTCCGCGGCCTCGCAGAAGGCGGCGACCGAGCCGATCGCGCCGAGATGGCCGCAGTGGGTGGCGCTGACCGTCAGCCGCGCGACAACCGCTGCCGCCTCGGCGGAGGCGGTGACGATCTCGGCGCAGCGCAGGCCGGCGAGGTTGAAGGCCTTCGAGGCCGACCAGAAGGCGATCCCGCGCTGCTTCGCCGCCTCGGAGACCGTGAGGAACGGGACGTGTTCGGCCCCCGGCAAGGTCAGCGGTGCATGGATTTCGTCGGCGAGGATCCAGGCACCGTGGCGGGCGGCGGAGTCGGCGATCGCTTCCAGCTGTAGCTGCGACGGCACGCTCCCGCTCGGGTTGTGGGGACTGCAGAGGACCAACGCGCGTGCTCCCGCCGCGAAGGCGCGGTCGATGCCGTCGACGTCGAGCTCCGACTCCGCCAATGGCACTTCGACCAGCTCGCACCTCGCCTCCTCGATCACGGCGCAGAAGGGGTGGTAGACCGGCGTGTTGACGATGATGCGGTCGCCCGGCTCGGCGACCTCCTTCAACACCGCCGTCAGGGCGCCGACGACGTCGGGGCTGGGGGAGACGGCGCCTGGGTCGACCTCCCAGCCGTGCCGCCGCAGCGCGAACTCGGCAAAGGCCTCGCCCAGCTCGGCGGGATCCGGGTAGCCGCAGTCGTCGAGCTCGACCGCCTCCAGCAGCGCCTGCTTGACCGGCGGCGCCAGGGGAAAGTCCATCTCCGCCACCCAGGCCGGCAACACGTCGCCCGGGTACCGACTCCACTTGACGCTGCGCCGCTGCCGCAGGCGCTCGAGCGAGAGCTCCGTGAGGGACGTCGCCAAGGCATCGGGCACCTCGGTAACTCTGCCAGTCGGCGAATTTGGAGCACAAATGCCCCTTGCACCGGAAGAGCAGCTATGCGAACATATGTTCGTGTTCGCTTCAGTGAGAGACCGCCCCCTTGAAACGGGTCCTCGCCGGCGACACCGCCTGAATCTGGGGCGCATCGCAGAGCTGCCGGTCGCGTGCCAGCGCCGGGGTGGGTTGAGCTCACCTCTATGGACGCGGGGGCGGGAGGCACATTCCCTTCCGTAGATGCCGCGCACCGACGACCCTCAGATCGGCCTCGCCCAGGCTATTCGGCAACTTCGTAAGGAGGGCAAGCTGAGCCAGGAAGCGCTCGGGTTGCTCGCCGGCATCCATCCGACCTGGATCTCCCACCTGGAGTCTGGGCGCGTCAACCCCACCTGGGGCAACGTGCGCCGGATCGCCAAAGGGTTAAGCGTGCCGTTGTCGGTGCTGGCCGCCCGCGCCGAGGAGATCGAGCTCGAATATGGAGCTGCCCCCCAGCCAGGGCAGGGGGCCGGGGGGCAGTAGGACCCCTGCATTGGGGTGGCTGAGTTGAACTCTAGTACTCAGCCATTCGTAAAGTAAAATTGTGTACCGGTCGATCCGCCAATTGCGGAGGAAGGACCGGCGTTTTCGGCCGAGGATGCCGGTCCTTCTACCCGCCGTCGCCTGGGATAGGGTACGCCTGTGCGTCGGGGAACTCCCAAAAGTCTCTCGCTGGCGTTCCTCCTGGCGGCCGCGCTCTTCGTGCTCGGCTGCGGCAGTTCGAGCGATTCGAGCTCGAGCACGAGCGCCGCCGCCGACTGCCCGAAGGGGAAGCTGCCGACCGAGAAGCAGGGCGTGCTGACGGTGGCGACGGACAAGCCCGCCTACCCGCCGTACTTCGAAGACGACGATCCGACCAACGGCGAAGGCTTCGAGAGCGCAGTTGCCTACGCGATCGCCAAGCAGCTCGGCTACCCCGCAGCGAAGGTCAACTGGACGGTGGAGCCGTTCAATTCCTCCTACGCGCCGGGACCGAAAGACTTCGACTTCGACGTCAACCAGATCACGATCACGCCGCCGCGCGAAAAAGCTGTCGACTTCTCGGCGCCCTACTACACCGCCAACCAGGCGGTGGTGGCGCTGAAGGACTCCGATGCGGCGAAGGCGAAATCGCTGGCCGAACTGCAGGACGCGAAGCTCGGCGTCCAGATCGCGACCACCAGCCTCGAAGCGGCCGAAGAAGAAATTGAACCCAGCAGCAAACCGGAAGTCTTCAATACCTCCAACGACGTCGTCACCGCACTGAAGAACGAACAGATCGACGCCATCGTCGTCGACGTGCCCACCGCGCTCTACCTGACCGCGGTCCAGGTGCCGCAGGCGACGGTCGTCGGCCAGTTCAGCGCCCCCGGCGGCGACCAGTGGGGCGCCCTGCTGGAAAAGGAGTCGGATCTGACCGGCTGCGTCAGTCAGGCAGTCGAAGCGCTGAAGAGCTCGGGCGAACTGGAAAAGATCACCCAGCGCTGGATGAGCAAAGCCGCCGGCGCACCTGAACTGCACTGACGCGCCGGCTCGAACGCGAAGAAGCCGCGCGCCGACGCCACCGGCGCGGAC
>Ga0307316_10000160_pt1 | contig 18419 bp, 18 predicted proteins | sample ER_DNA_356_FD_194504 | JGI IMG/M metagenome (GOLD analysis project Ga0307316, IMG submission 194504) | Bulk soil microbial communities from the East River watershed near Crested Butte, Colorado, United States - ER_DNA_356 | ecosystem: Environmental > Terrestrial > Soil > Floodplain | place... | reverse complement strand
GGCGTCCTAGGGCCGTATCTCCACGACCACGACCCGCTGCGGCTGGTCTTCCTCAACGCCTGCCAGTCCGGCCGGCTCGGGGCCGCCGACCCGTTCAGCGGCATCGCTGGGCGGCTGGTCCAGCAGGACTGCACCGCCGTCGTCGCCATGCAGTTCCCCGTCAGTGACGGCGCGGCGACTGCGTTCACCGGCGAGTTCTATGCGGCACTCACGGACGGTATGCCGGTCGACCAGGCCGTCACCAGCGCTCGCAAGGGCTTGCTGGCCGGGTATGCGAGCGAGTGGGCGACGCCGGTGCTCTACCTCAACGCCCCGGACGGCCAGGTGTTCGAGTCCGTGGCTATGAGCGCACCGGTGCCGGAGGTCGATCCCCCGGTGACGCGACGCATACCGGAAACCAGCCGCATACCAGAGAGCGTGCCGCCGCCCGGATCCCCGCCGCCGACGCGCCCGCACCGCCGCGGCCGGCTGATCGGCTTGGCTGCCGTCGCCGCTGCAGTCGTCACCGTGATCGCGGTCGCCATCTCACGCACCGGCTCCGACGGCTCGACGGATGCGGGGGCCGGCGTGGCGCCACCCGCTGCGTCGGTGTCGACCGCACCGGCGAGCGCATCGGCGGCCGCCTCGGCACCGGCCGGCGCGGTGCCGTCCGTCGCGACGGCGACGGTGTCCTACCGGCCGGTCGAGGGCCCGCAGGTGACCGCACGGCGGCTGGCCACGCCGCCGACGATCGACGGGCGAGGGGAGGATTGGCCGGCGACGGCGCCCGTCGTGGCCGATTTCCTCGTCGCCGGGAACACCGCCAGCGTCAAGGGTCTGTGGTCGCTCGGCTGGGACCCCGACAACCTCTACCTGCTCGTGCCGGTCGTCGACCCAGAGCTCACGACGACCAATGCGCAGAACCTGGCTCGACTCTTCCAGGGCGACGCGGTCACCCTGCAGTTCGGCTCCCCCGGCGCGAACGCCGACGGGATCAACCTCAGTCCGGGTGACGTCTCGTTGTCGCTCGGCCCCAATGGGAGCGGCGGTGCCGTGTCCGCTCTGACCCTGGGCTCCGGGCCGACGTTCGACGTCGATGCGGGCCGAGCAGCGCCGTTGGTCAAGGCCGGTGGCGCCACCGGCGCCGGCGGCTACACCGTCGAGGCGGCCGTGCCGTGGTCGGTCATCCGGATGTCCCAATCGCCCGGACCCACCCCGCCGGTGGCCGGAACGCAGTTCAGCGCCACTCTTCTCGTCGACGACGCCGATCCTGCATCCGGCAGCCAGACCGGGATCCGGTCGCGGGTGAGCAACAACCGCTACGTGTCGGACCACACGCCCAACGACGGCGGCTACCGCCGGTACTGGGGACTGCTGACCCTCGGGTCCTGAGCGGCCACCAGGCAGGTCTGCGCGTCTGGTTAGGCTCGCGCGGGTGGGGCGGCGATGAGGCGGGAGATCCTCCGACTCGCGGTTCCCGCGTTCCTCGCCCTCGTCGCGGAACCGCTGTTCCTCCTGGCCGACTCGGCGATCGTCGGCCATCTCGGCACCGAACCCCTAGCGGCCCTGGGTGTCGCCTCGTCGATCCTCATCACGGCGGCCGGGGTGTTCGTCTTCCTCGCGTACGGCACAACCAGCGTGGTCGCCCGACAGCTCGGCGCCGGCGACGAGCGACGGGCCGTGGCGGCCGGCGTCGACGGGTTGTGGCTGTCCCTTGGACTGGGTGCGCTCGCGGCGATCGTTGTCGCCGTCGCGACTCCGGCTCTCTGCGCTGCCGTCGGCGGCTCGTCCGGCGTTCAAGAGCAGGCCTCGACCTATTTGCGGCTTTCGGCGCTCGGCCTCCCGGCAATGCTCGTCGTCCTCGGCGCCACGGGGTTGCTGCGGGGATTGCAGGACACGACAACGCCGCTCATCGTCGCGGTGGCCGGCTTCGGCGCCAACATCGCCCTGAACCTCGCGCTCGTCTACGGCGCGGGACTGGGCATTGCCGGCTCCGCTATCGGCACCGTGATCGCCCAGACGGCCATGGCCACAGCGCTCGTGATCACCGTCGTGCGCAAGGCAATCCGACTCGGGGCGCCGTTGTCGCCGCATACCGCCGGAATCCTCTCGGCCGCGGTCGGCGGTATCCCGCTCCTGGTCCGCACGCTCGCGCTGCGAGGCGTGATCGTTGCGACCACGGTTGTCGCCGCCCGCTACGGCGACACGGTGCTCGCGGCGCAACAGATCGTCGCGATCGTCTGGAACGGCCTGGCCTTCGCCCTCGACGCGCTCGCCATCGCCGCCCAGGCGATCACCGGCAAGGCGCTCGGCGCGGCCGAGGTGGAACAGGCGCGGTCGGCCGCGGCGACCATGGCGCGCTGGGGGATCGGCGCCGGCGCGGTCACGGGCCTGGTGCTAGCGCCGTTGTCGCCGGTGATCGGCCGAGTGTTCACTTCAGACCCGGCCGTCGTCTCGGCGGCCGCCTGGGGGTTCGTCGTGGTGGCCCTCATGGAGTGGCTCGCGGGCTTCGTCTTCGTCGTCGACGGGGTCCTCATGGGCGCCGGGGATACGGTCTGGCTGGCGGTGGCGATGGTCCTCGCCGGCGTGGTCTGGGTGCCGCTGACGCTCTGGGCCAGCGCCGGAGGGCAGGTGCTGCCGGGCGGGTTCGGCCAACCCCTGGCGGGGCTGTGGCTGTGGTTCGGCGGCGGGTTCATGGCGCTGCGCGCCGTCGGGCTCTGGTGGCGGTTCCGGGCCGACGCCTGGCTGGTCACGGGCGCGGCCCGGTAGCTAGAACGCGGCCATCCAGCTCGACTCCCATTCGAGTCGCTTGACTGACGACATTCCGGCAGTCGAGCAGCCCGACTGCCGGCCGACCCGGCCGGTCACCGGGTCGGCCGGACCGAAACGCATACCCTGTGCGCCGTGGCGCTCGACATCCTCGTGCCGTACTGGGGCGACCCGGACCTCATGCGCGAGACCGTCGACAGCGTCCTGGCGCAGGACCGCGACGACTGGCTGCTGACCGTCGTCGACGACGCCTACCCCGACCCGCAGATCTTCGAGTGGCTGTCCGGGCTCGACGACGCCCGCGTCACGGTGGTGCGGCACCCGGCGAACGTCGGGATCACGGCGAACTACCGCGAATGCCTCGCCCGGGCCAGCCAGGAGCATGTGATGTTCCTGGGATGCGACGACGTCCTGCTGCCGAACTACGTCGGCGTCGTCCTCGACGCGTTCAGTGCGGTGCCCGACGCAGTCATGGTCCAGCCGCGCGTGCGTGTCGTCGACGAGACCGGCAGGCCCTCCGCCGGTCTGGCCGACACCGTCAAGCAGCGACTGCTGCGGCCTCGAGGCTCCGAGCGGACCGTCCTGTCCGGCGAGCCGCTCGCCACGTCACTGCTGCACGGAAACTGGCTGTACTGGCCGTCGATCGCGTTCTCTCGCAAGGCCGTGCACGAGATCGGGTTCCGGGTGGAGATGCCGATCATCCAGGATTTCGCGCTAGAGCTCGATCTCGTCGCGGGCGGCGGACGTCTCGTCGTCGACCCGGCGGTGTGCTTTCTCTACCGGCGGCACATGGGCAGCGCCTCGTCCACGACGCTGGTCGACGGGTCGCGGTTCGCCGACGAGCGCACGTACTACGCGATGGCCGCCGCGCAGATGGAGGCGCTGGGCTGGACCAAGGCGGCCCTGGCCGCTCACGCCCGGCTCACCTCACGGGCGCACGCCCTGAGCCTGCTCCCCGGCGTCCTCGCGCGGCGACGCTGGGATGCGGCCCGACCGCTGCTGCACCACGCGGTCAGTCGACACTGAAACCCTTGCCGCGGAAGGGAACCGGTGTCTCGCCCAGCGCAACGCCGGACGCTCCACGAGTCGCCAGCTCACCACTGCGACCGCTGCGGTAGCGAGCGCGGCCAGCACGTCGTAGCCGACCAGCCCGAGGCGGTGGGCACCGGCATACACGAGCAGCTGCTGCACTGGGAAGGCGTAGATGTATACCCCGTACGAGATGTCGTGCCGCCGTGCGACCGGCGGCGACGGCAGGACCGTCGAGAGCCAGAGCAGCGCGTAGGTGATGAGCGGTGACGCGAGCTGCGCTCCCCAGTGGTCGACGGTCACGACGAGGGTGGCGGCGAGGGTGATCGCGGCGAGGGCGACCGGCGTGCGGAGCGGTCGCCCTCTGATGGCCACGTGGACCAGCGCGCCGCCGAGGAACGCCGGGAGCAGCCGAGCCAGCAGGACGAGGTCGGCGTATGCGCCGGGTCCCCAGGCGTCGGCCGTCGCCCACGCGAGCACGGACACCGCGAACGCCAGGCCGAGGAGCCACGGATGACGCCGAACGATGGGGAGACTGACGAGCAGGCCGACGAGGAGGTAGCAGAGGAACTCGAAGTAGAGAGTCCAGAGTGAGCCGTTCCACGCGCCCGGATAGGGGACGGCGGAGGGCGTACCGGCCACGTCGTAGGCGTTGATCCGTAGCGCGAGGTCCTCGAGGACGTAGGCGGGTGGCGTCGTCGGCGTCGTCAGGAAGCCACTCCAGTCGCGCCCCTCGGCGGCCCAGGCGATGGGCGCGAAGACTCCGGCGGTGACGAGGAGGCAGACGACGAAGGCCGGGTAGATGCGGGTGACCCGGAGGACGAGGTACCGGCCGAGCGGGTTCGCGAACCGGCTGGCGGTGATGAGGTACCCGCTGATGGTGAAGAACCCGAACACGGCCCAGCCGCCGAGGTTCTCGCCCTGGAAGGACGGGCCGGTGCCGGCGCCGGACAGGTAGAAGCCGTGTGCGACGAGGACGAGGAGGGCGAGGGCGAGTCGGATCAGGTTGAGCGAGTTGGTCCGGACGTCCAGCTGGACGGTCCGGCTGGTGGGCCGCCTTGCCGGAGGAGCGGATTCAGCGGTGATGAGCATTCCATCGGGTGAAGCCGGCGGTGAGTGCGGCCTCCTCGCTCTCGAACCACACGTCCGCTCCCGACCGGAGGTAGCTCGGGGCGTCAGTGGTGTAGAAGAGCATCGAGTCGGCGTTCCCCTTGACCGTCCAGCCCTGCGGGCCGATACCGGTGGGTCCGGGGACCGCCGAGCCGGAGCCGTACTCGGGCGCTCGCATGTCGGGGGCCGGGGGCGCCTCGGGATCAGCATTGGTACGGGCGGACGGTGAGGGGGACGCCGGGTCCGCGGGCCGCTCCTCGGCTGCTGCCCGCTCTGCTCGCGGCACCTCCGCTGGTGACTCTTCGGCGTGTGACTGCTCGGCGGGTGACTCCCCGTGGACGTCGCCCCCGAGGCGCTCAGGCTCGACGTGGCCCTCAAGTTCGACGTGACCCTCACGGTCGACGTGGCCCTCCAGCTCGACATGGCCCTCAGGATCGACATGGCCTTCGCGAGATCGGTCTTCGTCCGGCAGGTATTCGATCGCCGGAGCCTCCCGGTGCCGGCCGGCGCCGCCCCGTCGGCGGAGCGACAAGTAGATGAGGAGCCCCAGGACGGCGGCAATCACGACCCACAACCAACCGGGCATGGCACGATCCTCTCTGCGAGCCCCTCCGCGGGCGTCCGGCATCACGCTAGCGCGGCCGGCAGCCCGAGCGCTGGCCCGGCGCCCGCGAGAGCGGCAGAGTAGGAACCGGGCACACGCATACGAGACGCTCAGACACATGATGGAGGCGGCGGCCATGCCGGAACAGCAGCGACCCGATCTGCAGGAGCTCGCGGAGAAGATCCACGCGGCCCACGACGCCGAGGACCGGCTCATGCATACGATGCCGAACGCCATCCCCCCTCACGACGAGGCCTACCAGGGCATGACCGGCGCCAGTGAGGGTGACGTGGAAAAGGTCGACGAGGCGGCCGAGACGGACGCCGAGTTGCAGGCGGAGGCTCCCGAGAAGTCACCCACGCTGCAGGTTGAGCAAGACGCCCTCGATACCGGCCGAGAGCGTCAGCCGGAACACCGCGATGACGATGACGACACGTTCGTCGAGCCGGTCGTCGCCGACGACGACAGCCAGCCACCCGCGGCCTCCGATCATCGCTGAGGCGGCCGGTTCTACTGGCCGCGGCGCTTGCGCGCCTGCTCGGCCTTCCGGCGCAGCTGGTTGTAGGTGCCGGTCAGACCCATCGCCTTCTTGGCCTCAGCGACCACGGACTTGACCTCGGACCGAGTCCGCTCGGTGCCGTCGACGATGATCTCGTCGACATATCCGGGGCGACTGTCGTACCGCGCCCGACGCTCACGCATCGGCTCGAGGAATGCGTTGAGGGCGACGGCGAGCCGCTCCTTCACCTCGACGTCACCGACCCGGCCGGCGCGGTAGCGCTCCTTGAGGTCGGCCACCTCGTCCCGGTTCGTGTTGAAGGCGTCGTGGTAGAGGAACACCGGATTGCCTTCGACGGTGCCGGGGATGTCGGCGCGGATCCGGTTGGGGTCGGTGTACATGCCGCGGACCTTGCGGCGCACCGTCTCGGCGTCGTCCGAGAGCAGGATGGTGTTGCCCAGCGACTTGCTCATCTTGGCCTGGCCGTCGGTGCCGACCAGCGTGGTGATCTCGCTCTCCACCAGCTCCGGCACGGGGAAGACGTCGCCGTAGAGGTGGTTGAACCGGCGGGCGATCTCGCGGGTCACTTCGACGTGCGCGTGGTTGTCCTTGCCGACCGGTACGACATCGCCCTTGACGCAGAGGATGTCGGCCGCCTGGAGCACCGGATACCCCAGGAGGCCGTAGGGCATCTCGTCCTTGCCCGCGGCGCGGGCCATGTCCTTGAGGCTCGGGACCCGCTCCAGCCGAGGAACGGTGACCAGGTTCTGGAACAGGGTGTTGAGCTCGCTCACCTCCGGGATCGCCGACTGCAGGTAGAAGGTGGCCTTCGCCGGGTCGATCCCGGCGGACAGCTGGTCGAGGACCATGTCACGCGCGTTGGTGCTCGCCCGGTCGATGTCGGCGCGGGTGTTGTTGGTCGTCAGCATGTGCAGGTCGGCGATGATGAAGAACGCCTCGTACTCGTCCTGGAGCCGGATCCGGTTCTCGACGCTGCCGACGAAGTGGCCGAGATGCAGCTTTCCGGTGGGGCGGTCGCCCGTGAGCATGCGCTTGCGGCGCCCCGGTGCCTCCGGCACCGCCGTGCGCTGGTCGGTCGTCGTGGTCATGAGGTGCTCCTGGTTCGGTCGTGTCCCGTGGGCGCCGGTGCAGGCACAGCAAAGCCGCCCGTCGTCGGGGCGGCTCGTCGTGAGATGTCAGGTCCGCCCGGTCAGGGCAGCCACCAGCCGGCGCACCGCACGCATACCGGTGCGCGATTAGAACAGGTGCTGGTCACGAATCCAGTGTAGCGAGGAGGTGGGAGGCAAGGCCCTACGGTTTGTCTCCATGAGCGCGAACCAGTCCCGGTGGCCGACCAAGCGGCTCAAGATGACGATCGGCCGACACATCGGCAACGCGGTCATGGACCGCCTGGTCTCGTGGAACCTCGTCCCGCGCACGGTCATGCTCACCACGGTGGGGCGCCGGACCGGCAACAAGCGCCGCACCCCGGTGACGCCGGTGCACCGCAGCGGTCACCTCTACCTCGTCGCCCCCTACGGGCCGGTCGGGTGGGTCCTCAACGCCCGGGCCGCGGGCACCGTCCGGCTCACCGGGAAGATCGACGGCCGGCAGACCGATGCGGAGTATGCGGTGCGGGAGGTCGCGCCGCACGAGGCGGGCCCGGTGCTCAAGGACTACCTGGAGGTGGCGGGTGCCGTTCGCTCCTACTTCGACGCGCCGAAGGGCGCGCCGGTCGAGGCGTTCGTTCGCGAGGCCCACGCCCACCCGGTGTTCGAGCTGACCGGCGTGGACGCCGGCTGACTAGTCGGCGGGTCTCCCTACTTCTCCTTGGTCATCTGGGCGTGCTGCCGCCTTGAGGCTGTCCGGCCTCCCTTGCTAAGCACGGCCTGCACGCTGTTGCGCCACGAGCCGGCGACGACGGCGAGCCGTCCGGTAGCAGTGGTCACGGGTCCTCTCGGGTCGGATGAGAGCCGGACTACCCGCTCGGGATGGGACTACACCTAGGGCACCCTCGTGAGGTACGCCTCGATCCCGTCGAGCATCCGGTCCAGTCCGAACTCGAACGCGTTGCGGGTTTCCTGCTCGAGGTACTCGCCCGGTTCGTGGTCGAACTCGAAGGCGCCCTCCTGGCCCGCGAGGGCGAGGTTGGGGTAGCGGTCGTCGACGTCAGGGACGAGCTCGGACAGCAGCTGCGAGTGCGTGGTCCACCACTCCTCCTCGGTCTGGCCGGCCGCGGCGGTGATCTCCCTCAGCTCGGTCACCTGGCGAGTCAGGCCGAGGACGAACGCCGAGACCATGCCGACGACCTTCATGACGTCCGGGCCGGACAGTCCGGCCGACGCGAAGATCGCCGCCGGCTGCTCCATGGCCGCGTAGCTGCCCGGCCCCAGGACGGGTCGGGCGGTCCAGATGCGGTGCACCCACGGGTGCCGCACATAGAACTCCCAGGAGTCCAGCGCCCAGCGGCGAGCCGCCGTTCGCCACCCGTGGCTGAGGTCGTAGGCGATGTCGAGCTCGCCGAGGATGCGGTCGAGCATGAGATCGACCAGCTCGGCCTTGCTCGGCACGTACGTGTAGAGAGCCATCGCGGTCCGGCCAAGCCGCTCCCCCACCGCGCGCATCGAGACCGCGTCGAACCCGTGGGCGTCTGCAATGTCGGTCGCGGCAGCGACGATGGCCCCGACGGTGAGTGCCGGCTTGGGGCCTCGCGGGGTGGTCTCGGTCGCGGAAGGTAGTCCCCAGAGCAGCTCCATGGTGCGGCGGGCGTCGCCCTGGCCGGCGTACGTGACCATGGTTGTCTCTCTTTACGGAATAAAGTATTGTTGCTCCTTCTTCACTTTACCGCGTAAGGAGAGGAGTTGCGGGATGGCGGTGACGATCGGCGCGGAGGGGCTGGTCAAGCGGTACGGCGACCAGCGGGCGCTCGACGGGTTCGACCTGGAGGTGGACCGGGGGGCGGTGTTCGGCCTGCTCGGTCCGAACGGCGCGGGCAAGACGACGGCGGTGCGCTCGTTCGCGACCCTGCTGCGGTACGACGCCGGGAACGCCCGCGTGGCCGGTCGTGATCCCGCAACGGAGCCGCACGAGGTTCGGCGCCGAATCGGGCTGAGTGGCCAGACCCCCGCGGTCGACGAGATCCTCGGGGGGCGCCAGAACCTCGTACTCTTCGGGCGCCTCAACCGGATGACCCGCAGCGACGCCCGGCGTCGCGCCGACGAGCTGCTCGGCCAGTTCGGCCTCGCGGACGCGGCCGAGAAGCAGGTCAAGCACTACTCAGGGGGTATGCGTCGCCGGCTCGACCTCGCGGTCACCCTCCTCCTGCGGCCCGAGGTGCTCTTCCTGGACGAGCCGACCACCGGCCTGGACCCGCGCAACCGCACGGAGGTGTGGGAGGCAGTCCGGTCCCTCGCCGCCGACGGGACGACGGTCCTGCTCACCACCCAGTACCTCGATGAGGCCGACCAGCTGGCAGACCGCGTCGCCGTGATGGAGGCCGGAAAGGTCATCGCCGACGGCACGCCGGACGAGCTCAAGCGCGACGTCGGCGGCGATCAGCTCGAGGTTGTCGTCGAGGAGTCACCTCGCGACGGCGCCGATCTCGACCGGGCCTGCGAGACGGTCTCCCGCTACAGCGCCGGGCCGCCGCACGTCGACCGAGCGCAACGACGAGTCTCCGCCCCCGTCGACGATCGGGTTGCGGCGATGGCCGGCGTGCTGCGCGACCTGCAAGAGCACCGCGTGGCCATCGAGGACATCGCGCTCCGCAAGCCGACGCTCGACGACGTGTTCCTCCGGTTGACCGGGCACGCCGCCGAGAGCCGGACCGAGGGCGAGACGACAACCGCCGAGAAGGGCACCCACCCGCATACCGGAGAGCAGGGGAACCGATGACCACGGCCACCACCGCGGCCAGCCGGCGCGTGGCATACCGGCCGCTCGAGCGGCTGCGCTGGGCCGCCCGCGACGGGCTCCTCGTGGCCGGACGCGACGTCGCGCACTGGGTGCGCGAGCCGCAGCTGATCCTGTGGACCCTGATCTTCCCCATCATCTTCGTGGTCCTCTTCGCCTACGTTCTGGGCAGCGCGATGCAGGTGCCGGGCGGGCTCAGCTACCAGGAGTTCGTGCTGCCGGGGATGTTCGTTCAGACCATGGCCTTCGGTCTCGGCGAGACCCTCGCCGCGGTGCAGGCCGACAACACCAAGGGGGTCATGGACCGGTTCCGGTCGATGCCCATCGCGCCGTCGGCGGTCGTCGTCGGGCGGTCGCTGGCCGGCCTGCTGTACTCCCTGGTCAGCCTGGCCATCCTCATCGGCGCAGGCCTGCTCGTGGGGTGGCGCTGGCACGGCACCGTCTGGGAGACGCTCGGCGGGATCGGCCTGCTGCTGCTCGCCCGGATGGCGTTCCTCTGGCTGGGCATCTACCTCGGGCTGCGGGCCAAGAGCCCGGAGATGGCCAACGGGATCTACGGCCTGCTCTACCCGGTCACGATGATCTCCAACGCCTTCGCCGCGCCGGAGCTCATGCCGACCTGGCTCGGGGTCATCGCCACGCTCAACCCGCTCTCGTGGACGACGACCGCGGTGCGGGACCTGTTCGGTAACCCCGGCGGCCACCCGGCCGGGTGGATCGGCGAGCACTCCATCGGGCTGGCCATCCTGTGGCCATTGGTGGTTACGGTGCTGACCCTCCCGCTCGCGGTCAAGGCCTACCGAGGGCTGGGCCGCTGACGGGCCCGCACGACATCTCCGTCGACATCCCGAAACGCCAGCTCGTCGTCTTCAACGGCGTCTCGGGGTCGGGGAAGTCGTCGCTGATGTTCGGAACCGTCGCCGCGGAGAGCCAGCGGCTCATCAACGAGATCTACACCGCATTCCTGCAGAACTTCATGCCCGCGCAGGGCCGCCCGGACGTCGACACCTCGAGCGGGTTGACCGCGGCCATCCTCGTCGACCGGTAACGGATGGGCTCGAACTCACGCTCGACATGCTCCTCGGCCTGCTCGACCGCCTGGTGGAGAGCGGGAACTCGGTCGTCGTCATCGAGCACCACCTCGCCGGCTACGTGACCTGAGGCGCCCCCGGCTGCACCTGTGAGACAACCGCCCCCCGCAGCACCCGCCGAGAGGCCAAGTTTGGCCGCTATCCGGCCCTCAGAAAGGCAGAAGTTGGCCTCTCGGCCGGAGGGGGCCGGTCAGCGGGTGGTCGTGAGGAGCTGGTCCACCGGGGCGTGGTCGTCAGTGAGGACGAGTGGGTCCTCGCCGACGAACGACCGCGTGTCGGGTTCGGAGACCAGGGCCATCGACGCGCCGTGGTCCTGGAGTGCGGCGGTCAGTGAGGACCGGTCGATCGGCGCGTGGGACGCCAGGAGAACGAGGTTGCCGCCGTTCAGGCCGCCGTTGGAGGTGAGCAGCGCCGCATACTCGAACACCGAGGCGATCGTGGCCAGCTCGGCGCGCGCGAAGTCGAGCGACCGGTAGTCGATGACGTTGAGCACGACGAGGCCGTCCGGCCGCAGAATGCGGTCCACGTCGAGAAACGTCTCGCGCGTCGTCAAGTGCCACGGCACCGCGACACCACCGAAGGCATCGCCGACGTAGACGTCGTAACTGTCGACGGCCAGCTGCCGGACCGCCGTCCGGCCGTCCGCGACCTGGACCTGGAGCCGTCTGTCGTCCGGAAGAGCTAGCCGGGTGCGGTCGATCTCCACGACGCCCGCGTCGATCTCGACGACCCGGTTCGTACTCTCCGGACGGCTGGCGAGGAGGTAGCGGGGCAGCGTCATCCCGCCGCCACCGACATGCAGCACGTCGAGTGGGCCGCTGGGTCGGGTGTCGAGGGCAGCCGCGAACCCTTTCATGTAGGCGAAGTCGAGGTACGTCGGGTCGCTGGTATCGACGTAGCTGTGCCGGAGGGTGTCGAGCATGAGCGTGCGACCCCCCGGTCGCGCCGGGTCGGTCAGCACGGAGCCGCAGTGGTACCGGGTCTCCACCTGGCACGGTGATGGAACCAGGACACCGCCGAGCCCCGCCACGAGCGCGAGGACCAGCGGCGTTGCGACGCCGACATGCGGTGGAATGCCGCGCCGCCGGTTCGCAACGACGAAGGCAAGCCCGCCGACAACCAGGAGGGCGCCGGTGCCCGTGAGGATGACACTGGTCGGGACGACGGCGACGAGCACGAACCCGGTGGCGAACGTCGCCACGATGGCGCCGATCGTGCTGACGCCGGAGAGGCGGCCTACGACCGACCCGGTCTCAGTGAGGCTCGCGAGCTCAAGCTTGACGACCATCGGCGGGACGGCCGAGAGCAGTGCGGCCGGAACGAAGACGGTGGCGGTCGCGACGAGGATGGCGATGGGCGCGGCGTCCGCCGGTCCCGCCGCCGAGGCCGCCAGCCGAATGGCCGGGGTCACGACGAGGATGAAGGCGCCGCCGACGAGCAGCAGCGGGCCGATGGTCGAGCGCGGCGGCAGGCGGTCGGCGGCCGCACCTCCGGACCAGGCACCGACGGCGATCGCCGTGAGGGCGAGCCCGATCACCGCCGTGTTGGTCTCGAGCGTGATGCCGACGTAGGGCGCAATCAGGCGCAGCGACGTGATCTCGAGGACCAGGACCGCTGCTGACGTCCCGAACACCAAGGCGTAGGCCACCCACGCCGGCAACGAACCCCCAGCCGCACTGGGCAACGGCGCGGGCGGGGCCCCCGGAGCCGCGGCGTGGGCTGAGGTCGGCTGGACTGTCGGGTCGCCAGCGGGCATACCGCAGTATGCGTGACGTCGCAGCGGACGATCGGGGTACAGCATCCAACGTCGAGGACGCTGCCCTCCCGGATGGCGGACCTTCAGCCGCCCGCTCGGCTCAGCGAGCGACGACCTCGAAGGGCACCGTCGCCTGGACGTCGGCGTGCAGCCGAACCAGCGCCTGATAGGTGCCGGTCGACTTGATGTGACCCTTGACCTCGATCTTGCGCCGGTCGAGGTCGGGGCCGCCGGCGGCCTTGACCGCGTCGGCGATGTCGGCCGTGCTGACCGCACCGAACAGCCGACCGGCGTTGCCGGCCTTGGCCGCGACCGTCACGGACGCCGACTCGAGGCGGCCCTTCAGCTGCTTGGCCTCCTCGAGCGACTTGACCTCACGGCTGGCCCGTGCCGAGGTGATCGCGTCGACCTGCTTCTGGCCGCCCTTCGTCCACGGCGTGGCGAGGTGGCGCGGGAGCAGGTAGTTGCGCGCGTAGCCGTCCTTGACGTCGACGACGTCACCGGCGGTGCCGAGGCCGGAAACCTCGTTGGTGAGAATGACCTTCATGGGGACGTGCCTCCTCAGCGGGCTGAGCTGGAGTACGGCAACAGCGCCATCTCGCGGGCGTTCTTGACCGCGGTGGCGATGAGCCGCTGCTCCTGGACGGACACGCCGGTCACCCGCCGCGCGCGGATCTTGCCGCGGTCGGAGATGAACTTGCGCAGCAGCGCGGTGTCCTTGTAGTCGATGTTGTCGATCTTGGCGACCTTGAGCGGGTTCGCCTTCTTCTTGGGCTTGCGCACCACGGGCTTGGGCATGGGTACTTCTCCTTGAAAGTCTGTTGGTCAGAACGGGGGCTCGTCGTAGCCGGGGGCGTTGTTGCCCCAACCACCCTGCTGGCCGCCGCCCTGACCGGGCTGCGGCGGCGGGTTGTTGCTCCACCCGCCCTGCTGGCCGACGGGTTGACCACCGCCGGTGGCGCCCTGACCCGCGCCGGTGGCCCACGGGTCCTCCTGCTGCTGGCCGCCGCCGAAACTGCCGCCCTGCTGGCCGCCGCCGAAGCCGCCGCCACCATTGCCGCGCTGGGTCTTGGTGACCTTGGCCGACGCATACCGCAGTGACGGGCCGACCTCGTCGACCTCCATCTCGATGACGGTGCGCTTCTCGCCTTCCTTGGTCTCGTAGGACCGCGACTTCAGGCGGCCGGAGACGATGACGCGAGTGCCCCGGTTGAGCGACTCGGCGACGTTCTCCGCGGCGTCGCGCCAGACCGAGCAGCGCATGAACAGGGTCTCCCCGTCCTTCCACTCGTTGCTCTGGCGGTCGAACGCCCGCGGCGTCGAGGCGACGGTGAAGTTGGCCACGGCGGCTCCGGACGGCGTGAACCGCAGCTCCGGGTCGCCGGTGATGTTGCCGATGATGGTGATGACGGTGTCGCCGGCCATGTGCTGGTCCTCTCGCTCGACGTGGCTTACGTGCCGGGGCGCAGCAGCTTGGTCCGCAGCACCGACTCGTTGAGACCGAGCTGGCGGTCGAGCTCCTGAGCCGTGGCGGGCTCGGCGGTCATGTTGACGACGGCGTAGATGCCCTCGGCCTTTTTCTTGATCTCGTAGGCCAGCCGGCGGCGGCCCCAGATGTCGACGTTGTCCACGGTGCCGCCGTCCTTGGTGACGACGGTGAGGAACTTGTCGAGGGACGGCGCGATGGTCCGGTCGTCGAGCTCGGGGTCGAGGATGACCATGAGTTCGTACTGACGCATGCGATGACCCACCTCCTCTGGTCTCGGCGGTCACGGTCTCTCCGTGACAGGAGGGTTGTATGCGTCCCGCCGCGACCAACCCTGGCACGAGCCACCGACGGTGTTCGGGACTCGTCCACAGGCGACAGACAACAGGAGACTGAGCGTCGCGGCGAACCGTGCAAGAGTACCGGTCCGCCACGCGACCCGAGAAATCGGCGGGACAATCCCCGCGTGGACAATGATCCCGCAACGGCCCCCTCTTCGGCGCCGGCGCCACCGTCCGTCGTCGCGCAGCTGCTGGCGACCGAGCACTGGAGCCTGCTGGCCACGCGGGGGACGATGTGGTCGGAGGTGATGAGCCGGATCACCATCCTCCTGACCGTCCTCACCGGCTCGCTGGTCATCCTCGGCCTCGTCGCGCAGGCCGGCGGGTTCGGGGCGATGTTCCAGGTGCTGGCCATCGGGCTGGCGGGCGCGGGCCTGATCCTCGGGACACTGACCAGCGTCCGGGTCTTCCTCGCCAGCGACGAGGATGCCGGCCTGATCCTGGCGATGAACCGCCTGCGCGCCGCGTACGCCGAGCTGGCACCGGGGATCGAGGACCAGTTCCTGACGTCGACCCGGTCTGACGAGGCCGGGCTGATGCAGACCTACTCGCTCGGCGTGCGCCGGCATCCGCTCGTGCACGTCGTCGGCAGTACCAACTTCTTCGTCGGCACCGTCAACACCCTGGTGGCCGGCGCGCTGGCCGCGCTGATCAGCGCCACCATGGACGCCGCCACCGGCGTCGTCGTGCTCGTCGGCGTCCTAGCCGCCGTGGCCTACTTCACCCTCTTCCTGTATGCGGCGTTCCGCAGCTTCGGTGCCCGCCGCCGCGCGCTTCCGCCGCCCGACGCCCCAGAACGGTCCGCCGGCGCTCGGCTTTCCAAGCGCTGACGGACCATTGGTCGGCAGCAGGGGTCACCCGAAGCGGACGACGAGCCGGTCGGGGTTGTCACGCAGCGCCCCGGCCAGCTCGTCACTTTCCTGCTCACCCCACGTGCTGTCGACGACGCCGCCCTCCTCGTCGTAGACCGGTGACCGACCGAGGGACATCTGCCAGGTGCGAGCGAGCAGCCAGATCACCCCGCCCAGCCGGACCACGAGGAACACGGCGTACCACGCGGCCGGGAGCCCTCGGCTGGGCTGCGACGTTCCCGCCAGATACAGCCACACCGCCTCGAAGTGCAGCGCCTCGGTCGCCGACCAGGCGAGGACGTCCTTCCAGGCCAGGCCGACCAGGGCCACGAAGGGGACGAGCCACAGCGCCGACTGCACGGTCAGCGACTTGCCCGTCAGCAGGACGATCGCGAGCATCACCAGGCTGACCTCGGCAACACCGGGACGCCGTGGCATGGCCAGCGTGAAGCCGGCGCCGACGACGAGCACCAGCACCCAGCCGGCAGCGCAGAGGATCGTCACGGTGGTCGCCGACAAGGGCTGACCGCCGAGCTGGGGCAGCAGCCAGGGCGACCCGAAGCCGGCGCCGGCGTCCAGCCAGGACCGGTATGCGGCGGTGGCGGCGTCGGGGTTCACCGCCCCGAGCACGAAGAGGACGCCTCCGACCACGACCGCCGCGGTTCCGGCCGTCCGCAGCCACAGCCGGACCCGGGCCGTCCGCAGGCAGAGGAACAACAGCGCGGCGAGCACGACGAGCGGGTAGGTCCGGGCGGAGACCGCGAGCCCCAGGAGCGACCCAGTGAGCACGGGTCGGTGGCGGGTCCACGCATACAGGGCGGCCGCGGTGAGGGCGACGCCGACGACGTCGGGAGAGATCGGCAGGACGAGGAGGGCGACCGGCGAGAGGGCCACCTGGGCGGCGCGGAGGGGGAAGCGGCGGACCGTGGCAGCGGTCCACCACGTCGTGAGGGCCCACAGGACCGCGGCGAGGATCGTCCAGACCGCGAAGTAGAAGCGCATCCGATCGGGCGTCTCACCGGACGGGACCACCACGGCGGTCAGAGTCATGAGGAACGACGTGAGCGGGGGTTGGCTGGGCGCCGGCGACCCGAACCCGCCCGAGAGGTAGGCGCCGAGCCCGGCCGAGAGCCCGGCATCGCGGTAGGTCGCCGGGATGTCGGAGAAGCAGGCGTGCCAGAACTGGTCCGGCGAGCTCCAGCCGGAGTCGATGCAGGGCGCGCGCAGGAGTACGCCGAACGCGGACACGATCGCCGAGGCGCCGGCGAGGACCGCGGCGTAGTAGCGCCACCCGCGAGCCAGCCGCGTCGCATACCGGCCGACCGGACCGCCGATGACCTCCGACGCCGCGGCGGCGACCTCGTCGTCCCGGGTGGGGGCGGTGGTGAGGTCGGCGCGGGGGCGCTCCGGGGTGGCGAGCAGCCAGCGCGACGTCACCGCCCGAGCCTACGGTTCCGGTTGGGGCAGCGCGGTCGTGCTCGACGACGGCGTCGGTGACCTCGGTCCGCCGCCCTGGGTCCGGCTCGCCGAGGACGACGTCGCGGTGGTCGACGGCGGCGCGGGTGCGGTCGTCGTCGACGTCGTCGGCGGCTGGGTCGTCGTAGACGTCGACGGTGCGCTCGTCGCGGTCGTGGTCGGCGTGCTCGTCGTGGTGACGGCGTTGTCGCCGATGCCGGCCCGCTTGGGGAACTGCTGGACCTCGAGCCCCTGGGTGGCGGCCTTCATGAAGTCCAACCACATCGAAAGCGGCAGGCTGCTGCCGCCGACCTCGTTGACGCTGAGCCCGGGGATGTTGTCGAGCGGCTGCGCCGTGCCGTCGACGTCGCGATACATGCCGACCGAGGTGACCAGCTGGGGCACGAATCCGGTGAACCACACCGACTTGTGCTCGTCAGAGGTACCGGTCTTCCCGGCGGTCGGCCGGCCGAGGCCGGCGGCGCGGGCTCCGGTGCCGCCGGAGGCGGTGACCTGCTGGAGCGCGTCGATGGTGTCCGCGGCGACGTCGGCGCCGAACGCCGCCGTCAGCTGCTTGTTGACCTTGTAATCGATGTCGGTCGTCTCCGAGGTGACCGCGGCGACGAGGTAGGGGGTGGCCTTCTGGCCCGAGGCGGCGATCGTCGCATACGCGTTGGCCACGTCGACGACGTGCGGCGAGGCGGTGCCGAGGACATTGGTGAGCGTGTCGTCGAGGCCCGCGGTGTTCTCCGGCATGCCGGCCGCGATGGCCGCGTTCTTGGTGTTGGCCGGGCCGATCTTGTTGTTGAGCCCGACGAAGACCGTGTTGACCGACTTGGCCGTCGCGCGCCGCAGGTCGATGGTCCCGAAGCTCTGGTTGAACTCGTTCGGCACCTTGGTCGTCCCGACGGTGATCGGGCTGTTGCCGTTGAACGTCGTCTTCGTGCTGATGCCCTGCTGGAGTCCGCCGATGATCGCGAACGGCTTGAACGTCGAGCCGGCCTGCATGATCGCGTCGGTGGCCGAGTTCAGCTGGCGCTTCTGGAAGTCCGCGCCGCCGTACATCGCGACGATGGCGCCGTCACCGGGCTTGACGGCGGTGAGGCCCGCCTGGACGTCGGGCGCCTCCTTGGGCAGGTACTTCTGGACAGCGGCGACAGCGGCGTCCTGGTCGGTCTTGTTGATCGTCGTGGTGATCCGCAGGCCGCCTCGGTCGATGTCGGAGTCGGACAGCTTGAGGGTGGTGCTCAGCTCCTTGCGGACCGCGTCGACGATGTAGCCGTTGGGTCCGGCGATCGCCGTGGTCTTGGCCGGCGGGACCGTCTCGGCCGGGCCGGTGACCTTGGCGCGGTCGGCCTGGCTGAGCCAACCCTCGGCGACCATGCCGTCGAGGACGTAGCTCACGCGGTTGGTGAGGTTTGTCTTCTGCTTGTCGCCGAGGGCCGGGTCGTAGAGAGAGGGCGCGTTGACGATCGAGGCAAGCGTCGCGCCCTCGGCCAGGCTGAGCTGGCTCACGTCCTTGTTGAAGTAAGCCTTG
>Ga0307316_10000158_pt1 | contig 18430 bp, 16 predicted proteins | sample ER_DNA_356_FD_194504 | JGI IMG/M metagenome (GOLD analysis project Ga0307316, IMG submission 194504) | Bulk soil microbial communities from the East River watershed near Crested Butte, Colorado, United States - ER_DNA_356 | ecosystem: Environmental > Terrestrial > Soil > Floodplain | place... | reverse complement strand
GGCCGGGCTCACTGCGACCCGCTGGTTCGGCGTCGTCAAGCGTGAGGCTCTCGCAGCCCGTCAGGTGGCGAGCGAGCTGGCCCTCGACTCGGTCTGGTCGTGGGGCTGGGCCCGCTTTGCGGGGATGCCGAAGGACCCGACGAAGGCGACCGCGGCCTGCGTCTACCTCTGGGCCCGCAACCCAACCCTTTGCAACGCACGGGCCGTCGCCGGACGCGCCTTCGACACCTCGCGGGCGCAGCCGGCAGAGGACGGGAGCCGAGTGCGGCTGCGCGTCCTCAGCCCCCGGCATCCGGTCTGGCTCGAGGTTCGCGCGGCGGCCAAGCTGACGGCTCGAATCGGGTCGGTTCAGGAGCAGACCGCTGGAGGCTGGAAGTCGTTGAACAGGATCGTGCTCGCACCCTTCCACCCGCTCCGGATGCGCTTGTCGCTGCCGAACGGGCGTCACGTGCTGCGGTTCTTCGTCACCGCCGAAAGCGCACCAGGGGGCGCCGCGATGCGAACACCGCCGGTCGTCGTCCGCGTTCACTAGCGGCCAGGCGGCCGAGCTAGAGTTTCGGCTCGTGCGCAGGTACCACGTCACGACCTTCGGATGCCAGATGAACGCTCACGACTCCGAGCGGATCAAGGGGATGCTCGAGGAGCTCGGGCTGGGCGAGGCGCCGGCTCAGGAAGAGGCGGACGTGATCGTCTTCAACACGTGCACGATCCGCGAGAAGCCCGACCAGCGCTTCGCGGCGCATCTCGCCCAGGCGAACGCCTTGAAAGCGCGCGATCCCGAGAAGGTGATCGCGGTCGGCGGGTGTTACGCCGAGGCGCAGCGGGAGCGCCTGTTCGACCTCTACCCGTACGTCGACGTTGCCTTCGGGCCTGGATCGATCCCGCACCTCGGCGAGTGGATCGGGGCTGGGGGCATGGGAGTGAAGCGTGGCCGCTTCGGCCTGGACGCGCGGGAGTTCGCCGGTGGACTGCCGATGCACCGCGAGCGCCGCTTCCAGGCTTGGGTGCAGATCTCGATGGGCTGCAACTCGAAGTGATCGTACTGCATCGTCCCGTCGGTGCGCGGTCGCGAGCAGAGCCGGCGGCCGGGGGAGGTCCTCGCCGAGATCGAGCGCCTCGCGCGTGACGGCGTGCGCGAGATCACCCTGCTCGGCCAGAACGTCAACTCGTATGGCCGCGACCTGCTCCCCGAGCTCCGTACCGATTTCGGCGAGCTGCTGCGCGCATGCGACGCCGTCGAAGGGATCGAGCGGATCCGCTTCACGAGCCCACACCCTAAGGACTTCCGCAGGCCGGTAATCGAGGCGATGGCTGAGTGCGAGGCGGTCTGCGAGCACGCGCACCTGCCGCTCCAGTCCGGCTCGACGAGGATCCTGAAGGCGATGCGGCGGACCTACAGCCGCGAGCGGTATCTGAGGCTGGCCGACGAGATGCGCGCTGCGATACCCGATCTGGCGCTGACGACCGACCTGATCGTGGGGTTCCCAGGCGAGAGCGACGAGGACTTTGAGCAGACCGTGACGGCGGTCGAGGAGGTCGGCTACGACGCGGCCTTCACCTTTGTCTTCTCGCCGCGGCGAGGGACCGAGGCCGCAACGATGCCGGATCAGGTGCCCGAAGAGCTGAAGCACGAGCGCATCGAGCGCCTGATCGAGGTCGTGCAGCGCGTGGCCGAGGCGCGGAACCAGGGGCGGATCGGTCGCATCGAGGAGGTGCTCGTCGAAGGGCCGAGCCGAACTGACGACACCGTGCTTCGCGGCCGCACGCGCCGGAACACGACCGTCAACTTCAGCGGCGCAGCCGGCCCGGGCGAGCTGGTACCGGTCGAGATCGAGGCCGCGACCTCGACGACGCTGCGCGGCACTGCGGTTGCCGCGGTTGCCGCCTGAATTGACGATTCGACCGCGAGAGCTCGCCTGGGAGGGCTGCCTCAACGTCCGCGACCTCGGCGGCCTCCCAACCGAGGACGGAGGAGAGACCCGCTACGGCCGAGTCATCCGGGCCGATAGCGTCCGGCAGCTCACCGATGCCGGCTGGCAGGCGGTCGCCGACTACGGCGTGCGGACCGTGGTCGACCTCCGCGGCGACTACGAGCTCCGCGACGACCCGCCCGGCGAGCTGCCGTTCGAGGTCGTCCACGTCCCGTTCATGGAGGCCAACGAGAAGGAGTGGGATTCAATCGTGGACGAGATCGAGACTGCGGCGGCCGCCGCGCCTGACGCGGTGGAGGCGACCCGCGACGTCTATCTGATCTTCCTCGAGCACTTTCGTCGCAACGTCGCCGCCGGGGTGAGGGCCGTCGCGCGGGCGCCGGAGGGAGGCGTGGTCGTCCACTGCGTCGGTGGCAAGGACCGCACCGGCCTTCTGTGCGCGTTCCTGCTCCATCTCGCCGAGGTCGCGATCGAGGACATCGCCGCGGACTACGCGCTGAGCGAGGAGCGCCTGCGACCGCGGCACGAGCTCTGGCTCCTCGAGGCCGAGACTGAGGCAGAGCGGGAGCGGCTCCGCCGCATCGCGCAGACGCCCCCGGAGTCGATGGTCGGAGTCTTCGACGAGCTCGAGCGCCGCTATGGAGGAGCGACGGAGTTCCTTCGCAGCACAGGCTTGAGCGACGAAGACCTTGAGCTCGCCGCGGCGCGGCTTCGGGATTAGGTTGTCCGCCTAATCCCGAGTCGACAAGCCGGCGTGATGGCGTTTCTCAGATACCAGCTCTAAGTCGGTTTCGCAGCGCGCAGCGACCGAAGGCCGAAGGCCGCCGGCACGATCGGCAGCCAGAAGTTGACGATCCGGTAGGCGAGAACCGCGGTGACCGCAGCCGCTAGCGGAGTCCCTGTCCAGAGGAGAGCGAAAGGCAGGAGCGCCTCGACGGCGCCGGCGCCCGCGAGCGGCAGCGTCCGGCGCGTAAGTGCGTAGCCAGTCGCATAGCCGATCAGAAGAGGCGCGACGGAGGGGAAGTGCCCCTCGAACGCGCGTAGGCAGAAGGCAAGGCACGCGATGTCCCCGAACCAGTAGATGCCCGTTCCGATCGGCCCGGCGGCGTGCTCGAGCTTGAAGAAGAGCTGTCTGATCACGTGGATCGAGTCGAGCCACTGAGCGACGTGGTCACGCCAGCCGTGACGGCCTCTCAAACGGTCGCGAAGCCGCAGCGCCGAAAGCGCGAGCACGCCGCCGGCAGGGACGGCGATCGCCCACGGCATCGTCAGGCTGGTGCCCGGCTGGTGGACGTGGTCGAGAAGCAGCAGGATCGCGACGATGCAGGTCGCCGGTGCCAGCAGCGCGTACTCGAGCGCGCCGAGGCCGAGCACGCGCACCCGTGCCTCGCGATCGTCGACGAATTCCTGCCTGAATGCATGCAGATCGACGGAGAACCCTCCACGCGCGACGAAGACGCCGAAGCCCGTCGCAACGAGTGCCAGCGCGCGCGAATGGGGCAGGCTCGGCCCGTCCTCGACCCGAGCGACCTCTCGGTAAGCGAGCACGTAACCAACGTATGCGAGCACCTCGGCGGCTACAGCCAGCGGCAGCCAGCGGGCGTCGACGTGGCGAAGACGGTCGGCGACAGCGCCGAAGCCCGCGGCCCAGGAGACGCCGACCACCGCCGCGGCCGACAGGGCTGCGCCGAGCGCGATGAACGCCGCCAGCTCGCGGGGGCGCCCGTCCAGATGTGTCCGGCCGCCAAAGGGGCGTGGGAGCTTCACAAGCGGGGTATCGGCACGCCCAGGCGATCGCAAACACCACAATCGGGGCATGCAGTTGGATTTCGTGCTGGCACTGTTCGGGCCGACCGCTTCGGGGAAGACAGCTGTCGCTGAGGAGTTGGCGTCGCGGTTTCCGGCCGAGCTCATCTCGGCGGATTCGATGCAAGCGTACTGGGGCCTGCCGATCCTGACTAACCAACCGGCGGCGCCAACGCGGCTCGTGGGCATCTGGCCGCTCGATCATGAAGGCTCGGTCGCGGAGTACCAGCAGCTCGCGCACGCGGCGATCGACGGGGTCCTAAGCGGCGGGAAGACACCGATCGTGGTCGGCGGCACGGGGCTCTACCTGCGCGCCGCGATGTCGGCGCTGGAGCTTCCGCCGGCGCCCGCCCCCGGGCAACGCGAGCACTGGCAGCGCGTCTACGACAGCCTTGGCGGTCAGCGCGCCCACGAGCTGTTGGCCGAGCGCGATCCCACTGCGGCCGCCTCGGTGCATCCGAACGACCGCCGCCGCGTGGTACGCGCCCTCGAGCTCACCGATGCCGGACGGTCGCTGAAGGCGCCCGCAGACCGGCTCTGGAGCCCCGACACCCGTCACCCGACGGCCGGCTTCGGTCTCGAGGTGCCGCGCACAGAGCTGCTGCGCCGGATCGAGACGCGAACGCAGGCGATGTTCGAGGCCGGGGTGCGAGACGAGGTGGCGCAGGCGCTGGCCCGGCCGATCTCGGCGACCGCCCGAAAGGCGCTCGGCCTCGAGGACATCGCGAGGCTCGGCGATCGGGAAGCGGCCGAGGCGATCAGCCTTCGCACGCGCCGCTATGCCGCGTACCAGCGCAAGTGGATGCGCCGCATTCCGGGCCTTGTTAGCGTCGCGGCCGACCGCCCGCCCGGTGAGGTCGCCGATGAGATCCTCGAAATGGTCCGCGCACGGCAACATCTACCTGCTCGTCGAGGACGAACGGCTAACGCCTGAGCGCGCGCGCGAGCTCTCGGCGCAGCACCAGACCGACGGCGTCCTCGAAGTCGTGAGTGTCGAGGGCGTCGAGGCCGAGATCGTGATCTGGAATCCCGACGGCTCCCGGGCCGAGCTGTCCGGCAACGGGACTCGGATCGCTGCCCGCTGGCTCGCCGATCGAGACGGTGCCGGGGAGGTGCGAATCCGCGTCGGCCAGCGGGTGACCCACGCGCGGATCAGCGGCGAACTGGTCGAGCAGGAGCTGGGGCCGGTCGAGGTCGGCCCTGCCGAGCGGCTCGAGGGGATCGAGTTCGTGTCGGTCTCGGTCGGAAACCCGCACGCGGTCGTCGAAGGCGACCCGGCCGAGATCGAGCGGATCGGGCCGCTGCTCGAGCGCCACACGCGCTTTCCTGATGGGACAAACGTCCAGGTCGCGCGTGTCGATGGGCCTGGTCGCGTCACGGCGCGGATCTGGGAGCGCGGCGTGGGGGAGACGAGCTCATCCGGCACGAGCGCGGTTGCAGTAGCCGCCGCGACGCAGGGCGAGGGCGAGACCAGCGTCACTTTTCCGGGTGGCACGCTGCGCGTGACGATCTTCGGCGGCAAGGCCTCTCTTACCGGCCCCGCGGAGCGCCTGTAGGGACAGGCACCTGCCGGTGCATGACCCTGAAACCGTTACGAACCGAGGCCGTGCTCACGCAGCGCGTCGTTGAGGCTGACGCGCAGGTCCGTGGAGGCGTCGCGCCAGCCGATGATCAGCGCGCAGGCGAGGTTGAACGTCCCGGCCGGAAACTCCTTCGGTCTCGTGCCAGGAACGACGATCGCGCGCGGCGGCACGTAGCCCCGGTGCTCGACAGGCTCCTGGCCGGTGACGTCGATCACGGGAATCGTGGCGCCGAGCGTGACGTGCGGCCCGATCACCGCCTGCTCGCCGACGATCACGCCTTCGACGATCGCCGCCCTTGAGCCTACGAACGCTCCGTCCTCGACGATCACCGGCCGCGCGCCGAGCGGCTCGAGGACGCCGCCGATCCCGACTCCCCCCGCGAGGTGGACGTCGGCGCCGATCTGCGCGCCCGAGCCGACGGTCGCCCACGTGTCCACCATCGTGTTCGGCCCGACCCAGGCCCCGATGTTCACGTAGCTCGGCATCAGCACGACCCCCGGCGAGAGGAAGGCGCCGTAGCGCGCCGTCGCGGGCGGGACGACCCGCACTCCGAGCTGCTCGTAGCCGTGCTTGAGCGGAATCTTGTCGTGGTACTCGAACGGCCCGACCTCGCGCGGCTCCAGCTCGCGGATCCGGAAGTACTCGAGGATCGCGCGCTGGGCCTCCTCGTTCACGCGCCATTCACCGTCCACGCGCTCCGCAACCCGAGTCTCGCCGCGATCGAGCGCTGCGATCACCTGCTCGACCCGCTCGCGCGAGAGCGCGCTCACAGCATTCGCTCCAGGATCTCGGCCGCGCGTTCGCACTCGGCTTCGGTCGGTACCAGCGCCAGCCGCCAGTAGCCCTCGCCGGACGGGCCGAAGAACGTTCCCGGTGAGACGATCAGCCCCTGCTCGAGCAGCCGCGCCGCCAGCTCCTCCGAGCTTTCCCCCGCCGGAACCTCGAGCCAGAGGTACATCGTCGCCTCGCTGCCCGCGACGCGGATCCCTTTTTGCGCCAGCGCCGGCAGGAGGACCTCACGCTTGCGGCGGTAGATCTCGCGCGTGCGCTCGACGTGCTCCTCGTCGTTCCAGGCGACGACGGAGGCGCGCTGGACGAATTCCTGCGGCGCAGTCCCGACCGTCGGCCGGTACTGCCGAAGCGCGGCGATCAGCTCCGGCGATCCCGCAACGAAGCCCGACCTGTAGCCGGTCATCGAGGAGCGTTTGCTGAGGGTCTGGAAGACGGCGACGTGCGAGCGGTCAGTCGCCTCGAGCGCGGAGTGCGGCGGCTCGTCGAACCAGAGCTCCGTGTAGGCCTCGTCGGCGGCCAGCAGGAAGTCGTGCTCGGCGGCGAGCGCAGCGAGACGCTCGAGGAATTCGAGTGAAGCGACCGACCCGGTCGGATTGTTGGGGTAGTTGATCCAGAGGATCGCCGTTCGCGACCACGTTTCCTCGTCGATTCCGTCGAGATCCGGGAGAAATCCGTTCTCCTCGAACAGGGGCAGCCGCTCGACGTCGGCGCCGGCGAAGAGGGCGCCGCGGTCGTAGACGGGATAGCCCGGCTCCGTCGAGAGCACGAGCGTCTTGTCGCTGTCCCGGTCGAGCAGCACCTGGGCAAGGTGGAAGATCGCCTCCTTGCTGCCGTAGGTCGGGATCACCTCCGTCTCCGGATCGACGTCGACGCCGAAGCGGCGCCTGCACCAGCCCGCGACCGCCTCCCGCAGCTCCGGCAGCCCTTCCGCGAGCGGATAGCTCGAGAGCGGCTCGATGCTCTCGACGAGGGCTCGGCGGATCAGCGGATCGGTCTCCTCGCGTGGGTCGCCCTTGCCGAAGTCGATCAACTCGACGCCCTTCGCAGCGAGCCGGCGCTTCGCTTCCTCGAGGCGGACGAACGGGTAGGTGCCGGTGGCGGCGAGAACGGGGGAGAGCTGCACGGCTAGAACGTACCCCGCCCGGAGGCGAAGAGGCGAAGGGCCTCGTACGTCCGCCGCAGCTCGCCGACCTCGACCTGCTCGTCTGCGCGGTGCGCATAGCGAGTCGCACCCGGCCCGAGGTTGACGGCGTCCAGGCCTGCCTCGGCGAACTGCGCCACCGGCGTCCAGGCCTGCTTCGGCCGAACGGCGAGCTTGCCCGCTTCGCGGAGCCGGGTCACGAGCGGCCGGTCGAGGACGACGTGCGCCGGCGGCGAGTTGCCGAGGATCTCCACCTCTCCGTCGCCCGCCAGTTCTCGCACCCGGGCCTCGGCCTGCTCGCGCGAGCGGCCGGGCGCATAACGGTAGTTCAGCCGGGCCACACAGCGGTCGGGGACGACGTTGTCGGCGATCCCGCCCTCGATCGCGACTGCGCTGACGACCTCCCGAAAGACGAGCCCGTCGACCTCGACGTCGAGCGGCTCGAGCGCCGCCAGAGGCGCCAGGGCGGCCGCAGCCTTGTGGATCGCGTTCTCGCCGGTCCAGGGTCGGGCCGAGTGCGCGCTGACTCCTCGAAATGTCAGCTCGGCGCTCAGATTGCCGACGCAGCCGAGGTGGAGCTCGTTGTCCGTGGGCTCGAGCACGATCACGAGCTCTGCCTGGAGCGCCTCCGGGCACGTCACCAAGAACTCCGGCACGGGGCTCTCGTCCGCCGGCAGCTCCTCGCGCGTGAAGAAGAGGAAGCCGAGGTCGAGCTCGAGCTCCCCGGTGAGCGCCCAGTCGGCCAACTCGAGCATCACCGCAACGCCGCCCTTCATGTCGCTCGCTCCGAGGCCAATCACGGCGCCGTCCTCGATTCGCCCGGGGAGGTTGTCCTGCGCAGGCACCGTGTCGACATGCCCGGCGAGCAGGACGAGCGGCCGGCCGGCCGTTCGCTTGGACGTCGCGAAGAGAACGTCGTCGCTCGACCACACCGGTTCCAACAACAGCTCCGAGCGGACATACGCCATCGCCTCAGCCTCGGCGCGGCTGACCGACGGGATGTTGACGAGGGCGAGCGTACGCTCGGCCAACCGTCCGCCTGGCTCCCCGTCCCGCACATGCGGATTCTGCCCTTTGAAGGTCATAATCTCTGCGTGACGCTACGCCAGCCGGATCCTGCGCCGGGTGCCGAGCCCGAGCGCGGGTTCGTCGTCGCCGTGCTGGCGCAAGGGGTCGACGCCGATCGCGAGCTCGGCGAGCTGCAGGAACTCGCGCGCACCGCAGGGGTCGAGCCCGTCGGAGAGCTGGTCCAGCGAGCAGCCAGGCCGCAGCCCCGCACCTACGTCGGCAAGGGGAAGCTGGTCGAGCTGAAGGAAGCCTTCGCACGCTCCGGCGCCGAGTCGCTGCTCGTCGACGACGAGCTCTCGCCGGTGCAGCAGCGCGAGCTCGAGAACGCCCTCCAGGCGCGGGTGATCGACCGGACGCAGCTGATCCTCGACATCTTCGCCCAGCATGCCGTGACCGCGGAGGGGAAGCTCCAGGTCGAGCTCGCGCAGCTGGAGTACAACCTTCCGCGGATGCGAGGGCTCTGGCAGCACCTCGAGCGGCTCGGAGGCGGCCTCGGCACACGCGGCCCAGGGGAGTCGCAGCTCGAGACCGACCGCCGGCTGGCGCGCCGCCGGGTCACAGTTCTGCGTGGGCGCCTCCGCGGCCTCGAGCGCCAGCGCGCCACCCGCCGGAAGTCCCGGCGCCGCTCCGAGACTCCGGTGATCGCACTGGCCGGCTACACGAATGCCGGCAAGTCGACGCTCCTGAACGCGCTCACCGGCGCCGACGTCTCCGTCCGCGACCGGCTCTTCGAGACACTCGATCCGACGACGCGCAGCTTCGAGGTCGACGGCCGAAAGTATCTGCTGACAGACACCGTCGGCTTCATCCGACGCCTGCCTCACCAGCTCGTAGAGGGTTTTGCCGCAACGCTCGAGGAGACGCTCGTCGCCGACCTCGTCCTGCACGTGGTCGACGGCTCGGCCTCCGACGTCGAGCTCGACGAGATGCGCGCGGCCGTCGAGGAGGTCCTCGGCGAGATCGGCGTCACCGACGTCCCGGTGGAGCTGGTGCTGAACAAGGTCGACCTCGTCGACCCCTTGAGGCGCCGACGCCTCGCCAACCGGTATCCGGAAGCACTGCAGGTCTCCGCGGCCACGGGCGAGGGCCTCGACGCACTGCGCGAGCGGGTCGCGGCCGAGTTCGGCGAGCGTTTCGAAAGCGTCCGGATGCTCCTCCCGTACGACGAGGGGGCGCGCCTGGCGGAGCTGTACGCGCTCGGAGCGCCGATCCAGGAGCGGGTCGACCAGCCGGACGGCGTCTTCGTTCGCGCGCACCTGCCACGCCGCGAGCTGCCGCGGTTCGCGCCCTACCTGCTGGCGGAGGCGCGCGACGAGCAGGCGCGCTCGGCCAAGTGATCGAGCTGGCATTCCAGCGCCTCCGCGAGGACGCGGTCGTCCCCGTCCGCGCCTACCCGGGCGACGCCGGCCTCGACCTGGCGGCCTGCGAGCGCGTCGAGCTCGGGCCGGGGGAGAGGGCCGTGGTCGGCACGGGTCTCGCGGTAGCGATTCCGGAGAGGTACGCCGGCTTCGTCCAACCGCGCTCCGGGCTTGCCTCGCGGCACGGCATCTCCGTGGTCAATGCGCCGGGCCTGATCGACTCCGGCTATCGCGGCGAGGTCCGGGTGGTGCTGCTGAACACCGACCGCGCGGAAACGTTCGTCGTCGAGCCGGGAATGAGGATCGCCCAGCTCGTCGTCCTCGAAGTCCCGCAGCTCGAGCTCGTCGAGACCGAGGAGCTCCCCGAGAGCGAGCGGGGCGTTCGCGGCTTCGGGTCCTCGCGCGCGCGATGACGGGCCGTCGGTCCGAGGGTCGTGGGGGCTGAGCCCCGGATCCGCGTCTCGGCGCTCTTGCGCTGGAACGACCGGGTGCTGCTCTGCCGCCATGAGAAGCCCGGCAAGGAGTACTGGCTGCTGCCGGGCGGGGGCGTGAATACGGGGGAGAGCCTGGTCGATGCCCTGCACCGCGAGCTCTGGGAGGAGCTCGGGATCGGCGAGGAGGTGGCGGTCGAGGGCCCCGTCGCGATCGTCGACTCGATCTCGCCCGTGCAGAGCTTCGCGGCCAAGCACGTCGTGCACATCATCTTCGCGGGCGACCTCGGCGGGCGCTCCCTCGAGGAAGTCAACTCGCAGGACGCGGCCGTCCGTGGGCACCGGCTGTTCGGCCTCGACGACCTCGACGACGTCGTTCTGCATCCCCCGATCCAACGCTTCGTCCAGCGCTGGCGGCCGGGTGACCCCGCGGTTTACCTAGGAGCTCTCTGGGCACGATAGGCGGCCCGGCCGGCGCGCCGGCCTCGTCCTGCTCGGCTCCGCTCAACGGTGCTCTCGAAATGTCACGAACTCGGCGCCATCACGTTCCAGACAAGCGCGGAGTTGCCCGATATCGTCATCCGCCGAGGGCGGAGGGCGCGGGCCCACCCGAATAAAGGGTGGGGGTTGGGCCCGGGGCACGGCTCCGCACTGAGCCGTGGGCGTGCCGGGCGTCGGCTGGCGGGTCTGGGAGGTTAGAAGCGGCCGCCCCGGGTTTCCGCTCGGCGGGCGGAGACCGCGTGGGCCTGCGTTTCGAGCTCGTCAGGAAGCGGCTCGAACGCGGGGAGATCGCCCGATCGGTGGGCAATCGCCTGCGCGAGCAGCCAATCGGCGAGCCACGGGTTGCGTGGCAGCAACGGTCCGTGGAGGTAGGTGCCGATCGCGCGGCCCAAGCGGCAGCCCTCGTAGCCGCTCTCTCCGTCGTTGCCGAAGCCGGCCACGACGCGCCCCAGCGGCTCGGCGCCGGGGTCGAGGATCGTCCGGCCGGCGTGGTTCTCGAAGCCGGCGAGTGTCTCTTTCCAGCCCGGCTCGAGCTCGCATTCGAGCAGAACGTCGCCGATCATCCTCTGCGAGCCCGCGACCGTCTGTAGTGGCAGGAGGCCGATGCCCGGCAACTCGTCGCCGCTCTGGTCACGGTAGGAACGGCCGAGCAGTTGATATCCGCCGCAGACGGCCAGGACGGCGGCGCCAGCCTCAAATGCCTCGCGTAGCCCCGGCCCGAGCGCCGCGAGCTCGGGCGCGATCAGCGCCTGCTCGCGATCCTGGCCGCCGCCGACGTAGAAGAGATCGTGGTCGCCGGGTCGGATCTCGGCGCCTGCGCCGAGCGCCCGAACTTCCAGCTGATAGCCGCGCCAGGCGGCCCGGCGCCCGAGCACGGCGATGTTGCCGCGGTCGGCGTAGATGTTGAGGTAATCCGGGAAAAGATGGCCGACAACGAGGGGTTTCACGGCTCAAACGCTACCGCCTGAGCCTTGATCACCCGGACGGGGGAACCGGCGCGCCCCTCACCCAGGCGGGGGATGTCGCGCCTCTGAGCGGCAAATACGTTGCGCCAGGTTCGATCTGCGCGGCGCTGAGGAGCGTTGCGCTTACTGCGGCAAATGCGGACCCGCTGCGGCGGGTGAGAGGAAGGATGGCAATGCTGAGGAACGGAAGACCTCCTGGCCAGAGCCGCTCGAGTGCGCTCTGGGGGACAGGTAACAGCGACGATTCGCGTTCGAATGCGCTCTGGGGCAAGGGTGGACGCGGCCTCGTCACGATGATGGCGGCCGTGCTCGTGCTCGGGATTCCCCTGGCGGCGAGCGCAGGCAGCAACGGCAGCAACGGTGATTCGACCCAGCAGACGTACATCTCGCCGGGCATGCTCAGTCAGGCCAACAAGCATCCGAACAAGACGATCCACGTGATCGTGACGTCCGACGGCGGCGAACTGCCGAAGAGCCAGATTCTCAACCTGACGCTCGGCAACGTCGACCGTAAGCTCGGATTGATCGACGGCATCTCGCTTGATCTCCGCGCGAACCGGCTCGCGCAGCTCGCGAAGATCCCGGGCCTGACGATCACGCCCGACGCACCGGCCCACCCGACGGGCCAGACGTACACGTCCAAGCAGCTCTGGGTGGCAAACACCGGTATCGACAAGCTCTGGAACGCGCCGGTGGCGCCCAACTCCACCAACACGCAGTCCGACCTGACGGCGCCGACGATCGCGGTCGTCGACTCCGGCGTCGACGCGTCCAAGGTGGCTGACTTCGGTGGACGCGTCGTGCAGCAGGTCAACCTGACGACGCTGCCGAACAACTCGCCCGGCGACGGTCGCGGGCACGGCACGTTCGTTGCCGGGATCGCGGCGGGCCAGGCTCCCGGCTACGCGGGCGCTTCGCCTCGCTCGAACATCGTCTCGCTCGACGTAATGGACGACACGGGCACGGCGCGGACGAGCGACGTGATCGCGGCGGCGCAGTGGATCCTCGCGAACAAGGACAAGTACAACATCAAGGTCGCGAACTTCTCCCTGCACGCCTCGAACTCGAGCAGCTTCACGCACGATCCGCTCGACAAGGCAGTCGAGAAGCTGTGGTTCAGCGGCATCACGGTCGTCGCGGCGGCCGGCAACTACGGCCTCCCGAACGGGCCCAGCGGCGTTCCCTACGCGCCCGGCAACGACCCCTTCGTGATCACGGTGGGCGCGGCCGACATGGACGGGAATCCGAATCCGATGAACGACACGGCGCCGTTCTGGTCGGCCTACGGCTACACGAACGACGGCTTCCGGAAGCCGGAGGTCTCAGCTGACGGGCGCTACATGGTCGGCCCGATTCCGATGACCTCCACGCTCGCGTCGCAGAAGGCGAGCAACATCGTCTCGCCGGGCTACATCCAGCTGTCGGGCACGTCGTTTGCGGCGCCGATCGTTTCCGGAATCGCGGCGCAGATCATCGCTCGCAACCCGAGTTGGGGCCCGGACCAGATCAAGGGCGCGCTGATGGCGACGACTCGGCCGACTCCGTCGGCGATTCCGGGCTCGCTCGGCCTCGGCGAGGTGAACGCGGTCAGATCCGTGACTGCGACCAACCCTCCGAACCCGAACAAGGCGCTGGACCAGTTCCTGACCGCGGATCCTGCGGGCGGCACCGTCCCGGTATTCAATGCGGTCAGCTGGTCGGACACCGCCAAGGCGAGCGTTTCGTGGGACGCCGTCTCTTGGAGCGACGTCTCCTGGGGCGACTCCGCGCTCGCGGCCGTTTCCTGGGCCGACATCTCCTGGAGCGACGTCAGCTGGGCCGACAGCCTCAGCTCGGCGGACGTTTCGTGGGCTGACATCTCGTGGAGCGACTCCTCCTACGAAGACGCAGCCGACGGCGACGGGGCGGGCAACACCGCCGACTCCTTCGCCGACCCGACCGACCTCGCGGCCGCAGCGGCCGACCCTGATCTGCAGCTGCCGGCGGCTCTCGTCCCGCCCGATTCGACGGCGACGACGACTACGTCGCTCCCCTAACGGAGCACTTCCTCGCTTGCCATCAAGAGCCCGGGGCCTCACCGCCCCGGGCTCTCCTCTTTTCAAAGCCTCTACGCCGCTTCCCAGTACTGGCGCACGAAGCCGCGCCGGGCGACGATGTCCCGTAGCGCGAGCATCGCCGTGTACGTCGGGAGCGCAATCAGCTCGCCCCCAGCGGGCGTCAGCTCGAGCGCGCGGTCGAGCGCGGCTTCGAGCTCCGGCACGACCTCGATCGCCTGCTCGTCGAAGCCGCCGTACTTAAAGCGCAGCGCGAGCTCGGCGGCCCGATCGCCGGTGGACACGAGCCGCTCGAGGGCGGGGAGGAGGGGCTCGAAGTCGACGTCCCAGATCCAGGACACGTCCTTTCCGTCAGCCGTCGCGTCGTTGAGCGCGACAAGGACCAGTCCCGGTGGCTCGCCCGCAAGCAGCGTCCGGATCGCCTCGTTCGCGCCGGCCGGGTTCTTGATCAGCAGCACGAGCAGGGACTTGCCGTCCAGCTCGATCCGCTCGAAGCGGCCGAAGGCGGCGTGAAATGCCTCCAGCCCGTGCTGGATCTCGTCGAGCGAGGCACCCAGCGCCCGCGCGAGCGAGGCCGCGCCGAGCGCGTTGTAGACGTTGTAGAGCCCGGGAACGCGTAGCTGGACGCGCCGCGATCCGTCGGGGGTGACCAGGTCGAACGAGACGCGCTCGATCCCGCCGAGCTCGATCTCGCGGGCGACGACGTCGAGCGGAGGGCGGGCGTGGCCGCAGGCCGGGCAGCGGTAGTCGCCGAGGTGGCCGATGTAGGCCGCCGCGTACTCGTAGGCCGTTCCGCAGCGGATGCACCACTTTGAATCGGCGGCGTGCTGGAGGGCGGGGTGAGCCTGACGCGGATCGTCGACCCCGAACACGGTCCGTGTCCCCGTTCCGCGCTCCCGGCCCAGGTCTCCGACCTGGGGATCGTCGCCGTTGACGACGAGCGCCGAATCGGGCGGCAGCTCCTGCACAGCCGCCCGCCAGCGGCCGGCCACGAGCTCGAGTTCGCCGTAGCGATCGAGCTGGTCGCGGAACAGGTTGCCGAGGCAGACCGCCCGCGGCCGGAGCCGCCGAGCCACCTCGGGCAACGCCGCCTCGTCGACCTCGAAGAGGCCGAGCTCCGCGTCTCGGGCGGCGAGGAGGGTCGACGCGACCCCGGAGACGAGGTTCGCACCGGAGCTGTTGTGTGCGAGCCTCAGCTTCCCTCTGAGAATACCCGCGGCCATCGCCGCTGTCGTCGTCTTGCCGTTCGTGGCGGAGACGAGCGCGGAGCCCAGCGGAAGCCGGCGGGCGAGCTCATCCACCGCCGACGGATCGAGCTTCCAGAGCAGCTTCCCGGGCACGGTCGTGCCGCCGCCGGTGCCGGCGAGCCGCGAGAGGCCGCCTGTGGCGCGGGCCAAGAGGATCTCCAACCGCAGAGGAAAGCGGGTTCGCAAGGCCCGGAGACGCTATCTCAGCGCGTGCCCGTTGACCGAAGACCACGAATTCGGGGCCCCTCCCTCAAACGGGGGATCTTGCGCCTGTCCCGAAAAAGGGGGATGTCCCCCTGTTGGGCGCCCCGTAGCTTGCCTTGTAGTGGACGAACTGCGGCGTAGTCGTGCGAGGCACGCCGGCCTCTGTAATCGCGGCACCGCCCGTGGGCGGAAAGGAGACGGCAAGGCTTGAGCGCTGAGCGGCATTCGCTTGGTGGGTCTTCTCAGGACGACCCGCGCAGCGTGCGGTCGATCGACCCGACCGAGGAATCGCGCAGACCGTCGAAGAGCTCGTGCGCTTCGCCGGCGCGACCCTTCATCCTGGCTCGTCTCATCCCGGCAGGTCCCGCTACGGCGTTGGGGATGCCGCCGACGTTTTCTCGAAGAGCCGTCTCGTGAGTGCCGTTCCCGGAAGCATTGTCCTCCCCGAGGTGCCGGGTACGATCGACGAGCACGGCGCCGACAAGAAGCCGCCGATTCGGGCGACGATCTACTTCTTCGTCATCGGCGTCGTGGCAGCCGCCGCCACGGTTCCGCTACTGCCACACCTGAAAGCCGGCACGCACAGCTGGGCGACCTTCATCATCCTCGGCTCGGCTGCCGCGGTGGCGCAGCTCTTCGTTGTTCGGACGCCGCGAAATCAGTCGTACCACACGACTGTCGTCTTCCTGATTCCAGCGGTGATGCTGCTCCCGCCGGAACTGGTCGCACTGATCGGGGTGATCCAGCACGTTCCGGAATGGCTGAAGAATCGGAACGCCTGGTACAGCCAGACCTTCAACATCTGCAACTGGACGATTTCGCTGCTTGCGGCCTGGGCGGCCTTCCACGCGACGGCCGGCGCCGACCACCTGCTCCCGAACCACGACCTTCGCCTCGCGCTCGCCGGGATGGCCGCGGCAGCGGTCTGCGTGGCCGTCAATCACATCCTGCTGGCGCCCATGCTGCACTTCTTCTACAGCCACTCGTTCAGGGAGCTCGGCATCTTCTCGTTCGAGAGCCTCTCAACCGACCTCGTGCTTGCTGCCCTCGGCGTCGGGATCGGCACCTTCTGGGTTCTCAACCCATGGCTGCTGCCCTTCGCGATCGCGCCGCTGCTGCTGATTCACCGCTCGCTGAGCGTCCCACAGCTGCAGGAGGAGGCTCGCGTCGACCCCAAGACAGGCCTCTTCAACGCCCGTTACTTCGCGGCGACGCTGGCGGAGGAGCTTGCGCGCTCGCAGCGGTTCGAGCGGCCGATGACGCTGATCATGGCCGACCTCGACCTCCTCCGCGACATCAACAACACCTACGGCCACCTCGCCGGCGACGCCGTGCTCAAGGGAATCGCCGAGACCTTCCGGACCCAGTTGCGCCACTACGACGTGCCTGCCCGCTTCGGCGGTGAGGAATTCGCGATCCTCCTGCCCGAGACGCCGCCGGAACAGGCCTTCGAGATCGCCGAACGGATCCGGCGCGCAGTCGCTGCCTCGTCCATCGACGTCGAGACCTCGAGCGAGCCGATTAGCGCGACCGTCTCGATCGGTGTCGCCGCGTTCCCGCGCGACGGCGCCGACGCAAACGAACTGATTCATCAAGCCGATCTCGCCGTCTACAGGGCGAAGCTGCAGGGCCGGAACCGCGTCCTCGACGCGAGCTCGGAGCCACTCGTCGTGCCTGAGACACGCTCGACCCCCCTCGTCGCCGTTCCCGACGATGGCGAGCACCGGGCGCCGCTGCCGGGTTCGATTGACGCGCACCCCGCGGAGGAGCGTCGCCACCCGCGGCCACATGCCGTCCACGGCCCAACCTTCTTCTCGCTCTCGAAGCGCCTGGCCACGGTCGTCGGTCTGGTCGGCCTGGTCGGCAGTGCGGCCGGCGTCGCCGGCCTCGTCTTCGGCGCCAGTCACGACGTCAGCGGACTGATCGCGATCATCGCCCTCGTCGGAGCGGGTCAAGCCCTCGCGCTCGAGCTCGATCTCGGATCGATCTCCGTCAGCGCGGTGGGGGCGATCGCCGGTGCCGCCCTCTTTGGCCCCCGGGCGGCGCTCGCGCTGGCGCTTACGACTGCGGCGGTCGAGTGGAGCGCTCGGCGGCAGTCGCTGCACCATGTCCTCTTCAACATCGGCGCCCTGTCGCTCGCTTCGCTGGCAGCCGTGGGGGCGTTTTCGCTGCACTTCCTCGACGTCCAGGGAGACCCGGGCCGCATCCTGACGATCGTCGCCGGGGTAGCCGCGGGTTTCGCCTACTTCGCGGTCAACATGGGTCTCGTCAGCCTTGCCACGGCCGTCGAGGGCCACGAGCGCTGGCTGCGTGCGTTTCAGGAGCGCTTCGCCTGGCTCGTCCCTCACTACCTCGTCTACGGCTTCATCGCCGGCGTCATCTTCCTGGGATACGAGTCAGCCCATCTCTGGGCGTTCGCCGTCTTCGCGGTGCCGCTCTTCTTGATGCGGAAGACCCAGGAGGCCTACCTCCGGCACACCCAGAAGAGCGCGCAAAAGCTGCGCGAGGCCGCCGAGACGATTCAGACGCAGAACGTTTCTCTGGAGCAGGCAAACCGGCTGCTCAAGGAGCGCTCGACCGCCGCGATGGAGTCACTGTCGGCGACGGTCGACGCCCGCGACGCCTACACGGCCGGTCACTCGCGCCGCGTCCAGCAGCTCGCGCTGGCAATCGGCCGCGAGCTTGGCCTCTCGCAGGCGGAGCTCGATCTGCTCGGGCATGCCGCGCTCTTCCACGACATTGGCAAGCTGGCAATTCCGGACGCGATCTTGCTGAAGCCGGCCAGCCTGACCGACTCCGAGTGGACGCTGATGCAGAAGCACGCGGACGAGGGCGCACGCATCATCGACCGGCTCGGCTTCCTGAACGACGCCGTCCCGGCAATCCGCCACCACCACGAGCGCTTCGACGGCGCGGGGTATCCCGATCGGCTCAAGGGGGAGGAGATCCCGCTCGGCGCCCGGATCATCCACGTGGCCGACGCGCTCGACTCGATGCTGACGACACGCAACTACAGAGCGGCCAGGCCCGTGAGGGAGGCCCTCGAAGAACTCCGGGAGGCCGCAGGCAGCCAGTTCTGCCCGCGGTGTGTCGCGGCGCTCGAGCGGATCCTGCCGGTCGAGGCGAGCCAGACCGCACCGGAACGCGAAGCCGTCGCGCTGTAACCGCCTCTCGCTGGGAAAGTTCAGCGAACAAGGCGCGTACTTGCAGATGCGCGCAAATGCTCTATTCTGACTTGCAGCAATGCCCCGCAAGTCCGTCTACAGGGCGGTCGCGGACATCGACCGCGAGGCGCTTGCCGAGTTCCAGGCCGGGATCCGTAAGCGCTACACCGACGAGCAGATCCTCG
>Ga0307316_10000154_pt1 | contig 18686 bp, 18 predicted proteins | sample ER_DNA_356_FD_194504 | JGI IMG/M metagenome (GOLD analysis project Ga0307316, IMG submission 194504) | Bulk soil microbial communities from the East River watershed near Crested Butte, Colorado, United States - ER_DNA_356 | ecosystem: Environmental > Terrestrial > Soil > Floodplain | place... | reverse complement strand
ACATGGAGGCGGTGATAGAACATCTGCTGGTCCTGTTCTTCCTGGGTGTCGTGTTCGGACTTCCTGCATGGATTACCTGGAAAAAGGGGCAGCGCATGGCGTTTCTCTTGGGTTTCCTTCTTCCCAGCATTGTCTGGTGGATTGCCGCATTTAGACTCGGCCATCCGACGTCGTGGTGGGCGCGTCGCTTCTACGGCCCGACGAAGACGCAGCGGGCGAGGGATCGGTTTGGCGTTGAAGCAGAATGAGCCAACCGGCACGCCATGGTCGGCGGTCTCTGTGCTCCGGCGATACGGTTCACGCAGAGACGCCACCTGCTCTCAGCTCATGACAATCCGGACTGGATAGTTTACGGGAGGGTCTGGTGTATCGATATCCCGGGTCAATAGCGAGGTCATACCGAGTGGCCTCCGTGCGCGCAATGTGCATTAGACGCCCGTCTTGGCGCTGCCTCGCGGGCTGGCATCGGCGGCATTTCAGCCGCAAACATCTCAGAGCGGGTCGAGCGCGCCGGTTGCCAACGTTCGGTCGCGTCATCACCAACCCAACCAGATTAGTACGTCACCAGTACTGCCGGGAGCGTAGATACCTGAAGATCGCAAAGGCGAAACCGCCGAGGGCGAGTGCGACGGCGGCGAGTGCAAGGGCCGCCGAAACTTCCCCGTCCCCAACTGCGCCGACGCATAGGACGGCAGCAACAAGTGCGGAAAAGCACAGGACCAGAACACTGAAGCCGATCAAGTCCCTATCACTTCCGCAGCTTCGCTGCCGGACTTAGCATCTTGTCCCATCATCTCACTCGGTCGGCTGGGGTTGCTGGGAGCTAGCGTGACCCACCGACCGATGTCGAGCGGTTAGCCGCCGATGCAACGCGCACCGCTGCCAGTCGCTTCGTCGGTGTTGCTCGTGCGCGGCACCGGCGGGTGGCGTGGTCTAGCTCATTCGAGCTAGGCTCTTCTTCTCATGGGAGAGGAGCCGGCGCGCACCGCCTACGACGCTTTCGCGTCGATCTACAACGAGTTCAACCACCGCAACGATTACGAGATGTGGCTCGGCGAAGTGCTGCTGCCGGAGCTCGAGAGGCACGGCCTCAAGCGGGGGAGAGCGCTTGACGTGGGCTGCGGTACCGGCCGCGCCTTCGCGCCGCTGCTGCGGCGAGGGTGGGAGCTGCGGGGCTGCGACCTTTCGCCGGCGATGTTGGAGCGGGCGCGGAAGGAGGGTGGAGACCGGGTGCAGCTCGACGTCGTCGACATGCGTGAGCTGCCCGTCTACGGCGAGTTCGAGCTCGTCCTCTCTTTGAACGATTCCGTCAATTACCTGCTCGGCGACGACGACCTCAGGAACGCCTTGGCGAAGATGGGAGCCAATCTCGCCGACGACGGCCTTCTCCTCTTCGACGTCAACTCGAAAGGCACCTACGACTCAGGCGCTTGGTCGGGCGACCCGCTCACGGTTGAACACGAGGGCCGTAGTTGGACCTGGCACGGCATCGGCGAGGTCGAGGACGAACCGTCGGTCTACGAAACCCGCATCGAGGGCGACGACATCGAGCCGATCGTCCATCGCGAGCGCTTCCGCTCCGAGGCCGAGGTGCGGGAGGCAGTGGCCGCCGCCGGCCTCGACTGCCTCGCCTCGCTGGGCATGCAGGAGATCGACGAAAAGGTCGTCCTCACCGCACCACCGGACGAAAGCCGGGACTACAAGGTCGTCTACATCGGGAAGCCTGTCTGAGCCTCCACGACGCGCACGAAGCTCAAGCCGCTTAGTTTTGATCGTCCGCCGGACTCGGCGAGCGGAAGGAGGTAAGGCCGACAATCGTGGGAATGAGCTGATCGGCCTCTCCAGCTGTGCGACAGAGGGATTCACTCTCCAGCTCGGGGAGCCACTCCAAGATCTCGTCTAGGACTGTGCAGATCTGGTTCCAGCCGTCTTTATCGAGCAACAGTGGAGTCCAGGACAGGTGTCGATCGGTCTCCGCATCGAAGGTGCCCGCCTCCACGGCTTCAACCACTCGATCATGGTAGGAGCTGAGGAAGGACCACGAGACCTCGGTTCTTACCAATCCAGGAAGAGTCGTCCAGCTATCGATGTCGAAGTAGGCACGGCGAGTGTTTCGGTAGATGCGTTCTACACCCCCACCGTTCCTCCCCCCTCTTTTCTCCTCGATCACTTCCACATAGCCCCAGCTCGCAAGTTCTCGAAAACAGCGCGATATGTGCGAAATCGATCCCCCGATCTCCTCTACGAACTGTGAAGGGCTCATGGGACGGGCCGTCAGCTCCATAAGAATCCGGCAACGCCATCCATTCGACAACGCCTTCGCCATCTTTGGCGGAATTCCAAAGGAATCGGTGTTGGCTTGGAGCCTCGAGGAGAGTTTCCTGCGCCGAGGCGCTTTAAGGACGATCTCTACCGGTTGAGGTGACCGGAACGCCGTCAGGCCGACAATGGCCGACCGGATGGAGTCGTCCCCTCCGGGTTGATCGATAGCAACCTCAGGGAGCCAAGACAGCACATCGTCCAACTTGTCGCCAAGCCGTCGCCATGCAACCCGATCGATAGCGACGCCATCCCAAGAGAGATGTCGATTCACATCCTCATCGAAAGTGCCTGCCCGTACAGCTTCGGAAATACGAGCAAAGTAAGAGTCCAAGATGGAGCGAGAAACGGCATCTCGATCGGATCGCGGGACGCTTTCCCAGGATGCCGTATCGAAATGGGCTTTTCCGACCCCTTCGTAGACATGTTCGATAGCCGCGCCGCCTCTCCGGCCTGGTCTTTCTTCGACAAGGCGTACGTATCCCCACTGCTCAAGCTGCCTGAAGCGGCGGGCGATGTTCGTAAGTTCGCCTCCTATCTCCGCAACAAACTGCGATGGGCTGAGACTTCGGATGCTGAGCTCAGCGAGAATGCGGATGCGCCAGGGGTCCGCTAGGGCTCGTGCCATCTTCGAGCTCACCCCGAACGCGGCGGCCTCGGTTTGTTGGCTTAGCGTCACCACATTTACTCTCAGTGAAACCTGAGTATGCGACTAATACTACTCGGTCTCCTTTTCTTCCCAAACTGCTGTCTCGCGACGCGCATTACTGGCGGGATTTGCCAGCGATAGAGGAACCTTTATGTAAACGACAACCCTGGGAAAGGGGGTGTGATCAGGATGAGGTTCGATCTCACGCCGGCAACTTTGCCCATGACGAGCACCACGAAGGGCGGCTGAGCCGCAGGAGCGGCTCTCTGTCCGAGAGCCGCTCCGAATTCTTCGTGCTGGTTGCCACTAAATTAGTGGCAACTCTTGCTTTCGTAACGCGTTTCCTCTTCTCGTACGGTGCCGCAACAGTTCTTTATTGATCGCGTTACTTATGGCTACTGGGCTGGGCGGGAGAAGAAATTGCGGAAGTCGAATGCTGTCGGAACGGAAGACGGTCGTCTATCCGATGACCTCGCGACGATGCTGAAGCCGCAGCTTCGCAACGCGCTGGACCACCCGGTCCGGCGGGAAGTTCTGCGGGCTCTCTGCCGGGGCCGAGGTCCGCGCAGCGTGGTTGAGTTGGATACCGAACTTCGCGGCTATCGCCGGAGCCAGCTCGGGTACCACCTGCAGGTACTATGCCAGTCGGGGAGCGTTGCCTCATCGCCGGTCAGCGCGGAGGGTTCCGATCACGTGCGTTATGCATCCGAGGTCCACGGCGACAGGTCGGTCCAAGCGGTTCTCCGAGCGACCGAAGGGGGGGATCGAGAGCGACGAGAAGCAGCCGCAGCCGCCGAGTCCTCGTCGCTGCTGACGATGTTTCGGGTGCCCCGACGGGTGCGGACGATTCGCCTCCGGGGTCGCGGCGGGATCGACTCAGAGCGGGAATCGTGAAGCGGGAGCAGAGCGCGGTTGATCGGATCCTGACCGCGCTCAACCATCCGCTTCGGCGCCGCATCCTGCGCGAGCTGGCCGAGGGGGAGGGCAGTGCCAGCACGCTCTCGCGCAGGTTGGAGATCGACTTGGGGATCGTCTCCTACCACCTGAAGCAGGTGCTCGCCAAGCAGTGCAGGGTCGTCGAATTGGTCGACACGGTGCCGCGGCGGGGATCGGTCGAGAAGATCTATGGGCTGCGGGCCGGGTTTGCGACGCTGCCCGATGCCGATGTGCCAGGCAGCTCGGCGGAGATGGCTTGGACGATGGCTTTGGCCCAGAGCCTGTTCGAGACACTGGACGGGAATAAAGACCGGGAGTAGCGGCCGGAGGGCGTCTTGGCGTATAAGTCAAGGCCGACTTTTAGTTCAAGATGTATAACTGGTCGGAATGACCAGTCTGACGGTCGAGATCAAGGAGATCCTGGAGTCGGAGGCTCGGGAAGCGCTGGCGGCGGGCTGGGCTGAGGCGCGCGAAGAGGAGGCCGAGATCGGCCTGACGCTCTACCTGGAGCCGATGAAGCTGTCGGCGGCGCCGCTGGAGGTCTACTTCGACTCCGACCAGCTGCTGGTCTGCTCGCCCGGCCGCAACGACATGGTCTGCGAGTTCTTCTCCGAGGATCCGGAGGAGATCAAGCGGCAGGTGCGGGCGCTGACGCTGGCGGTCGTCACCGGCGCCTACTGCGAGCGGGTGCAGGAAGGCACGACCGAGATCGTCGCCGAGTGGCCCGGACCCGATGGCGCCCAGCAGGCGACGCGGAGCCTGCTGGCGATGAGGAGGCCGGACGAAGACGGCTGGCGCACGGTCAGCTACGAGCCGTATTAGCGGCGGCCGGGCCAGACGGGGAGCCGCTGCGTCGACGGCCCGCCGGGATAGACTCGCCGCGTACATATCGGTCGGTGGTCAAGGGAAGTCCGGTGAAAGTCCGGCGTGGTCCCGCCACTGTGACCGGGTGGAGGAGTTCGCGGGCGCCCTCGGGCGTCAGCCACTGGAGGCGACACAGAGCTTCCGGGAAGGCGCGTACTCCCTGATCCCGGAAGCCAGGAGACCTGTCCCCGGCCCAGCCAAATCAACCCTCGAGGAAAGGGTGGCGTAAATGCCAAGAATCACCCCGTTCCGGCTGGCGGCCGTCTGCGCGCTGGCGGTAATCCTGTCCCTCGCCCTTGCCGTGGGCGCTTCGGCCAAGGGCTTCAAGGCCGAGCTGCGCGTCGTCGGCAGCGGCAGCAAGGTGCTGGCCGAAAAGCCGGTCGCGACCGCGAGCACCAGCGTCAAGACCAGTCCCAAGGCCGAATGCTTCGGCAAGGGCTCTGGCGGCAGCGGCGATCCGGTGACGATCAAGGGCAACACCGCGATGGGCCTGCTCGCTCGCGCCTCCAAGTCGACCCCGGTCCTGAGTCCGCTCTCGATCAGTGACAGCTTCGACTTCGGTCTGGCCCTGTGCGGGATCGGCAAGAGCGTCGCCAAGGGCAGCTCGTCCTGGTACCTGAAGATCAACCACAAGTCGCTTCCGGTCAGCGGCGACGCGGCGGTCATCCACCCGGGCGACGAAGTGCTCTGGACGCTGGCGAAGACCGAAGCGCCGGACTACAAGTACCCCGAAGAGCTGGTGCTGACGGGGCCGAACACGGCGAAGCCTGGCGTGCCGTTCGCGGTCCGCGTCCTCTCCTATGACGAAAAAGGCAAGAGCAAGCCGGCGGGCGGCGTGAAGGTGACGGGGGCGAGTGCTCCGACCGACGCCGGCGGCCGCACGACCGTCACCCTGGCCAAGCCGGCGAAGTTGATCGCCACGGGTGCTGGGGAGATCCCCTCGGCGCGCGAGCCGGTCTGCGTCGGCGGCAAGTGCCCGAGGTGAGCGGACGCTCGGACAGCTCCCGCAGGTGAAACGAGGCCGTGGCACGGCGATCGCGATCGCGCTGCTTGGAGCAGCGCTCGCGGCCGCCGGCTGCGGCCTTGGTCCCGGCGCCGACGTCGGCTCGGTCGAGCTGACGGTGACGCGCGAATTCGGCGCCGTGCCAGTGCTGCAGCGCTCGCTCGAGGCGAAGGAATCCGACACCGTGATGCGGGCGCTCGAAGCTAACGCGGACGTCGAGACCCGGTTCGGCGGCGGCTTCGTCCACTCGATCGACGGGGTCGCCGAGGGCGGGCGCGGCGGCGACCCCTACGACTGGTTCTTCTTCGTCGACGGCGTCGAGTCGCCGGTCGGCGCCGCCGACGTCGCCCTCCAGGGCGACGAGCGCGTCTGGTGGGACTACCGCAACTGGTCGGCGACCAACCACGTCCCGGCGGTCGTGGGGTCCTGGCCGGCTCCGTTCACCGACGGCGTGGCCGGAAAGCGCCACCCGGTGGTGCTCGAATGCGACGGCGACGGCGCCTGCTCCGTCGCCCGCAAGGCGCTGGAAGACGAAGGAGTGACGCTTGCGCCCGGCTCGCCGAAGGATGCGATTCGCATGCTCGTCGGTCCCTGGAATCGCCTGCGGGAAGACCCGGCCGCACGATTGCTCGAGGACGGCCCTGGCGAAAGCGGCATCTATGCCAAGTTCGAAGGTTCCGAGCTGGTGGCGCTTGACGAAGACGGTGTGGCGCGCCGGCGGCTCGGCCCTGACGTCGGTCTGGTCGCCGCAACGAGCCGCTACGGCGGGCCGCCGGTCTGGCTGGTCACCGGCGCCACGGCAGCCGCTGTGCGCGAGGCCGCCGACGCTCTGGACGAGGCCCACCTGCGGGACCATTACGGGGTGGCGATCGAAGACGGCAAAGAGATGCCGCTGCCGCTGGAGGGCCGATGAAGTCGCCGTTCGCCTACAGGCCACGACGCCGGCCGCTCCAGTCCGCTTCGCCCGGGGCCGCCGTCGCCTACCTCGGGGCGATCGTCGTCGTCGCCTTCCTCTACCTCAACCCGCTGATCCTGCTCGCCGCCGCTGTCGCGGCGGCGGTGGCCGGCGCGTTGGCGGGGGCCCGCACCGCCGTCCGCGCGGCGCTGAGGATGGCGCTGGCGCTGGCGCTGCTGGTCGCGGTCGTCAACGCCCTGGTGACGAGCCGCGGCGAGACCGTGCTCGCGCGCCTGGGCGATTGGCCGCTGCTGGGGCGGATTGACATCACGCTCGAGGCCCTCGTCGCCGGCGCCTCCTACGGCCTGGTCGCCGCCGCGACGATCGTCGCCTTCGCCGTCTACTCCGCCTGCGTCGACCCCGACCGGGTGATGCGGGCGCTGCGCCCGCTTGCCGGCCGCTCGGCCCTGACGGCGACGCTCGTCTCCCGGCTGGTCCCGGTCGCCGCCGCCGACGCGGGCCGCCTGCGCGATGCTGCGGCCCTGCGCGGCCCCGCTGCAGCCCCGGTCGGTAAGGCGCCGCTGGCGCGACGGCTCCTCGCCGGCTCCCTCGACCGCGCCGTCGACGTCGCCGCCACCCTCGAGCTGCGTGGCTACAGCCTCGACGCCCCCCGCGCCCGCAACCTCCGCACCCACTCCCGCTACGACCGCCGCTTCTACGCCTTCGCCGCGGTCGTCCTTGTAACCGCGATCGCCGGCAGGCTCCTCGGGGCCGATGACTTTCAGGCCTACCCGACGGTCGCGATCGGCTTCGGCCCCGCCACGATCGCGGTAGCCGCCATCGTCACCCTCAGCGGCCTGGCGCCCCTGCGCCGGCCGCCGAAACGCCGCGTCCCGGTGGCTAACGGGACGAAAACCGCATACCAAGGGCGGAAATCGTCCCGTCGGCGAGAGGTGGCGCGTGTCTGAGCTGGCGATCAGGCGGGGCGCTGCGCCGGCGCTGGCGGTGGAGCGGCTCAGCTATTCGTATCCGCGGGGGGCAGCGCAGGAGGAGGGTGGCGCTCCGACGCGGGCGCTAGAGGACGTTTCGCTGGAAGTGGCGCCGGGGGAGTTCGTTCTTCTCGCCGGTCGTTCGGCCTCTGGCAAGTCGACGCTGCTGAAAGCCGCCTGCGGGCTCGTGCCGCACTTCCACGGCGGCGAGATCGAGGGGGAGGTCCGAGTTGCCGACATCGACGCTCTCGATGCGGGGCCGGGTGAGCTCGCCGCCGCCGTCGGCTACCTCGCCCAGGACCCGGAGTCGCAGGTCGTCTCAACCACCGTCGCCGCCGAGATCGAGCTGCCGCTGGAGATGCGCGGCGACGCCCCGACGGCTCGTGCTCGCGCAGTCGAGGAGGTGGCGCTGGCGTTGGCGATCCCGCACCTGCTCGATCGCGCCACCGACACCCTCTCCGGCGGTGAGCTGCAGCGCGTCGCTCTCGCCGCGGCCCTCGTCACCCGTCCCCGCCTGATCCTCCTCGACGAGCCGACCTCCCAGCTCGACCCGGTTGCCGGCGACGAGCTGATCTGGCTGCTGCGACGTCTCAACGAGGAGTGGGGGGTGGCGGTGCTGCTGGCCGAACACCGACTGGAGCGGTGCCTGGCGGCGGCGGACCGGGTGGTGGCGATGGAGGGGGGAGGCATCGCCTTCGTTGGGGACCCGAGCAACTTCCTGCGTTGGTCGCATGAGAACGAGGCCGCGCTATCGACTCCCGCAGCCCGCCTGTTCTCATTCGCGGGGCTGACGCCGCTGCCAGTCGGGGTCCGGGATGCACGGCAAACGCTCCGGGGGACGGGGATCGGGCACCCTCCACACAATGCAAGTAGGAGGGTGCCCGATCCCCGTCCTACCGATCCCGTCCTGCGGTCCCAGAACCTCTGGGTTGAGCTGGACCGCGGGGAGGAACTGCGGGACGTGCTGCGCGGCATTGACCTCGAACTGCGTGCTGGCGAACGTGTCGCCCTGATGGGCCGCAACGGCGCCGGCAAGTCGACGCTGCTGCGAACGGCGGCGGGGCTGCACGAGCCGGTTGCGGGGAAGCTCAGCGTCGGCTCGATCGCTCTCCTCACCCAGAACCCGAGCGACTACCTCGTCCGCGAGCGCGTCGGCGACGAGCTGCCGGGCGAGGAGGGGCTGGCGGCGCTGCGGGTCGTCGGCCTGGAGCATGCGGTCGACGCCGACCCGCGCGATCTCTCGGGCGGCGAGCGGCAGCGCTTGGCGCTGGCGATCGCGCTGGCGGGACGCATGGAGGGCGATCAGCTTCCAGCCGTCGTCGCCCTCGATGAGCCGACCCGCGGCATGGATCACGCCCGCAAGGAAGACCTCGTCGCGTTGATCCGGCGCCTCGCGGGCGGTGTCGCTTTTGTGGACAAGGAGGCCACTAAGTCGACACGCCCCGCCGCGGTCGTGGTCGCCACCCACGACGTCGAGTTCGCCTCCGCGTTTGCCGAGCGCGTGGTCCTGCTCGGCGAAGGCGTGGTCATCGCCGACGGGCCGATGGAGGAGATCCTCTCCGGCGGCTGGTACTTCGCCACCGAGGTCGCGCGCGTGCTCGACCTGCCGGGGGTCGTCACTCCTGAGCAGGGGGCGGCGGTGCTGAAGGAGGCGTTGGGGTGAGTTGGCAGCTGACGAGCTTCGTGATTCTCGGCGGCGTCCTCCTCGCCGGCTTCGCCTGGTACGAGCGTTCGCGGCCGCCTTCGCAGGTCGTCGCCCTGGTGGCGGCCCTTGCCGCGCTGGCGATCGCCGGTCGCATCGCCTTCGCCGCCTTCCCCAACGTCAAGCCGACGACCGACATCGTCGTCTTCGCCGGCTACGCCCTCGGCGGCGCCCCCGGATTCGCCGTCGGCGCCTTCACCGCGCTTGGCTCGAACCTCTGGTTCGGCCAGGGCCCGTGGACGCCGTGGCAGATGGTGGCGTGGGGCCTCTGCGGGGTTCTCGGGGCACTGCTGGCGCTGGGAAAGCGCGATGCCGGGCGCTTCACTCTCGCCGCCGCTTGCGGGTTTGCAGCCATTTTCTACGGGGCTCTGATGAACTTCTCCTTGATGGCGACCTACGGGGGAGACCTGTCATGGAAGAAGTTCTGGTTTTACGAGGGGCGCGCGATTCCCTTTGAAGTCGCCCACTTCACTGCCAACGTCGCCCTTGCGCTTGTCGCCGGCCCAGCGATGGTGCGGATGCTCATCCGCTTTCGAGAGCGGTTCGAGTGGCAGCGGAGTGAGGCGTCCGCCGTCCAGGCTCGCGGCGGCCGCGGTCTCGGCGGAGCGCTCCGCAGCGGCGGCGTAGCAGCGCTCCTCCTCATCCTCCTCGCAGCCGTAGCTACGCCGTCGGCCCGGGCCGACGCTGCCGAAGAAGCCACCTCGGTCGGCCGCGCCCTGCATTGGCTCGAAGCGCAGCAGCGTCCGAGCGGTGGCTTCGCCGCCGACAGCGGTCGCGAAGCAGGCGCGGAAATTACCTCCTGGGCGATGCTGGCCCTCGCCGCGACCGGACGCAACCCGCTGGACGTGTCGAAGGCGGGGAGGACGCCCGTTGACTTCCTCCGCTCGCACGCCGACGAAATCAAGGACGCGGGGGACATCGCCCGCACGATCCTCGCCTTGGAGGCGGCCGGGGCCGACCCGCGCCAGTTCGCGGGCGAAAACCTGGTCGAGCGGCTGCTCGCCCAGCGGCGGGAGAACGGCTCCTATCAGGCCTGGCCGGCGACCAGCGCCTACGCCGTGCTGGCGCTGCGGGCGGCGGGCGCCAACGACGCCACCGCGAAGACCGTCGCCTGGCTGCGCAAGGTGCAGGGTCGGGACGGTGGCTGGGGGAACAACCCGGGCGATGCGAGCACGCCAGAGATCACCGGCGCCGCCCTTCAGGTGCTGACTCCCGGCTCGGAGGCCAGCGACCGTGCCCTCGGCTACCTACGCGACGCAAAGCGCCCCAACGGCGGCTTCGCACCCGCCAACAACCTCGCCGCCAACGCGCAGGCCACTGCCTGGGCGGTGCAGGGGCTGCTGGCGGCCGGCAAGGACCCGGCGAGCTTCGGACCCGGCAGGAGCTCCCTCGCCTACCTGCGGGACCTGCAGGCGGACGACGGACACTTTCTCCAGGCGCCCGGGCAGGAAGCCTCCCCGGTCTGGGTGACCGCTGATGCCGCCGTCCCCCTGGCCGGCGCCCACCTCCCGATCTCCGCTCCCCCGCGCGAGCCGAAGCCAAAGCCCGCTCCCCTGCCCAGCAAAGGCTCGTCCAATTTCAGCGGAGGCGTTCCCCCCTCCGCGAGCGCGCCGCCGGCCGGCGGCAAATCGCCGCTTGAATACCTGGAACAGGCCGAAGCCGGAGCCGGCGCACCGTCGGCAGCCCCGCCTCCGTTAGGCAAAGGCGGTAAAGGCGGCAAAGGCCGGACCCCTGCGGGTGGATCCATAGGCGGTGCGCTACCGCAGGGCTCGCCGATCTCTCCTGCGCCCGCCCCGGCAACGCCGCTCCCCAGCGAGGCCTCTGGCGAACCGGCCTCCGAAGCGACCGAAGCCGAGAGCAGCACCGCCGGCGCAATCCTCCTCGGCCTCCTCGCCGGCTGCGTCCTCTTCGCGCTCGGCCTCGCGGTCCGCAAGGGCTGGATGCGCTGGCGCTACGGCTTGTAGTTCACTGAATCGGCACGGAGCTGGCCGGCAAACGTTTCATTTGTCGCGTGTTTCGTCACAGACAATCAGTTACGCTAGGATCATGGTGGTGATGACCCCTAGAGAGAGCTGGACCGACGAGCGCCTCGACCTATTCGAGAAGCGGGTCGACGAACGGTTCGACCGGGTCGACGAACGGTTCGACAAATTCGAAAAGAGCGTCGACGAACGGTTCGGGGCAGTCGAGAAGCGGCTCGATCGGATGGACGACGACATTCGCGAACTGCGGCAGGCAGTGGCGCGGATGAGTGAGAGCATGAACAGGAATTTCATCGCCTTGGCAATGCTGGTCGTGGCAGCGGTTGTCTTCTTTTAGCGAGCCTCCCTATACCCTCGGCGCATGGACGTCGAGACCGCGATCCGTACCCGGCGCACGCACAAGGCGTTCGCGCCGGAGCCGCTGCCGCGGGAGCAGATCGACGAGCTGCTGGAGCTCGCCTCCTGGGCGCCGAACCACAACCTGACGGTGCCCTGGCGCTTCCGTGTGGTCGGCCCCGAGACGCTGCGGCGGCTGAAGGAGGTCGCCGGACCTGAGGGGGCCGCCAAGCTCGACCGCGCGCCAACGCTGGTCGTCGTCTCCTGCGTCCTCAACGGCGACCCGGTCGCTGACGAAGAGGACCTGCACGCCACCGCGTCCGCCTCCTACATCGTCCTGCTCGCCGCCCACGCCCGCGGCTTCGCCGGCTACTGGCGCACCCCCGGCATCCTCCGCAGCGCCGAGGGCCGCGCCGCCGTCGGTCTGCCCGAGGAGGAGCGCTTCGTCGGTCTCCTCCACCTCGGTCACCCGCGCCAGGAGAAGCCCGCGCCTGAGCGCCCGGGCGCCGACCAGACCACCACCTACCTCGACTGATGCTTACCCGCGCCCGCGCCATCGAGGAGATCGCCGGCAAGCACTTCGAGGTCGTCGTGATCGGCGGCGGCATCACCGGCGCCGGGGTCGCCCTCGATGCCGCCTCGCGCGGCTACTCGGTCGCCCTGCTCGAGCGCGGCGACTACGCCGTCGGCACCTCCAGCCGCTCTTCGAAGATGGTCCACGGCGGGCTCCGCTACTTGCAGAACTTCGACCTCGGCCTCGTCCGCGAGGCCCTCCTCGAGCGGCAGCTGATGGTCCGCCTGGCGCCGCACCTCGTCTACCCGACGCCGTTCCTGGTCGCCGCCCTCGGCGAGGAGCGCCGCGACCGCAAACTCGGCCTCGGGCTGAACATGTACGACGTGATGGCGACGGCCCGGTCCGGTCGCAGCCGCCGCGAGCGCCGCGCCGCCCGCAACGGCGAGGAGGACGAGGAGAGCTACTGGTCGCCAGACCGCCACCGCACGATCGCCGGCGACGAGGTGCTGGAGCTGGTGCCGGCGCTGGCGCCGCGCGAACCGAAGGACGCCTACCTCTTCTACGACTGCCAGACCGACGACGTCCGCCTCGTCCTCACCGTCCTCGGCGAGGCCGAGCGCTTCGGGGCGGTGATGCTGAACGGCGCCGAGGTGACCGAGGTTCTCTCCGAGAACGGCAAAGCGACCGGCGTCGCCTTCCTCGAGGAGGAATCGGGCGAGCGGATGGAAGTCGGCGCCGACCACGTCGTCAACGCCACCGGCGTCTTCGCCGACCGGATCCGCCCCGAGGAGCTCTTGGGGGAGGAGGACGTGCCGCGGATCGCCCCCAGCCGTGGCACCCACCTGCTGATCGACCAGGCCGACCTGCCGATGGGCAAGGCTGCCTGCATCGTCCCGGCCGGCGAAGGGCGGATGATCTTCTCCCTGCCCTGGTACGGGCGCACCCTCGTCGGCACCACCGACAACGACTTCGACGGCGACACCGCCCACCCGCGCCCGGCCGAGGAGGACGTCCTCTATCTACTCGAGGCAGTTAATGATTTCTTCGGGACCTCGCTCGGCGAGCGCGACCTGGTCGGCGCCTACGCCGGAGTGCGGCCGCTGATCTCCACCGGCGATCCGCGCAAGTCGGTTGACATCTCCCGCAAAGCCGAGCTCTACGAGACGAGCTCGGGGATGCTGACGATCACCGGCGGCAAGCTCACCACCTGGCGGCGGATGGCGAAGCAGACGGTCGATCGGCTGGTCGAGCGCGAGGGCCGCGAGGCGCCCTGCCACACGCACGAGATCCCGCTGGGGATGCCGGCGCGGCCGGAGGACCTGGAGGCGCCGGATGGCGTGGGGGAGGAGGCACTAGAGCAGCTGGCCTTCCGCTACGGGCACGCGGCCCGCAAAGTCCTGGAGATCGCCCGCCAGGAGCCGAAGCTGGCGCGGCCGATTACCGCCGGCCGCCCGGACCTGCTGGCCGAGGTGGCGTTGGCTGCGCGGGTCGAGCAGGCCCGCAGCGTTGCTGATGTGCTCCTCCGCCGCACCCGCCTGGGGATTCTGGCGGCGCCGGAGCTGCGCTCGGCGAAGGCGGTGCGGCCGGTCGCCGACGCGCTTGGGGCCGAGCTCGGCTGGTCGCGGCGGCGCCGTTCGCAGGAGGCGGAGGCCTGGCTGGAGGTGGCGGCGCAGGAGGGAGTCGACCCCGCCGCCCCCGTCAGCCGCGTCGGCTGACGCGGTCCAGCATCGCGGTCGAATAACCTGCCGCGCGATGACGAAGACCGAGCTTGAACAGAAACACCTGTCCGACCTGCACCTGCTGGCCTCCGAAGCCGGGATCGAGAAGTACCGGCTGCTGACGAAGAGCGAGCTGGTCGACCGGCTTGCCGACGGCAACGGCAACGGTGACGGCGCCGGTGCCGCGAGCGGGGACCGCCTCGGCGAGCCCGCAAGCGAAGGTGAGGGGCGACCGCGCCCCCGCCGCAGGCGCCGTCGTACCGGCTCTCCCGCAGTTGCAGATTCCAGCGAGGAGGGCGGCGAGGAAGCGCGCGAGCAGAAGCCGCGCGAGCCGCGCCAGCGTCCCGAGAAGGCGCCGGAGCGCGAGCCCGCACCCGAGCCCGCTGCCACGGGGGAGCCTTCGGAGCGCGCGGAGATCACCGAGACGACGCGCCCGCGCCGCCGCCGCAGGCGCCGTTTCGGGCGCCGCAAGCAAGGCGTGACCCTGCAGACCCTGCTGCTGCCGCCCGAGGCCGGTCGCCAAGCGCTCGTCTTCGCCGAGAGCCGCGAGGGCTGCACGGCGCTGCTGCGCAGCGTCGCCGCCGATCTTGCCGCCGACGCCAAGGGTCCCGATCCGGTCGCTCTGCTGATCGACCCCAGCCCGGAGGAACTCGCCGACTGGAAGCGTGAGGCCCCGCAGGCGGAGATCGTCTCTGCCGGGCAGCCGCGCCACGCAACCGATGCCCTTGCCCAGGCCGCGCGTCGCGCCGGAGACGGCGAAGACGTGATCCTCCTCGTCGACTCCCTCACCCGCCTCGGCGAGGCCACCGGCGACGCCGAGGCCGCGAAGGAGTTCTTCGACGCCGGCCGCGAGCAGGCCTCGCAGGGCAGCGGCTCGTTGACGGTCGTTGCGGCTCTAGAGCGTTCGAACGACGACTGACTCCGAACTTCGCCTCGCTATAGCGAGGTCAATCTCGGAGTCGCTTATCGCCGGTAGGCGATGCGGCGCCAGCTCGGCTCTTTGCTGAGCTCGATCAGCTCGCTGCTGCGATCGGGCTGCACGTAGCCGAAGGTCTGCGAGCGCTCGTCGAAGACGACGTCGAGCTCACCCTCCTTGACCCGCTGGTCAAGCCAGGCGCCGCGGAATACGAGGCGGCGGATCCAGTGGACGAGGCTGCGATTGGAGGGGCCCACCAGCTCCTCCCAATTCTCGTTGATGTGCTCGCCGAGGGCGGAGGAAGGCTCGGCGATCTCGCCGCTGACCGCGAGGTCGAGCAGGTCGTCGAGCTCCTCGCCGCTGAGGCCCTGGTTGACGAAGCGCAGCTTTACGGCCGCCTGCTCTACGCGCTGGGCGAAATCCTCTTCGTTGAATGCGAAGCGGAGCTCGCCGTACTCCAACACGTAGTCGGAGCCAGACTCGTAATTCCCTCTGCGGGTCGTTTTCTTATCCATGAGTTGAAGCCGTCCCACTCGCGCAAGCCCGGCGCGAGCAGGGCCATGATCTTGCCGATCATCGTAGAGACGTGCCTGCTTGGGCCTGCCCCTGAACGTGCGGTTGCACCTTGAAGGGTCGGTTGCAGGCTCAAGGTCCGCGAGGCGCAAGGGGGAGAGACCGCGGCGCTCGTGGCCTTGGGAGGCCATGGAAGGTCGATTTGGCTCCTTTCCGACCGCCGAGGGCTTCCGTGCGCGCCTGCTCGGCCTCAGCTGGAGGGCGTGCCCGGATGCCGCGCCGGGCCTGCTGATTCCGCGCTGTTCGAGTGTGCACACCTTCGGCATGCGCTTCGAGCTCGACGTCTACTTCCTCGATCGCAATGGCGAGATCCTCGCCGTGAGGAGACGGGTGCCGCCACGCCGCATCCTCTGGCACCGGGGCGCGGCGGCCGTTCTCGAGGTTCCGGCAGCGGAGGGGGGAGAGAATTACCTCGCTCTCGACTTAGGCACGCATGCTGCCCGAACGAGAAGACATCGCCAGCCTCGTCGTCTGCGACGACGACGAGGTCACCCTTGACATGCTCTGCGACCACCTGTCGGCCGACCGCTACGGCGTGATGCCAGCACCGAGCGCCTCCGATGCGCTCCGCCTCTGCCGCTACAACCACCCCGACCTGCTCCTCCTCGACCTCAGCCTGCCCGACGCCTCCGGCCTCGATGTCCTGCGTCAGATCCGCGAGGCCGACGGCGTCGGGAACCGCTTCGACCCGCGGCTGCCGGTGATCATCCTCACCGGTCGCAGCAGCGATCACGACCGCGTGCGCGGCCTCGAATGCGGTGCCGACGACTACATCGTCAAGCCGTTTCGCTACGGCGAGTTGCGGGCGCGGATCAACGCGATCCTGCGCCGTCGCGCCCACGCCAACGAAGGTCCCTCTCGGGTCGGCGAGCTGACGATCGATCCCGGTCGCCGCCGAGTCATGGTCGGCGATCGCTTCGTCTCCCTCTCCAAAAAGGAGTTCGCCCTGCTGCGGGTGCTCGCCTCCGACCCCACCCGCGTCTTCACCAAGCAGGATCTGATGGACACCGTCTGGGCCTACCAGGGCCCCTCGAAGACCCGCACCCTGGACTCCCACGCGAGCCGCCTGCGGCGGAAACTCGACCCCGAGCACGGGCGGTTCGTGATCAACTGCTGGGGTATCGGCTACCGGTTGATCGAGGGCTAATCGCCATCATCCCTCTCGTGTTGGTTGAGCAGATTCGGACCGGGATCATGGCTTTCGCGGCCGGGGATGCCTTCGGGGCGCCTTGGGAGGGGATGGCGCCGGAGGAGCTGCGCGAGGCCGATCTCACCAGCGTCCCGCGCCGCGAGGGTTGGCCGCAGGGGGCGACCTCGGACGACACCGCCCAGCTGATCCTCACCGCCCGGGTCCTATGTGACGGGGAGCGGGATCTGCAGCGCCGCTTCATCGAGCTCTTGGCGGCCGAGTTTTCGCAGATACGCGGGTCGGGGCCGACGACGACGACGGCAGTGCGGCGCTGGCAGGAGACCGCTTTGCTCGGTGCGAGCGACGGCGGAACCAACGGAGCGGCGATGCGCGCGCTGCCGTGCGGCTGGGCAACTGCGAGCGCCGACGCTGAGCTTCGGAGGGTAAGGGTCCTCTCGATCTCAAGCGCTACGCACGGAGCCCCGGGAGCATTGATTGCGGCGGGGACGGTGGCCGCGATCGGCAGCTGGGCGCTCGATCGCGAACCGCTTCAGCTCATCTGCGAGCGAGCCCGGGCCGAGGCAGACTCACTGCGGGAGATGCTCCGGGCGGACGTCGATCTGGCAGCCATCGAGGCCGCCGCGCAAGGGACGTGGACGCCGCCGGCAACGGGCATCCCGCTCGACGCGATCGAGACGGTGGCCGCCGTGCTTTACGTGCTGCGGCGGGCCGAGGGCCTCGGAGATGGGATCGAGGGGGCGGTGCTGCTTGGCGGCGACACCGACACCGTCGCGGCCCTCGTCGCCGGCGTGCTCGGCGCGCGGGGTGCAGACCCGGCAGAGCTTTCCTGGCTGGGACTGGTTCAGCTGCCGGATGCGAGCTTGATCAAGGCGCTCGCATCCGGCTTGGCTGAGAAACGAGGCTGAGTTACTTCTTTTTCTTGCCGCCTTTGGCGCTCGGCACCTCGAAGTGCATGATCGCCAGCTTGGTCTGGATGGCCTTGTCTTTGTCTTTGCCCATCCGTTTTCCGGCTTCCTTCTGAATCGCGGCGGCTTTGTCGACTGCTTCTGAGAGCACCTTGTTGATCTCTTTCCAGCCCTGTTTGTCGAGCTGGAGCGGCGTGTCGGAGAGGTGCGAGTCGTTGCGGGCGTCGAGCGTTCCCTCCGCCATTGCCTCGGTAGCGCTCTGGCCGATCGACTCGAGGATCGAGCCGGAAATGCCCTTGCGGGCCGAGGCTGGGATCTTCGCCCAGTCGGAGTCGCTGAGGAAGGCGCGGTCGGTGGCGCGGTAGAAGTGCTCGACGGCGCCGCGGCGCGGCTCGGTTTTCACCAGTTCGACGCAGTCGTATTCGAGCAGCGTTTTCACGTGGTAGCTGACGTTGCCGAGCGGCTCGCCGAGCTCTTGGGCCAACTGATTAGGGCTTGAGATCCCTTTGTGGAGGGAACTGAGAATGCGAACGCGCAGCGGGTGGGCTAGCGCCTTCGCCAGTTGTTGGGTGATGCCCTCTGGAGAAGTGCGGGACTGTGGCAAAGGAGGACCTCCTGGGGTTGGGGTCTCAGACGCTGATTTAGGGGTGGCAGGGGACGTCCGAGTTACTAGACAAGTATTCCAAAACGAATGGAGGGTAACCGCGCCCGCGAAGAAATATGCACTAAAAGAGAAGAACCAATGTAAGTACCTCCAGCTTCTTTTCTTCGACCGTTTGGGAACCTAACTGTCATCGATTAGGGTCTTACCCGTTGCACCCGCTCCGTCGTGGCGCCTGGCCGAGACCGCTTCGAGGAGCGGGTGCTTCCTTTTCCGCTCCTAGCGGCCTGAACCATTCGAGCTTCAGCCGCAGGGGGGAGAAGTCGGGTGGCTCAACCCTTACCTCCGTGATGCGAACGGACGGGAGGGCGTGAGCGATGGCATGGGAGTTGGCAGAGGTCGCAGCCGGGTTGCCGGTTGCAGCTTCATTCGCATTGGCAGGCGGATTGACGACCTTGCGCGAGGGTCGTCGCCGCTCGGCTTTGAACGAGGCAATGCACGAGCTGCGCCGTCCTTTGCAAGTTCTCAGGCTGGCTTTGCCATCCAGCTCTGAGGAGGCAGTGGAGGTCGAGTCCTCACTGATGCTGGCGACGGTCGCGCTCGAACGCCTCGATCGAGAGATCAACGGAGCCTC
>Ga0307316_10000147_pt1 | contig 19055 bp, 18 predicted proteins | sample ER_DNA_356_FD_194504 | JGI IMG/M metagenome (GOLD analysis project Ga0307316, IMG submission 194504) | Bulk soil microbial communities from the East River watershed near Crested Butte, Colorado, United States - ER_DNA_356 | ecosystem: Environmental > Terrestrial > Soil > Floodplain | place... | reverse complement strand
GCGCTGAGCCGCGCAGCGGTCAGCCGATCTTCGGGGGCGGGTGACCGGTGTTGTGGTGCTCGACGACCTCGCGGGCGACCTGTGCCAGCTTGATGTTCATGTCCTGCGACGCCTTGCGCAGCAAGTCGAACGCCTCGGCGTCGGAGACCTTGTGGAAGGCCATGAGCAGCCCGATCGCCTTGCCGATCTCGCGGTTGCTCTCCAGGCCGGCGGCCAACGTGCGGGCCTCCTCCTTGCGGTGCAGCGAGGTGACGGCCACGGACGCGAACGCGGCGAGGAGGATCGCGTGATCGGCGGAGCGTCCGCTCAAGCCACCGACCCGGTCCGAGAAGAGGTTGAGGGCGCCGATTTTCTTGTTGTCCACGACGATCCGGAACCCGGCCGCCGCCCGCACCGGCGTCTGCCTGACCACCTGCTCGGCCAGCGTCGGCCACTGGGTCGAGGGGTCTGAGAGGTCGTCCTCGAACTGCGGAGCGTCCTCGACTATGGCGTCCAGACAAGGACCTTCCTGATGCAGCTGCTCGAGCTTGTCGATCGTCCGGGCCACCTCGTCCGTCGACACGGCGGTGCGGAACTGGCCGTCTCGTCCGCGCTGCATGATGCTCGCGTGGTCGCAGCCGTCGATGATCCGCACTGCGATCGTGACGATGGCGCTGTAGACATCCTCGAACGATTCGGAGGCGTAGAGGATGTCGCTCAGGGCGCCGAGAGCGCTGCTCGACGCGATAGCCGCGCCGGGAGGGTCGGGGAGGGGCGTGTCCATGGTGTCACCCTGGGAGAGGTTCGGTCGGGTCCGATGCCGCACCGATTGTGGCACCCCCGCCCGCCCGTTTCGATCGTCGACCATAGGGGTAGGGTCGCGTGCGGCTCGATTCGTCCGGGGGCGCGCCGAGCTGCTGGAGCCGTTCCGGCTGCAGCCGACCCCTGCGAGAACCTGGAGACATCCATGATCGTCCTGGGAATCATCCTGCTGCTCATCGGCTGGTTGGCCCACATCTCGATCCTGGTCACGATCGGCGTCATCGTCCTCGTGATCGGGCTCGTGCTCATGCTTCTCGGAGCCACGGGACGCGCCGTCGGCGGTCGAAAGTACTGGTACTAACCCGCTCGGGGGGCTCGACCCCCGACATCCGTGGAGGAGCCGGGCCGTCGCACCATCCGGCCCGGCTCCTGCGGTGAGGGAGGTTCTGCGCTACCGACCAGCCGCTCAGGCCGCTCAGGCCGCGCTGTCCAGCGCCGCCTCCAGCCGGGCCCGCAGCCGTGACAGGGTCGCTCGCAGGATGCGGGATACCTGCATCTGGCTGACACCGATCTGCTCGGCGATATCGGACTGCGTCAGCAGCTCGACGAACCGGAGCCGCAGAACCAGCCGCTCACGGTCGGTGAGCTCGGCCAGGGCGTCGCGAAGCCACGCCGAGTCGTCGATCGCGGCGAACGGGTCCTCGGCCTCCTCCAAGGTCATCTCGGTGGATGCCTGTCCCGGGCCGGCGGGAACGTCGAGCGACAGCGCGTGGAAGCTCGACGCCGCCTCCCGCGCGGCGCGCACCTGCCCCTCGCCGACGTCGAGGACCGCGGCGAGCTCGTCGCTCCGGGGCCGACGGTGCAGGTTCTGCTCCAGATCCTTTTCGGCGTCGCGCATCCGGACCCCGAGCTCCTGCAGGCGCCGCGGCGGCCGGACCATCCACCCGGTGTCGCGGAAGTGCCGTTTGATCTCGCCGGAGATGGTCGGCGCCGCGAACCCGGCGAACGACTGTCCCAGCCCGGGGCGGAACCGGCGGACCGCCTTGACCAGTCCGAGCCGGGCCACCTGGACGAGGTCGTCGCGGTCGATGCCGCGGCCGAGGTAACGACCGGCGATGCCGTCGGCGAGCCCGAGATTGAGCAGGACCAGCGCCTCGGCGGTAGCGCCGTCGACCGGCCGGCCCTCCTGGGCGTCCTTCAACAACCACTCGGTGCGGTCGTGAGGGTAAGACGGCCGGACCGGCGTCCGGTCTGGGTGGTTCGCGCGGCGAAGACGGCGATCAAGGGGGGTTGTCGTCATCAGTGGCTCCTGGGGAGTAAATCGCTCGACCCGTGGCGCCACTTCTGGACCAGTCCCTCCACCGAACCACCAATGTCGCCCTGGATCAAGCCCACTTCCCTGGGAGTCCGGTCCGTGCCGCGGCCCGAACCGGCCACGTTTGCGTCCGCCGACCTGCGGGTATGCGTTCCGACGTGGCTCCGGGACGTCGCCGTCTCGGCGAGTCCTTCCCGGGTCACTTCCGTCCACCGACGGTCACGGAAAGGGCAGCCATGGGACTGGAAGACAAAGCCAAGAACCAGGCAGAAATCGCCAAGGGCAAGGTCAAGGAGGGCGTCGGGGACGCCACCGATGACGAGCGCATGCAGGCCGAGGGTGAGGCCGACCAGGCGTCAGGCAACATGAAGCAGGCCGGCGAGAAGGTCAAAGACACGTTCCGCGACTGACCCCACCGAGATGAACCGGCACCGCCGCCGTCCACGGCGGTGCCGGTTCTCGCTGTTGTGAGCGGTCAGCCGAGCAGCCGCGTGCCCCCGACCCAGACGCCGGCCGTGTCGGCCACCCCGCCCAGCGCGAACACCTTGGACAGGGCGTCGTCCGCGCCGTCGGCGTGGGCCAGCGCCGCTTCCAGGGTGCTGCCCCTCGGCGGACACACCCACACGGCGTCGAACTGACGTCCGACCGACAGGTCGCCGACGTCCTGGAGGCCGAGCGCATCGGCGCCCGCGCGGGTCGCGAGGTAGAGCAGGTGCGCTGACGTCAGCGGCAACCCCTCCTCCTGGAGCAGCTGCTGCAGGAAGTACGCCTGCAGGCCCTCCTTGAGCAGCGAGAGGCCGGTCCCGGCGCCTACGTCGGACCCGAGCGCGACGCGCACGCCCGCCTCGATGTGCCGGCGCATGGGGAACAGACCGCTGCCCAGTGCCGAGTTGCTGGTCGGGCAGTGCGCCACCCACGCCTCTTGCGCGGCGAGCAGGCCGAGCTCCCGGTCGAGGACGTGGACGTTGTGGGCGAAGACGCTGCGCGGCCCCACCAGCCCGAACCGGTCGTACGTGTCGATGTAGTCAGGCGACCCCTCGAAGAGCCGCACCACCTCAGCGACCTCGTCGCGGTTCTCGTTGACGTGAGAGGTGAACCAGGTCCCCTCGACGTCCTTGGCGAGACCCGCGCACGACTCGAGCATCGGCTCGCTGGCCGACAGCGAGAACCGCGGCGTGACCGCATACCGCGTCCGGCCGTGCCCGTGCCACCGCTCGGCGAGCGCCCGGCCCTCCTCGTAGGCGCGGCTCGGTGTGGACAGCAGGTCCTGGCGGAGCACCCGGTCGCTGACGACGAGGCCGGTGGTGACCCGGAGGCCGACACGAGTGGACTCCGCGAAGAGCGAGTCCACGGCGCCGGCGAAGTGAGAGCCGAAGACGAGGGCGCTCGTCGTGCCGGCGGCCACCAGACCGCTGACGAACTCGGCGGCGACGGTATGCGCGTAGTGGGCGTCCGCCAGCGCGGCCTCCTCGGGGAGGGCACACCGCTCGAGCCACTCCAGCAGCGGCATCCCGATGCCGCCGATGATCCGCACCTGCGGGTAGTGGACGTGGGTGTCGACGAACCCCGGCAGGAGCAGCCCCCCACGCAGGTCGACGACCTGCTCGTGCGGGTGGGCGCGGGCCACTTCGGCAATGGCGCCGCGAGCGCGAACCACGCCGTCCTGCACCAGGATTCCGGCATCGTCGTCCGCGCGCAGAGTGGCGCCGACGAAGGGGCTCTCGGGGGTGTCCAGGACGGTGGCCCGGTAGATCGTCATCGGGTTGCCTCGGTATGCGAGGAGGCGCGGTCGCGCTCGAAGATGCGGACGAGATCGGCTGCCACGCTCACCGCGATGGTGGCCGGATCCTTGCCGGTCACGTCCGGCAGTCCGATCGGCGTCGTGATCCGGGCCAGCGCCTCGGGGCCGTGGCCCTCGGCCGCCAGCTTGAGCCGGAACCGGGCCCACTTGGCCGATGAGCCGATCAGTCCGACCGACCCCAGGTGCGAGCACCGCAGCGCGACGTCGCACAGGGCGACGTCCTCGGCGTGGTCATGAGTCATGACGACGACGTGGGTTCCGGCCGGCACCTGACCGAGGACGAGCTCCGGCACCGGCGCGTGGTGGACGTGCACCCGGGCGAGCGCGTCGTGGGTCGCGCCGGACAGGGCGCTCTCGGTGACGTGCTCCGCACGGGAGTCGACGAGGTACAGCTCGACGTCGTGGCGGGACAGGATCCGGGCCAGCTCCAGTCCGACGTGCCCCATGCCGAAGATGGCCACCGACGGCACGACCGCGAGCGGTTCGAGGAGGATGGTCACCTCGCCGCCGCAGCACTGCACGCCGTGGTCGACCGGTGCCTTGTCGTTCAGCGCCAACGACATCAGCTCCGGCTCGACCGTCGCTCGGTCGCCGAGGTCGGCCAGCAGCACGCGAGCTCGCGCCACCGCGGTCGCCTCGAGGTTCCCCCCGCCGATGCTGTCCCAGGTCGCGTCGGCGGCGACGACCATCTTCGCGCCCGCCTCCCGCGGCGCGTGCCCGCGCACCGTCACCAGCGTGACGAGCACGCCGGGACGGCGATCGCGGCGCAGCGCCTCGACGGCGGCGACCCAGTTCATCCTCGACTCCTAGGCCCTCGCCGGGATGGGCTTCTCGTAGTGCTCCGATGTCGGGTGCGCCGGATGGGCGTCGGGCCCGGGCTGGTCCGGGACCACGCCCGGAAAGCCCTCCTCGACGTGCCCGTGCTCCGATGCCCGGCGAGCCTGCTCGACCGCCCAGTAGACGGCCTCCGGCGTGGCCGGCGACGCGAGGTCCACGCTGGTCCCGGGCGGCCCGAAGGCCGCCGCGGCCTGGCGCAGCGCCTCCCGGACCGAGAAGGCCAGCATGAGCGGCGGCTCGCCCACCGCCTTGGACCCGTAGACCGCACCGTCCTCGTGCGCGTGCTGGAGCAACGCCACATTGAACACGTCCGGCATCTCCGAGAAGCTGGGCAGCTTGTACGTGCTGGCCGCCTGGGTGGTGAGCCGACCGCGGGTCGGCCGGTCGCTCTCGTCCCAGCGCAAGTCTTCCAGGGTCAGCCACCCGGCACCCTGGACGAAGCCGCCCTCGATCTGGCCGAGATCGACGAGCGGCGAGAGGCTGTCGCCGACGTCGTGGACGATGTCGACCCTCCGGGTGCGGTAGGTGCCCGTGAACCCGTCCACCTCGACCTCTGTCGCGGCCACGCCGTAGGCGAAGTACTTGAACGGCTCGCCCTCGAACCGCTCCGAGTCCCAGTGCAGACCCTCGGTGCGGTAGTAGCCGGCGGCGAAGAGCTGAACCCGCCGGAAGTATGCGGTCTTGACCAGCTCGTCCCAGGGGATCCGGGCACTGGTGTAGGCGACCCCGTGGGCGTCGCCGCCTTCGATGCGCACGTCGTGCGGCGAGATACCCAGGCTGGTCGCCGCGACCTGAAGGAGCCGCTCCTTGATCTGTTCGCAGGCGTTCTTCACCGCGCCGCCGTTGAGGTCGGCGCCCGAGCTCGCTGCCGTGGCCGACGTGTTGGGCACCTTGTCGGTCCGGGTCGGCGCCAGCCGGACCTTGGACAGCGGGATGCCGAGGGTCGTGGCCGCGACCTGGAGCATCTTCGTGTGCAGGCCCTGTCCCATCTCGGTGCCGCCGTGGTTGATCAGGACGGAACCGTCCTTGTAGACGTGCACCAGGGCACCAGCCTGGTTGAAGGCGGTGAGGTTGAAGGAGATCCCGAACTTCACCGGCGTGACGCCGATGGCGCGCTTGGTGTCCGCGTGCTCCGCGTTGAAGCGCGCGACCTCCTCGAGCCGCCGGGCGAGGTCGCCGGTGGCGATCACCTGGTCCCACGCCTTGCCGGCGCGCTGGGGATGCCGGACCGGCTGGCCGTACGGCGTGGTCTGGCCGACGACGTAGAAGTTCCGCCGCCGCAGCGTCATCGGGTCGATCCCGAGCAGGGGCGCACACCGGCCGAGGATGTCCTCGATGACGATCATCCCCTGCGGGCCGCCGAAGCCGCGGAACGCCGTCTGGGACGTCTTGTTCGTCTTGGCGATACGTCCGTTCACCCGGACGTTCGGGATCCAGTAGGCGTTGTCGATGTGGCATAGCGCCCGCGACATGACGGGTTCTGACAGGTCCAGGCTCCAGCCGCCGTCCGAGGTGAGGGTCGCGTCGAGGGCGAGCAGCCTTCCGTCGTGGTCGAACCCCACCCGCCACTCGGCGTGGAACCCGTGCCGCTTGCCGGTCATGGTGATGTCCTGGGTCCGGTTGAGCCGCAACCGGACCGGGCGCCCGGTGAGCGTGGCCCCGAGAGCGGCGATCGCCGCATACCCGTGCGGTTGCATCTCCTTGCCGCCGAAGCCGCCGCCCATGCGGAGGCACTGGACGGTCACCTCGTGGTTGTGCCGTCCGAGGACGTGGGCGACGATCTCCTGCGTCTCGGACGGGTGTTGAGTGCTGCTCTGGACGAAGACCTGGCCGTTCTCGTCGACGTGGGCGAGCGCCGCGTTGGTCTCGAGGTAGAAGTGCTCCTGCCCGGCGAACTCCAGCTCGCCGCAGAAGACGTGAGCGGCCGATTCCAGGGCTCGCTCGACCTCGCCCCGCTCCATGTGCGGCTGAGCGCCCTGGAAGCTCTTGGCGGCGATCGCCTCCTTGACGTTGACCAGCGCCGGCAGGGGGTCGGCCTCGACGACCACCGCGGCCGCGCCGAGGCGGGCCGCCTCGAGCGTCTCCGCCAGGACCCAGGCGACGGAGTGACCGAAGTACATGACCTCGTCGGTGAAGAGGGGCTCGTCGTGCTTGATGCCGGCGTCGTTGACGCCGGGGACGTCGGCAGCGGTCAGGACCCGGACCACGCCCGGGACATCGAGCGCCGGTGCGGTGTCGAGCCGGGTCACCTTCGCGTGGGCCTGGAACACCTGCACCGGGTATGCGTGCAGGCAGTCCTTCGTGCGGCCCACCAGGTCGTCGGTGTAGAGGGCCAGCCCGGTGACGTGTTGGGAGGCGCTCTCGTGAGGGAGTGCTTCTCCGACAACAGGATTCGCGGGACGTTCGGACAGAGCGCTCATGACTGCTCCTCCTGTCGCGACTGGTGGGAGTAGAGCTTGAGCAACGACGTGCCGAGCATCGCCGCGCGGTAGTCGGCCGACGCCCGCTGGTCGTCGATCGGGGTGCCCTCCTGCCGGAGCACGCCGGCGGCCACACGGACCGTCTCGCGCGACCAGGACCGGCCTTCCAGAGCGGCCTCGGTGTCGAGCGCGCGGATCGGGGTCGCGGCGACGCCGCCGAGCCCGATGCGGGCTTTGACGACCTCGCCGTCGACGACGTTGATGGCGTACCCGACGGCGACGCTGGAGATGTCGTCGAAGCGGCGCTTGGCGATCTTGTGGAAGGCGTTGATCTCGGCCAGCGGCAACGGGATGCGGACGGACTTGATCAGCTCGTCGGCGTGCCGGACGGACTCGCGGTAGCCGGTGAAGTAGTCGGCCAGTGGGACCTCCCGCTCACCGTCGGCCGACGCGAGGACCAGGACCGCCTCCAGGGCGAGCAGCGCCGGTGGCGTGTCGCCGATGGGGGAGCCGGTGCCGAGGTTTCCGCCCAGCGTCGCCCCGTTGCGGATCAGCCGCGAGGCGAACTGGGGGAACACGTGGTCCAGCAACGGGATTCGACCCTCCAGGCGGCGCTCGATCTCGGTCAGCGTGAGCGCGGCCCCGAGCTCGATCCAGTCCTCGGAGACGTCGAACCCGCGCAGCTCCGGCAGCCGGTCGACGGCGATCGCGTATGCCGCGCGGACCCCGCGGATGTTGACCTCGACGCCCCAGTCGGTCGAGCCGGCAACCAGTACGGCGTCCGGATGCTCGCGAAGGACTGCCGTGGCCTCCGCGAGGCTGGTCGGACGGACCAGCTCGCCGTCCGCCTCGGCGATCCGGGTGTGCCGGACCGGCGGCGGCGGAGACGCGAGCCGAGTGGCGAACGCGTCGTCCTCGGGAGGCATACCGAGCGCGTAGGCGGCGTCGCGGATGGGGCGGTAGCCGGTGCAACGGCAGAGGTTGCCGCTCATCGCGTGGAGGTCGAACCCGTTGGGGCCGTGCTCGCTCTCCGCGTGATCGACGTAGTCGAGGGTCTCGTCGGCGTCGTAGGACGCCTGAGGGTTGTCGCTGCGGTCGGCGCGGTAGTACTCCGCGGCCATGCTGCAGACGAACCCGGGTGTGCAGTATCCGCACTGGGACCCGCCGCGCACCGCCATCTCGCGCTGCACGGGGTGCAGTGCGTCCGGGGTGCCGAGCCCCTCGGAGGTGACCACCTCGCCGCCGTCGAGCGTCCCGGCCGGGATGAGGCACGCGTTGATCGCCGTCCACTGGGTCCGGTTGTCCGGGTCGGCGTAGTCGGGACGGGCGACGAGGACCGAGCAGGCACCGCACTCGCCCTCTGCGCAGCCTTCCTTGGCGCCGGTCAGGCCGAGATCGCGCAGCCAGTTCAGGGCGGTGGTGTTGGCCGGGACGCGGTCCAGGGAACAGAGCCGCCCGTTGACCGTCACCTGCGGTGGCGACTCAGGGGAGTCCGTCGTCCGGGGGTCGGGTGCGGTGATGGTCATGTCCACTCCTGTCGCGCCGCCGTTGGCATCCTTCGCCGGCCCAGCCCGAGGCCCTGTTGTAGGCCTCGCCGGGGTCGGCATGGTTCTGGGGGAGCGCCGACCCGGTGGTTGTCCATGCAGAACGCCAGGTCAGTCGAGAAATGGAGTTCAGTCTCCCTATGGTACAGATTCAACAGTTCGTTGAAAAGGGCTCGCCCGGTGGGGGTCATCGGGTGACTCCGGCCTTGCTGAGCAGGGCGCGGCTCGCGGCGGCCGAGCGCGCGGCGAGCGCGTCCTCGTCCACGGTCACGAGAGCGTCGTGCTCCACGACGGGCCGGCCGCCGACGAGGAGCAGCTCGAGCGGTGGACGGTCGCCGAGTACCAGTCCCGCGACGGGGTCGACCACGTCGATGTGCGGCAGCGTGTCGACCCGCCACACCGCCAGGTCGGCCTGCTTGCCGGGCTCCACGGACCCGATCCGGTCGGCCCAGCCGAGGACCCGGGCTCCGCCCATCGTCGCGACCTCGAGCGCATCACGCACCGAGAGCGCCTGCGGGCCGCCGCGGGCGCGCGCGAAGAGCAGGGCGTGGCGCGCCTCCTCCAGCAGCGAGCTGGCCTCGTTGGACGCGGCCCCGTCGACGCCCAGCCCCACTGGCACGCCGGCGTCGCGCAGGTCCCGGACCCGGGCGATCCCGGCTCCCAGCCGAGCGTTGGAGGACGGGCAGTGTGCGACCCCGGTGCCCGTCGCCGCCATCGTCGTGATCGCGGCGTCGTCGAGATGGATGCCGTGGCCGTACCAGACGTCGTCGCCCATCCAGCCCAGGGAGTCCATGTACTCGACCGGATCGCAGCCGAACCGCTCGCGGCAGAAGGCCTCCTCGTCTGTGGTCTCGGCGAGATGGGTGTGGAGGCGGACGCCCTTGTCCCGCGCCAGCGCCGCGGCCTCCTTGAGCAGTGTGTCGGTCACCGAGAACGGCGAGCACGGCGCGACGCCGACCCGGAGCATCGAGTCCGGCGAGGGGTCGTGGTACCGGTCCACGGCGTCGGCCGTCGCGGCCAGGATCGTGTCAAGGTCCTCGACGACGTGGTCCGGCGGCAGCCCGCCCTGCGAGCGGCCGAGGTCCATGGAGCCCCGGGTCGGCATGAACCGCAATCCGACCGCGCGCGCCGCGTCGATCTCAGCGGCCAGCAGGTCGCCGCCATCGGCCGGGAAGACGTAGTGGTGGTCCATCGACGTCGTGCAGCCGGTCTTGGCGAGCCAGCCGAGGCCGGCGGTCGCGGCCGCGGACACCGACTCCTCGTCGATGCCGCCCCACACCGGGTAGAGGGTCGTCAGCCACTCGAACAGCGTCGCGTCGACGGCCAGCCCCCGGGTCACCCACTGGTAGAGGTGGTGGTGGGTGTTGACCAGCCCGGGCGTGACCACGCATCCGCGGGCGTCGACCACTCGACCCTCGTCGACGTGCGGCCCGGCACCCGACCCGACCGACGACACCCAGCCGTCCTCGACGAGGACGTAGCCCTCCGCATACTCGTTGCGGCTGCCGTCCATGGTGACGACGACGCCGCCGCGCAGGAGCGTCCGGTCGGCCATCTCTCACACCGCGCTCTCGAGCCGCAGCACCGCGATCTCGCCCAGCTGCTCGACCGTCTCACTGCGCTCGGTGGCATCGTCGTTCTCGAGCCGCCGGTCGAGCTCGGCAAGGATCTCGTCCGCCGAGCGGCCCGCGGCGCGAATGAGGAACACCCGGTCGAAGCGCTGCTCGTATGCGGCGTTGCCGGCGGCCAGTCGGCTGGCCGTGTCGAGGTCGTCCGGGTCCACCCCGGACTGCTCACGCACCGAGTGCTCGGCGTCGTGGGCGGCGCCGGCCCGCTCCCCGATCCGGGGGTGGCGGGCCAGCGCGGCCTCGAGCTCGGCGTCGGTGAGCCGGGCGGCGGCCAGCTCGGCCGCCTCGCGGAGGGCGGGCCACCCGGCGAACGGACGGCCCCCCTCCACCTCGTCGACCCAGCGGGGCACGTCGAGGCAGGTCCGCAGCAGCCCCTTGGCCTCGTCGGCCGACAGGCTGTTGAAGGCCGCCACGTCGGGCCGCTCGGTCATCCGGCCCCTCCGCGCTGCCGGGCGCTCGCGATCGGGTTGGCCCCGGCGAGGAGGTCGTCGAACCGGTGGTTGGCGATCCGGGAGATCTCCACCAGCGCGGTCGCGTGCTCCTGTTCCGGCGAGTTGTGCAACCGCTCGCGGCCCTCGGCGAGGATCTGCTCGAAGGAGTCGCGTTCGCGCACCGAGATGACCAGGGGGAAGCCGAACTGCTCGCGGTACTCGGAGGTCAGCTGGCCGAGCTCCTCGTGCTCCTGGTCGCGCAGGATGGTCAGGCCGAGCGACGACTGGTCGCCCATCGAGGCCACCCCGCTCTCACCCGAGGACACCGCGGCCGAGCCGAGGTCCGGGTAGGCCGCGATGAGCTCGCGCTCCTGCTCGTCGGTCGAGGAGAACAGCGCCTGCTGGAAGGCGCGGCGCAGGTCCCGCGTGTCGGTGAAAGGCCGCCGGTCCCAGGCCCGCTCGACAACCCAGGACGGGCCCTGGTAGATCGAGCCGAAGGTCGCGGCGAACTCCTCGCGGGACATCTGGTTGACCTCGTTGAGGGTGACCTCGTCGCCCGGCCGGCCGGCGACGGCCGGACCGCGGTCACGCCCCACGTGGTGGAACACGTAGTTGAGCAGGATGGCGACAAGGCTGCCGAGGGTGATGCCGCTCCCGAAGATGATCTGGGCCCATTCGGGGACCGCTTGGGAGAGCGTGGGCAGCACCGTGACGTAGACGGCGAGGCCGAGCGAGGTGCCGACGATGACGACGTTGCGGTGGTCGTGGAAGTCGACCCGCGACAGGGTCTGGATACCGACGACGGCCACGGTGGCGAACATGGCCAGAGCCGCACCACCGAGGACCGGGTGGGGGATGCTCGCGACGATCGCGCCTGCCTTGGGGATCAGGCCTATGACGATCATGATCGCGCCGGCCGTGGCGACGACGTACCGGCTCCGCACCCGGGTCAGCCGGACCAGGCCGACGTTCTCGGCGAAGCACGTGTAGGGGAACGAGTTGAAGACGCCACCGATCGTGGTGGCCAGGCCGTCGGCGCGCAGTGCCCGCGCGATGTCGTCCTTGGTGATCCGCTTCTCGACGATCTCGCCGGTGGCGAAGACGTCACCGGTCGTCTCGACCGCGGTGATGAGCATGACGACGACCATCGAGATGATCGCGGCGAAGCTGAACTTCGGCCAGCCGAAGTAGAACGGCGTGGTCAGGCCGAACCAGGAGGACTGCCCGACCGCGTCGAAGTGCGCGTCGCCGAGGATCCAGGCCACCAGGGTGCCGATGACCAGACCGAGCAGGACGGCGACGGTCGCCATGAACCCTCGGAAGACCCGCTGGATGATGACGATCAGGGCAAGGGTGCCGACCGCATACGCGACGTTCTTGCCGCTGGTCGGGTCGAGCGTAGGGCCGGCGCCACCGGCGGCGTCGTTGGCCGCGACCGGCAGCAGGGCGATACCGATGATGGTGATGACCGTGCCGGTGACGACCGGCGGGAAGAACTTGATCAGCCGGCTGAAGTACGGCGCGATGAAGAAGGTGAACAGCCCCGCGACGATGACCGCGCCGTAGATGACGACCAGGCCCTCAGTGCCGCCGCCGGCGGCGAGGCCGATGGCGATCATCGGCGAGACCGCGGTGAAGGTGACGCCCTGGAGGAGCGGCAGCTTGACGCCGACCTTCCAGAAGCCGATCGACTGGATGATCGAAGCGATGCCGCAGGTGAACAGGTCGGCGTTGATGAGGTGGATCAGCTGCTCGGTGGTGAGGCCGATCGCGTTGGCGAGCAGGATCGGCACGATGACCGCGCCGGCGTAGAAGGCGAGCACGTGCTGGAAGCCGTAGATCGCCAGCTTCGGGGCAGGCAGGACTTCGTCGACGGGGTGTTTGGGAGGCGCCGGACGCTCGGCGACGGAAGTAGCGGTCATTGCGCACCTGAGTTTCTGTGAGGAGCTCGCAGGGTTTCGGTATGCGGAATCTCATTTACGGATGACGGAACTTTAGACGTGACCCAGGTCACGGTCAACGGTTTGTTGAAGAAAAATCGACGTCGGTCAGGCCGACGAGTGCCGGTTCAGGTAGTTGTAGACGGTGAAGCGCGTGACGCCCAGCGCCTCGGCGACGGTCTCCGCCGAGCGCCGCATCTCGAAGGCGCCCCGCTCCTCCAGCAACCGCACCGCCTGCTGCTTGCCGGCGCGGGGCAGTCCGGCGAGTGGAGCCCCCAGCTCGCGCTCGACGTCGGCGATGAGCCGCGCCAGTCCGTCGGAGAGGTCCGCGGCCTCCGCGGGGGCCTCACCCGAAGCGCCAGCGAGCCGGACGTGGACGACCGGCCCACCGTCGAGCTCGACGGCGACGTCGTCGGGACCCGCCAGCGCGGCGTCGACGACCTCACCACCGACTCGCCGGAGCAGCGGGGCGAGCGCCTCCTCGAGGGTGCGGGCGTCGGGGTGCCGGGCGATCACGGGGTCGCTCTGTCGCCGTCGATCCGTTCCAGCTGCAAGGTGACCCGCGTTGCGCCGGAGGCCAGCGCCGCGGCGAGGACGTTGCCGAGGGCCGGGAGCAGGACGCGGTCGTCACCCTCTACCGAGGTGCCGAACGGGCCGAGGTCGGCGTCGAGCCCGGCCTCGGTGAGCAGGGCCGCCGAGTGGGTTACGTGTTCAGGGATCTCGCCCTCGCCCACGAAGGGCTCGGTCGTGAACTCGGCGCGGACGCGCATACCGAAACGGTAGCCCTGCGCGGCCACGTCAGGGCAGCGTCGCGGGGGACCGTCGATGCGACGATGAGGAGATGGAGCCGAGGGTGGCCCGCAGCGAGGTGACGGCCGACCAGGCGGCCGACCTGCTCGGTGTGCGGCTGCAGACGATCTACGCCTACGTGAGCCGCGGTCTGCTCACTCGCCACCGCCGGACCAACGAGGCGGGGCACCGCGTCTCGGTCTTCCCGCTCGAGGAGGTGCTGCGACTGGCCGGTGAGCGGACCCGCGTCCGGACCGGTTCGCTGGAGGTGCTCGTCGAGACCGACGTGACGCTGCTCGACCCCAAGGGCACGCTGTCGTTCCGGGGCCACGACGCCGTGGCGCTGTCGACGCGCCCGTTCGAGGAAGTGGCGGCGCTGGTGTGGGCGGTCCCACCCGTCGGCGACTGGGAGGCGGCCCAGGACGACCGCGCCGTGGTCCGGGCCGCCTCGTCGGCGCTGGCCCCCGGCGCAACGGATGCCGACCGGATCCGGGCCGCGGTCCTCGCCCTCGCCAGCGCCGACGCGGCGCGCGACGACCTCAAGCCCGACCACGTCGTCGCCGTTGGTCGCCGGGCGATCGCCGGCGGGATCGTCGCGTTGGGTGGTCCGGAGACGGGGTCCGTCGCGGAGCGGCTGTGGTCCGCGCTGGGAGGCGCGCCCGCCCACGAGGGGATGGCGGCCCTCAACGCCGCGCTGGTCCTCCTCATCGACCACGAGCTGGCCGCGTCGACCATGGCCGCTCGCATCGCCGCGGGCACCGGTGCCGACCCGTGGCTGGTCCTGCTGACCGGGCTGGCCGCCCTCGGCGGCGGCCGGCACGGGCGCAGCAGCGTCGCGGCCGCGGGCCTGCTCGACACGGTACGGCGCGAAGGGGCGCGCGGCCTCGACCGGTATGCGGCGGAGGTCGGTGACGTGGGGATCCCCGGATTCGGGCACAAGGTCTACGTCGATGCGGACCCGCGAGCCGAGGTGCTGCTCGATCACGTCGCGCGACTGGACCCCGACGGGTGGCCCGCGGTGGAGGAGCTGCTCCTGACCGTCAGCCGCCGGTTCGGACTGAGCCCGAACGTCGACCTGGGGCTGGCCGCGTTGGTGCAGGCGTGCGGGTGGCCGAAGGCTAGCGGCGAGACCGTCTTCGCGCTGAGCCGCATGGTCGGATGGGTCGCGCACGCCATGGAGGAGTACCCGCAGGGCCTGCGGTTCCGGCCGCGGGCCGTCTACACGGGCGACGCCCGCGAATCGGGGTGATAACGACCGGAATTCCGGCCGTTTTCACCCGATCCGTTGCTCCCTCAGCGGGACGTCAGCGGCGGGACCGGTTGCGGCGGAGGCGGACCCTAATACCGGGCACTGGGCCGGATGATCTTGCGGTCACGGGCCTGCTCGAGGATGTGCGCCGTCCACCCCATCGCGCGGCTCACCGCGAAGGTGGGCGTGAACATCTCACGAGGGATTCCGCACTCGTGCATGACGACGCCGGCGTAGAACTCGACGTTGGCGCGGAGGGTTCGGTCGGGACGGGCCGCGTCCAGGGCGTCGTCGATGGCTCGTTCCGCGGCGACGGCGAGGTCGGCGAGCGGGCCGCCGAGCTCCTCGGCGGTCTCGCGGAGTAGCTCCGAGCGCGGGTCCTTGCCGCGGTAGATCGCGTGGCCGAAACCCATGATCCGGTTCCCGGCGGCCAGCTGGGCGTCGGCCCACGGGCGGGCGTTGTCAGGAGTGCCGATGGCGTCGAGGGAGTCAAGGGCCCGGCTAGGAGCTCCGCCGTGCAGGGGCCCGGAGAGCGCTCCGAGCGCGGCGACGACGCCGGCCGCGACGTCGGCGCCCGTGGAGGCGACCACCCGAGCCGTGAAGGTCGAGGCGTTGAACCCGTGGTCGACGGTGAGGCAGAGGTACCGTTCGAGGGCCATAACGTGCTCGTCGGTGGGCTCCTCGCCGGTGATCATCCAGAGGTGGTTCGCGGTGTAGCCGAGGTCGGGCCGCGGGCCGACCGGGTCGAGCCCCTGGCTGCGCCGGTATGCGGCGGCGGTCAGCACCGGAACCTGGGCGGCAACCCGGATGGCGTCGCGCTCGCGCTGCTCGGGCGTGAGGTCCCACACCGGTTGGAGCCCCAGTCCGCCACCGAGCATGGACAGGGCGGTGCGCAGCCGGGTCATCGGATTCGTCGCCGGTGGCGTGTCGGCGGCCAGGCCGTCGAGAGCCTGGACGACCTCGTCCGGGAGCAGTTGGCCGTCAGCGATGGTGGCGCGGAACGCGGCGAGCTCGTCCGGATCGGGAAGGTGGCCGCGCAGGAGGAGGTGCCAGACCTCTTCGATCGAGCACGAGCGGGCCAGGTCGACGGCGTCGTACTGGCGGTAGTGGTAAAACCCCTCCTGCCCGCGGACGTCGGACAACGCGGTCGTCGCCACGATCACCCCCGCCAGGCCGGGTGGCGCGACGAGGGCCTCGGGCGGCGGCGTCGACAAGGCTGGCGTGGCAACGGTGGTCATGTCGATCACGGTCCGCTCTGCGTGGGCAGCGGTCAACGTTGACAACGTCAATGCGGCAGGACCTCAGCCCAGCGGCCGTCACGGGTTTGTCGGTCGACGGCGCTGCCCCTGGTTGTGTTTGGTGTCGACATGGAGCTCGTGTTGCGCCTCACGGATGAGGAAGGGCAACGCTTGCGTGAGCAGGCTGAGCTGGAGAAGTGCTCGGACGAGGATGTTGTCCTCACTGCGTTTCGCGGTACCAGCAACTGCTCGACCGACTCAAGGAGACATAACAACTACTTCGGGGGGAGCGAGGACGCATACCGGACTCCGAGGTCGACCCACCGGGCGAGGTCGGCGTCGGACTCGACCCCCGCGCTGTCGACCCGGAACCAGCCGTCCATCTCCTTGCCGCGCATGACCATTCGACCAGCGTGCGGCTGTGAGGCGATCTCGTCGCTCTGCGCCGGGTCGCCGCGAAGCATCAGCCCGCCCTGGCCGCTGGCCGCGACGGCCATGTTGCCGGCGACAAGGAAGGCCAGGCCACCGAACATCCTCATCTCGGTGACGTTGTCGACGTCCTGGACCTCGGTGCGGATCCGGTTGGCGAGCTCCTCGTCGTAGGCCATGCCGTCAGCATGGCGCACGGCGTCGACATTCAGGACTGCGGCGGCGCGATGTCCTGCTGAGCGGGTAGCTGGTCCTGGCGGACGACGCCGACCGGGCAGGTCATCCCGTTCGGCCCGTGGTTGCAGTAGCCGCCCGGGTTCTTGTGGAGGTAGCCCTGGTGGTAGTCCTCGGCGAGGTAGAACGGGCCGGCGTCCTCGGCCGACCGGATCTCCGTCGAGATCTGGCCGTACCCGTTGTCGGTAAGGACCTTCTGGAAGGCGTCACGCGTCGCGACCGCGGCCCGCTCCTGGTCCGGCGTGGTCCAGTAGATGGCCGAGCGGTAGGCGGTGCCGACGTCGTTGCCCTGCCGGTTGGGCGTCGTCGGGTCGTGGTTCTCCCAGAACTCCTTGAGCAGCAGCTCGGCGCTCGTCCGCTCGGGGTCGTAGACCACCCGAACGGTCTCGGCGTGGCCGGTCAGCCCGGTGCACGTCTCCTCGTAGGTCGGGTTCGGCGTGTACCCGCCCATGTAGCCGACCGCCGTCGCGACGACTCCCGGCTGCCGCCAGAAGATCCGCTCCACGCCCCAGAAACAGCCCATCGCGAGGTAGATCACCTGCGACCCCTCGGGCCACGGTCCGTCGATCGGGGTGCCGAGCACGACGTGCGTGGGGTCCACCTCGAACGGACGGCTGTCGCGGCCACGGAGCGCGTCCTCGCGGGACACCATCGACGTCTTTCTGCCCAGTCCGAAGATCACCACTCCAGTGTCACACGGCCTCATCGGTAGCCGGTTCGAGGGCCTCCGGGGCCCGCACTACGCTCGCCCGGTGATGTCTTCGCGCCGCCTGAACGGCTTCGCCACCCGGGCCATCCACGCCGGGCAGGATCCGGACGCGGCCACCGGCTCGGTGGTGACGCCGATCTACCAGACGTCCACCTACAAGCAGGACGGCATCGGCGGGCTGCGGGGCGGGTACGAGTACTCCCGGTCGGCCAACCCCACCCGGACCGCCCTCGAGGAGTGCTTCGCGGCCCTGGAAGGCGGAGAACGCGGGTATGCGTTCGCCAGCGGCCTCGCCGGACAGGACACCGTGGTCCGGGCCCTGCTCAGCCACGGTGACCACGTCGTGGTGCCGTCCGACGCATACGGCGGGACCTATCGGTACTTCAACCAGGTGGCCCGGCCTGGCGGCATCGACCACACCATCGCCTCCATCCATGACGTCGACGCGGTGCGAGCCGCGATCCGACCGGGAGTCACGAAGCTCGTCTGGGTCGAGACACCCACGAACCCGCTCCTCGCCATCGCAGACATCGCCGGCATCGCGGAGGTCGCCCACGCCGAGGGCGCCCTGCTCGTCGTGGACAACACGTTCGCGACGAGCTACCTCCAGAGTCCCATCGAGCTCGGCGCGGACATCGTGACGCACTCGACGACGAAGTATGCGGGTGGGCACAGCGACGTCATCGGCGGCGCGGTCGTCATCGCCAAAGAGCTCGGCGCCAAGGGGTTCTCGGACGCGGCAGAGCGGATCGAGTTCCACCAGAACGCGATCGGCGGGGTGGCGGCGCCCTTCGACTCCTGGCTCGTGCTGCGCGGGCTGAAGACGCTGGCGATCCGGATGGAGCAGCACTGCGACAACGCCGAGCGCGTGGTCGAGCACCTCGTTTCGCATCCGGCGGTCGAGCGGGTCTACTACCCCGGGCTCCCTGAGCATCCGGGACACACGTTGGCGGCGAAGCAGATGCACCGGTTCGGCGGAATGGTGTCGATCGCGGTCAAGGGCGGCGAGCGGGCGGCGGTGGTGGTCTGCGGGGCGACGCAGATCTGGACGCTCGGCGAGTCCCTCGGCGGCGTCGAGTCGCTCATCGAGCACCCGGCGCGGATGACCCACGCGTCGGTGTCCGGCACGCCGCTCGAGGTGCCGCGCAACCTCATCCGGCTGTCGGTCGGCATCGAGGACGCCGACGACCTCATCGACGACCTGGACGCCGCACTCAGCGGTCACGGTTAGGCGGCAGTGGTAGCGGCGCAAGCGCCGGGTGACATGCCGGACCTGCTCTGCCTCGACGTCGGCTCGACGTTCACGAAGGCGGTTCTCGTCGGCCCGGACGGCACGGTGCGGGGGACGGCCGAGACACCGACGACAGGGAGAACCGACGTCCTCGACGGGTGCCACGCCCTCGCCGAGCGGCTCGGCGCCGGCGCCGACACGACGACGTTGGCGTGCTCGAGTGCCGGCGGCGGGCTGCGGCTCGCGGTCGTGGGGTACGAGCGGCAGGTCACGGTCGAGGCGGGCTACCGCGTCGGCCTCAGCGCGGGAGCCAAGGTCGTGCACGTCGCGTCCGGTCGGCTCGACGACGCGGCGGTCCGAGCGGTCGGCCGGGCCCTCCCGGATCTCCTGCTCCTCGTCGGAGGTACCGACGGCGGCAACGCAGACGTGCTGCGGCACGACGCTTCCCGCCTGGCCCGGGCCGCGCTGGGTCTCCCGATCGTCCTCGCCGGGAACGTCGACGCCCAAAACGAGGTGGCT
>Ga0307316_10000143_pt1 | contig 19391 bp, 15 predicted proteins | sample ER_DNA_356_FD_194504 | JGI IMG/M metagenome (GOLD analysis project Ga0307316, IMG submission 194504) | Bulk soil microbial communities from the East River watershed near Crested Butte, Colorado, United States - ER_DNA_356 | ecosystem: Environmental > Terrestrial > Soil > Floodplain | place... | reverse complement strand
CTGGGAGCGCGCCGCGCGCCAGGCCTCGTCGTCTGCGTCCCAGGCCTCCCCGTCAGTCCCGGCGGCGAAGGTGCGCAGCTCCAGCGCCGCGCCGGTCAGCTCGCGGAAGGTCTCCTCCAGCCGCGCCGTGCGCCCGTTGAACCAGCGGCTCGGCGAGCTGTCCTCCATCGCCAGGTAATAGAAGCCGGCGCCCGCGCCGAGCCCGAACGCCATCTCCTCGCTGATCTCGACGCCGTGGAAGCCGAGCAGGTTGCGGAGCGCGGTAGAACCGCAGTGGTGGCCGGGGGCGTGGACGAAGCCGGGGACGGAGGGCATGGGTCTGACATTCTGCCGCCGATGCGCGACCTCGACCTGAAGCTCTTGCGCTGGATGCGCACCCACGGCCACGCGCCCGCGATCGAGGACGCCGCCGTCGCCCTCGGCAAGGCCGGCAACAACGCCCTCGTCTGGTTCCTGCTCGGCGCCGCGCTGGCGATCATCGACAACGGGCGCTGGGAATCGTGGCTGATCTGCGCCCTGCTCGGGCCTCTCGCGATCGGCCTCAACTACGCGATCAAGCTGGCGGTGCGGCGACCGCGACCGGTGCTCGAGGGCCTGCCGCCACTCGGCGGCGCCCCCAGCTCGCTCAGCTTCCCCTCGGCCCACGCCACCTCTTCCTTCGCGGTGGCGACGGCGATGGTGCGCGTCGATCCGGCGATGGCCGCCGCCTTCGTCGTCGCGATCGCCCTCTCGCTCGGCCGCCCCTACCTCGGCATGCACTACCCGTCCGACGTCCTCGCCGGCGCCCTCCTCGGTGTCGTCCTGGGCCTGTTGGTGCCCCTCTCCCTATGAAGGTGAGGAAAGCCGCCCCCGGACGCGGCAGCAGAGGAGGCGGCTTATGAAGGTAGGCATCGTCGGTCTGCCGAACGCGGGCAAGTCGACCCTCTTCAACGCCCTGACCAAGGGCGGCGCCCAGATGGGCGACTACCCGTTCACGACGATCGAGCCCAACGTCGCCGTCGCCCAGGTGCCGGACGAGCGGCTGGAAAAGGTCGCCGAGACCGTCAAGAGCTCGGAGCTGGTGCCGGCCAAAATTGACTTCCACGACATCGCCGGTCTGGTCAAAGGCGCCTCGGAAGGGGAGGGGCTCGGCAACCAGTTCCTCGCCTCGATCCGCGAGACCGACGCGATCTGCCACGTCGTCCGCTGCCACACCGAATCCGACGTGCCGCACCCCGACGGCCGCGTCGACCCGCTCGCCGACATCGAGACGATCGAGACCGAGCTCGTCCTCGCCGACTACGACCAGGTTGAGCGCCGCCTGCCGCGCGTCGGCAAGCAGGCGAAGACCGGCGACAAAGAAGCGCAGGTCGAGCACGAGTGGCTGCAGGCGGTCCACGAGGCGCTGGCGGCGGGCCGCCCGGCGCGCTCGATCCCGGTGCCGGAAGCCGCGCCGCACGCGGCCCGCAACCTGCAGGGGCTGACGACGAAGCCGATCCTCTACGTCGCCAACGTCGACGAGGGCGACGCCGAGCCGCCCGAAGCGGTCGTTTCCCACGCCAACTCGGTCGGCGCCGGGGTGGTCGCGGTCAGCGCTCGGATCGAGGCCGAGCTGGCCGAGCTCGACGCCGCCGAAGCGGAGGAAATGCGCGAGAGCTACGGGGTCGAGGGCTCCGGCCTCGCGCGTCTGGTTCGCGCCGCCTACGACCTGCTCGAGCTGATCACGTTCTTCACCGCCGGCGAGGGCAAGGAGGCGGTGGCGCGGCCGATCGCCCGCGGCACCACCGCCTTGCAGGCCGCCGGGACGATCCACACCGAGATCATGGAAGCGTTCATCAAAGCCGAAGTCATCGGCTGGGAGGACCTCGTCAACACCGGCGGCTACGTCGCCGCGAGGGACAAAGGTGTCCTCCGCATCGAGGGGCGCGACTACGAAGTACAGGACGGCGACGTAATCACCATCAAGGTCTAGCCGTGTCGACTTATGGGTCCATATGGGCACCTAAGTCGACACGCCTCTAATCCTCGACGACCTCCACCACGCCGCTGGGCGCTTCGAGCAGCTCAAGAGTACGCCGCGCCGCCTCGGCGACGTGGATGTAGGGCGGTTCCGGGCGGTCGTCCTCGTGGTAGGTGCCGGGGCCGTAGAAGCGGCCGTAGCGGGCGGCGACGCCGCCGGCGTCGAGCACGATCCGCTCGTGCTCTTCCACCGACGCATGAGCATCGCCCGGCAGACGCCAAGCGATGCTCTGGGCGAGGAAGCGCGGCGCCTCGGCGGCCTGGGCGGCGGCGATCAGGTTGCGGGTCCCCTCGGTGCGGACGCGGGCGTTGTCGGCCGCCTTCTCCGAGATCTGCCGGGGGTCCTGCGGCAGGTCGGTGAGCTGGTGCATGACCAGCTCCGGCCCGAAGGCGACCACCTCGTCGAGCAGTCGCTCCGCGTCGTAGACGTCGATGATTACCGGCTCGGCGCCGAGCTTCCGCAGCAGCTCCACCTTAGCCTCGCTCCTCGTCGTCCCCGCCACTTCGTGCCCTGCTCCGGCCAGCAGCGGCACCAGCTGCCGCCCGATCGCACCGCTCGCGCCTGCCAGGAAGACCCGCACGGCGCCAACTTATCGGGCTAGGCTGCCAGCCATGGAGGAACGGGCGCGGTTCCCGGAGGTGGCGGCGAAGGCCGGCCACTACGAGAGCTTCTACGTCAAGGCTTGCGAGCCCGGCGGTGGACGGGGGATCTGGATCCGCCATACCGTCCACAAGCGCCCCGGCGCCGAGCCGAACGGCTCGATCTGGTTCTGCTTCTTCGACCGCAGCGCGGCTGGGCCGCGGGCGACGAAGGTGACCGTGCCGGCGTCGCAGCTGGAGGCACCGAGCGGCGACTGGATCCGCGTCGCCGACGCGGAGATCGGACCCGGCCGCGCCGAGGGCTCGGTCGACACCGAGGCGCTCAGCGCCGCCTGGTCGCTCACCTTCAGCGGCGATGCCGAGCCCTGCAAGTACCTTCCGGCCGATTGGCTCTACAAGGCGCCATTGCCGAAGACGAAGTTCCTCGCGCCGTACCCCGACGCCCGCTTCGAAGGCCGCCTCGAAGTCGACGGGACCTCGATCGAGCTGACGGGCTGGCCGGGAATGATCGGCCACAACTGGGGCAGCGAGCACGCGGAGCGCTGGGTCTGGCTCGAGGGCACCGGCTTCCCGGACGCCCCCGGTACCTACTTCGACGCCGGCGCCGCCCGCATCCGCCTCGGCTCCCGCCCCAGCCCCTGGATCCCCTCGGGGATGCTCGTCCTCGACGGCGAGCCGCATCGCCTCGGCGGCCTCGGCGCGATCCGCTCCGCCCGGATCGAGGAGCAGCCGACGGTCTGCACCTTCCAGCTGCCGGGCAAGGACGTCATGGTCCACGGGCGGGTCAGCGCGCCGCAAAAGGACTTCGTCGGCTGGGTCTACGCCGACCCGCAAGGCCCCGAGCACCACACTGTCAACTGCTCGGTCGCCGACCTCGAGCTGACCGTCGAACGGCCCGGGCTCCCGCCTCGGCGGTTGAGCCTCGAGGCGGGCGCCGCCTACGAGCTCGGGATGCGCCCGACCCCGCAACAGGATCACGGAATCCCGATCCAGCCCTACCCCGACGGCTGAGCCTGTCGAGTTTGTCTCCCAGAGGAGGACAAAAGCGACACGGCCCGGCGGGCGCGCGGCGCTACTGGCTGATCTGGGCGGCGGTGCTCCCGGCGGCGCTGTGGGCCCTCCTCCGCCTGGTCGGCATAGACAACGGCTTCCCGCTGGCGGCGTTGATGGCGTTCACGCCGTACGCGGCGATCGGCGCCCTGCTCGTCGCCGGCGTCGCCCTCGCTCTGCGCAACTGGGCCGCCGCCGTCGTCGCCACCGCGGCGACGCTCCTGCTGGCGATCGCGGTGCTGCCCCGCGCCGTCGGAGACGGCACCGTCGAGGCGAACGGGCGCGAGACCTTGGTCGTCCTCGCCGCCAACGTCCACCACGGCACCGCCGACCCGGCGGCGCTCGTCGCCCTCGTCGACCGCTACCGCCCGGACCTGCTCAGCGTCGAGGAGCTGACGCCCAGCTTCAACCGCAAACTCGCCGCCGCGGGCCTCGGCTCGCGCCTTCCGCACTCGGTGCTGGAAACCCATCGCAGCACCTCGGGCGCGGGTCTCTACTCGCGCCTGCCGATGCGGCAGCTCCCGTCCCCGCGCCGCTTCGTCTTCCGGATGCCGCGGGCGCAATTGACGCTGCCCGGTGGCGAATCGCTGCGCGTCGTCGGCGTCCACCCGTATCCGCCGCAGATGAACCGGACGAGCGAATGGGAAGAAGCGCTCGCCAGTCTGCCGAGAGGCGGCCGCGGCACGCCGTGGCTGCTGGCCGGCGACTTCAACGCCACCCTCGACCAGTCGCAGCTGCGTGACCTTCTCGACCGCGGCTACCGCGACGCCGGCGACGTCGCCGGCAAGGGCTTGGAGCCGACCTTCCCCAGCGGCGGCCACATGATCCCGCCGGTGACGATCGACCACGTGCTCGCCGACCGCCGCCTCGGCATCGTCAGCTACTCCGTCGCCGACATCCCCGGCTCCGACCACCGCGCGGTCGAGGCCGAGCTAGCGCTGCCCTGAGACCACCTTCTGGAAGGTCATCCAGGTGTCGTAGCCGCCGAGGGCGACCTCGAGGTCGGTACCGGTGACGGTGCTGACGCCGGCGGTTCCGTACAGCTGCGCTTCGACGATGCGGGGGGAGACCCCGTGCTTCGTGATCACGACCTTTTTCAGGCGGCCCTTGAGGTAGGAGCTGAGCTTGGCGCTGATTTCCGGGCCGGTGAATTTCAGCGTCCATTCGTGCAGGGGGCAGGCGGAGTCGTAGGGGTCGGGGACGCCGACCAGGTAGGGGACGGGGGAGCCGAAGACGTTGACGGCGCTCTCGGTGTGGCCGCCGGAGCAGGCCGAGTAGAGGGTCTGGGCGACCGTGCCGCCGTACATGACGACCTGGCCGCGGGTTGCCGCGACCGCGGCGTTGGTGCTGGCGTACTCGCTTTCGAGCCCTTTGTAGACCTGGCTGCGGGTGTCGGCGTAGAGGTCGAAGCCGTTGCCGCCGACGTCGCCGGTGAGGGCGATCGAGCGGACCGCGACCGCCTGCGCTTTCAGCTCCTCGGCCGGCCAGGAGGGCGGCACCTCATTTGGCATCACCCCTTTCACGTACTGCTCGAGGGCGAGCGCGTTGACCACGTTCAGCGATCCGGCTTGGCTTTCGGTCGGCACCGTCTCCAGGGCTCCGCGATAGCTGCCGTAGCCGGCGACGCTCACCTTGCCGGGACCGGCCGCACGAAGTTTGCGCCCGCAGTTGGCGAGCCGTTTGCCGCCGGAGCTGCGCAGCTTCACCGTGTTGCCGTCGCGGTGCGCCGCGTAGCTGCGGCTCGAGTCGAGGCGCAGACCGCAGGCGCTGGTGGCGCCGCTGAAGCCGACGTCGCCTGCTTCGATCCCCAGCAGCACCCGCACCACGTGCGCGCCCTGGACCGTCCCGAGGCTGGTCCCCGTGTAGTAGTGGCCGAGGATGAAGCGGTAGCCCTTGCCGTGCTGGGCGTAGCCGTAGGCGCCGTAGGCGCTCATCCCGACGCCGTGGCCGAAGCCGCGCCCGTGGACGATCCAGCTGACGCTGGCCTCGGCGCCGAGCGGGTAGATGGAGAGCAGGGCGAGTCCCGCCGCACAGGTAGCTACAAAGGCTCTGACCTTGTTGACGGTTCTGGACATCTCCGAGGGAACAGATTCAACGTTGCGGAGTAGCGGCCTGCATCAGCGGGGGCGTACCCTGGGAAGACACCCCGATTCGAGGAGGGCGCGATGGCGACGCAGACCGTAGAGGCAACCGACCACAAGCTCCTTGCCGCCGGCGAGTGGCAGGCGACGGGCGAGTGGGATGAGGTCAAGAGCCCCTACGACGGCAGCGTTGTCGGGCGGGTCGCGCAGGCCGACGAGGCGCTCGCGAAGCGGGCGATCGAGGCCGCGAACGAGGCATTCGAGTCGACGGACTTCCCGCAGCACATACGGGCGCAAGTGCTCGACCGCGCGGCCGAGCTGGTCGCCGAGCGCCGCGACGAGCTGGCGGCGACGATCGCCGCCGAGGCCGGCAAGCCGATCAAGACGGCGATCGTGGAGGCCGAACGCTGCGTCTCCACGCTGGAGTTCTCCTCGGTCGAGGCGCGCAAGCTGACCGGCGGCACGGTGCCGATGGAGGCTTCCCCGGCCGGCGTCGGCAAGCTCGGCGTGATGCTTCGCGTCCCCTACGGGGTCGTCGGCGCGATCAGCCCCTTCAACTTCCCGCTCAACCTCGTCGCCCACAAGCTCGGCCCGGCGATCGCCGCCGGCAACGCGATCGTCCTCAAGCCCGCCGGCCAGACGCCGATCTCGGCCTTGAAGCTGGCGGAGATCCTGCTCGATGCGGGCCTGCCGGCGAACTGGCTCTCGGTCGTACCGGGGCCCGGCTCAAAGGTCGGCAACGCGATCGTCGAGCACCCGCTCACCCGAGCTCTCACCTTCACTGGCTCCTCCGCGGTCGGCTGGGACATCCGCTCCAAGGTCCCGCACAAGAAGGTCAACCTCGAGCTCGGCTCCAACGCGCCGCTGATCGTCGACGCCGACGGCGACTGGGAAGCGGCAGCTGACAAAGCCCAGCTGCATGCCTTTTCGCACGCCGGCCAGAGCTGCATCTCGATCCAGCGGATCCTCGTCCACGAGTCGATCGCCGACCAGTTCACCGAGCGGCTGGTGAAAAACGTCGAAGGCCTGACCGTCGGCGACCCGCTCGACGAGGCGACCGACGTCGGGCCGCTGATTACCCCTGACGACCGCGACCGGGTCAAAGACTGGGTCGACGAGGCGGTCAAAGGCGGGGCGGAGCTGCTGACCGGCGGCGAGCTGGTCGACGAGGGCCGCTGCCTGGCGCCGACCCTGCTGAAAGCGCCGCCGAAAGAGGCGAAGGTCTGGTGCGAGGAGATTTTCGGCCCGGTGGCGACGATTGACACCTTCTCGATCTTCGAGGAAGCGCTGACGATGGCCAACGACTCCAAGTTCGGCCTTCAGGCCGGCGTCTTCACCCGCGACATCGGCAAGGGCCTCGAGGCCGGCCGCACGCTCGAGTTCGGCGGGGTGCTGATCAACGAGGTGCCGACCTTCCGCGCCGATCAGCAGCCCTATGGCGGGGTGAAGGACTCCGGGAATACGCGCGAGGGCCCGGCGTACGCGGTTTATGAGCTGACCGAGGAGCGGTTTGTGACTCTGCAGGGGTAGGGGGCGAGGGGGAGGGGGTCTCCAGACACCTCTCGCTATGGCTCGAGGTTGAGTGTCTGGAGACCCCCTCCCCCTCGCCCTAGCAGCAGCGGGTGGTGGATCAGCTGTCGAGTTCTCGTTCGACTTCGTCGGCCAAGGCGGGGTGCCTATATGGGCCGGGGGCTCGTAGGTGGTCGATCACGTTGCGGCGGCTGGCGGGGTCCTTGTCCTGGCTCAGCTTGCGCTTGCAGGTGAAGCGCTCGACGCGAACGCGGATACCAACGGTGCCGCGGGCGAAGGGAGTTGCCCACTCGCGTTCTAGGTACATCGGCTCTTCGACCTCCCGCTCGAAGCGCTCGACCAGCCGCGTCAGCGTCCCCAGGTTCTCCTCCTCGCTAAGCACCTCCGGCGTTCCATAGAGGTGAGCGACGCTGAAGTTCCAGGTCGGCGCCCGAGTAGCCCCCGGCGCGTACCAGCTAGGCGACACATACCCATGCTCCCCCTGAACGATCACCAGCAGCTCCCCCTCCCCGATCCCATGCAGCTCGTCGTCGGGCTTGCCGAGATGCGTGAGGATCGCCAACTCTTCGGCATCGGGATCCAGCAGAACCGGATAGTGCGAAGCAACCAACCCGCTCTTCTCACTGACGAGCGTCGCCCAAGGATTTTGCTCGATCAGCTGCCGGACGACCCCGGGATCGGTGCAGTCGTATGCCGGGTTGTGGCGCACCTACTCGTGAGGCCGAGCCATCCGCCTGTGGTCCAGCGCCTCCTCGAGGATCGCCGGCTCGACGCCCTGCTCGAGCGCGACCTCGCGCAGCGACCGCCCGGACTCGGCAGCGGTCTTGACGATGTCGGCGGCGCGGTCGTAGCCGATGTGCGGGTTGAGAGCGGTCGCCGTTGCCAGCGTCGCCTCGGCGTGGCGCTCGGTCATCTCCTCGTTCGCTTCGAGTCCCGCCACGCATTTCTCGTTCAGCAGGCGCGAGGCGCTCGCGAGCAGCTTGATCGAGTCGAGCAGGTTGCGGGCGATCAGCGGCACTCGCACGTTGAGCTCGAACTGGCCCTGGCTGCCGGCGACGGTGATCGCGGCGTCGTTGCCGATTACCTGGGCGGCGACCTGGATCACGACCTCCGGGATCACCGGGTTGACCTTGCCCGGCATGATCGAGGAGCCCTTCTGCAGCTCCGGCAGGCGCAGCTCGGCGAGCCCGGCGCGCGGGCCGGAGCCCATCAGCGCCAGGTCGTTGGCGATCTTGTTGAGCGAGACCGCGTAGACCTTGAGCGCACCCGAAAGCTCGACCAGCGCGTCGCGGTTGCCCTGCGCCTCGAAGGCGTCGAGCGGCGCCGAGATCTGCAGGCCGGTGTCGGCGGCGAGCCGCTCGCGCACCTTGGCGGCGAACTCGGGATGGGTATTGAGGCCGGTGCCGGTGGCGGTGCCGCCGAGCGGGATCTGACCGACCCGCCGCAGCGTCGCCTCGACCCGCTGGACGCCGAGCCGCACTTGCGCGGCGTAGCCGCCGAACTCCTGGCCGAGGGTGACCGGGACCGCGTCCATCAGGTGGGTGCGGCCGGCCTTGACGACGTCGGCGAACTCGCTCGCCTTCGCCTCGAGCGCCGACTGCAGGCCGCCCATCGCCGGCAGAAGGTCGTGGTTGACCTCGTCGAGCGCCGCCAGGTGGACAGCGGAGGGGAAGACGTCGTTGGAGGACTGGCCCATGTTGACGTGGTCGTTGGCATGGGCGCCCTCGCCGGCGAGGTTGGCGATCACCTCGTTGGCGTTCATGTTCGAGGAGGTGCCGGAGCCGGTCTGGAAGACATCGATCGGGAACTGGTCGTCGTGCTCGCCCTCGGCGATCGACCGCCCGGCGTCGGCGATCCGCCCGGCGAGGTCGCCATCGAGTTGGCCGAGCTCGCCGTTGGCCTCCGCCGCCGCGCCCTTGATCCGGCCCAGCCAGCGCACCACCGGCACCGGCACCCGCTCGCCGGACACGGGAAAGTTGTCTACCGCTTTGGTGGTCTCGCCACCCCAGAGTTGCTCTGCCAAGGTCGTGCCTCCGTCGAAGATCGTGGGGAGACAGAAGCGTATTGACCCGGCGCGGCCTGGCGCTTATCCGCTCGCCCGGCCGGCGGTGAAGCCTTCGCGATAGTGGCCGAAGAAGCCCGGCGGCAGCGGATCTCTATCCGGCGCGTAGCGGGCGGCGACGGTGAGGCGGCGGACGAGGTCGGAATGGATTCCTTCGCTGCTGGCGGCACCGCGCTGAGCGGCCCCGAGCAGGTAGCCGAGCTGGAGGGCGGCGTTGGTATCTGGATTGGCGCGCGCTTCCGCGTTCAGCCTCGTCGCCGTCTCGACCATCGCTTCGCCGACCTGGGCGAGGTCGCCGCTCTGCTGGTTGGCGGCAAGGCACTCGCTGATCGGCGTCTCACCCTGCAGCAGCACTTCCACCGGCGCGTTCCGCAGCGCCTTCTCATAAGCCGGCGCGCCTTCGAGGCAGGCGACAGGCGTCGAATCGTCCTGGCTCCCACAGCCGATTCCGGCGAGAGCGATCCCAATCAGGGCGAGACAGGCGAGAGGCGATGCGGCGGCAAAACGCATCGCCGCATCCTATGGAGGATCAGTCGCCGGTTCCGCGGGGAGAGAGGCCGCCGTACTTGACCTGGGAGATGCCACCGGAGGGGCGGGGTGGCGGGGGAGGCGTCGCCGGCTTCGTCGGCGCGGGGGCTTTACCGCCGATGGAGCCGGCTGAGAAGACTTCGACCCACTGCGCCAGGTTGTATTCGGCGGCGGTTGCGTGGTTCCAGGAGAGGTGAAGATGGTTGCCGCAGCCGTGGCCGGCATCGCCGTCGTAGCCGACCCAGCGGAAGGGCTGGCGGGGCTCGTTTTGGACCGGCTCGGCCCAGAGGGCGAGACGGGTGATCGCCGCCCAGGTCGAGTCGCATTTGCCGTCGCCGTTCAGCGGCACGAGGTCGACGGCGAGACCGTTGTAGTGGTCGGAGCCGCGGACGTGGCAGCGGTTGCAGCCGGCGTGTTCGCCGTTCGGCAACGGGCCGGAGTAGCCGTCGGTGACGTAGATCGGATACCGCTTGGCGATCCAGCGCAGGTCGGGGAGGATGCGCTTGTCGACCATGTCGCCTTCTTCGTGCGGGATCGCGGCCGGGATCGGGACGATCTTCCCGGCTCCGTAGAGCAACCTCGTCGCCGGAATCGGCGACGCCTGCGAGTAGGCGCAGACGAGCAAGAGCGGCGCAAGAGAGAGGGCGAAGACCGCAAGCGCGCGCGCCCAGGAGCTGGCGAGGAGACGATGGCTCACTCCCGCCTTATCGGCCGTACGACGCCGATCCCTTGAATCCTGCCCCGCCCCCGCCGAACTGCATCAATTTCTACACCCAGCAGAAGTAGAAGTTGATGCAGTTCCGAATGGGCGCCCTGGCTAGCCGGCCAGATAGGGTTCGGTTCGTGCCGACCGTCCGCGAGGCAGCGTTCGACCTCTTCCGCGCCCATGGGATGACGACGATGTTCGGCAACCCGGGATCGACCGAGCTGCCGATGCTCGCCGACTTCCCCGGGGACTTCCGCTACGTGCTCGGCCTGCAGGAGGCGGTCGTGGTCGGGATGGCCGACGGCTTCGCCCAGGCTTCCGGAAAGACCACCGTCGTCAACCTCCACACGGCGCCCGGCGTGGGCAACGCGATGGGGGCGATCTTCAACGCCCAGGCCAACCACTCGCCGCTGCTGATCACCGCCGGCCAGCAGGCACGCGCGCAGATCACCCTGCAGGCGAACCTGACCAACCGCGACGCGACGCGGATGCCGCACCCGCTGGTCAAGTGGTCCTACGAGCCGCCGCGGGCCGAGGACGTGCCGCTGGCGCTCGCCCACGGCGCCCACCTCGCAGGCCTGGCGCCGCGCGGCCCCGTCTTCGTCTCGCTGCCGATGGACGACTGGTACGCGGAGGTCGACGAGGCAGACGCGCGGGCGGCGATCGAGCGCCAGGTGACGGGACGCGCCACCGCCGACCCCGAGGCGGTGCGGGCGCTGGCCGAGCGCCTCGACGCCGCCGAGAACCCGGTCCTCGTCGCCGGCCCCGACATCGACACCGCCGGCGCCTGGGAGACCGCGATCGCCCTCGCCGAGCGCCAGCACTTGCCGGTCTGGGCCTCCCCCGCCACCGGCGGCGTCCGCCTCGGCTTCCCCGAGAGCCACCCCAACTTCCGCGGCGTCCTGCCGCCGGCGATCGGCCCGGTCGGGCAGACGCTCGAGGGCCACGACTTGATCCTCGTCGTCGGCAGCTCGGTCTTCCCGTACTACCCCCACATTCCGGGACCGCTGCTGCCCGAGGGCGCGCGCCTGGTCGCGATCACCAGCGACCCTGACGAGGCGGTGCGGGCGCCGATGGGCGACGCGATCGTCGCCGACGTCGCCCTCACCCTGGCGGCGCTGGTCGAGCAGGTGCCGGAGTCATCGCGCCCGGCGCCGGAGCCGAACCCCGGGCCGGGGGAAATCCCCGCGGAGGACCCGCTCAACGCCTCCACTGTCCACAGCGCCCTCGCCGAGGCGATGCCCGAGGACGCGATCGTCGTCCTCGAGTCCCCCTCCAGCACCCTCGCCCTGCGCAACCAGCTGCGCATCTCCCGCCCCGGCAGCTACTACTTCAGCGCCGGCGGCGGCCTCGGCTTCGGCCTGCCGGCGGCGGTCGGCGTCCAGTTGGCCGAGCCGGACCGGCCGGTCGTCTGCGTGCTCGGCGAGGGCTCGGCCCAGTACGGGATCACCGCCTTCTGGAGCGCTGTCGCCTACCAGGTGCCGGTCACCTTCCTCGTCCTGCGCAACGAGGAGTACGCGATCCTCAAGTGGTTCGCCGAAGTCGAGCAGGTCAACGCGGCGCCCGGCCTTGACCTGCCGAAGCTCGACGTCGCCGCGGTCGCCGAGGGCTATGGCGTCAAAGCCCGCCGGGCCCGCGAACGCGACGAGGTCGCCGGCGCCCTGAGCGCCGCCCTCGCCTCCTCGCAGCCCGAGCTGGTCGAAGTCCCGGTTGCGCCCGGGATGTCTCTCTTCTAAACAGAAGGGATGCTGCTTCCAGGCAGAGCGCGCAAGGTCCCGCCGCCGCCGAGCCAGCCCGTGCCCGATCGGGCGCCGGATGCCTTGGCGCGGGGGGTCGCCCAGCCGCTGCGCCAGGAGCTCGAAGCGCTGCTCGGCCCCGATCGAGTCCTCCACCGCGTCAGCAACCTCGTCGCCTACGCCTCCGACGCCAGCCCCTACCGGCTCTTCCCGCGCGCCGTGGTCGAGGCGCGCGACGGCGACGACGTCGCCAAGGTGCTGCGCTTCGGTCGCGATCGCGACATTCCCGTCACTTTCCGCGCCGGCGGCACCAGCCTCAACGGCCAGGGCCAGAGCGACGGCATCCTCGTCGACGTCCGCAAGAACTTCGGCGGCGTCCGGGTCGAGGATGACGGCGCCCGCGCCCGGGTGAAGCCGGGGACGATCCTCGGCCACGCCAACCGCGTCCTCGCCCCCCACGGGCGCAAGCTCGGTCCCGACCCGGCGAGCACCGACGTCGCCACGGTCGGCGGCGTCGTCGCCAACAACTCGGGCGGGATGCGCTGCGGCGTCAGCAAGGACTCCTACTCGACTGTGCGGGAGCTGACCTTTGTCCTGCCTTCGGGGACGAAGATCGACACCGGCGAACCCGGAGCCGCGGAGAAGTTCGCCACCGCCGAGCCGGAGCTGGTCGCCGGTCTGGAGGCGATGCGCGACGAGATCCGCGCCGACGCCGAGCTGGCCGAGCGGATCCGCCGCAAGTTCGCGATCAAGAACACGACCGGCTACCGCCTCTGCGCCTTCCTCGATGCCGATGAGCCGCTGGAGATCTTCCGCCGCCTTCTCGTCGGCTCGGAGGGCACGCTCGCCTTCATCGCCGAGGCCGTCTTCGAGACGGTGCCGGTGCCGCCGCTGACGACGACCGCCTGGATCCACTTCCCGGGCGTCGAGGAGGCGATCGCGCCGGTCCCCGACCTCGTCGCCTCCGGCGCCACCGCGGTCGAGCTGCTGGTCGCGCCGGCGCTGATCACCGCTGCCTGGAACATGGTCGGCGCGCCGCAGGAGTGGAAAGAGCTGCCGCCGGAGTCGGCGGTCCTCCTGGTCGAGTTCGGCGGCACCGACGAGGGCGACCTGGCCGCGCAGGTCCTGCGCGCCGAAGCAATCCTCGGCTCGCACGAGACGATCCGGCCGATCGCCTTCACCCAGGAGCTGGAGGAGGTCGAGCTCGCCTGGCGCGTGCGCGAGGGCCTGCACGGGCTGATCGGCCGGGTGCGGCCGGAGGGGACGGCGCTGATCGTCGAGGACGTCTGCGTGCCGCCGGAGCGGATCGCCGAAGGCGCCAAGGACCTGCAGGCGCTGCTCGGCCGGCACGGCTTCCTCCCCGGCGTCGCCGGCCACGCCTCGGCCGGAAACCTCCACTTCATGCTGACCCCGAACTTCGCCAAGCAGGAGGACCTCGAGCGCTACGAGGCCTTCATGCAGGGCCTCGTCGAGCTGGTCGTCGACAAGTACGACGGCTCGCTGAAGGCCGAGCATGGGACCGGGGTCAACATGGCCCCTTATGTAGAGCGCGAGTGGGGGGAGAAGGCGACCGAGCTGATGTGGCGGCTGAAGCGGCTCGCCGATCCCGACGGCGTGCTCTCGCCCGGCGTCGTCCTCAGCCGCGATCCCGGCATCCACCTGCGCAACCTCAAAACGACGCCGGCGATCGAGGATTGGGGCGGCGCCAGCACCTGCGTCGAGTGCGGTTTCTGCGAGCCGGTCTGCCCGAGCCGCAACCTGACGACTACGCCGCGGCAGCGGATCGTGCTGCGGCGGGAGATGGCTCGGCAGCCCGCGGGGTCGCCGGTGCAGCGGGCGCTGCTTGAGGAGTACGGGTACGACGCGGTCGAGACGTGTGCGACGGACGGCAGCTGCCAGATTGCCTGTCCGTTGGGAATCGACACCGGGCGGCTGGTCAAGGAACTGCGATCTGCGCAGCATGGCGAGCGGGCGGAACGGGGGGCGGTGGCTGCTGCGAAGCGTTGGGGCGCGGTCGAAAAGCTCTCGCGGGCGGGGCTGAAAATCGTCGGGCCGTTGGTGCGGAGGACTCGCCGCGGGCGTGCTCTTCCCGGACCAGCCGCTGGGGGCGGAGGGGGTGACCCTCGGCGGACACCGCTCGCCAATGGCTCGCGGTTGAGTGTCCGGCGAGGGTCACCCTCTCCGCCCGAGCGGGCCGCGGCTGTCTACGTTCCGAGTTGCACGAATCGCATCTTTGGCGGCAATCCGATCGAGGCGCTGGTGGAGGTCTCGGCGCGGGCTGGGATGCCGGTAGCGATCCCCGATGATCTGGCCGGAACCTGCTGCGGATTGCCGTGGAGCAGCAAAGGGTTCGACTCCGCCCACCGGCACAAGGCGAACGAGATGGTGGAGCGGCTCTGGGAGTGGAGTGAGGAGGGGCGGCTGCCGGTTGTGGTGGATGCAGCTTCCTGCACGGGCGCGATCGCCGATCCGGCTGAGGGGGTGCTCTCGGAGGAGAACGCGGAGCGGCTGGGGCGGATGGAGATCGTCGATTCGGTTGCCTGGGCTCTGCGGTTGCTGCCGGGGCTCGAGATCGGGGAGAAGGTCGGGTCGGCTACTGCGCATCCGACCTGCGCGACGCGGCGGATGGGGCTTGCCCACCCGCTGAAGGCTCTCGCCGAGGCTCTGGCCGACGAGGTCTACATCGCACCCTCGGCCACCTGCTGCGGCTTCGCCGGGGACCGCGGGATCACGCATCCGGAGCTGACCGCTTCGGCTACGCGGCCACAGGCAGAAGAGCTCGAGGGTCGCAGCTTCGACGCCTACCTCTCCAGCAACCGCACCTGCGAGATCGCGATGACCCGCGCCACCGGCCACCCCTACGAGTCGCCGTTGATCCTGCTGGAGCGGCTAACTCGGGCTTGAGCTTTTGGCGAGGTCGACGCTTTCGGCGTCGATGTCGCGGACCAGCTCGGCGAATTTCGGTTCGGTCTCCATCCGCTTGTCGAGCAGCGGGTTGATCAGGCCGCGGAAGGCGGCGACGTAGCGCCACCACTTGGGGACGAAGATCCGCGGCGCCTGCTCTTCGATCCCGCGCACCAGGCCGGCCCCGGCCTCTTCGGGGCTGATCCGTTTCATCAGCCATTTCGGGCTGAGGCTTTCGACCCGCGGCGAGGTGTCCTGGGAGAAGGCGTCCTGCACAAGTTTCGTGTCCACCCAGCCGAAGTAGGCGACGCTGGCGCTGGCGCCATGCGGTTTCAGCTCCACCCGCAGCGCTCGGCCCAGGCTCTCGACCCCCGCCTTCGCGACCGCGTAGGGGGTGTTGCCGAAGCCGTTGGCGAAGGCGTAGACGGAGGAGACGACGATCATCTGGCCCTGGCGCTCGACGATCTGCGGCAGCGCCGCCCGCACCGTCCGCCAGACCCCGAGCAGGTCGACCTCGAAGACCCGCTCCCACTCCTCGCCCGAGATCCCGCGCACGGTCGCGAACTGTTTCTGCGCGATCCCGGCGTTGGCGACCGCGACGTCGAGGCCGCCGAACTCTTCGACGAGCTGGGCGACCGCGTTCATCATCGCGCTCTGGTCGGTGACGTCGCCGCCGAGCCCGATCGCCCGCGGCCCGATCCGCTCCGCCGCCTCGCGCGCCTCGTCCGCGTCGAGGTCGAGCACTGCGACCGTGGCGCCGCGCATGTGCATCTGCCGCGCCGTCTCGAAGCCGATGCCGCGGGCGGCGCCGGTCACCAGCGCGACCTTGCCGTTGAGGTCGTAGCGGTCCATCGGCGGCAGCCTATAGAGCCCACCTAGAATCCTCAGCTTCATGCCCGGATTCGCCCCCGTCGACCCGAAGCAGTCCTTCCCCGAGCTGGAGGAGCGGGTGCTGGCGCGCTGGCGCGAGGAGGGGGTTTTCGAGCGCTCGCTGGCCCAGCGCGAGGGCGCGCCGGTCTGGAGCTTCTACGAGGGCCCGCCGACCGCCAACGGCCGCCCCGGCTCCCACCACGTCCTCGCCCGCGTCTTCAAGGACGTCTACCCGCGCTACAAGACGATGTGCGGGTACCGGGTCCCGCGCAAGGCCGGCTGGGACTGCCACGGCCTGCCGGTCGAGCTCGAGGTCGAAAAGCAGCTCGGCATCTCCTCCAAGCAGGAGATCGAGGAGTTCGGGATCGCCGAGTTCAACCAGCGCTGCCGCACCTCGGTCTTCGAGTACGTCGAGGAGTGGAACAAGCTGACCGAGCGGATCGGCTTCTGGATCGACCTCGACGACCCCTACGTCACCCTCGAGGACGACTACATCGAGTCGGTCTGGTGGTCGCTGCGCAAGCTCTGGGACGACAGCCGCCTCTACGAGGGCCACAAGGTCGTCCCCTACTGCCCAAGGTGCGGCACGGCGCTGTCCTCACACGAGGTCGCGCTGGGCTACGAGGACGTCAAGGACCCCTCGATCTACGTGCGCTTCCCGCTGCTGGGGGAGGACGGGAGCGAGAGCGGCGAGTCGCTGCTGGTCTGGACGACGACGCCATGGACCCTCCCGGGCAACGTCGCCGTCGCGGTGGCGCCGGAGGTGACCTACGTGCGGGCGAGGGTCGGAGAGGAGACGGTGGTCCTCGCCGAGCCGCTGGTCGAGAAAGTGCTGGGCGAGGACGCGGAGGTGCTCGACCGCTTCCCGGGCTCCGCCCTCGTCGGCCGCGCCTACCGCGGGCCGGTCTTTGCGCTCGCCGACGGCGGACCGGCCAACGCCTTCCACATACTCGCCGGCGACTTCGTCACCACCGACGACGGCACCGGCCTCGTCCACATCGCGCCCGCCTTCGGCGAGGACGACTACAAGGCTGCCGCTGAGAACGGCATCTTCGATCCGACGGACGCCGCCACGCTCTACAACCCGGTCGACCTCGACGGCAAGTTCACCTCCCGCGTCACCGGCTTCGAGGGCCAGTTCGTCAAGGACACCGAGGTCACCAAAGCGCTGATCGCCGACCTCGACTCCCGCGGCCTGCTCTTCCGCGAGCAGGTCTACGAGCACTCCTACCCGCACTGCTGGCGCTGCGGCACGCCCCTCCTCTATTACGCGAAGTCGAGCTGGTACGTCGCCACCTCGGAGGCGCGGGAGCAACTGCTCGCCAACAACGAGGAGATCGGCTGGCACCCCGAGCACGTCAAGCACGGGCGCTTCGGCAAATGGCTGGAGAACAACGTCGACTGGGCGCTCTCCCGCGACCGCTACTGGGGGACGCCGCTGCCGATCTGGGAGTGCACCGCCGAGGGTTGCGACGAGCGCTTCTGCGCCGGCTCGGTCGAGGACCTGCGCGAGCGCGCGCGGGGCACGGTCCCGGAGGACCTGCACCGTCCTTACATAGACGGCGTCTCGCTCGATTGCGAGCGCTGCGGCGGCGAGATGCGGCGCGTGGTCTCGGTGATCGACACCTGGTACGACAGCGGCGCGATGCCCTTCGCGCAGTTCCACTATCCGTTCGAGGGCAAAGAGGAGTTCGAGGAGCGCTTCCCGGCCGACTACATCTGCGAGGCCCAGGACCAGACCCGCGGCTGGTTCTACACCCTCCTCGCCGAGTCGACGCTCCTGTTCGACACCTCGAGCTACAAGAACTGCGTCTGCCTCGGCCTGATTCTCGACCCCGAGGGGCAGAAGATGTCGAAGAGCCGCGGCAACGTCGTCGACCCTTGGGACGTCCTCGACGCCCACGGCGCCGATGCCTTCCGCTGGTACTACCTGACCGCCCAGCAACCCTGGGCCGGCTACCGCTTCTCGGTCGACACCGTCGGCGAGTCGGTGCGCCAGTTCCTGCTGACGCTGTGGAATACCTACTCGTTCTGGGTGCTCTACGCGAACGCGGAGAACCTAGGCCCCGGGGATGTCGCTTTTGTGGACAAGGAGGCCACTAAGTCGACAGGCAACGACCTCGACCGCTGGGCGCTCTCGCGGCTGCAGGCGACGGTCGCGACGGTGCGCGAGCGGATGGACGCCTACGACTGCACCAGCGCCGGCCGGGCGATCGCCGAGTTCGTCGAGGAGCTCTCCAACTGGTACGTGCGGCTGAGCCGTCGCCGCTTCTGGGACGGCGACCGCGCCGCCTTCGCGACCCTGCGTCACTGCCTGCTGGAGACGACGGCGATGCTGGCGCCGTTCACCCCCTTCCTCGCCGACGAGATCCACCGCAACCTGGCAGGCGAGGACGCCGCGCCCTCGGTTCACCTCCGCGACTTCCCCGAGGTCGACGAGGCGCTCAGCGATCCCGATCTCGAGCAGGGGATGGAGGCGGTCCGCCTCACCGTCGAGCTCGGCCGCGCCGCCCGCGCCCAGGCCAAGGCGAAGGTGCGCCAGCCGCTGCGCCGCGCGGTGATCGTCGCCAACGAGGCCGAGCGCGCGGCGATCGAAGCGCGCGCCGGCCTCGTCACCGCCGAGCTCAACGTCAAAGAACTCGACTTCGTCAACGACGAGTCCGAGCTGGTGTCCTACAGCGCCAAGCCCAACTACCGCTCCCTCGGGCCCCGCTTCGGCAAGAAGATGCCGCAGGTCGCTGCTGCGGTCGAGGCACTAGACGCCGCCCACGTCGCCGCCGTACTCGCCGAAGGCGGCGAGATCGGGATCAACATCGACGGCCAAGACCACACTCTCGCCCCCGACGATCTCACCCTCGCCCTCCAGCCGCTCGAGGGCTACGAGGTAGAGGCGGAGGCGGGCCACGCCGTCGCCCTCCAGCTGGAGCTAGACGACGAGCTCCGCCGCGAGGGTCTCGCCCGTGAGATCGTCCACGCCGTCCAGATCGCCCGCAAAGACGCCGGCCTGGAGATCACCGACCGCATCGCCCTCACCCTCACCGGCGACGACGATCTCCTAGCCGCAGCTCAGGCACACCAGGACTACTTGGCCAAAGAGGTCCTAGCCACGACCGTCTCCTATGACGGCAGCGACGACGGCGCCACCGCCAAGATCGACGGCAAAGAGCTGAGCATCGGGGTTACTCGGACTTGACGAAGGTGGTGCCGTAGGGAGGGGCGAGTGCCCCTCTCGAGACCTGGGTTCCTCGCCTTTAAGTTGGCCGTCTCTCGCTGAGTGGTCTGTGCGAGGAACAGGACGCCGGCGCCGAGAGGGGCACTCACCCCTC
>Ga0307316_10000137_pt1 | contig 19726 bp, 27 predicted proteins | sample ER_DNA_356_FD_194504 | JGI IMG/M metagenome (GOLD analysis project Ga0307316, IMG submission 194504) | Bulk soil microbial communities from the East River watershed near Crested Butte, Colorado, United States - ER_DNA_356 | ecosystem: Environmental > Terrestrial > Soil > Floodplain | place... | reverse complement strand
GCGCTTGGGCGAACGCGTCGAGCTCCTCTCGCACGCGCGCGATACGGCCCTTGTCCCTGGCCGCCTCGAGCAAGGCCTCGGCGTACACGCGATGGGCTACAGCCAAGGCTCTCCTTAGTTCTCCGAGACCAGACGCTTCACGTCGACTTCCTCGATCGTCTCGTCGATGAGGCGCCGCTGGTCGTCGGCGCCGAGGGACTTGCCGGTCACCTTCTCGGCGGCTAGGAGCGTGAGCTCGACGACGTCGCGGCGGATCTGCTCGGCCAGGCGCCGGTTCTCCGCCTCGATCTCGCGCAGGTTCTCCTCGAGACGCCGCTTGAGGTCCTCGTCGGCCTGGGCCCGCGCCTGCTCGAGCTGAGCCTGCGCCTGGCGCCGGCTCTCGTCGAGGATGCGCTCCCGCTCGGCCTTCGCCTCCTCGCGCTCCTGGTGGGTGAGCTCCCGGAGCTCGCGCGCTTCCTGCCGGGCCTTGTCGGCCTCGTCGAGCGCCTCGCGAATACGGTCGCGCCGCTCGTCGATGATCCCCTGGATCCGCCCGAAGGCGAACTTGCGGAGCACGAAGAACGTGATCCCGAACGCGATGATCGTCCAGACCATGAGGCCTGGGACCACCGAGATGAGGTCGGCGATGACCACTAGACCAGGACGTAGGCCAGGAGGCCGCCGAGGAGAGCGTAGAAGACGACCGCCTCGGTGAGCGCGAAGCCGAGCCACTGGATGCCGGTCAACTCGGCGCGGAGCTCGGGCTGCCGGGCGACGGCCTGGATCATGGAGCCGAAGATGTTGCCGATGCCGATCCCCGCGCCGACGGCGCCGAGGCCGACGCCGACACCGAAGGCGATCGCCTTGCCGAGGTCGGCGAGCCCGGTGTCGGTCGTGACTGCGAGAAGAGCGTTCAAGTGAGCCTCCTAGTGCTCGGGTTCGATGGCGCCGCCGATGTAGATGGCGGACAGTAGGGCGAAGACGAAGGCCTGGATCGTGACCACGATCGTGACCTCGAAGATGTACACGGCCGTCGCAGCGGGCACGGCGATAACGATGACCGCATAGGACTCGAAGATGAAGATGAGGCCGATCATGACGAGGATCAGCATGTGGCCCGCGAGCATGTTGGCGAAGAGTCGCACCGAGAGCGAGATCAGCCGCATGAACTGCGAGATGACCTCGAGCGGGACGATGAGGGCGAGGAGCGGCTTGGGCGCTCCCTGGGGCACCCAGCTCTTGAAGTAGCGGACCGGCCCGTTGAAGCGAATGCCCTCGAAGTGCGTGGCAAAGAACGTGAGCAGCGCAAGCGCGAGCGTCACCGAGAGGTTCGCGGTCGCCGCGTAGATCCCCCAGGTAGGGACTTCCAGCCCGGCTACATGGACGTGCTCGTCCGAGATCGGCAACGGAATGAAGCCGATCAGGTTGATGATCCAGATGAAGAGGAAGAGCGCCGCCACGTACGGAAACCACAGATTGAGCCCCTTCGTCGGGAGGCTGCTCTCGGCGATCTGGCCGTGGATGAGCTCGTAGATCGCCTCGCCCGTCGTCTGCCGCCGGCTCGGCCGTATCGAGAGGCCGAAGCGCATGCTCCAGATCCCGACGATGATCGTGACTGCCGCGCCCACGAGGAGGTAGACGACCGCCTTGTTGATGGACATGTCGAGCGGGCCGAGGTGAATCGAGACCCAGGCCGGAAGCTCGAACTCGTCCTGTGGCTTGAAGTCCTCGGTGGCGGCGAGCAGGAACGTCATCGCTTCGGCTCTCCCGAGAAGTAGATGCTGAGGCTGAGGCCGAGCTCGAGCGAGTAGGCCGCGGCGTAGACGAGCGCGCCCGCGATCGCGAGCGACGGGTTGGTCGCCGCGACGGCGAGCGCGACGACCATGAGCAGGATCCCGCGAGCCATCATCCCGAACGCGACGACACCTGAGCCGCGCAGGTTCGGCTCGCCGATCCCGACGCGGGCGAAGAGAAGACCGAGCAGCTGGCTCGCTCCCCAGAGCACCGCTCCGAGCGCCCAGCCCCGGACCGGCCAGCCGGCGATCAGGAAAATCGGCAGCGCGAGCGCGACCACTGCTCCGCCCGCGACGACCGGCAGCCGCCGCTCGGGCAGGGGGCGCGGAGTGAGGGTCGTGGTCGGCATCACCGGGTCAGAACGAGTCCTTGTAGCGGACATAGACGGAGACGATTGCGGCGGGAATCCCGATCACGGCGCCGATCGCGATCCCGACGCCCACCGAGCCGGCCGCGAGCCCGACGAGGGCGCCGAGGCCGACACAGCCGAAGAGCACGCCGGCAAGAAGCGCCCCCGCGCCCAGCGGATCCAACGAAGTACGCCCTGCCGCCACGCTCGCCACCATCCTATTCGCCCCCAGCGTATCAGCCCGCAGAGACTTCGTGACGCCGAAAACGGCCTAACTAAGCGGAAATCGCCTTACTTTGTTCAGCCTTGGCCTCGCGCCGCCGCTCGGCCCAGGCGCGCACGCGCGTCATCTTCAGGATCTCGAGGACGATCACGATGTAGAACGTCGCGGCGACGGCGATCGCCCCGACGAGAGCGACCACGATCGTCGGCCAGAGGTGCCATTGGCCCGCCTCGCGGAAGGGCACGAAGCGCGTCGCGAGCGCCGCGCCTCCGAGGATCGCGCACCACGCATAGAGATAGAGGACGGCTCGCCTCTGCGTGAACCCGCGCCGCAAGAAGCGGTGGTGCAGGTGCGCCTGGTCCGGCAGGTAGAGCGGCTCGCGGTGCTTGAGCCGGCGCAGCACGACGAAGGACGTGTCGAGGATGGGCACGGCGAGCGCGAAGAGCGGGAAGAAGAGGCCCACGGTCGCCGCCGTCTTCAAGAGGCCCTGGATCGAGACGCACGCGAGCAGGAAGCCGAGCAAGAGCGCACCCGAGTCCCCCATGAAGATCCGCGCGGGATAGAAGTTGTGGCGGAGGAAGCCGAGGCACGCGCCCGCGATGATCGCCGAGAGCACCGCCGCCTCGGGCTTGCCGAGCGAGAGCGCGATGACGGCGAAGGTCGCGCCCGAGATCCCGCAGATCCCGGCCGCGAGGCCGTCGAGCCCGTCGAGGAAGTTAACCATGTTCATGATCGCGACGATCCAGATGAACGTGAGGACGACGCCCGCCCAGAACGGCAGCTCGTGGATGCCGACGATCGGGAACGTGAAGCGGTCGATGCGGACGCCGAAGTCGATCGCGATGGCGGCGGCCGCCGACTGGCCTGCGAGCTTGGCCCACCAGGACAGCCCGCGGAAGTCGTCCACCATGCCGACGGTCGTCGCAACGGCGGCGCCGAGCAGGATGCCGCGGTACGGGCCGGAGAGATCGAGGAAGGCGAGGGAAGGGACGAAGACGCCAAGGAAGAGCGCGAGGCCGCCGAGACGGGGAACGGCCTTCAGGTGGATGCGTCGGCGGTCGAGCGGCTCGTCGACGATCCCGAGCACGCGGGCGACGCGCCCCACGGCCGGCGTGAGAACGAGCACGACGGCGAGCGCGACCAGGAAGCCCCAGAGGACGTCCAGGTGGTCTGCGAGCGTGTCGAACATCGTTTATTTCGTGCCGTAGAGGCGGTCGCCGGCGTCCCCGAGGCCGGGGACGATGTAGCCCTTCTCGTTGAGCCCGCGGTCGACGGCGGCGACGACGACGGTCACGTCGGGATGGTCGGCGTGCAGGCGCTCGATGCCCTCGGGCGCGGCGATGATCGCGATCAGCCGCACCGAGGTCGCGCCCGCGTTCTTGACCGTGGTGACTGCGGCCGCGGTCGAGTTGCCGGTCGCGAGCATCGGGTCGAGCAGGATGACGTCGCGCTCGGCCACGTCGGCCGGGAGTTTCACGTAGTACTCGACCGGCTCGAGGGTCTCCTCGTTCCGGTAGAGGCCGATGAATCCGACGCGCGCTCCCGAGATGAGGCTGAGGACGCCGTCCAGCATGCCGATCCCCGCGCGGAGGATCGGGCAGACAGCCACCTTCTTGCCGGAGATCCTCTGCACCGTCGTCCGCTCGAGCGGCGTGTCGATCTCGACCTGCTCGGTGGCGAGGTCCTTCGTCGCCTCGTAGGTGAGGAGGAGGGTGACCTCGTCGACGAGCTCGCGGAAGAGGTGCGTCGGAGTCCCGTCGTCACGGAGCAACCCGAGCTTGTGCTCCACGAGCGGGTGATCGACGACGACAAGCTTTTCTGTGCTGACGCTCACTGGGTCACGTAGGCGGTGTAGCCCCGGAAGCCCGGGTAGAGCGGGCGCTTCTCGCAGAGGGCCTCGCTCCGGCCGCGCAAGGCCTCCAGGTGGGCATCCTCGCCGAGGGCACCGGCGATGATCTCCCCCACCTCACGCAGATCGTCCTCGTCGAACCCCCGCATGGTCACCGCGGGCGTTCCGAGACGGACTCCGGAAGCTTCCATCGGCGGCCGCTCGTCGAAGGGGACGGTGTTGCGGTTGGCGGTGATCTTCACGTCATGGAGGCGCTCCTCGGCGGCCTTGCCCGACCAGTCACCGCCACGGAGGTCCATCTGCAAGAGGTGCGTGTCGGTGCCGCCCGTGAGCACGTCGAGCCCGCTGTCGAGCAGCGTGTCGGCGAGCGCGTCCGCGTTCGCCCTGATCTGCCGTTGGTACTCGCGGAAGGGCTCGGAGGCGGCGATCTTGAAGCAGGCCGCTTTGCCGGCGATCACGTGCAGGAGGGGGCCGCCTTGCATCCCCGGGAAAACCGCCTTGTCGAGGGCCTGTGCACGCTCCTCCGTGCAGAGGACGAAGCCCGAGCGCGGCCCCGCGAGGGTCTTGTGGGTCGTGGAGGTGACGAAGTCGCAGTGCGCTGTGGGGTTCGGGTGGATGCCGGCGGCGACGAGCCCTGCGAAGTGGGCCATGTCGCACAGGAGGAGCGCGCCGACTTCGTCCGCGATCACGCGGAAGCGGTCGGCCTCGATCGTCCTTGGGTAGGCGGAACCGCCGCAGACGATCAGCTTCGGCCGGCACTCCTTCGCGACCGTGAGCACCTCGTCGAAGTCGACCAAGGACGTCTCGCGGTCGACTCCGTAGCCGACGAAGTTGTAGAGCTTGCCGGAGAAGTTGACCTTGAGGCCGTGCGTGAGGTGGCCGCCGTGGTCGAGCCGCATGGCCAGCACCGTGTCGCCGGGCTCCAGGCAGCTGAAATAGACAGCCATGTTCGTCTGCGCGCCCGCGTGGGGCTGGACGTTCGCGTGCTCGGCGCCGAACAGCTCCTTCGCGCGATCGATTGCGAGCTGCTCGATCTCGTCCACGACCTCGCAGCCGCCGTAGTAGCGGCGGCCGGGGTACCCCTCCGCGTACTTGTTCGTCGGCACGCTTCCCATGGCCTCGAGCACGCTCGGCCACGTGAAGTTCTCCGAGGCGATCAGCTCGATCTGGCTGCGCTGCCGCTCGAGCTCGCGCTCGATGAGGGCAGCGGTGTCCGGATCGATCTCGGCCAACCCGGCACGCTGGAGCTCCTGCAGGGTCTCCTGCGCGATGGCCACGCGCCCACCTTACCTCGTTCCCCGGAAGGGCAGTCGCTCCCTATTCAGCTGTCGCGCGCGCGATCGCGGCGAGCGTCTCGGCCGCGGAAACGGCGCCTTCGCGGAGGATCTGAGGCTCGCTTTCGGTGAGATCCACCACGGTCGACGGCTTGCCGGGGAGCTTGCCGATGTCCACAACCGCCGTCGTGCCTCTGCGGACCGACTCCGGGATGTCCTGGACCCGCGCGGGATCGGGGCCGCCGTGCACGTTGGCACTCGTGCCCGCAACCGCCCCGAAGCCGTCCAGCACTGCCTTCGCCTCACCGGGGAGATCCGGCATGCGGATGCCGATGGTCTCCGGCCTCATACCTGTGAGCCAGCGGAAGCGGCGCGCGGGATTCGGGAGGACGAGCGTGTACGGGCCCGGCAAGAGGGCGCGGGCGAGCACCGCGGCCCGGCCGCGCAGCTCCGGAACGGCGTCGAGGATGACCTCGAAATCCGAGGCGATCAGCGCGACCGGCAGCTCGGGCGGCCGCTTCTTCAGCCGGAGCAGCCGCCGCACCGGCGCCTCGTGGTAGGGGTCGGCACAGAGGCCGTAGACCGTGTCTGTCGGAAGGATCACGGTCTCGCCCCCGCGCAGGGCTGCGATGACCGCATCCACCGATTGCGTCGAGGAGATCACCGGCCCGCCCATGTTCCCTCGACCACGCGGTCCCGCCCCGCGAGGTCCTGCGTCTCGACCACGTTCGCGTAGCCGAGCTCGACGAGCGCGGCCACATGCTCCGACGCCTGTCCGTCGCCACACTCGAGCACGAGGCGGCCGCCCGGCCGGATGAGGCTCCGAGCCTGCGTCGCGACCGTGCGCCCCACCCCTTCGCCCACCACCGCCCCGTACGGCTCGTAGAGGCGGATCTCGGGCTGGAGGGAGTCGTACTCCTCGGGCGAGACGTACGGCGGGTTCGAAACGACGAGGTCGAACGGGCCCTCGGCGTCGGTGAGCAGGTCGCCCTCGACGAGGCGCACCCGTCCGTTCACCCCTGCCCGCAAGAGGTTCTCGCGCGCGAGGGCCAGCGCGGCCGCGGATCGGTCCACGGCGACGACCTCCGCGCCGCGATGCTCGTCGGCGATCGCGAGGGCGATCGCGCCCGAGCCGACGCCGACGTCGAGTACCCGGGGACGTGGGAGCCCAGTCAGGAACTCGAGGCAGCGCTCGACGACGACCTCCGTCTCGGGACGGGGAATGAGCGCACGGTCGTCCACGTTGAGGACGAGCCGGCGGAAGCCCCACTCGCCAAGGATGTAGGCCAGAGGCTCACGTGCCACGCGGCGGTCGACGAGCGCCCGCAGCCGCCGGAGCTCGAACGCGGTCACGGGGCGCCCGGACGAGTAGAGCTCCGAGCGGGCGAGCCCCAGGACCTCCGCGACGAGGATCTCGGCGTCGACTCGCGGCGAGGGCACGCCGGCCTCGCGCAGCTCGAGCTCGACCTCGTGAACGGTGGCCAAAGGCATGACACCTTGTTCGTGACTGACAGCCATGAGTTCTTACGCCGCGGCGGCCTCGAGCGCCTGTCGCCGCTCCTCGGCGGCGAGAGCCTCGGTGAACTCGTCCAGATCGCCCTCGACGATGCGATCGAGGCGCTTGATCGTCAGGTTGACGCGGTGATCCGTGACGCGGTTGTCGGGATAGTTGTAGGTGCGGATCTTCTCAGCCCGGTCGCCGCGCCCGATCTGGGAGCGCCGCGCAGCCGAGAGCTCCTCCTCCTGCCGCTCGCGCTCGAGCCCGAGGAGGCGGGCGCGCAGGACCCGAAGCGCCTTCGTCTTGTTCTGGAGCTGCGACTTCTCGTCCTGCATCGCGACGACGAGCCCGGTCGGCAGGTGGGTAATCCGAACGGCCGAGTCGGTTGTGTTCACGCTCTGGCCTCCCGGGCCGGTCGAGCGGTAGACATCGATCTTCAGCTCGTTGGGGTCGATCTCGACCTCGACCTCCTCGGCCTCGGGCATGACTGCCACGGTCGCCGTCGAGGTGTGGATGCGACCCTGGGACTCGGTCACCGGCACGCGTTGCACCCGATGCGTGCCGCCTTCCCATTTGAAGATCGAATACGCGCCGTCGCCCTTGATCGCGAACGTGACGTCATTGTAGCCGCCGCCCTCGCTCGGGTTCGACCCGAGTACCTCCCACTTGAAGCCGCGGTGCTCGGCGTAGCGCGTGAGCATGCGGAAGAGGTCGCCGGCCCAGATGGCGCCCTCGTCGCCACCTGCGCCCTTGCGGATCTCGACGATCACGTCCTTCTCGTCGTTCGGGTCGCGCTCGACGAGCGCGAGCTTCAGCTCCTCCTCGAGCTCCTCCAGCCGCCGCTCGAGCTCGGGCACGAGCCCGCGGAGCTCCGAATCGTCCCGCGCGGCCTCGAGGTCGTCGTGGACCGAGCGCCACTCCTGCGCGAGCTTGTACGGCCCTTCGAGCTCCTTGAGCCGACGGCCTGCATCGGCCGCCGCGTGGTGGTCGGAGAAGATCGCGGGGTCGCTCATCCGCTCCTGCGCTTCGGCGTAGGAGCGCTCGAGCTCGTCGATGAGGCTGTCGATCTGGGTCACGGCGGTCAGCATAGACTCAGGCCACGGTGGAAACGCTGCAGGGAAGCTGCCTATGCGGAGGCGTCCGCTTCGAGGTCACCGAGCCGTTCTTGCGCGCGGGCCACTGCCACTGCTCCCGCTGTCGCAAGCATTCGGGGACGTTCGGGCTCACGCAAGGCCGCGTCCGGCGCGAGGGCTTCCGGCTTCTCGCCGGGGAGGAGCTCCTGCGCGTGTACGGGCCCGAAGGCTGGATGGCGAAGGTCTTCTGCTCGGTCTGCGGGTCGAGCCTCTTCGGCGGCACCTGGCCCAAGGGGCCCGAGGTCTCGATCCGCTTCGGCGCCCTCGACGGCGACCCCGGGATCCGGCCGCAGTTCCACACGTACGTCGACTCGCGCGCGCCGTGGGACGAGCTCGCCGACGACGGCCTGCCCCGCTACCCGGAGAACAAGACCGACTAGGCGGCGAGCTCGGCGCGGACGTCGATGGCGACGTTCCCGCGCACGGCGTTCGAGACCGGGCAGCCCGCCTCCGCATCGCGCAGGGCAGCCTCGAACTGCTCCTGCTCAAGCCCTGGGACGCTCGCCTGAACCTCGAGATCCATCGAGGTGATGCCGAAGCCGCCGCCGGGCAGCTGCTCGAAGCGGCAGACCGCGTCGATTTCGATGGTCTCGGGCGCGTGGCCACCCTCCGTCAGAGCGTGGGACAAGGCCATCGAGAAGCAGGCAGCGTGGGCCGCCGCGATGAGCTCCTCGGGGCTCGTCAGGCCGTCGGCGGACTCCGTGCGGGCCTTCCAGGTGACGGCCTGCTCGGGGAAGGCGCCACTTCCCACCGCGACGCTTCCCCGCCCGTCGACGAGGCTTCCCCGCCAGACGGCATGTGCGGTGCGCTCGGCTATGCCATCACCTCAACCTTTCGCTCCTCAGGGGTGATGCGCCCTTCGAGGCGCAGCACCTCCCTGAGGGCGCGGATGGAGACTTCAATCTGGTCGAGCGAAGGCTCGCGCGTCGTCAGCCGCTGGAGCCAGAGCCCGGGCGCAAGGAGCGCGCGGAGAGCAGGGTTCTGCGCGTGCTTCCCGGCGAAGCGGATGATCTCGTAGGCGATCCCGGCGATCACTGGCAGGAGCAGGATCCGGGAGACGATCAGCCAGTACCAGGCCGGCCGGCCGAAGAAGGCGAAGACGAAGATCGCCACGACCATGACGTAGAGGAGGAAGGCGGTCCCGCAGCGCACGTGCAGGAGGCTGTAGCGCTGCACGTTCTCAGGGGTCAGCTCCTCCCCCGCCTCGTAGGCGTTGATCGCCTTGTGCTCAGCCGCGTGATACTGGAAGACCCGCTTGAGGTCCGGGAGCATCGAGATCAGGAGCAAATAGACGATGAAGATCGTCACGCGGATGAGCCCTTCGACGACGACGAAAGAGCCCGTCGACTCGACCGGCAGCCAGTTCGTGATCAGCGCAGGCGAGACCTTGAAGAGGAGCAGCGCGAAGCCGATCGCGATGCCGAAGGCGAAGAGGAGCTGGCCGCGAGTGAGCTCGGTCTCGACCTCGCCGTCCTCACCCTCCTCCTGGGCCGCGTAGTTGGCCGAGATGGCCAGTGCGCGGAAGCCGATTGCGAGCGACTCGCCGAGGGCGATGATGCCTCGCACGACCGGGATCCGCATCCAGCGGTGGCGCAGGAGCATGGACGTGATCGGCCGGTTGACCTCGGCGATGACGCCGTCCGGCTTGCGAACCGCGACGGACCATGCCGAAGGCCCGCGCATCATCACGCCCTCCAGGACCGCCTGGCCTCCGATCGGGGCGCTCATGCGCTGCCTAGGCGGTTAGGCCCGGCCGGCCTTCTCGAGGCGCCGCTGGAAGCGCTCGACACGACCGCCGGTGTCCATGAGCTTCTGCTTGCCCGTATAAAACGGGTGGCACTCGGAGCAGATCTCGACGTGCAGCTCCGGTTTGGTCGAACGCGTCTGAAACTCGTTCCCGCACGAGCAGCGAACGGTGGCGAGAACGTAGTCGGGATGGATGTCAGGCTTCATTTGAACTCAGGATAGCAGCAGCCGTTTTGGCGCCTACGTTGCCTCCAGAGACGACAACCGCGACCGTCTTGCCCTCGACATCGCGCACCTTGCCGGCCAGCAGTGCCCCGACTCCGGCAGCGGCGCCCGGCTCGGCAGCCAGCTTGGCGCGCTCGTAGAGGAAGCGGAAGCCGGCCCGGATGTCGTCCTCGGTGATGAGCACCGACTCGACGCCACGCTCCCGGCAAACGGCGAGGCAGTGCTCGCCCGCGATCGGCGCATTCAGCGCATCGGCGATCGACTTTGGTTGCACGAAGACCGGATGGCCGGCGGCCAGCCCGTCGCGCAACGCGGTCGACCCTTCCGGCTCGACCCCGACGACCCGGGCTCCCGGCGCCCCCACCGCAACGCCCGAGACCAGGCCTCCTCCGCCGACGCCCACAACGACCACATCGGTCTCCGGAGCATCTTCCAGGATCTCCCGGCCGAGGCTCGAGTGCCCCTCGATGACGACCGGGTCGTCGAATGGATGGACGAAGAAGCGCCCCGTCGAGGCACGAAGCTCCTCGAGCCGCCCGAACGCTTCCCCCGGGCCGGGCGCCTCGCGATCCACGGAGGCGCCGTAGCCCTGGGCTGCCGCGGCCTTCAGGTCGCTGGTCCCCTGCCACATGACCACCAGGCAGTCGATCTCGGCGAGCGCGCACCCGTAGGCGACGGCGGCGGCGGCGTTTCCGGCGGAAACCGTGATCACGCCCCGCTCCTTCTCCTCGGGAGAGAGCGTGGCGAGCTTGGCCAGGATGCCCCTCGGCTTGAAGGAGCCGGTCTTCTGGAAGAGCTCCGCCTTGAGGAGCGCGGTGCCCCCGAACGCCGCTCCCAGCGTGGTCGATCGAAGGAGCGGTGTCCGCAGGAGCGGGGTCACATCAGCCGGTATTCGGGGCCGTCCCCACCCTCGGGCGGCGTCAGTCGTCCTCCCTTGGCAGTGATCGCCCCGCACTGGACGCAATTCGAGGCTGTCACCTCGACGTCGACGACGTTGCCGGCCGGAGAAGCCTCCCCGCCGATCTCGTAGACGTGGGCGGGGCACATATGCGTCCACGCCTCGGCGACCTCACGGCGGACCTTGCGGTCGACCCGGATGTGGCTCGGCGCGTTGTCGCGCGTCTTGTTCCCGGACAGGAAGACGCTCGAGAGCTTGTCGAAGACGAGCGTCCCGTCCGGGGCCGGGTACTTCCGGTCGCCGACGAAGACCGGGACCTGCGCGTCGGGCTCGAGCTCGAGGTTGCCCGGGGGTAGCTTCCCGAGCGTGGTGAGGGTAGCGCCGGCGAGAAGCGCGCCACGCGTGAAGCCGTACTTGAAGGCTGGGCGCATGTTGCGGACGCGCTCGAGGTCCTTCCAGACGTAGCTCTCCTTGAGCGCCCGGTCGTAGGACTCGAGCGCACCCGGCGCCCAGGCCGTGTGCCCGGGCGCGAGTGCCTCGACCGCCGTCTCGGCCGCGAGCATGGCCGACCGCATGGCGTAGTGGATTCCCTTGAGGGCCGGGACGTTGACGAGCCCGGCCCCGTCTCCGGCGATCATCCCGCCCGGGAAGTGAAAGCGGTCCGGCAGGGCGAGGAAGCCGCCTTCGGGAATCGTCTTTGCGCCCCAGGCGACGCGTTTGCCGCCGTCGAGGATCCGCCGCACGAAGGGGTGGGTCTTGAGCTCCTGCAGCAGGTCGTGGACGGAAAGCGTGGCGTCCGCGTAGTCGAGGCCGACAACCATCCCGAGCGCCACCATGCCGTCTCCGAGCGGGTAGATGAAGCTGCCCCCGAACTCCCTGAACCTGCGCGCGCCGCGAAGCGGCCAGCCCAACGTGTGGATGACCCGGTCGAGCGGGCGCGGCACCTCCCAGACCTCCTTCACGCCGAGCGCCCAAACCTGCGGCTTCGACTGCATGCCGAAGCGGTCGAGCGCGACGCCGGTCAGATGCCCTTGCGTGCCCTCGGCGAGGATCGTCACGCGCGCGATGATGTCGGACCCCGGCTCGAAGTTGGGGAGCTCCTCGCCGTCGCGGCCGCGGCCGCGGTCGCCCGTGCGGATCCCGACCACCCGTCCGCCGGAGACGAGCAGCTTGCGCGCCGAAGTCCCCGGGACGATCGTCGCGCCCCCTTCCTCGGCCCGCTCCGCGAGCCACGCGCCGACCTCGGAGATGGCTGCGACGAAGTTCCCGTGGTTCCACATCGTCGGCGGCGCCGGGAGCCGGACCGCCCGCTTCCCGGTCAGGTAGTAGAGCCCCTCCCGCTCGACCTTGGAGCGGAAGGGCATGTCCTCGGAATGCATGCCGGGGAAGAGCTGCCGGAAGGCCCGCGGGTTGACGACCGCGCCCGAAAGAAGGTGCGCGCCCGGAGCGGCGCCCTTCTCGACGACGGCGACAGGGATTTCCCCCAGCCGCTCGCGAATCGTCGGATTCTCGTCGAGGAGCTGGTTCAGCCTGATCGCGGCCGAGAGGCCGGCCGGCCCTCCCCCGACGACGAGTACGCCGACGTCGATGCGCTCCTCGGGCGGGTCGCTCGGTTCGGCGACGAACTCGGCCGCGTCGAACGGAGGCGGGAAATCTGCGGGGCGGGCGCTCACGATCCCTTCCTCGGTTTCACGAGCTCGGTCAGCTTCGGGACGATCTCCGACACGGGGGAAACCATGTTTCCCCTGTGAACCCCCTTCTTCAAAAACCACATCAGTTGCCTCGCTTGGCTCGGATGAGCTCGGTCAGCTTCGGGACGATCTCGTGCACGTCCCCGACGACGGCCAGGTCGGAGTACTCGAAGATCGGGGCGTTCGGGTCCTTGTTGATGGCCACGATCGTGCCGGACCCCTGCATGCCGACCTTGTGCTGGATCGCGCCGGAGATCCCGCAGGCGATGTACAGCTTCGGCGAGACGGTCTTGCCCGTCTGGCCGACCTGGGTCGCGTACGGGTACCAACCGGCGTCCACGACCGCGCGGGTCGCGGCGACCGCACCGCCGAGGGCCTTCGCGAGGTCCTCGACGAGCGAGAAGTTCTCGGGCTGCCCGAGCCCGCGCCCGCCGGCGACGATCACGTCCGCGTCCTCGATCGAAGGGCCCTGGCTTTCCTCGTGGGCGCGCTCGACCATCACGGCCTGCTTGGAGAAGTCCTGTACTTCGACCGGGACCTTCGTCACCTCCGCGCTTCCGCCCGATTCCAGCGGCTCGAACGTGCCGGAGCGGATGAGCGCCAGCCGCGGCTCGCTCTTCCAGCCGACCTCGGCGACGACGGAGTCGCCGAGCGCCGGCCGCTTGCCGACGAGCTTGCCGCCCCGGAGCTCGAGGTCGACGAGATCCCAGTTGAGCCCGGCATCGAGGCGCGCCGCGAGGCCGGCCGCCACGTCGGCCGCGAGGACCGAGGCGCCGAAGAGGACGGTGTCGAATCCCTCCGACTCGACGAGCTTCGCGAGCACGTCGACCCGGGGCTGAGGGAGCGGCGCTTCGAGTGCCGGGTCGTCGGCGACGAAGACGCGGGAGGCGCCGTGCCTGCCGACGGCCTCCGCGAGGCTCTCGACGCCGGAGCCCATGAGAACAGCCGCGACGTCGTCCCCGAGCTGCGAAGCCTTGGCGACTACGCCGAGCGAGCCCTTGACCGGCTCGCCCTCGTGATCTTCGACGTAGACGAGCGTTGGCATCAGATCAGCTTGCGCCCCGCGAGGTACTCGACGACCTTCTCCGCGGCCGATCCGCCGTCGGCCTCGATCCGCTCGCGGTCTCCGCGCGACGGCGGGTTGCCGAGCGCATAGACCTCGGTGCGCGAGCCGTCCTCGCCCGCCTCGTCGGCGGAAAGTCCGAGGTCGGCGAGCGACACGGTCTCCTGCGGCTTCTTCTTCGCACCCATGATCCCTTTCAGAGAGGGGTAGCGCGGCTCGTTGATGGCATCCGACACCGCAACCACACACGGCACGGGCGCCTCGATGACGTCGTAGCCGTACTCGGTCTGGCGCTTGACCTTCACCTTGCCGTCGCGCACCTCGAGGCCCGCGGCCTGGGAGATCACCGGGAGTCGCAGCCGGTCGGCAACGGCCGCCCAGAGCACGGCCCCGTCGGAGTCCGCCGCCTGCTGGCCGAAGAGGATGACGTCCGCGCTCTCGCGCTCGAGTGCCTTGGCGAGCGCCTTGCTCGTCGCGACGAGGTCCGAGCCGGCGAGGCCTTCGTCGGAGACGTGCACGGCCCGGTCGGCGCCGATCGCCAGAGCCTTGCGGAGCGAGTCGGCGGCGCGCTCGGGGCCCATGAGGACGGCGACGACCTCGCCCTCGCCGCCCTTGTCACGCAGCTGCAGTCCCTCCTCGATTGCGTGCGTGTCGAAGTCGTTCAAGGCCCCTGCGACGCTCCGGTCGAGCCGGAACGTCTGCGGATCGAGGCGCTTGGGAGCCGAGGCATCGGGCACCTCCTTGACACAAACCGCGACTTTCACGGCGGCGATCCTATCGGCTCAAGATGTGGCGGCCGCCTGCCGAAGGGTTTGTTACCGTCCGCTCCTTCGGACGCGAACCGGAGCCTATGGCCAGCCACCGGACGACAGCCCGAGGACTTCTTCTCCTACTTGCGGTTGGGGTCTTCACAGGGACCGCGCATGCCGCCGTGGAGGTCCCGAACGTGACCGCTTTCCCGGTGGTCGGCAACGTCACGTACATCGACGACTGGCACGACGCACGCCCGGGCGGCTGGCACGAGGGCAACGACATCATGTCGGTGCGCCACCAGCCGGCGGTCGCCTTCGAGGCGGGGCGCGTCGACAAGATGCCCGGCTCAGGGGGCTGCATGCTCGAGCTGCAAGGCGTGAGCGGGATGGTCTATTGGTACATCCACCTGAACAACGACCTCGGGCCGGACAACGACAACAAGGGCGGCTGCAAGAACGGTGTCGCCTACGCCAAGGGCCTCGCCGACGGCGACAAGGTGAGGCGCGGGGAGCTCGTCGGCTTCGTCGGCGACTCCGGCGATGCGAACGGCATCACGCCGCACCTCCATTTCGAGGTTCACCGGCCTAACCGAAAGGTCGACCCGTTCAAGTTCCTCAACAAGGCGACGCACCTCCTCTTCCCCCGTCCGCGTCCCGGCCTCGGCGACGTGACGCTCACGCTTAAGGGAGCGAAGGTCATGGACAAGACGAGCTCGGCGATCACGGTCAGGACGAAGCGCGTCGTCGTCCAGCCGCTCGGGCTCAGCTACATCTTCCGGCGCAAGGTGACGCTGACGGTCCCACCCGAGGCAGCCGTCGCGCGGAAGAACGGCAGCTCGCTCGCCACGACCGACGTCACATCCGCGAAGGTCGGCGAGCGCGTGAGGATGAGGACGCTCGCCTTCACGCCGACCTGGGCGACGCAGAAGGCGCCGGCGGAGTCCATTTCCGCGGCCAAGATCCTCCTCCTGGGCTAGTCGGGCAGAGCGGCGCGCAGCTCGCGCGCAGCCCGTTCGGGATCGTCCGCCTCGACAATCGCCCGCACGGCAGCGATCCTCGTCGCGCCCGCGGCGACCACCGCGGCCACGTTGGAGGCGTCCATGCCGCCGATCGCGAACCAGGGAAGCTTCGCGTAAGCGGCCGCGTAGCGGACGAGCTCGAGGCCCACGGCCTGCCTCCCCTCCTTGGTCGGGGTCGCGTGGACAGGCCCCACGGCGATGTAGTCGGACTTCGCCTCGTCGATCTCGCGCGGCGCGTGCGTCGAGAGGCCGACGGGCAATGTGAAGGGACGCAGGGCTTCCACCGGCACGTCCTCCTGCCCGACGTGGACGAAGTCGGCCTCGGCCATGATGGCGAGATCGACGCGGTCGTTCACGCCGAGGGGAACCTCGTGCCTGGACGTCACTGCGGTCGCATCGGCGATCGCGTCGAGGAGCGCGCCGTCGGGAAGCGCGCGGTCACGGATCTGGACGATGTCGACTCCGCCCCGGATGGCGGCGTCGAGAAAGTCGTGGAAGTCAGGGCGAACGGGCGTGACGAGGTACAGCCGCCGCTTATCCGCCCGCAACGGGACGAGCGACGATGATCTTGTCCGAGTCCGCAAGCTCCACCTCCGCGTAGCGCGCGCGTTCCACCGGCTCCCCGTTCCGCTCCACGAGCGCGTAGCCGCCCTCGAGCCCGAGGCGGGCCAGCAGCGACGCAACGGTCTCCCCGGGAGCTAGCTCCTGCGGGCGGCCGTTCACCTCGACGATCAGACCCTGCCTCCGGCCGGGCTCGACGGGACCGCTTCGCGCTCCTCTTCCATGACACCGGCGCGGAAGGCCGTCCGGCCGGCGTCGACCGCGAGCCTGAAGGCGTTCGCCATCGAGACGGGATCCTCCGCGCGCGCGATCGCCGTGTTGACGAGGACAGCACTGGCGCCCATCTCCATCGACTCCGCGGCGTGCGACGGCGCGCCGAGGCCCGCGTCCACCACGACCGGGACCTCGGCCTGCTCGACAACGATGCGGATCGAGTCGCGCAGCTTGAGGCCGCGCCCGCTCCCGATCGGCGCGGCGAGGGGCATGACGGTCGCGCACCCGACCTCCTCGAGCTTCTTCGCGAGCACAGGGTCGGGGAGAACGTAGGGCAGCACGGTGAAGCCGTCCTCGACGAGCTCAGCGGCCGCGAGCAGCGTCTCGACCGGGTCAGGAAGGAGGTAGCGCGGGTCCGGGATGACCTCGAGCTTCACCCAGTCGGGCAGCCCTCCGGCGCGGGCGAGCTTGGCCATCCGCACCGCCTCCTCCGCGGTCTCGCAACCGGAGGTGTTCGGGAGCAGAAGGACCTCATCGGGGAGGAAGGACGTGATGTCCTCGCCGCGCTGGTCGAAGTCGATGCGCCGCACGGCGACGGTGACGATCTCCGCGCGGGACGCGAGCACCGCGGCCCGCATCGTCTCGAAGCTCTCGTACTTGCCGGTGCCGAGAAAGAGGCGCGAGCCGAACTCGCGGCCGGCGATCGTCAACGTGTCGTGCATCGTGCTCCCTCCGCTGGCATGACCCAGATCAGGTTCTCCGGTCGCGGCCTCGTGACCGCCTCTCAGCCTCCGTCCAGAGGCTCCCGTCGAGCGACAGGGTACCAGCGCCCCGATGACAAGTAACAGTCTGTTACTTGTCTTGTGTCGCGCCGCTCAGCGGCCGTGGAACTCGGGCTCGCGCTTCTCGACGAAGGCGGCCATGCCCTCCTTCTGGTCCTCCGAAGAGAAGAGCATCGCGAAGAGGCGGAGCTCGGTCTCCATGTGGGCGCTCGCCTCTCCCGTCAGATAGAGGTTCGTCGCCTCCTTCGCGTACGCGAGCGCGAGCGGGCTCTGCTTCGCCAGCTGGTGCGCGAGCTTTAGCGCTTCGGCCATGAGGTCAGCGGGCTCGTAGATCTGGTTCACGAGGCCCCAGTCGTGCGCCTCCTTGGCGCTCACCGCGCGGCCGGTGAAGACAATCTCCTTCGCGAACCCGAGCCCGACGATGCGAGGCAGGCGCTGGCTCCCGCCCCAGCCCGGGATGATGCCCAGGTTGACCTCCGGCTGGCCGAGCCTCGCGGCGGCTGAGGCCAGCCGGATGTCGCACGCGAGCGCGAGCTCGCAGCCGCCGCCGAGGGCGTAGCCGTTGATGGCGGCGATCGTCGGCTTCGGAATTGTCTCGAGGAGATTCGCGCACGCCTGCCCGAGCTCCCCCCAGCGCCTCGCCTCGAGGACTCCGAGCGACTGCATGTACTTGATGTCCGCGCCGGCGACGAACGCCACGTCGCCCGCCCCGGTCAGGAGCACGACGCGCGCCTCGGGGTCAGCGGCGAGGTCCTCGAGATGGTCGCGGAGCGCCTCGGCGTGCTCGACGTCGAGCGCGTTCATGGCGTCCGGCCGGTTGACCGTCACCACTGCGACGCCGCCGTCACGTACGACGTCGACGCTCATCTGGTGACGGGCACCCGCTCGCGAAGAAAGTCGACGATCTCGGAGACGGGCGCACCGGGGGTGAAGACCTCGGCCACGCCCTGCCGCTTCAGCTCCTCGACGTCCGGCTTCGGGATCGTGCCGCCGACGACGACGACCACGTCGTCGACCCCGTTCTCCTTGAACCCTTCGAGGATCCTGGGCACGAGCGTCATGTGCGCGCCCGAGAGGATCGAGATGCCGACCGCATCCGCGTCCTCCTGGATCGCCGTCTCGACGATCTGCTCCGGCGTTTGGTGCAGGCCCGTGTAGATCACCTCCATGCCCGCGTCGCGCAGCGCCCTGGCGATGATCTTCGCCCCCCTGTCATGGCCGTCCAGCCCCGGTTTGGCAATGACGACCCGGATCTTGCGCTCGCGATTCATAGCGGTCGGTCAGTATATGAACGTGCGGCTCACCGTCATCGGGTCATCCCCGGCCTGGCCGAACCCGGGCAGCGCCCAGTCCGGCTATCTCGTCGAAACCGCGGCCGAGCCGCACCGCAGACTCCTGCTGGACTGCGGCCCGGGAGTCCTCGGGCGCCTGCGGGCGAACGGCGGCGAGCGCGTCGACGCGGCGGCGATCACCCACTTCCACCTCGACCATTGGGGCGACCTGGTCGCCTGGGCCTGGCTCAACGCGTATGGCCCGGCCGACGAGCACATCCCCTGCTCCGTCTGGCTCCCTCCGGGCGGGCGAGCCCAACTCGAGGCGTTCGCCGCGAGGTGGGGAAACGACGGGATGTTCGACTCGGCCTTCGACCTGCACGAGTTCGAACCGGCCGCGCCGTTCCATGCGGCGGGTTTCGAGGTCGAGGCACACCGGCTCCCGCACTACACGATGGAGGCCTACGGCTTCCGCGTTCGCGAAGGGGACAAGCTGCTCGCCTACTCGGGCGACTCAGCCCCGACCGCCGAGCTCGCGGACCTCGCGCGCGGAGCGGACCTGTTCGTCTGCGAAGCGACCCTCGAGCGGCCCGACAAGGACGGCCAGCCGCGCGGGCACCTCGCCGCGGAGGAGGCGCTCGCCGCGGCCGACGGCCCCATCCTCCTCACCCACAGGCCGGTCGAGCTGCCCATCCCCGACGGCGTCCGCCTGGCCACCGACGGCCTCACGGTAGAGGTCTAGTGCCTCTTCATGGAATCCGACCCCGTTCCCGGCGCGCGAAAGGCGGCCTACGCAAGGACGCAGGGAGCCCGCGTATCGGTAGATACGTGGGCGACCGAGGACACGGCGCGGGGCAGCCTTGCAGCCGCCGGGGGAGTGGCCGTGATTACGTGGAGAGCTACTTCTAATGGATCCGAGCTTCTTCGCCCGCTTCGGCCTCTACGTCATGCCAGGCTTCCTCGACGAGGAGACGTGCCGGCAGGTCCGCGAGGCCATGGAGAAGGCCCAGCAGGTCGAGGCCACAGTCGAGGACGAGGGCAAGCTCGAGGTCGACCGCTCGCATCGCAAGACGCGGGTGGCGAAGGTCGCGCCCGAGACGACGGCGCTCGTCCGGGAGCGCTTGAACGGGCTCCGCGAGACCCTCGCCGGCCACTTCGACCTTCCGCTGGGCGAGTGCGAGAAGCCGCAGTTCCTCGTCTACGAGGAGGGCGACTTCTTCCGGCCGCACATGGACTCGAGCGACAAGGACTCGGACGACGCCTCCGGCCGGCGGGTCTCGGCGGTCATCTTCCTGAACGAGGCGTCGGCTGAGCCGGGGCCGGATTCCTATGGAGGCGGCTCACTGTCCTTCTACGGCCTGCTCCAGGACGACCCCAAAGGGCAGGGGGTCGGACTTCCGCTTGTG
>Ga0307316_10000136_pt1 | contig 19740 bp, 20 predicted proteins | sample ER_DNA_356_FD_194504 | JGI IMG/M metagenome (GOLD analysis project Ga0307316, IMG submission 194504) | Bulk soil microbial communities from the East River watershed near Crested Butte, Colorado, United States - ER_DNA_356 | ecosystem: Environmental > Terrestrial > Soil > Floodplain | place... | reverse complement strand
GTAGGAGTCGAAGAATGATGGAGGCCGGAAGCCTCTCGGGCCGCTACGAGACCGGTGAGCGGCTCGGCACCGGCGGCATGTCGAACGTCTACAAGGCGACCGACCGCATCCTCGAGCGGACGGTCGCGGTGAAGGTCCTGGCCGAGCACCTCTCCGACGACGAGCGCTTCGTCGCCCGCTTCCGCCGTGAGGCGCTGGCGGTCGCGAAGCTGATCCACCCCAACATCGTCCAGGTTTACGACACCGGCGTCGACGAGGGCCGCCACTACATCGTGATGGAGTACGTCGAGGGCCGCTCGGGGGCGCAGATCCTCCAGCGCAGCGGCCCGGTCGAAGCGGAGATCGCCGCCGAGATCGGGGCCCAGGCCTGTGCCGGGCTCGACTACGCGCACCGGCGCGGGATCATCCACCGCGACGTCAAGCCGGGCAACCTGATGATCGTCGGCGGCCCGGTCGGGGGCGGCGCCCAGCTAGCCGTGAAGCTGACCGATTTCGGGATCGCCCGCGCGATCGAGCAGACGCGGATCACCCAGGTGGGCTCGGTGGTCGGCACCGCCGCCTATCTGGCGCCCGAGCAGGTGCGGGGCGAGGAGGCGACGCCGGCGACCGATGTCTACGCGCTCGGCGTCGTCCTCTACCAGTTCCTCACCGGCCGGCTCCCCTACGAGGGCTCCTCGCTGGCCGAGCTGGCGGTGCGCCAGCAGAACGAGAAGCCGCTGCCGCCGAACACCTACAACAGCGAAGTCCCCGAGACGCTCGGGGCGGCGGTGCTGCGAGCGCTGGAGGGCGATCCGAACCGGCGCTATGCCAGCGCCGAGGAGCTCGCGACGGGACTGCGCCTGGGCCTCCAGGGCGAGGACGTGACCCTGCCGATGGACGAGGGCACCTCGGCCACCCGGGTGTTGGGAGGGGACACGGCCGCGACCCGCGATCTTGGGCGCGACACCGCCCAGACCGAGTACCGCCCCGCCTCACCCACGCACCGGCCGGGACCTCGGGTGGCGCCACCACCCGCTCCGGCACCGGGTGCCGCCCCTCGCCGCGCCGCCGAACCGCGTAAGCGCGGCGCCTTCTCCCGCTTCGCCAGGTTCGTCCTGGCGCTGGTGGCGCTGGTGCTCGTCGCCGCCGCTGTCGCGACCGCGGTGATCGTCACCACCGACAAGGCCGCGGGCGTCAAGGTGAGTCACGTTGCCGGCGACACCGTCGACAAGGTGGTCGAAGAGCTGAAGGAACTCGTCAACAAGAACACGGAATAGCGACTAGGCGGGGGCGGGCGGGGCACCCTCCTCACTCGCAACTCGTCGATGGAGAGTTGGGCAGCTAACGCCGCTAGGTTGGAGCTCCTCCCGCGCAAAACGTTCGGAGGGTGCCCCGCCCGCCATCACGCCGCCCGCTCGGGTTCAGCTTGCCGCCCATGGAGGGGAGCCGGAGAGGACGGCGGTCCGGTAAGCCTCGAAGGCACCGACTTCGATGGCTGCGCGGGCGTGGGTGGTGAGCTGGCGCATGTAGGTGAGGTTGTGGAGGACGATGAGGCGGACCGCGGTGAGCTCCTCGGCGCGGGAGAGGTAGCTGACGTAGTCGCGGTCATGGCGCTGGCAGGCTGGGCAAGGGCAGCCCTCGACCAGCGGCGAGCGGTCTCCAGCCCAGCGGCCCTTGCGCATGTCGAGCCGCCAGCGGGTCTCCGGCGATGGCGCCAGCGCGACGCCGTGGCGGGCGAGGCGCGTCGGCACGGCGCAGTCGAAGACGTCGAGGCCGAGAGCTATCCCACCCAGGAGGTCGTCCACCTCGCCGATCCCCAGCAGGTGCTTCGGCGCCTCCTCCGGCAGCAGCGGCGCGGTGAAGGCGAGGACGTCGTGCATCTCCTGCTTGTCTCGCCCCAGCGTGCCGCCGATCGCCAGGCCGTCCACCGTGGCCTCGGAGACGTACTGCGCCGATTCCCGCCGCAGGTCCTCGTGGGTGCCGCCCTGGACGATCCCGAAGACCGCCTGGCGCTCCGGCCCCTCGCGTTCGTGCCAGGCGAGGCAGCGGTCGAGCCAGCGGTGGGTGCGCTCGGTCGAGCGGGCGGTGTACTCGCGATCGGCGTGGAAGGGCGTGCACTCGTCGAAGACGAGAGCGATGTCGGAGCCGAGAGCCGCCTGCACGCTCATCGAGACCTCGGGCGAGATGAACAGCTCGGAGCCGTCCCGGTAGGACTGGAACCGGGCCCCTTCCTCGGTGATGTCGACTCGGGAGCCGGGCTCACCGCCGGAGCGGCCGCTGCCCTTGACCTCGTTGGCGACGCCGCCGTGGGCGAGCGAGAAGACCTGGAACCCGCCGGAGTCGGTGATCAGCGCCCGCTCCCAGCCCATGAACCCGTGCAACCCCCCGGCGGCGGCGATCCGCTCCGGTCCCGGCGAGACGAAGAGGTGGTAGGTGTTGCCGAGGATCAGCTGGTAGCCGAGCTCCGCGACCTCGGTCGACTCCAGCCCCCGCACCGTCCCCTTCGTCGCCAGCGGGATGAAAGCCGGGGTCTCGATCGGCCCATGGGCGGTGTGGATGACCCCCGCCCGCGCCACCCCGTCACGGGCGCCGATCTCGAAGGAGAGCCGCTGCGGGTCGCTGCGCACGCCCGCAGCGTATTTGTCTGCAGGTTGCGTAATTGCCTTCGCGCCTCAGGGTGAGACTTTTTGTCCGCGAAACCTTTAAGCTCTGACACGTGAGGTTCAACTTGGAACCCCCCCCATATACGCGGTCACAAAAAACGCTCTCATGGCGCGGCGCCAGACCCCGGACGACCCAGTCGTCCCTGGTTTGGAAATCGGCTGCGCTGGGCCGCTCAGACGATCCGCGACGAGCGGGATCGTCGGCGAAACCGTTAGAAGCTACCCGCTAGCCGTCTCTCGTCAAAGGTAGGCAATTCACGGCTCCTGCGGCTAGGCGATCAGCGAGCGGCCCGTCATCGCCTCCGGCTGGGGGATGCCGAGGAGCTCGAGGGCGGTGGGGGCGACGTCGGCGAGGATGCCGCCGTCGCGGAGGTGAAGGCCCTCCTCGGTGACGATCAGGGGAACGGGGTTGAGCGAGTGGGCGGTATTCGGGGAGCCGTCCGGCTCGAGCATGTTGTCGCAGTTGCCGTGGTCGGCGGTGACGATGCAGGCGCCGCCCTTGGCGGCGACCGCCTCGACGACCTCGCCGAGGTGGCCGTCGACGGCTTCGACGGCCTTGACCGCGGCGGGGATGACGCCGGTGTGGCCGACCATGTCGGGGTTGGCGAAGTTGATGATCCCGAAGCGGTAGGAGTTAGCGCTCCAGCGCTCGACGAAGGCGCGGGCGGCGGCGGCGGCGCTCATCTCCGGCTTGTGGTCGTAGGTGGGGACGTCACGGGGCGATTCGACGAGGCAGTGCTCCTCCCCGTCGAGCTCCTGCTCGCGGCCGCCGTTGAAGAAGTAGGTGACGTGGGCGTACTTCTCGGTCTCGGCGACGTGGAGCTGCTGGGCGCCGGAGTTGGCGATGGTTTCGGCGAGGGTCGTCTTCGGGCGCTGCTCGGGGAAGGCGACCGGGTAAGGCCAGCCCTTGCGGTACTCGGTCATCGTCGTCAGGTCGAGCGGCGGCGCCCCGGTGCGGGAGAACTCGTCGAAGCCCGGCTCGGCTAGCGCGCGGCTCATCTGTCGGGCCCGGTCGGGGCGGAAGTTGACGAAGATCGCGACGTCGCCGGCGGCGGCGCCGTCGTAGGCGCCGATCACCGTCGGCTTGACGAACTCGTCGGTCTCGTTACGGTCGTAGGAGTCGGCGATCGCGGCGGCGGAAGTGGGAGCGCGCAGGCCCTGGGCATGGACGATCGCGTCGTAGGCGAGCTTGGTGCGCTCCCAGCGGGTGTCGCGGTCCATCGCGTAGTAGCGGCCGCTGACGGTGGCGACGCGGCCCGCCTGGCGCAGCCAGCGCTCGAGTTCCTCGAGGTAGCCCTTGCCGCCGTGCGGGAGCGTGTCGCGCCCATCGGTGAAGGCGTGGAAGACGAGGTCGGGGACGCCCTCCTGGGAGGCCAGCTCGATGCAGGCCTCGATGTGCTCCCAGCCGGAGTGGACGCCCCCGTCGGAGACGAGGCCAAGCAGGTGGAGGCGGCCACGCGGGCTGCTGCGGGCGCGCTCGCAGGCGGCAAGCAGAACCTCGTCCTCGAAGAAGCTGCCGTCGGCGACGGCGTCGTCGATGCGGGCCAGGTCCTGCTTGACGATCGCGCCGGCGCCGAGGTTGAGGTGGCCGACCTCGGAGTTCCCCATCTGCCCCGCCGGCAGGCCGACGTCGCGACCCTGTGCGGAGAGCTGGGTGTGCGGGTAGGTCTCCCAGAGGCGGTCGAAGACGGGCGTCTGGGCGAGCGAGATCGCGTTGCCGGGTCCCGGCTCGGCGAGCCCCCAGCCATCGAGGATGATCAGGGCCAGGGAGGGAACGAGCGGCATCGGCTAACCGGCGGCGTCGACTATGGCTGCGAAGTCGCCCGGGTCGAGGCTGGCACCCCCGACGAGCGCCCCGTCGACGTCCGGCAGCCCCAGCAACTCGGCGGCGTTGTCCGGCTTGACCGAGCCGCCGTAGAGGACTCGCACGGAGTCGGCAGCGGCGCCGCACATGCGGAGGACGTCGCGGATGAAGGCGCACGCCTCCTGGGCCTGCTCTGGGGTCGCGGTGCGGCCGGTGCCGATCGCCCAGATCGGCTCGTAGGCGATGACGACGCTGCTGATCTGCTCTGACTCCAGGCCCCCGAGGTCCGCCTGGAGCTGGCGCTCCAGCACTTCCTCGGTCTGGCCCGCGTCGCGCGCGGCCTCACTCTCGCCGACGCAGAGGATCGGCTCCAGGCCCGCGGAAAGCGCTGCCGGCACCTTGCGGGCCAGCGCCTCGTCGGTCTCGTCGAAGTACTGGCGGCGCTCGGAGTGGCCGAGGACGACAGCCTCGACGTCGAGCTCGACCAGCATCGGAGCCGAGACCTCGCCGGTGAACGCACCCGAGTCCTCCTCGTGCATGTTCTGGGCGGCGACCTTGACCGCGGTTCCGTAGCGCCGCTCGACCACCGCGGTGAGCGCCGTGAACGGCGGGCAGAGGACGACGTCGGACTGGGTCGCCGCGATCCGCGGCAGCAGCGCGTCGACGAACTCCGCCGCCTCGGCGACGGTCTTGTTCATCTTCCAGTTGGCGGCGATGTACGGGGTGCGGTCAGGCATCGGCGGTGTCTTTCCCTTCGGCGTCGAGCAGGGCCTCCACGCCCGGCAGCTTCTTACCCTCCAGCAGCTCCAACGAGGCCCCGCCCCCGGTCGATACCCAGTCGACCTCGTCCTCGAGCCCGAACTGGTTCAGCGCCGCGACCGAGTCGCCGCCGCCGACCACGGTGGTGCCGGGCGCCGCGGCCATGGCCTCGGCCACGGTCCGCGTGCCGGCGGCGAAGGGCTCCATCTCGAAGGCGCCCATCGGCCCGTTCCACAGCACGGTGCCGGCTTCGGCGATCGCCTTGGCATAGGTCTCCGCCGTGCGCGGGCCGATATCGAGCCCCATCCAGCCCGCGGGCACCGCGACCCCGTCGCTCTCCTTGCGCTCGGTGTCCGCTTTGAACTCGCGACCGAGGACGAGGTCGACCGGCAGCTCCAGATCGCAGCTCGATCCCTGCGCTCGCTTCAGCGCCTCCCCGGCGAGCTCGACCCCCTGGGTCTCGACCAGCGAGTCGCCGGTCTCGATCCCCTGGGCACGGAAGAAGCTGAAGCACATCGCGCCCCCGATCAGGATCTTGTCGGCGACTTCGAGGAAGCGGTCGATCACCCCCACCTTGTCAGAGACCTTAGCGCCGCCGAGGATGACCACCAGCGGCCGTTTCGGCGACTCGACCACGGAGGTCAGCTCGGTGACCTCGCGTTCGAGCAGCAAGCCGGCGTAGGCGGGCAGGTGGTCGGCGATGCCGGCGGTGCTGGCGTGGGCGCGGTGGGCGGCGCCGAAGGCATCGTTGACGTAGAGGTCGGCGAGCTGGGCCATCGATTCGGCCAGCTTCGGGTCGTTCTTCGTCTCCCCCGGCTCGAAGCGAACGTTCTCCAGCAGCAGCACGTCGCCGGGGCCGAGCGATCCGCAGGTGAGGTCGACGTCGCCCTCGATCACGCCGGGCGCCAGCTGCACCTCCGCCCCGAGCAGCGCTTCCAGCCGCTTCGCCACCGGCGCCATCGAAAGGGCAGGATCTGGTTCTCCCTTCGGGCGCCCCAGATGGGAGACGAGGATCAGCGCCGCACCGCGGTCGCGCAGCAGTTCGATCGTCGGCAGCGCCGCCCGGATCCTGGTGTCGTCGGCTACCTCGCCGTCGGCCAGCGGAACGTTGAAATCGACCCGGACGAGGACCCGCCGACCCTTGACCTCGGCGTCGCGAACGCTGGCCTTGGTGAAGCTCATCGGCCGGGCCGGCGCTAGGACGGGAGTACCTTGCCGGCGAGCTCGACGCAGCGGTTCGAGTAGCCCCACTCGTTGTCGTACCAGCTGACGGTCTTCACCATCCTGCCGTCGCCGATAACCATCGTCTGGCCAGCGTCGAAGATCGAGGAGTGCGGGTCGCCCATGATGTCGGTGGAGACGATCGGGTCCTCGGTGTAGGAGAGGATCCCCTTCAGCCGGCCCTCCGCCGCCTCCTTCATCGCCGCGTTGACCTCCTCAGGCGTGACCGGGTTCGGCGTGTCGAAGGTGAGGTCGACGACCGAGCCGGTCGGCACCGGCGCCCGCATCGAGAACCCGTTCAGCTTCCCGTTCAGCTCCGGCAGCACCAGGCCGACGGCCTTGGCGGCGCCGGTCGTGGTCGGAATCAGGTTGAGCGCCGCGGCGCGGGCCCGGCGCAGGTCCTTGTGCGGCATGTCCTGCAGGCGCTGGTCGGCGGTGTAGGCGTGGATCGTCGTCATCAGGCCCTGTTCGATCCCGAAGGCTTCGTGCAGCACCTTTGCCATCGGGGCGAGGCAGTTGGTCGTGCAGGAGGCGTTGGAGATGACGTCGTGCTCGTCGGCGTCGTATTCGGCGTCGAAGTTGACGCCGAGGGCGACGGTGACGTCCGGCTCCTTGGCGGGGGCGGAGATGATCACCTTCTTGGCGCCGGCCTCGAGGTGCTTGGCGGCGTCGGCGCGGGCGGTGAAGAAGCCGGTCGACTCGATCACCACGTCGACGCCGAGGTCGCCCCAGCCCAGCGCGGCGGGATCGCGCTCGGAGAGCATCTTCACTGCCTGCCCGTCGACGTTGATGACGCCGTCGCCCGCCTCGACCTCGCCCGGGTAGCGCCCGAGGATCGAGTCGTACTTGAGCAGGTGAGCCATCGTGGCCGTGTCGACGAGGTCGTTGACGGCGACGAACTCGACGTCCGCCCCGGCAGCCTTGGCGGCGCGGAAGATGTTGCGCCCGATGCGGCCAAAACCGTTGATGCCGACCTTCACAGCCATGAACTCATTCCTCCTAGGTGGTTTGGGGAAGCCGATCCTATGAACTCGATACCAAGTCCGAACCGCGGGCTCTAGTCACTAGTCCGAGCCGATCGTGATCTCGATCTCGTACCCGTCCGGGTCCCTGAGGAACGCGGAGTAGGACCCCGAGCCGGCACCCCGGCTCTCACCGGGGTCCCTGACGCTGACGCCGCCGGATTTCGTCCCGTTCTCCCAGGCGGCCTTGACGGCGACGATCCCCAGGGCTGAGAAGCTCAGCAGCCCGAACCCGGGCTGGGGGTCGTGCTTGGCGGAAACGAAGAAGACGGGCTTGGCGATGCCCCAGCCGATCGTCTGGTCCTCCTCGTAATGGCGCCGCCAGCCGAGGGGGGCGAGCATCGAGTCATAGAAGGTGGCGCTGCGACCGAGGTCGGAGACCTCCAATAAGACATGGTGGAGCATTCTTAAGGGGAGGCTATAGGCGGCGACCGGCGGCAGGTCGCGCCCTTCAGCTGGAGCGCGGGGTCCAGCGGAAGAACTTGATCGCGAGCAGGGCGCCGGCGACGCCCCAGAGCGCGACCACCGCGAGGTTGTCCCAGGAGACGGCGGGGCCGCCGGCGGGGACGTAGGCGTCGAAGAAGGCGTCGAAGAAGTGGCGGACCGGAAAGAGGTCGGCGAAGGTGATGACTCCGTTGGGGAGCTGGTCTTCGGGGATGAAGACGCCGGAGAGGAAGTAGAGCGGCAGGAGCAGGGCGTTGACGATCGCGGCGGCGGCGTCCTGGGAGGGGATCGCGGCGGTGAGGGCGATGCCGAGGCAGCAGAAGGAGGCGGCGCCGACGACGAGCGAGAGGAGGATCGCCGGCAGGCGGTCCCAGGGAATGTCGACGCCGTAGAGGATGCCGCCGATCGCCGCCAGCAGGACCAGCATCATCAGGGCGACGACGATCGAGTTGCCGATGCTACCGGCGATGAAGACCCAGGGCGGCATCGGGGTGCCGCGGCCGCGCTTGAGTCGGCCGTCTTCGCGGGCGATCACGAGCGTCATCGCCAGCGTCTGCATCGTCGCTGAGATGATCGAGAGCGACATGATCGCCGGCACGTAATAGGTGGTGGCCTCCACCCCGCCCCGCACGTCCACGGTTTCGCCGTTGAAGACGACGGCGAGGATGAGGAAGACGATCACCGGGAACATCACGGTGAAGAAGACCGACGCCGGGTTGCGCCAGAAGGCCTTCTGGTCGTAGCGGAACTGGTGGCCGACGAGGGCGAAGCCGTTCACTCGGCCGCCTCCGCCGCCGCTCCGGCCTGTCGGCGCTCGACATCGTCGGTCAGCTCCAGGTAGACGTCCTCGAGCGAGGGCCGCGTCACTTCCAGCCCCTCCAGCGCTTCGCCCCGCTCGAGCGCTTCGCCGGTCAGCTCATGCAGCGCCTTCACCGGGTCGGTCGTGTTGAGGACGACGTCACGGCCGTCGGCGCGGTAGCGGATCGTCGTCTCGCCACTCTCGCGCTCGCCGAGGTCCTCGGGAGTGCCGCGGGCGACGATCTCGCCGGCGGCGATGATCGTCACCCGGTCCGCGAGGCGCTGCGCCTCGTCCATGTAATGGGTGGTGAGGAAGACAGTCTTGCCGAGGTCGCGGAGGCCGGCGATCACGTCCCAGGCCTGGCGCCGCGCCGAGGGGTCGAAGCCGGTCGTCGGCTCGTCGAGGAAGAGCAGCTCGGGGTCGCCGACCAGGGCCATGCCGACGTCGAGGCGCCGCTGCTGACCGCCGGAGAGGCGGCTCGTCCGCTCGTCGGCTTTGCCTTCCAGCCCGACCAGCGCGATCACCTCGTCGGTCGGACGAGGCGAGCGGAAGTAGCCGGCGTAGAGGTCGAGTGACTCGCGCACGGTCAGGTAGGGGTCGAGGCGGCCGCTCTGCAGGACGATGCCGATCCGCTCGCGCCACTCGCGGCCGGCGCGCTCAGGATCCTCGCCCAGCACCGCAACCTCTCCCCCGGTCCGCCGCCGGTACCCCTCGAGGATCTCGACCGTGGTCGTCTTGCCCGCCCCGTTGGGCCCAAGGAAGGCGAAGACCTCGCCACGATTGACCTCGAGGTCGATGCCGCGGACGGCCTCGGTGGCGCCGTAGGACATCCGCAGGCCGCTGATGGAGATGACGGGCTCGCTCAAGACGGGCGATTCTAGGTCGCTTAGGGTTTGAACATGGGACGGGGTCGTACGATCATGTCGCCGGACGGGGTGCACTGGAAGGTGCGGCGGCGCTGGTTGGAACGGCCGATGCCGAACCTGAGGCGGCGGCTCCAGGCAAACCGCCGCGAAGCGTTGGACGGGGACGCCCTGGGCGGGATCTTCGACCCGGGAGTCCTCGACGACGGCTGGGCGGTGCTTGGCGTGGCGGTGTTGGCGATCGTGTTGGTCCTTGTCGTCCTTCCGCTCCTGGGGATTGCCCTGGAGCTGATCGCGTTGCTTGTCGTGCTCTTCTCGGGGCTATTTGGGCGGGTGGTGTTGCGCCGGCCCTGGATCGTCGAAGCGAGCGTTGCCGGTGACCCAGAGCATCGGGTTGCATTCGCGGCCCAGGGCTGGCGCCAGTCCGAGCAGGCGCTCGACGAGCTGCGGACCGCGATCGCCGCGACCGGGCCGCCTGAGCGCCTCTCCGTCGGCCAGCCACTGGCGACCCGCCCTCATGTCTCCCGTCCCTCCTAGCTAGAAGGCCCTGCCCCCGAATCAACGGCTCAGGTCAGTAGGGCCTCATTTCAGCTCTACATCGCGGTGCTTGACCTTGACAACCACGTCCTCGCGCGCCGCCAGGTCCCGGCGGATGCGGTCGGCGACGGTGACCGACCGGTGGCGGCCGCCGGTGCAGCCGACCGCGATCGTCAGGTGGCTCTTGCCCTCGGCGACGTAGGCGGGGACGAGGAACTCGAGCAGCGGCAGCAGCCGGCCGTAGAACTCGCCGGCCTGGGTGCCCGACTCGACGTAGGCGCGGACCTGCTCGTCGAGGCCGGTCATCGGCCGCAGCCCCTCGTCGTAGTGGGGGTTGGGCAGGAAGCGGACGTCCAGGGTGAGGTCGGCGTCGCGCGGCGGCCCGTTCTTGAAGCCGAAGGTCAGCAGCGTCAGCGCCAGCTTGCCGCTCTCCTCGCGGCCGAGCAGCTCTTCGGTGATCTGGCGCCGCAGCTCGGCCCCAGTCAGGTCGCTGGTGTCGATCACCTTGTCGGCCCGCTCGCGCAGCGGCGCCAGCAGCTCGCGCTCGGCGCGGATGCCCTCGACGATGCGGCCTTCCGGCGCCAGTGGGTGGCGCCGGCGGGTCTCCTTGTAGCGGTCGAGCAGCGTCTCCTCGTCCGCGTCGAGGAAGAGGACCATCGGTTTCAGCCCCACCGCCTCGAGGTCGCCGAGGGCCTGCAGGAGGCCCTCGAAGTACTCGCCGCCGCGGACGTCGGAGACGACCGCGGCCCGCTCGACGCCGCTGCCCTCGTGCTGGAAGAGCTCGCCGAGGCTCTCGATCATCCGCGGCGGCAGGTTGTCGACGCAGAAGTAGCCGCCGTCCTCGAAGGCGGCGATCGCCTCCGACTTGCCGGCGCCGGAGTGGCCGGTGATGACGACCAGCGTCATCGGCCTGCCTGCCCGGCCCCCGTCGGCGCCGCCTGCCTTCGTCTCGGTCTCGACCCGCTCCGCCATCCGACTCCTCAAGTCACCTAGCTGGTCCTGTTGAGCTGCTCGTGGATCTCCCGACCTACTTTGCCAGGCAGACCGGGCACTGCCTCGAGCTCCTCCCGCGTGGCGGCGAGGAATCGCTCCGGCGTGCCGAAGTGCTGCAGCAGCGCCCGCTTGCGGGCTGGGCCGATGCCGGGCAGCTCGTCGAGGACCGAGCCGGCGAGCATGCCGCGGTCGCGGCGGCCGCGGTGGTGCTCGATCGCGAAGCGGTGGGCCTCGTCGCGGACCCGCTGCAGGAGGCGGGACGCCTCCGAGTCGGCGGCGAGGTCGAGCGGCTCCGGGCGGCCCGGCACGTAGACCTCCTCGAGGCGCTTGGCGAGGCTGACGATGGTCACCCCGCGCTCGGTGAACGGCCGCAGCGCCCGCAACCCCGCCGCCAGCTGGCCTTTGCCACCGTCGATCAGGATCAGCGACGGCAGCGAGGCGAAGCTCTCGTCGCGCTTGCCGTCGTGCGGCGAGAGGTCGGCCTGTTCGAGGTAGCGCGCCAGCCGCCGCGAGAGCACCTCCTCCATCGAGGCGAAGTCGTCGGGGCCGCCGTTGCCGGTCCCGTCGGCGCGCAGGTCGCCACGGACTTTGAAGCGGCGGTAGTCGGACTTCTTCGTCGCCCCGCCCTCGAAGACGACCATCGAGGCGACGGTGTGCTCGCCGCCGATCGTCGAGATGTCGAAGCCCTCGATCCGCACCGGCAGCTCGTCCATCCGCAGCGCCTCGCTCAGCGCCGCCAGGCTCTCGACCCGGCGGGCCCGGCGGTGGGCGCGCCGCAGCCGGTCCTGGTCGAGGGCAAGACGGGCGTTGCGCTCCGCCAGCTCGCGCAGCCGCCGTTTGTCGCCGCGCTCGGCGGCGCGGACCTCGACCGGGGCGCCGCGGCGCTCGCTCAGCGCCTCCGCCAGCACCCCCGCGCGGTCGCGCAGGTAAGGACCGACGACGATCGTCCGCGGCATAGCCGGCGAGGCCGCGTAGTACTGGCCGATGAACTCCTCGGCGACCTCGGCCGGCTCGCGTTCGGCCTGGTTTTCGAGGTAGAAGCTCTGGCGCTCGGCGAGGATCCCGTCGCGGACCTGGAAGACCTGGGCATTGGCGTCGGGCCCGTCGACGGCGACGCCGATCATGTCCGCGGTCCCGACCGAGGCGCCGGCGACCCGCTGGCGCTCGAACAGCGAACGGATCGCCTTCAGGCGGTCGCGGTGGATCGTCGCCCGCTCGAACTCCTGGGCCGCGGCCGCCTCCTCCATCTTCGCCTGCTCCTCGCGCTCGACCTGGCGGTAGCGGCCGGAGAGGAAATCGACGATCGCCTCGATGTTGGTCCGGTACTCCTCCCCGCTGACGTAGCCGACGCAGGGCGCCCCGCAGCGCTTGATGTAGTAATCGAGGCAGGGGCTGCCGGAGCGGCGGCCCGGCTCGGCCCCCTCGCAGGTGCGGAACTGGAAGAGCTTGCCGAGCAGGTCGAGCGTCTCCCGCACCCGCTTGGCGCTGGAGAAGGGACCGAAGTAGGCGCGGCCGGAGCGGTGCTTCTCGCGGGTGAAGTAGACGCGCGGGTACTCCTCGTCGAGGCTGACCGCGACGTAGGGGTAGGACTTGTCGTCGCGGAGGCGGATGTTGAAGCGCGGGCGGTGGCGCTTGATGAAGCTCTGCTCGGCGAGCAGCGCCTCGGCCTCGTTGGCGGTGACGAGGCTCTCGATGCGGTCGATCCGGGAGGTGAGGCGAGTGTCGCCGCCGGAGAAGTGCGAGGAGACGCGTTTGCGGATCGAGCGCGCCTTGCCGACGTAGAGCAGCTCGCCGTCGCGGCCGTGGAAGAGGTAGACGCCGGGCTGGTCGGGCAGCGACTTCCGCTGCTGCGCGATCCGCTCCGCCCGGCTCAGGGCCTTGTCGCCGCCCCCCTCCGCAACTGCATCAGATTTCCTCCCTGCCAGGTCAGAAATCTGATGCAGTTCGGGGCTTGACTTCGGATTGCCTTCGGCCATCGGTCAAAGGGTAGGCTGCTGGCCACTCGGCCAACCGCACGCCAGAGAGGAAGAGTGAATGCCCAGCGAGACCATCAACCCGCCGCAGCTGAAGACGATGCGGATCGAGGTCGACGGGGAGATCGGGACCCTTACCCTCGACCGCCCCGATTCCTTCAACGCGATGAGCCCGGAGATGATCGGCGAGATGACCGTCGCCTTCGGGTGGCTGGCGGACCTGGCGCCGCTGCGGGCGCTGATCGTGACCGGCGCCGGCAAGGCCTTCTCCGCCGGCGGCGACGTCAACTGGTTCCGCAAAGGGGTCGAGTCGGACGAGATCGACCTTCCCTCTGACGTGCGGCGCGGGGCTGAGGTCCTGCACCAGGCGATAGTCGACCTGCGGCGGATCCCCTACCCGGTGGTGGCGGCGGTCAACGGTCCGGCGGCGGGTGCGGGGTTCTCGCTGGCCCTCGCGTGCGACGTGCGGTTGGCATCGGAGGCGGCTTTCTTCGCCCCCGCCTACGGCCGCATCGGAGCCTCGCCCGACGGCGGCATGACCTACTTCCTGCCACGGGTGGTGGGCCCCAGCAAGGCGCTGGAGCTGCTGCTGGAGGACCCGAACCTGAAGGCGGAGGACGCGCTGGCGATGGGACTGGTGGGCGAGGTGGTGGCGCCGGAGGAGTTGACGGACGCCGCCCGCGCCCGCGCCGAGAAGCTCGCGGCGATGGCGCCCCACTACGTGCGGATGGCAAAAAAGCTCTGTGACAGCAGCCTCGACAACAGCATCACCGAGCATCTGCAGCTGGAGCGCCACGGGATCGCCGACTCGATGGCGACGGAAGACCTCCGCAACGGCGTCGAGACCTTCTTCGGCGGCGGCACCCCAGAGTTCCACGGGCGCTGAACCGGGCCGGCAGGCGCCCCGTATCGCGTTAGAGTCGAACCCCAACCAGTCCTCCCGCGGGAAAGGACCCAGATGAAGAAATACGCAGCCCTGATCGCCATGCTCCTGGCCGCCGTCGCGCTCGTCGCCTGCGGCGGCTCTGACAACACCACGAGCGAAGCGACCGCCCCACCCTCCAAAAGCACCACCGAAACGGAAGAAACGAACGAAGGGAACGAAGCCGAAGGCGGAACCGCCGGCTCCGCTTCCACCGTCGACATCGAAGCCGACCCCGAAGGCGGCCTCTCCTTCACCAGCGACTCCGCCAGCGCCAAAGCCGGCAAAGTCACCGTCGACTTCACCAACTCCTCGCCCGTCCCCCACAACGTGACGATCGAAGACGAAGGCGGCGAAACCGTCGCCGCGACGGAAACCCTTACCGAAGGCTCCGAAGCCGCCAAAGCCAACCTAAAACCAGGCACCTACACGTTCTACTGCTCCGTCCCCGGCCACCGCGACGCGGGGATGGAAGGAACGCTGACGGTCAAGTAGGCGCCCTCGGGCGTGCAAGCCATAGCGGTGCGACTTCTGGTCCCATACGGCCATGAGTCGCACCGCCGTCAGGCGGTAAGATAGTATCTTACACCGATGAAGACGACCGTTTCGACCAAGGGTCAGATCGTGCTGCCAGCAGAGCTTCGTCAGCGCGACGGCATCGAACCCGGGCAGGAGTTCGAGGTTGAGCGACTTGACGCCGACGAATACCGGCTACGACGGTTGGCGCCAGCGCCGAATGAAGGCCTCGTGGACTGGCTCCTTGCCTGCCCGCAGAAGGGCTATTTCGTCCCGGTCGAGTCGGAGTCGACGGACATGCTGTGAGGCACCTTGTCGATGCCAACGTCCTCTCCGAGGCCACCAAGCCTAGACCTGATGCTCGAATCGTCGAGTGGCTGCGACGAAACGAGCGCTCGATCGTCGTAGATCCGGTCGTCCTCGGCGAGGTTCGCTTCGGCATTTTGCTCTTGACGCGCGGCGCGCGGCGCACCGAGTTGGAGAGTTGGTTCGAGCAGGGGGTCAGGAGGATTCAGTGCATTCCCTGGGATTCGACCACCGGGATGCGCTGGGCCCAGCTGCTCGCCGAGCTCCGCCGACGGGGAAAACCCATGTCGATCAAAGACAGCTTGATCGCCGCCACCGCGCTCGCCCACGATCTCGCACTCGTAACGCTCAATCAGCGGGACTTCAAACCGGCGCAAGTGCAGCTGGTCGATCCTTCGGCCTGAGGCCGGGCCGGCTTCGGTCAGGAGGCGGCCATGACTCGGGTGACCGAGTCCCCGACGAAGCACGGCTTCTCGCCGCCCTCGACCTCGAGGGTGAAGCGGGTGATGACCTGGTACCAGCCGCCGCCGATCTCCTCGACCGAGACCACCTCGGCCTTGGCGCGGACCTTGGAGTCGACGGGCACCGGCGCCGGGAAGCGGATCTTGTTCCAGCCGTAGTTGACGCCGAGGGCGAAGCCGGAGGAGGAGATCAGCTCCTGGCGGAAGCCGTCGACCAGCGAGAGGGTGAGGTTGCCGTGGGCGATGGTGGTGCCGTAGGGGCTCTCTTGCTTGGCCCGCTCGGTGTCGACGTGGATCCACTGGTGATCGCCGGAGATGTCGGCGAAGGCGTCGATCTCGGCCTGGATGACCGTGCGCCAGTCGCTCGGGCCGACCTCCTGGCCGACCAGGGCCTTCATCCCCTCAACGCCTTGTATCTCGACGGATGGCATCGGCGGGCAGCCTATCGCGGCCGGCCGGGGCGCTTGACCAGACCAGCCGGACGTCTTAGAAGCTAGACGTGCGCAGGAATGTTGAGACGGCCCTCAGTCGCTCCACCATTCCGGGACGATCTCGCCGTCGCCATCGCGGCGCGGACCGAAGGCCAGGATCTCGAGGCCTTCCTCGCCGGCTTCGAAGGCACGCATCACGTCGGGAGAGACGCGGATCGCGTCGAGGGTCTCGACCTCGATGATCTCGTCGTCGAGCTTGAGCAGCCCGCCTCCGCGGACGATCACGTAGACCTCCTCGGCCGCCTCGTGGCGGTGACCGAAGCCCTGCCGCTTTCCCGGCTTCAGGCGGTGGAAGCTGAAGCCGGTGTCCTCCGCCTCGAGGTCGTTCTTCGCGAAGCGCGCTTCCATAGCGTCGCCGAGGCCGAACTCCGGCGCCGAATCCTTGACTTCCTCGAGCTTCCTGTGGGTGAAGGGGTTTCGCATCAGTTCCTTTCGGTAGCGGACGCTGTAGGCAGGCTACCCGCGCCGAGTAGCCTTGACGCGTGGTCAGTCCGGTCAGCCGAGCGCTCTCCAGCAGCCAGCTCGAAACCCTGGCGGAACATGGCGAGGAACGGAGCGCCGCGGTCGGCGAGGAGCTGTTCCGGATCGGCGACGCGAGCTACCCGTTCATCGCGATCCGCGAGGGTGAGGCGGCCGTCCTCGATGGCGCCGGCAACGAGATCGTCCGCCACGGCCCCTCCGGCTTCCTCGGCGAGATGAACCTGCTCTCCGGCCAGACGGTCTTCCTCACCGCTGTCGTCACCAAGCCGCTGCGCTACATCGCGGTCGAGCGGGATGAGCTGCGCGAGCTGCTGCTGGAGGACGCGCCGCTCTCCGACATCCTGCTCTCGGCCTTCGTCCAGCGGCGCGAACTGCTGCAGCAGAGGCAGGGGATCGGGGTCGAGATCCTCGGCCCCCGCCACTCCCCTACAACCCGGGATCTGGTCGACTTCGCGAAACGCCAGCGTCTCCCCTACTCCTGGCTGGAGCCGGAGGACAGCGAAGAGGCGGCGGGCGCGCTCGAGGGCCTGGATCCGGCGGAGATGCCGCTGGTCCGCCTCCCGGGCGGAGTCGAGCTGCACGCCCCCAGCGATGGCGAGCTCTCGCGGGCACTGGGGATCGGGCTCGAGCTCGGCGCCCGCGAAGAGGTCGACCTGCTGGTGATCGGCGGCGGCCCCGCGGGTCTCGGCGCCGCTGTCTACGGCGCCTCCGAGGGCCTCGACACCCTGGTGATCGAGAGCACCGTCCTCGGCGGGCAGGCGGGGACGTCGCGGCGGATCGAGAACTACCTCGGCTTCCCGGCCGGGATCAGCGGCAGCGAGCTGACCAGCCGGGCGGTGACCCAGGCACGCAAGTTCCGCGCCCGCACGGCGACTCCCTATCGCGCCAAGGAGCTCGAGCCCGGGGACGGCCGCCACCTGGTGCGGCTCGAGGAGGGCAACGAGGTCGCCGCCCGCGCCGTCGTCCTCGCCACCGGCGCCGAATACCGGAAACTGCCGGTCGCCGACCTCGATCAATACGAGGGGCTCAGCATCTTCTACGCGGCCGGCCCGCCTGAGGCGCAGATCTGCGGCGGACAGCGGGTCGGCGTGATCGGCGGCGGCAACTCGGCCGCCCAGGCGGCCGTCTGGCTCGCCCGCGGCGGCGCTCTCGTCACCCTGCTCCACCGCCGGGCCGACCTCTCTGAGACGATGTCCAGCTACCTGATCGACGAGCTCGACCGCTACGGCGTCAGCGTCCGCGATCGTAGCGAAGTCGCCGCGCTGCACGGCGATGACGGCAAGCTCGAGGCGGTGACGCTGGCCGACGGGACCCGCCTCCCCTACTCGTTCCTCTTCCTCTTCCTCGGCGCCTCACCCTGCACCGACTGGCTCGGCGACTGCATCGCCCGCGACGAGAAGGGCTTCGTCCTCACCGGCCCCGATGCCGGGGCCGAGGGCCTGCTGGAAACCAGCGTCCCCCGGGTCTACGCCGCCGGCGACGTCCGCTCCGGCTCGATCAAGCGCTGCGCGACCGCGGTTGGCGAGGGCGCGGCGGTGGTTCGCTTCGTCCACGAGCACCTGGCGCCCGCGCCGACGCGGTAAGCGGGCAACGGCGCTGGATCAGGCGGCGAGCGATTCGACCTGCGAGGAGAGCTGGCCGTCCAGAAGGACGTGCAGCGCGAATCCCGGCGGACCGACGAGCCCGATGTCTTCGTTCTCGAAGTCCTCGACCTCGAAGTCCGGCAGCGCCTGCAGGTAGGTGCTGGGCACCGAGAGGATGGGGCAACCGGCGAGGGTGGATGCGGCGACCCGGTGCAGGTGCCCGCCGACGATTGCCCGCAACTGCGGGTGGCGGGCGACGACCTCGGCGAGGGCGTCCCGCTCGGCTTTGAGGAGGTTGACCGCATCCCAGTCCGGGATCCCCGTCGCCAGCGGCGGGTGGTGCATCGCGAGGAGGGTCGGCCGCTCGGGCTCTTTGCTCAGCTCGGCATCGAGCCAGCTCAACTGCTCCGGGTCGAAAGCGCCGGCGTCCTCGCCGGGGACGGTCGAGTCGACAACGAGGAGCCGAAGATCGCCGACCTCGGTTGCGTAGTCGACTGGCTCGCCCCCGCCCCCTGGCAGGTCGAATGCCGCCCGCAGCTTGACCCGGTCGTCGTGGTTACCGGGCAGGACGTGAACCGGAACGCCGAGCGGCTCCAGCCGCTCGCGCGCCAGCCGATAGTGGCCGGCGCCGCCGTCGTCGGTCAGGTCCCCCGAAACGAGGACGGCATCGAGCTCGTTCGGCAGCGAACCGATGGCCTCGACGACCCGCTCCAGTCGCGGCAACGGGTCGATCCCCTCCCACGACGCCCCCAGGTGCAGGTCGCTGAGCTGAGCGAGTAGGACGGGCTTCGGCATCGTGGCGACGATATGGCCTCGGCGACCACGGTGCCTCGAAGGGAAACCGAGATCGAGGGGCCTCACGCGACCAGCCGCACTTCGAAGTTAGGCACCACTATCGCCCCGGCGCCGCCGATCAGGGCGAGGATGCGGGTGACGTAGGCCTGGGTCTCGGGATAGGGCGGGATGCAGTGGCAGGCTTCGACCGGGGCCGGGCCGGCGTTGTAGGCGGCGAGGGCGAGTTCGGGCGAGCCGAACTGGCGCAGGAGGTCCGACATCAGATGGGCCTCGGCGTCGATCGCTTCCTCCGGGTCGTAGGGGTTCCTGAGCCCATAAGAAGCGGCGGTCGAGGGCATGAACTGCGCGATCCCCTGCGCCCCCGCGGGAGATCCGGCGTTTGGGTCGAAGCCCGACTCCGCCATCAGCTGGCCGGCGAGAAGAGCGGGTGGGACGCCCCACCGCGCCCCCGCGCGGAGGATCGTCTCGCGGAACTGGGCGGGAACGAAGGTCGGCAGGGTCGTGGAGGTCGAGGTGGGGACCCCTCCCCCGCCGGCCGCCACGGCCTCGCCCTCCGCCGAGCAAGGCGGTGGGCCGGCGTCGAAGCCGAAGTGCCAGGGCTCCCACGAGTAGCGCTGGACGAAGCCGAAGTTGCCGGCGTTGCTCGCCAGCCAGGCGTAGGCGGAGGAAGGACCGAGGTCGAGCTCGGTGGCACAGCGGTGCAGCGAGTGGCCCGGCGGGGCAACCCAGGTCGGGTCGGGATGGGCGGCGAAGAGTTCGGCCTGCTCGGCGTCGGAGCGGAAGCCGGAGACGACGGTGAGGACGACGCCGGCCGCGCGGGCGGCGGCCGCCATCTCGTCGTAGGCGGCAGCAACATCGGGTCTCATCCCCTCGCCATCTCGGTAGACGAGCTGGCCGCTGTAGCCGCCGCCGCTGGCCATCCCGGTCGCCCCACCTGCCGCGCCGGGGGGCGCCGCCGCTTCGGCTTCGGCCGAGGCCCTGACTCGCTGGCCGCCGCCCACCCGCAGCCCGGCGATCACGACAGCCTTGGCGCGAACGGGAGCGAATGAGACGGCGTCGGGGAAGCTGACCCGCACGCGGCGGCTGTCGACGTCGTTGGCCGTGGCCGCCGCCAAACCCGCCGCCCGAG
>Ga0307316_10000134_pt1 | contig 19765 bp, 19 predicted proteins | sample ER_DNA_356_FD_194504 | JGI IMG/M metagenome (GOLD analysis project Ga0307316, IMG submission 194504) | Bulk soil microbial communities from the East River watershed near Crested Butte, Colorado, United States - ER_DNA_356 | ecosystem: Environmental > Terrestrial > Soil > Floodplain | place... | reverse complement strand
CCACCGTCCACGCCAACTCGCCCGCCGATGCGCTGAGCCGACTCGAGACCTTGGCGCTGATGGCCGGCCTCGGGCTGCCGCACGCGGTCGTCGCGGAGCAGGTTCGGCGTGGGGTCGACCTCGTGGTCCACCTCCAGCGCGAAGCCGACGGCTCGCGCCGCGTGGCCGAGCTGGCCGAGGTGGGATGAGGGGGTTGGGAGGGTCGCTGTCCGTAGTCGCCGCCGCCGCGGCAGGGAGCCTGCTCGCGCTCGCCATACGGGAGGCCCTGCTGGCAAGCCCGGCGGCTGTGAGGTGGCTGCGGCTGGCGCTCGAGCCGCTGCGTCGCGCCGAGCGGGAGGGGTATGCCCCCTCGAGCACCGAGCGGCGGCGGCTTGCGGTTCTGGGAACCGCTGCCGCGGTCGCGGGCGGCTGGCTGCTCGGAGGCACGACCTTGGCCCTGCCGCTCGCCCTCTTGGGTCCGGCCGGGATGGGCTGGGCGATCGGAAGCCGTCGCCGCCGCTATCGCCGGGCGGTCGAGCCGTCGCTGCCGGAAGTCGCGGTCGCCGTCGCCGATTCGCTCAGCGCCGGCCGCTCCCTGCGCGCGTCTCTGCCGGCCTCGGTCGCCTCGCTCGACGGCCCGCCCGCAACCGAGCTGGCGCGGCTCGGGGCCGAGCTCGACCTCGGCGCCCCGACCGTGGACGTCGTCGATGGCTGGCGGCGGCGGATGCACTCCGAGCGCGTCGACGCCTTCGCGGCGGCTCTCTTGAGCCAGCGCCTCGCCGGCGGCGACCTCGCCGGGCTGTTGCGGCGCTTCGCGGCTGGAGCCGCGGAGCGCGATCGCGTCGCCGAAGACGCGCGCTCGGCAACCGCGCAGGCCCGGTTCACCGGCCTCCTGGTGGTGGCGATGCCGACCGGCGGCGCGCTCTTCGCCGAGCTTCTCCAACCGGGCTTCATCGCTGGGCTCCTCGGCTCGCCCCCGGCGGCGATCCTCCTCGTTTTCGCTGCGGCGCTGCAGCTGATCGGCTTCGTCGCCATCCGCCGGCTCTCGCGGGTGGTCGAGTGAACGGGGCCGGCCTGCTGGCGGCGGTCGCGGTCCTGCTGGGAGCGGCGGCAGCGGCGGAGCTGCTCCGTGGGAGCGGCGCTCAGCTTCCGGCCTTGCCGTTCGGCCTCGACGGCCGCTCGGCCAGGACCGCTCTGCGGCTGGGCTTGCCCAAGCGGCTGCGCCGGGCGGGCCTGGAGACGCGCCTTTCGCTTCCGGCGGTGCTGGGGGCGAAGCTGGCCTCGGCGATCGCCGGCGGCCTTGTCGCCGCCATCGCGGCACCGGCGGCGCCGGGCCGCAGCGCCGCCGCCGTCGCCCTCGCGCTGCCGGCGGCGGGGTTCTTCCTTCCGGACGCGCTGCTGGAGCGGCGGGCCAGGCAGCGACAGCGGCGCCTGGTCGCCGCGCTTCCCGATGCGCTCGACCTGCTCGCGGTCAGCGCCGGCTCGGGGCGGGGGCCGGCTGCCGGGATCGAGCAGTTGGCCGGAGCGGGGGAGGGGCCTCTTGCCGAAGAGCTGCGGCTCACGGTCGCGGAGCAATCCTGCGGCGTCTCATTGAGCGCTGCCCTGTCCTCGCTGCGAGCGCGGGTGCCCGGCAGCGAGGTGGCCACCCTCATCGCCGCGATCGAGCGCTCGCGCCGATTCGGCTCCCCCCTTGCCGAGCAGCTGCAACGTCAGGCAACCGCCCTGCGCCGCGACAGCCGCCGCGCGGTCGAGGAGCGGGCCGCCCGCGCGGCCCCGAAGATCCAGCTCGTGGTCGCGTTGGTGCTCGTCCCCTCGGTGCTGCTGATGATCACCGCCGGCCTGATCGCCAACGCCGGCACCCTTCTTTCAGGGTTTTGAGGTAACTCGAAAGCCGATCACTGGATGATCCCGCCCTGGTAACTCTCGATGAGTTCGGACTCTCTCTCGACGGGATCTTCGCCCACCTCGCTTCGTCGACCCTTCTTGCGCCGCTCCTCCAGGTAGACGGAGAGGAGGTTTGGGTCCCTTGGCCGCCTTCTTCGACGTTTCAGATAGGCGCCCAATTCGAGGAGCGCGACGATCAGTCCGCTGACTCCGAAAATGACGGCGAATCCCCAGGCGGGAGACAGGGAGAGAACCGCACCTGAGACCGCCGTACCCACGAGCACGCTCACCAACGCCAGAAGTGGCAGGCCGAAAGTCCTTGGTCGACGCATTTGCTCAAGCATTTTAGATCCTTTCGGTTCTACCATGGATTAAGCCATACCCCGACATAAACGGACGCGAGGACGGTTGCAAAAACTCGCTCGTACCGCTGGCCCATTCGGTGCTCGGTTCCGATTCGGGACAAGTTCCTCGTTGAGATCCTCAGCAACCGTTTCGCGATGAATGGAGCGCTGATGGCGCCCAGCAGCGCTCCGACTCCGACCAGCGGTATCGCACCGAACAAGTCGTGATCGGAAGAAGCGAGAGTGAAGGCGTGCGGAGTCCGTATCTCTCCGATTACCCAGATGACGGCGAAGACAGTCGCGATCGCGATTCCCCACCGCCGTCGCCAGATCTCCACCTCGGCATCGGCCAGCGGAGATGACGGCGAGGGGGGTTCGTGAAGATCGGCCGCGTCGGGAAGGAAAACCGAGCCGACGAAGTAGCCGGCGATGTAGCCATCTCCCAACAAGAGGATCAAACTCTTGTCCGTCGGCAAAACCGGGCCGGCAAGGCCCAGCACAAGGTGTTGACTCACCCCTAACAGTGCGATCACCGCCGTTACTGCCTCCCAAGAATTCTCCGCTGCCGAACAATGAGGTGCGAGAGCGTATAGGAACCTTCCGCCGGTCAAGCGCGTCCCAGCAAAGGCGTTCCGCCGGGGGTTCGTTCACTTCTCCATCACTCCCTCGCCTCGTCGCGCAGCCGGCTCGCAACCGCGCCGGTCGCGCTTGCGATCGCGTCGAGGTCGGCGGCGTCTTCCTGGTGGCGGCTGACGTAGCAGCAGAGGGTTCCGTCGACGAGCTCGAAGGCGAACTTCTCGGGCGCCGCTTCGTTCAGCCAGACGATGAAGGTGGGGGAGAAGAGCCGGCGCAGCCAGACCGCGTCCTGCTCCTTGCCGGAGAAGATCTCGTACTTCTCGTCGAGGGCCTCGCTCTCCAGCTTCACCCGCTCTTTCGAACGCCGGAAGACGTCCTCGAACCTCTCCAGGGAGTGGAGGCCGAACTTGTGTTGGCAGTAGAGCTCGGGGACGAGGCTGACGCAGTCGGGCACCTCGACGAGGCCGAGGGTGTAGTTGTAGTAGGTCGTCTGCCGGCCGCCCTTGCCGTCGGTCGTCACCTCCTCGTAGGTGTAGAGGGCGAGGATGCCGTCGAGGCCGTCGGCGATCGCTCCGCTGAGGGTACGCACGGCGTAGCGGTCGTCGCCCTTGCGCAGCAGCGGCGTTGCCGGCGGCAGCGGCGCGCGACCGCCCAGCGTCAGCCCCCGTCGCCGCGCGTAGGTCTCGAAGAAGGCGTCGGCGGCTCTCCTGTCGGCGATCGCGAAGACGATCAGGAAGCCGACGAGGAGGGCGAGGACCGCGGCGGCGCCGCCGATCGCCGGTCCGATCAACGCGGCGCCGCCGACCCCGGCCGCGATTACGAAGAGCCCGATCAGGATCCAGCTGACCGGCTTGCGCATCAGCCGCTTGAAGTGGAAGCCGCGGAGATCGTTGGCGTCGTCGGGAACGGTTTCCGCCGCTGGGTGTGCCTGGTCGCTTGCAGCCATGGCGGGGAAGCTACCGCGCCCGCCCGGATGCAAATCGACTTGCAGAGGGAGCTTGTGTTGCAAAGTGGGGGAGTGTGGGTTATTGTGGCGATCGAGTTGAAGCCCAGGACCGGGGTGGTGAGGCTCCTCCCACCTCATCACTCCGGTCCAACTCTCTTGCCCTCCCGCTCAGAAAGGACTCGCCGAGGTGGCATTTCGGGGTCTCTACGAGCACAGTCTCGATTCCAAGGACCGCCTCACGGTCCCCTCGCGCTTTCGCGCTTCGCTGGCTGATGGAATCGTTCTCTCCAAGGGCTTCGACCCCTGCGTCTGGGTGCACACGACCGAGGAGTTCGAGCAGCTCTCCGATCGCTTCCTCTCCCCGCACAGCCCCTTCGGCCGCGATGCCCGGCAGCTGCGCCGGCGCTTCCACGGCGGCTCCTTCGACGAGAAGCTCGACTCCGCCGGGCGCATCCGCGTCCCCAGGCCGCTGATCGACCATGCCGGCCTCGACGGCAACTGCGTCGTGATCGGGGCGGGGGAGTACCTGGAGATCTGGAACGCCGACGCCTGGGCCAAGCAGGAGGAAGAGCTCGACGCCGCCGCCCCCGAGATCGCCGAGGGCCTCGCTTCCGCCGGGACCGCGTGATCATGAGACTGAATGCACGGCAGATCTCCTACAGCCAGCGGCCCGCGGTCGGTCTCTATGCCGAGCCAAGGGCGGCGCTTCGTCCCGTCGACCTGGTCATGAGCGAGCACGAGCCCGTACTGGCGCCGGAGCTGGTCTCGCTGCTGGCTCCCGAGGCGGGACAGACCGCGGTCGATTGCACCTTCGGGGCCGGCGGCCATGCGCGCCGCGTCGCCGAGCTGCTGGGTCGGGAAGGGACCCTGATCGGGATCGATCGCGACCCCGCCGCCGAGGAGCGCTTTGCCCGCTTTGCGGCGACGGCACCCTGCCGGACCCTCTTCATCGGTGCCGACTTCGCGGCAGGGCTTCGTGCCCTGCGCGGCGAAGGAGTGCGCCCAGACATGGTTTATGTAGATCTGGGGATGTCCTCGATGCAGGTCGATGCGTGGGAGCGGGGCTTCTCCTATTCCTACGACGCGCCGCTCGACATGCGCATGGATACGCGCCAGAGCTTCGACGCCGCCGACCTGCTCAACGAGTGGCCGGAGTCGCGGATCGCCCAGGTGCTGCGCCGCTTCGGCGAGGAGCGCTACGCCCGGGGGATCGCCCGCGAGATCGTCCGCCGCCGTCCGCTCTCGACCACCGCTGAGCTCGTCGCCGCGATCAAGGCCGGGATGCCGGCATCGGCTCGCTTCGGCGCAGGCCACCCCGCCAAGCGCAGCTTCCAGGCGATCCGGATCGCCGTCAACGGCGAGCTCGAGGCGCTGGAGGAGGCGCTGCCGCTTGCCTGGTCCTCGCTCGCGGTCGGCGGGCGCTTCGCGGCGATCTCCTTCCACTCGCTCGAGGACCGGCCGGTGAAGCAATTCCTCGCGGCCAAGGCCCGCGGCTGCATCTGCCCGCCGGAGCTCCCCGTCTGCGTCTGCGGCCACGAGCCGGAGGCCGAGCTGCTGACCCGTCGAGCGGTCTCGCCTGGTCCCGAGGAGGCCGAGGCGAACCCTCGCTCGCGCTCGGCTCATCTACGCGCGGCGTTGAAGATCGCCGACGAGCAGCCGGGGGAGGCGCGCTGATGGCCGTCGCCGCTCCCGCCCGCCGGACCGCCCCGGCCCCCGCACCCTCCCGCAGGACGCCCCCGCCCAAGCCGAAAGCGCCGGCCCGCGGGCCGCGCTCTCGTGTAGCCGCGCCGGCGAAGGCCCCCGCGCGCCGCGCCCCGCAGCGCGCAAAGCCCGGGCGCCTGCAGGCCGGCGGGCAGCTGATCCCGCTTGCGGTCGGTCGCACCGCGGTCGCCGTCGGCCAGCTTCCCGACTCCGGCCTGGTGGTGCGGATGACCCGCGGGCGCGCCTGGATCGCCGTTCTCGGCGTCCTCCTGGTCGGCATCGTCGCCCTCAACGTCGCCACCCTCAGCTTCGCCGCCACCTCCGGAAAGATCGACGCGCAGATCACCGCCCTCGAAAAAGAGAACTCGATGCTCGAAAGCCGCGTCGCCGAGCGCTACAGCACCAAGCGGGTTCGCAGTGAGGCGGCCGCGCTGGGGCTGTCGATGCCGAACCTCGAAGAGCCGAAGCTGATCACGGCCCACCGCGGCGACGTCCGCACCGCCGCGGGTCGACTGGCGGCAGCCGGCAGCGGCTGAGGGATGGCCGAATGCGCTCGATCGAGCGCCGAATCGGCCTCCTCTTCGGCGGCTTCCTCCTCTGCTTCCTCGTGATCGTCGGGCGCGCCTTCTGGTTGCAGGGCGTGCAGGGCTCGAGCCTTGCCTCCGAGGCGGTCTCCCAGCAGACGGAGACGGTGACCGTGCCCGGCCTGCGGGGCGACCTCCTCGACCGCCGCGGCAACAAGCTCGCCGCCTCCGAAGACGCGGCGACCGTCTACGCGACGCCTTACCAGGTGAAGAACCCGCCCGCGGCGTCGGCTCGGCTGGCGCCGATCCTCGAACAGCCGCGGGGCGAGGTGCTGGAAGCGCTGACGGCCGACTCGGGCTTCTCCTACGTCGCCCACAAAGTCGATCTCGGGACCGCCGCCAGGGTGGAAGCGCTGGGCATCGAAGGGATCGGCGAGCTCCCCGACAGCCGCCGCACCTACCCCCAGGGCGACATGGCCGGGCAGGTGATCGGCGCCGTCGGCTCCGAAAACCAGGGTCTGACCGGGCTCGAGGAGGGCGAGGAAGCGGTTCTCGGTGGGACCGACGGCGAACGTCGCATCGTCAAGGACGCGCTCGGCGAACCGATCCGGATGGAAACCGTCACCGAAGCCGAAGACGGCGAAGACATCCAGCTCACGCTCGACCCGGTGATCCAGCAGAAGACCGAAGAAGTCCTCAACGGCGTCGGCGAAACCTACTCGCCGACCGGGGCGACGGCAATCGTCGTCGACCCGCGCAGCTCGCAGGTCCTGGCAATGGCCAACTGGCCTCCGGCCGACCCCGCCGACCTCTCGGAAGTCAGCAACGACGACCTGATGAACAAGGCGACCGGCTTCAACTACGAACCGGGCTCGACCTTCAAGGCCTTCACCGTCGCCGCCGCGCTGGAAGAAAAACTGGTCACGCCGGCGACGGAATTCACCTTGCCGCCGAGCATCCAGGTGGCCGACCGGACGATCGAAGACGCCGAGGAACGGGGCACCGAAACTCTGAGCGTCGGCCGCATCCTCGCCCAGTCCTCCAACGTCGGTGCGGTGACGATCGGCCTCGAGGTCGGCGCCGAAAAGTTCAGCCGGTGGATCGAGAGGTTTGGCTTCGGCCGCCGCACCGGCATCCAGTACCCAGACGAGGAAATCGGGATCGTGCCAAGTCTCGACCAGTACTCGGGTTCGACGATGGGCAACCTGCCGATGGGGCAGGGCCTGGCTGTCACCCCGATGCAGATGGTCGCCGGCTACACCGCGATCGCCGACGGGGGGATGCTGAAACGGCCGCAGCTGATCAAGCGGGTCGGCGAGGAAGAGATTTCCGAGCCGAAGGGCCGACGTGTGATCTCACCGGAGGTGGCTTCGGAGATCCGCGAAATGCTCGAGGGGGTGCTGGCCCCCGGCGGCACCGCCTCCGAGGTGAGCGTCCCCGGCTACACCCTGGCGGGCAAGACCGGCACGGCCCAGGTGGCCGAAGACGGCGGCTACTCGGAGACCAAGTACATCGCCTCCTTCATCGGCTTCGCCCCGGCGCAGAATCCGCAGCTGCTGGCGGCCGTGATCGTCAACGAACCCCAGGGGGAAATCTACGGCGGCTCCGTCGCCGCCCCGGCCTTCGGCCAGATCGCGGAATTCGCTCTTCCCTACCTCGGGGTTCCGCAGGAATGATCATGGGGGCGGTTCGGGTGCCCTCCGCCGGAGACCGTATGTCTAGCGAGGGACCAGCCGCACCATCAGCTTGACCCAAAGCCTCCGGTGGAGGGCACCCGAACCGCCTCATAGAATCGGTCCGCGGATGATGAGATTGGGCGAGCTTGTCGCGGAGCTTCCGGGGGTGCGCGTCGTCGGCGACGTCTCCGTGGGGATTTCTGAGCTTGTTTATGACAGTCGCCGGGCCGGGCCTGGGACGTTGTTTTTCTGCGTGGTTGGGGGAAAGCGGGATGGGCATGAGTTCGGGGCGCAGGTCGTGGAGGCGGGGGCGACGGCGCTGGTGGTCGAGCGGGAGCTGACCGATTTGGCGGTGCCGCAGGTGATCGTTGATGACTCCCGGGCGGCGATGGCGCCGCTGGCGGCTCGGTTCTGGGGGGATCCGACCGCGGAGTTGCGGATGGTGGGGGTGACGGGGACGAACGGGAAGACGACCACCGCCTTCCTCGTCCACGAGATCCTCAGGGCCGCCGACCTCAGGTGCGGCCTGCTCGGCACGGTGAAGCAGATCGTCGGCGGGGTCGAGAAGGAGGTGGTGCGGACGACGCCGGAGGCGATTGAGCTGCAGGCGAGCTTCCGGCAGATGCTCGATGGCGGTGACGAAGCCTGCGCGATGGAGGTCTCCTCCCACGCGCTGACGCTTCACCGGGCTGACGCGATCCACTTCGAGGTCGCCCTCTTCACCAACCTCACCCAGGACCACCTCGACTTCCACGGCGACATGGAGGACTACTTCCTCGCCAAGCGCAAGTTATTAGAGGCCGGGCCGAAGACGGCGATCGTCAACGTCGACGACCCCTACGGACGCCGGCTCGCCGAGGAATTCGAGTGCGTCACCTTCTCCGCCGAGGGGGAGGAGGCCGATTACAGCGCCCACGATGTTTCCTTCGACGCCGGCGGCGCCAGCTTCGCGGTGGGGGGGATGCGGCTGCGGACCGGGCTGCCTGGGCACTTCAACGTCGCCAACGCGCTCGGCGCCTTCGCCGCGGCGGAGGCGATGGGGGTGGGATCGGAGATCGCGGCGGCCGGGTTGGCCCGGGCGGCGCGGGTGCCGGGCCGGTTCGAGCCGGTCGACGAGGGGCAGGGCTTCTCGGTTCTGGTCGACTACGCCCACACGCCGGATTCGCTCGAGAACGTTCTGCGCGCCGCCCGCCGCTTCACCGAGGGCAGGCTGATCTCGGTCTTCGGAGCCGGCGGCGACCGCGATCGGGACAAGCGCCCGAAGATGGGTCGGGCGGGGGCCCAGCTCTCCGACCTCGCGATCATCACCTCCGACAATCCCCGCTCCGAGACCCCCGAGGCGATCGTCGCCGAAGTCGCCGCTGGGGCCGAGGGGGCGGACGGGCTCGAAGTCGTCGTCGATCGGCGCGAGGCGATAGCTCTGGCGCTGGGACGGGCCGCCCCCGGGGACACGGTGGTCATCGCCGGCAAGGGCCACGAGCAGGGTCAGGAGTTCGAGGCGGGCCGGAAGATCCCGTTCGACGACCGCGAGGTGGCCCGCGAGGAGCTGCGGAAGCTGGGCAGCCCGGCGTGAGGCTCTCGCCGGAGGAGATCGTCGCCGCGCTGGGTGCCGAGGTCCTCGCCGAGGGAGCCGCCGAGCCGCCCCGCCGGGCGACGATCGACTCGAACGAGGCCGGCCCGGGCGACCTCTTCTTCGGCCTCCGCGGCGAGCGGCGCGACGGCGGCGAGTTCGCCCCGGCTGCGATCGAGGCCGGGGCCTGGGGGGTGGTCGTCGGCCCGTCCGCGAGTTGCCGCTTTGTTCCGGATAGCGGCACGAACCGGCAACTCGGCAGTTGGGTTTTTGCCGTCGAGGACCCGCTCGGGGGGATGCATCGGCTGGCGCGCGCCTGGCGGCGCGCGCTCGGCGCCCGGGTCGTCGGTGTCACCGGCTCGGTCGGCAAGACCTCGGTCAAGGACATCGCCCGGGCCCTGCTCCCGGGCAGGGTCCACGCCAACCGCGAGAACCTCAACACCGAGATCGGGCTGCCGCTGACCGTGCTCGAAGCTCCCGACGACACCGACGTCCTCGTGCTCGAGATGGCGATGCGCGGCGCCGGGCAGATCGCCGAGCTGGCCGCGATCGCCGAGCCCGACGTGGCGGTGATCACCAACGTCGGCCCGGTCCACGTCGAGCTGCTGGGCTCGGTCGAGGCGATCGCCGCCGCCAAGGCGGAGATCCTCGACTACCTGCCGCCGAGTGGCACCGCGGTGGCGCCGGTCGAAGCGGGGGAGCTGGAGCCGCACCTCGAGCGGGTCGCTCGGCAGCTGCGATTCGGCCCCGGCGGCGATGTCGAGGCGACGGAGTCGAGGGTCGTCGAGGGGGTGACCGAGGCGCTCGTCTCCACCCCGGTCGGCTCCCAGCGCCTCCACTTTCCCTTCGCCGAGGCTCACAACCTGACCAACGCGCTGGCGGCGGTCGCCGCCGGGGTCGCCCTCGGCGCCGACCTCGGCGGCATGGCCGACCGTGCTGCGGGCATAGGATTCTCCCGCTTCCGCGGAGAGCGCCTGGAGCTCCATGACGGGATCGTCCTCGTGAACGACTGCTACAACGCCAACCCGGTGTCGATGCGCGCGGCGCTCGACCATCTCGTCAGCCTCGAGGCCCCGCGCGCGGTCGCGGTGCTGGGGGAGATGGGCGAGCTCGGCCCCGGTTCCGCCGGGTACCACCGCGGAGTCGGGGAGCACGCCCGCGCCGCCGGCGTCGACTACCTGATCGGGGTCGGGCTGCCGGCACGCGACTACGACCCCGACGAGCTCGTCGCCGACCCGGCCGAGGCGGCCGAACTGCTGGCAGCGCGCCTGGAACCAGGCGACGCCGTCCTCGTAAAGGGCTCACGCAGCGCCGGGCTGGAGCAAGTAGCGGAGATGCTGACGGAGATCCAAGGCGCCCCCGGACGCGGAGCCGGAGGCGAATCCATATCTGATTCCTCTTCGCCTCCGGCGAGCAGAGGAGGCGCCGCTTAATCATGGGTGAAGTCCTGATCGCGGGGATGGCGGCGATGCTGATCTGCATCTTCCTCGGCCCCAAATTCATCGAGTTCCTCCGCGTCCGAGAGTTCGGGCAGCACATCCGCGAGGACGGGCCGCAGGAGCATCACACCAAGGCCGGCACGCCGACGATGGGCGGCCTGATCGTCTTCGCCTCGATCTGCGTTCCCTTCCTGGTCCTCTCCGACCGTGACCCCCAGAGCCTCGCCGTCTTCGGGGTGGCGATGGGCTGCGCCGCCCTCGGCTTCGCCGACGACTACATCAAGATCGTCAAACGGCGCTCGCTCGGGCTATCGGGGCGCTGGAAGCTGCTCGGACAGCTCGTCCTCGCTCTCGGTCTGTGGTGGGTGGCCCGCCACTCGGTCGGCCTCGAGCCCACCCTCTACTTCCGGATCGGCGACGGCAGCGTCGACCTCGGCCCGGTCCTCTACTTCGTCCTCGTCTTCCTGGTGATCGCCGGCACCTCCAACGGGGTCAACCTCACCGACGGCCTCGACGGGCTCGCCGCCGGCTCCTGCGCGATCGTCCTCCTCGCCTACACGGCGATCGCCTTCGTCGCCAACGAGCAGCAGAACCTCGCCCTGCTCTCCGCCTGCCTGGTCGGCGCCTGCATCGGCTTCCTCTGGTTCAACGCCTTCCCCGCCTCGATCTTCATGGGCGACACCGGCTCGCTCGGACTCGGCGGCGCGATCGGGGCGCTCGCGGTGATGACCCAGACCGAGGTCCTGCTGATCATCATCGGCGGCATCTTCGTGATCGAGGCGCTCTCGGTCCTGCTCCAGGTCTTCGCCTTCAAGACCTTCCGCCGCCGCGTCCTGCTGATGGCGCCGCTGCACCATCATTTCGAGATGATGGCCTGGTCGGAGACCAAGATCATGCTCCGCTTCTGGATCATCGCCGCCGTCTGCTCGGGAATCGGCTTCACGCTCTACCAGCAGAGCATCGGGCGCTGAGCTCGTGCCGGAGGTTGAGGTCGGCGCGGGCCCGATCGCCTACGAGGACAGCGGCGGCGAGGGGCCCGTGGTCGTCCTGATCCCGGGCCTGCTGATGGACGGGCGGCAATGGCGCAAGGTGATCGAGGAGCTGCGGCCGGACTTCCGCTGCATCTCGCCGACGCTGCCGACCGGGGCGCACCGCAAGCCGATGAAGCCCGACGCCGACCTGACCCTGGTCGGGATGGGACGGATCATCACCGAGTTCCTCGAGGCGGCCGACCTGCGCGACGTCACCCTCTGCTTCAACGACTGGTGCGGGGCGCAGGTGATGATCGCCGACGGCGGCGTCGAGCGAGTCGGCAGGCTGGTCCTGGTCTCTTGCGAGACCGCCGGCAACTACCCGCCGGGGCTGGCGGGCCATGCGGCCTGGCTCTCGGCAAAGCTGCCGGGCGGGATCGCGGTGATGCGACGCCTGCTGCTGACGCCGGGCATCCGCAGGTTGCCCTTCGTCTTCGGGCAGATGACCAAGAAGGGGATCCCGGACGAGCTGATGCGCGACTGGATGGAGACGCTGAAGGACTCTCGGATCGCCCGCGACCTGCGCCGCTACGCCGGCGACGCGATGCGCGGCAAGCACGACCTTGCGCGGGCCACCGCGGAGTTGCCCTCCTTCGAGCGGCCGGTCCTCGTAGTCTGGGACGCGGAGGGGAAGATGATGCCCAACGAGGCCGGCCGCGCCCTCGCCGACTCCTTCCCCAACTCGCGCTACGTCGAGCTGCCGGACTGCTACACCCTGATCCCGATCGACCAGCCGCAGGCGCTGGCCCGGGAGATCAAGGAATTCGTCGGCTGACGCGACTCATGCGGGCTCGCGGCAGACGACCAAGTCTTTGACCAGAGCCAAATCCTTGGAATTGGCGGTCAACAGCACGGCTGAGTGAGCTACTGCCGTCGCGGCTATCGCGAGGTCGGCAAAGCGCCTGCGGGGATTTCCACCGCGGTTCGTCACCGCGGCTTGCAGTCGGCCCATGGTTCTCGCGACTCGTTCATCGAGGGGCAGCGGGTCATAGCGAGACTCGATCGCCCCCAGGCGAGCTGCCCGTTCAGCCCGGACGTCTTCGTCAGTTGCCGCGAGAAGTCCAAAGTGGAGCTCCGCGATCGACACAGCGCTGATTGCGGTTTCGATGCCTGAGGGCAACGACTGCTCATTACGGAGCAGGACGGACGTGTCGAGGATCACCTTCATCAAAGCTCCCAGGGATTGCGAAGCTCGAAACCGAGATCTTCGATGTCCCGCATGTAGTCCGGATCGACCGGCAGGCTCCACAGTTCCTCGAGAACGCTGCTGTCGACCCAGGTTCGGCGCCGCTCGATTGGCCCAAGCTGCGCCACGGGCCGCCCCGAGACGGTGATCGTGAACTTCTCACCGGCTTCGGCGCGGCGAAGGATCTCGCCGCTGTTGTTCCTCAGCTCTTTCTGCGGGATCGTCGGCATGGGGTCGAGGGTAGCGCTATTGCTACCTGAACCGGTAAAGGTGGATCTGGGGCTGTCGCGAAGCTTTGGCACGTGCCTCCAAGGGTCCCCGCCAAGGAAGTTCGCCCCCCGCTTCCGCGCGGGCCGTTCCTGGTCGTCGGCCTGGCCCGCTCCGGCCAGGCCGCGGCGCGGTTCCTCGCCTCGCGCGGGGAGACGGTGCGGGCGGTCGATGCCGCCCATCCGGAGGGGGCGGCAGGTCTGGAGGGGGCGGGCGTCGAAGTCTTTCTGGATACGGATGGACTTGCTCAACTGGAGGGGACGCGGACCGTCGTCAAGAGCCCGGGGGTTCCCCGGGAGGCGGCCGTGATCGCGGCGGCGCTGGAGCGGGGCGTCGAGGTGGTGGGGGAGATGGAGCTGGCGTGGCGGCAGTTGCCGAACCGGTTCGTCGCCGTCACCGGCACCAACGGCAAGACGACGACGGTGGAGCTGATCGGCCACATCTACCGCGGCGCCGGGGAGCCGGTCGCGGTCGCCGGCAACGTCGGTACCGCTCTTTCGGACCTGGTCGGGGAGGTCGACCGCGATGCCACGGTCGTCTGCGAGTGCTCGAGCTTCCAGCTCGAAGACACCGCCCACTTCGCCCCGGAGTGCGCCGTCTTCCTCAACCTCGCCCCCGACCACCTCGACCGCCACGGCGACCTCGAGTCCTACCTGGCGGCGAAGCTGCGGATCTTCGCCAACCAGGGCAACGACGACGTCGCCGTCTACAACGCCGACGACGCCTTCGCCGCCGGCACCGACCTCGGCGGCTGCGGGCGTCGGGTCGCCTTCTGCACCGGCGCCGGCCCCGATTGCGAGGTCTCCTTGTCCGAAGGAACGATCTTCTACGGCGACCAGCCGCTGCTCACGGTCGCCGAGCTGGGCCTCTTCGGCGAGCACAACGTCGCCAACGCGATGGCGGCGGCGGCCGCGGCGCTCTCGATGGGCCTCGACCGCGAGGCGGTGTGCGAGGGCCTGCGCAGCTTCGCCGGCGTTCCCCACCGGCTTGAGCTGGTTGCCGCGATCGACGGCGTCCGCTTCGTCAACGACTCGAAGGCGACCAACGTCGCCTCGGCGAGCGTGGGGACCCGCGCCTTCGAGGGCGGCGTTCACGCGATCCTCGGCGGCAGCGAGAAGGAGGAGCCGTTCGCGCCGCTGCTCGATCCGATCCGCGAGCGGGTCAGCGCCTGCTACCTGATCGGCGCCACCACCGAGCGGATGGCGAGGGAGCTTGCCCCGGCCTTGGAGGCTGGAGTGGGGCTGCACCGCTGCGCCGACCTGGAGGACGCTGTCGAGCGCGCGGCGGCGGCGGCGAGACCCGGCGAGGTCGTCCTGCTCTCGCCGGCCTGCGCCAGCTTCGACGCCTTCGCCAACTTCGAGCAGCGCGGCGACCGCTTCCGCGAGATCGTCGCCGGGCTGCAGCGATGAGCGCGGCATCGCTTCCCCTCGGTCGCGCCAGGGGCGCCAGGGCCAAGAAGCGCACGAAGAAGCGCGCCCGTCCGCTTTCCGCCGAGTACAACCTGATGCTGACCGCAACCCTCTGCCTGCTAGCGCTGGGCGTGGTGATGGTCTTCTCGGCGAGCTCGACCACCCGGGTGCTGAGCAACGGCGGCCTCTCCGACAGTGCCTTCTACCTGAAGCGGACGCTGATGTTCGGGGCGGTGGGCCTGCTGATCATGCACCTCACCGCTCGCCACGGCCTGAAGCTGGTCCGCGACCTCACCCCGGCCCTCCTCGGCGTCTCGATCTTCCTCCTCGTCGCCGTGCTCGCCGTCGGCACCGAAGTCAACGGTGCCAGTCGCTGGATCGGCGGCGGCTTCCTGCAGATCCAACCCTCGGAGCTGGCGAAGGTGGCGCTGGTCCTCTACGGCGCCGACCTGATCGCGCGCAAGCCGAAGCGGGCCCGCTCGCTCGAGGGGATCATGCCCCTGCTGCTGGTGGCGGGCGCCTCCTGCCTGCTGATCATGCTCGAGCCCGACATGGGCACGACGATGGTGATCGCCTTCGCCGTCGGCGCCACCCTGATCGCCGGCGGGGCGCGGCCGGCCGACCTCGGCAAGGTCGCCCTCGCGATCGGCGTCCTCGCCCTGCTGATGACGATCGTCGAGCCTTACCGGATGGCGCGCCTGACTGGGTTCCTCAATCCCGGGGACGCGGTCGAAGGCGCCGGCTTCCAGGCCGCCCAGGCGAAAATCGCGATCGGCTCGGGCGGCCTGTTCGGCAAGGGGATCGGACACGGGGTGGCGAAGGCCTTCTACCTGCCCGAGGCCCATACGGACATGATCTCGGCGGTGATCGGCGAGGAGCTCGGCTTCGTCGGGCTGGCCGGCGTCGTCGGCCTCTTCGCGATGTTCGGCTACGCCGGCCTCAAAGTGGCGCAGCGGGCGAGGGACAACTACACGAAGCTGCTGGTCGCCGGGCTCACGTCGCTGATCGTGGTGCAGGCGATCATCAACCTCTTCGCGGTGATGGGTCTGGCGCCGCTGACCGGCGTGCCGCTGCCCTTCGTCTCCTACGGGAACAGCAGCCTGATCGCGAGCCTGTTCGCCGTCGGCCTGATCCTCAACGTCGCCCGCGGCGGCACCGCCAGGGCGGCGCGGGCCGGAACGCCCACCCGCGCTGGCAAACTGCGCGTGGTCGAAGGTGGGCGCTCGCCCGCGCGCGAAAGGAGTCGATCGAGCGGTGCCAGGAAAGCCAAGAGTGGTGGTGGCGGCGGGGGGAACCGCGGGGCACGTGGTGCCCGCCATGGCGGTCGCCGACGAGCTTCGGGCTAGCGGCGCCGAGGTCTCCTTCATCGGGACGCGCGAGCGGATCGAGGCCGAGCTCGTGCCCGCGGCGGGATACGAGATCGACTTCGCCGAGGTGCGGGGGATCGACCGCCGCAACCCTCTGCGCGCCGCCCGGGCCGGGCTGGAGGCGCTGGCGGCGATCGCGGCCGCCCGGCGCGTGCTGCGGCAGCGGCAGGCGGACGTGGTGATGGGCGGGGGCGGGTTCGTCGCCGGTCCGGCCGGCGTCGCCGCCTCGCTGACCCGGACGCCGCTCGTCCTCACCGAGGCCGACAGCCACCTCGGTCTCGCCAACCGCCTGCTGGCGGGCCGGGCGCGGCGGGTCTGCCTCGCCTTCCCGATCGAGGGCCGGGAGGGGGAGCGCTACCTGCTCACCGGCCGGGCGGTTCCCAAGGCCGTGATCGGGGCCGATCGGGACGCGGCGCGCGAGCGGTTCGGGATCCCGGCTGGCGCCCGTTGCCTACTTGTCATGGGGGGCAGCCAAGGGGCACGCTCGGTCAACCTCGCCGCGATCGAGGCTTTCGCCGAGCGGGGGCCAGGAGCGGACGGCGATCTGAGCCCCCGTCCCGCGGAGGAACGCGATTTCCACGTGCTTCATCTGACGGGCCACCGCGACTACCCGGAGCTGAAGAAGCGGCTGGCGGCTGCGCCGCACGCCGAGCGCTACACGCTGATCGCCTACGAGCCCGATCTAGGCGCCGTCCTCGCCGCCTCCGACCTCGTCATCGGCCGCTCCGGCGGCTCGATCTTCGAGGTCGTGGCGGCGGGGCGGCCGGCGATCCTCGTCCCTTACCCCCACGCGACCGCCGACCATCAGAGGGGGAACGCGGAGTGGATGCGGGCGGCCGGCGCGGCGCTCGTGGTACCCGACGTGGATCTGAATTCAGAGGAGCTGCGCCGAGACGTCGGCGATCTGCTCGACGACCCGGCGCGTCTGGAGCGGATGGGCGCCGCCTCGCGGGCGCTCGCCAAGCCCGATGCCGCCCGCCGCATCGCCGACGAGGTCCTGGGGGCTGCCAAATGACCGCGCGCACCGAGTCCGCGACAACCCTCCTCGAGGGATGGTTTTCGCGGACTCGCGAGGGGGGATTGAGATGAGCGGCGATTGGAGCGGACGGCGGTTGCACTTCATCGGCATCGGCGGCGCCGGGATGAGTGGGCTGGCGCTGGTCTGCTCGCGGCTTGGCGCCACGGTCTCCGGCAGCGACCGCTGCGACTCCTCTTATATGGAGCGGCTGCGCGCCGCCGGCCTCGACCCTGTCGTCGGCCATGACGCCGCCAACCTGCCGGAGGGTGCCGAGGTCGTGGTCTCGACCGCGATCGGCGAGGACAACCCGGAGCTGGCGCTAGCTCGTGAGCGTGGGGTCGAGCCGCTCCACCGTGGCCGCCTGCTGGCGGAGCTCTGCGCCGAGAAGCGCCTGATCGCGATCGCCGGCACCCACGGCAAGACGACGACGGCGGCGATGGTTGCCTGGGCGCTGCGGGCGATCGGTGCCGATCCGGCTTTCCTCGTCGGCGGTGAGGTGCCGGGATTGGGCCCCGAGGGCGAGGCGGCCAACGCCGGCTGGGGCGAGGGGGAGTGGGTCGTCGCCGAGGCCGACGAGAGCGATGCGAGCTTCCTCCAACTTCAACCCGAGATGGCCGTCGTCACCAACGTCGAGATGGACCACCACTCACGCTGGGGGTCGCTGGCGGAGCTGCACCGGGCGTTCGCGCGGTTTGTCGCTCCCGCGCGCGGGCTCGTGCTCGCCGCCGACGGGCTCGATTGGCTGACGCCGGGTGAGGAGGAGGGCTCCGCGTCGACAGTCGCCGAGGACGGGGCGGGAGCCGGCGCCCTGGTTCGCTTCGATGCATCCTCGCCTGGCCCCGCCGACCTCCGCCTCCACGTCCCCGGCGAGCACAACCTGCGCAACGCGCGGGCGGCGCTGGGGGCGATCGAGCAGGCCGGCTTCGACATCGCCGCCGCGGCCGAGGCGCTGGCCAGCTTCCCCGGCGTGCGCAGGCGGCTGGAGCTGAAGGGCGCGCGCGGGGCGCTCCATATATATGACGACTACGCCCACCACCCGACCGAGGTGCGCGCCGCGCTTTCGGCCTTGCGCGAACTGGAGCCCACTCGGCTCGTCGCCGTCTTCCAGCCCCACCTCTATTCGCGCACCAGGGCTTTCTCCGAGGAGTTCGGCGCCGCTCTCGCCCTCGCCGACGAAGCATTCGTGCTCGACGTCTACGCGGCGCGCGAGGAGCCGGTGGGGGCGCTGGCGAGCGTCAGCGGGCTGCAGGTGGCGCAGGCCGCGGCCGAGCGGATGGGAGGGCGGCCGGTTTGGTGGCTCCCGCAGCCGGCCGCCGCCGCGCGGGCGCTGGCCGACCGCCTCGACCGCAACCAGCGGCTCTATGGGGAGTGGCCGGTGCTGGTGACCGTGGGCGCCGGCGACGTCTTCCGCCTTGGCGAGACACTCGTCACGAACGAGGCAGAGGGCTCGGATGGCCGCTAGTCCCCCTGCGGGGGTGAAGCCGGACTTCCCGCTGGCACGGCTGACGACGGTGCGCACCGGTGGGGCGGCCGACTGGTTCGCCCGTCCTGGCGACCTGGAGAGCCTGGTCGCGGCGCTGCGCTGGGCAGAGGACGAGGGCCTGTCGGTAGGACTGATCGGCTCCGGATCGAACCTGCTGGTAGCCGACGATGGATTTCACGGACTCGCGATCAAGCTGGACGGAGACCTCGCCTCGATCGAGCGCGACGGCGACCGCGTTCTCTGCGGCGGCGGCGCCCGCCTGCCCTCTGCGGCGGCGAAAACCGCCGGCTGGGGGCTTTCCGGCCTCGAGTTCGGGATCAACATCCCGGGGACGGCGGGCGGGGCCGTGCGAATGAACGCCAACGCCTACGGCGGCCAGCTTGCCGAGATCCTGGAGTGGGTGGAGATCGCGAAGCCTGAGGGAGTCGAGCGGCGCTCCCCCAGTCAGCTCGGCTTCTCCTACAGACGGTCCAACCTCCAGCCTGGAGAAGTGGTGAGCAGGGTCAGCTTCAAGCTCCACCCGAGCGAGCCGGACGAGATCCGCGCCACCCTGGCCTCGATGCGTGAGCGCCGGCGCGAGGCGCAGCCTTCCGGGATCAAGACTTTCGGCTCGACCTTCAAGAACCCCGAGGACCGGCGCGCCGAGGGGCGCTCGGCCGGTCAGCTGCTCGAGGCGGCCGGCTGCCGAGGGCTCCGTCACGGAGGCGCCCGCTTCTCGGAGAAGCACGCGAACTTCGTCGAGAACGACCGCGAAGCGACCACCGCCGACGTGCTGGAGCTGATGGCGGAGGGGAGGCGGCGGGTCCACGATCGCTTCGGCGTCGAGCTGGAGCCGGAGGTCCAGGTCTTGGGCGAGGTCAGCTGGCCCAGGGGCTGGGAGCCGTGAGGCGGCCGCTGGCAGCGGGCATCCTCGTCGCGGTGCTCTTGGTTGGCGTCGCCTACTACTTTTTCGTTCGCGAGACGACCGCCGAACCGCGGGTCTTCGTTCCCCGCTTGGCGGCGACGATCGGCAGCGGCCCCGACGCGATCGGCGTCAGCGCCAAGGGGGCGCTCGTCCGCTGGTTGCCACTGCCCGAAGATCCGCCGCTGCCGCAACTGCCGCTCGAAGAGGCCCCGGAGGGAGGACGGTTGCGGGGCCCGGCGCTGGAACAGGCGCGCGTGCTCGGCGCCGTTCCCGACGGCCTGCGGCCCTTTGTGGCGAGCAGCTACTTCGGCGAGAGCGGGGTCGACGTCAACCTTGTCTCGGGGATCGAACTCCGCTTCGGCGATGCCTCGCAGGCGGAGCGGAAGTGGCGCGCCGCCGCGGCGGTACTGGCCGATCCGACGATCGCCTCGCTCGATTATGTAGACATGCACGCTCCCAGC
>Ga0307316_10000133_pt1 | contig 19801 bp, 22 predicted proteins | sample ER_DNA_356_FD_194504 | JGI IMG/M metagenome (GOLD analysis project Ga0307316, IMG submission 194504) | Bulk soil microbial communities from the East River watershed near Crested Butte, Colorado, United States - ER_DNA_356 | ecosystem: Environmental > Terrestrial > Soil > Floodplain | place... | reverse complement strand
CGTGCCGGGCCGGCGGCGCCGCGACGGCCGCAAGGTCGAGGGCATGAGTACCGAGGAGCTCGAGAAGCTCGTGATCACGCTCGAGGAGGAGATGTTCACGGCCGCGGAGGAGCTGCGGTTCGAGTACGCGGCCAAGCTCCGCGACGAGATCAAGGACCTGCGGCGCGAGCTGCTCGCGGCGACGCCGGCCACGCCTTAGGGCAGATGACGCTCGCCTTCATCATCTCGATCCTGATCTGGGGCTTCGTCATCGGCGGGCTCGCCCGCTTCGCCGTCCCCGGGCCCGATCCGATGCCGATCTGGATGACGACCGCGATCGGGATCGGCGGCTCGCTGATCGGCGGCATCCTCTCGCGCCTGCTGTTCGGCACGGCGACGAGCTTCTTTTTTGCCTTTCTCGGCGCCGTCCTGCTCGTGGTCCTGTACCGGAAGTACGTCCAGCACCGGCCGATCTCAGGCCCTGGCGCTCAGCAGCCGCCGCAGGCTTACTAAGCCTGCTCGATCTCGAGCGGGTCGCTCCCGCGCGGGAATCTCCTGATCGCCGTCAGGCCCCAGTTGTTCTTTCGCCAGACGTACGTCTCGACGAGGAGCTCGTGCTCGTGGGCTTCGTAGACGTGCAGGCCGCGGGCTTCGCCGCGACGGTCGGGCCGCGGCTGGCCCAGCCCGGGCGCGATGGAGACCGTCGCCCCGCGCAGGCTGCCCGGGGCGACCTCGAACTCGTGCCGCTCGGAGACGGCTGCCTGGTGGATGTGGCCGGCGAGGATCAGCTCGGCGCCCGCGTCGACGAGCGCGGCGAGTACATGGCTACGCCGTGCGACCGGCTTCTTGCGCGAGCGCCAGGGAGCGCCGATCAAGTGGTGGTGGAGGACGACGACCCGAAGTGCGCCGCCGGGCGCACCGGCTAGCAGCTCGGCCGCCCGTTGCAGCTGCCCCGAGCGAACGCCCCCGGACTGATGCCGCCAAGGCCGCACCGAGTTGAGGCCGACGACGAAGAGGCGGTCGCCCTGGTGGACGGGCTCCGTCGTCTGCCAGTGCCGCTCGAATTCGCGGAACGGGTGTGTGAAGCGGGCCGGGAACGCCCACGGGATGTCGTGGTTGCCCGGGACGACGAGAAGCGGCCGTTCGAGCCGCTTCAGAAACGTCGCCGCGCGGTCGTGCTCGCGAGGCCGTGCGCGGTGCGTCAGATCGCCGCTGGCGACGATCAATTCGGGGTCGACGCGCTCGATCAGGGAGCCCAGCGCACGCTCGACGTCCGGCTCCTCGACGGTGCCGACATGGAGGTCAGAGAGGTGGAGGAGCCTTGCTGGCACCGGCGAAGCAGGCTAGTACACTGAATTACGTGCCCGACGAATCGACAGAGATCTTCGACGATCTCTACCTCGGCTTGCGCGCCGGCGGCGCGATGCGCAAGCGGCGCCGCGGAGAGCCGCTGACGGACGAGGAGCAGGAAGCCCTCGGCCGCTGGCAGCGCCTTTCGACCTGGCGCAAGGCAGCGGCGGTCGGGGCGTTCGGGGTGGGCACATTCGGCCTCGGCTTCACACTCGGCGGCCTCGTCTTCGGCCGCTGGCGCAAGGCGTAACTAGGCCTCCGCGTCTTTCGCAGGGAAGAGCAGTGTCGGCACATCCTCGTCGGAGGGGTCCTTGTCGCGGACGATCACGTCCACGAGCGTGACGAGCACGGCGGCAACTGGCACCGCGACCAGCACGAAGACGCCGCCAAGCAGGAGCCCAAGCGCCGTCACGGAGACGAGCACGAGGAGCGGCGAGAGCCCGACAGCGTGACCGAGCACCCTCGGGACGACGATGTAGTCCTCGAACAGGCGCACGACGAGTACGGCGAGGCCCGCGGAGAGCGCGACCTGCCAGGAATCGGTCAGCCCGACCGCGATCGCAACGGCGCCGGCCACGAGTGGTCCGATCACCGGGATGATCTCGACGATCCCCGCGAAGATTCCGAGCAGAAGCCAGAAAGGCACGCCGATCGCCCAGAACGCGAGCGAGAGCACCGTCCCGACGAACGCGATCAGCAGCAGCTGGCCACGGACGAAGGCGCCGAGCTTCGCATCGATCAGATCCCAGGTGTCGCGCACGGTCTTCCTGTGGTCGTGCGCGATGAGGGATAAGAGCAGGCGTCTCGCCCGGTCCCGCTCGAAGATCCAGTAGGCCGCCACGGCGAAGGTGAAGAAGATCCCGATCAGCACCTCGAACGCCGCCTTCGTCACGCCGATGGACGCGTGCAGCGTCGAGCTCGCGGAGGGCAGCTTCTGGAGGCGTTTCTGGACCGCGCGCAGGATCGTGTGCTTGATCCCGGTCGAATTCTTCGTCGCCTGATTCAGCGCCGTCGGAGACGTCGGGACGGTGCCGAGCGCGTCGCCGACCTGAGTGACAGCACGCGGGACGACGAGCCAGAGGAGGAAGGCGACGACAACCGCCAGCGCCAGGTAGTGGATCGCCAGCCCAACGCCGCGCGGCACATGCCTCGCGTGTAGCCACTCGATTCCCGGCCGCATCGCTGCCGCGATCACGAGTCCCAGGAAGAAGAGGGAGAGGAGAACGCGCAGCTGCCAGAGCGCGAGCGCCAGCGCGCTGATGCCGATGACGACCAGGGTCGCGACGGCAGCTTTGCGAGCAACGAGTGCCACGGTCTGATCATCCCCAGCGATGGACCTCCGCGAAACTCCTGCAGGACCCGGCTCGTGCGCGGCGAAGCCGCGCGCGTGCGTCGCGAACTCGGCGAACGGATCTATCTCGACTCCAGGCGTCACGGAGTCGTGCTCGTGCCCGCGCTGGCGCGCGCCTTTCTGATTGCGGCGACCGGTGGCTTCCTCTTCTCCCTTCCGTGGCCCTCACTGCTCGCGGGCACCGCACTCGTCGTGGCTGCGGCGCTGCTCGCGCTCCGCGCCGTTTGGAGGTGGGAGCGAACCCACGTGATCATGACCGACGATCAGCTCGCCCTCGTGCGCGGCACGCTTCGGCGCCGGACCGCGGCGGTACGTCTGGAGCGAGTCGGCGCGGTCGAGGTCGACCAGAGCCTGTTCGGCAGGCTCCTCGGCTACGGGACGCTGATCGCGGGGCCGCTCGAGATCACTTTCGTGCCACAGCCACGGAGCGTCTACGGCCTCGTCGAGAGTCGCTCCCCTTAAGCGCGAGCCATGATCGAGGTCGAGCACCTGACCAAGCGCTTTCGCAGCGCGACCGCGGTCGACGACCTCAGCTTCAGCGTCCCGCGCGGCCGGATCACCGGTTTTCTCGGGCCGAACGGCGCAGGCAAGACGACGACCCTGCGCGTCCTGCTCGGCCTCGCGCTGCCGACGAACGGGCGGGCGTCCGTCGCCGGGAAGCGCTACCGCGAGCTCGAGGCGCCGCTCGAGACCGTCGGCGCCGTGCTCGAGGCCTCGAACTATCACCCGGCACGGACGGGGCGGAACCACCTCCGGGTCCTCGCCGCGGCGGCCGGGATCGAGAACGCTCGCGTCGATCAGGTTCTGGCCGAGGTGGAGCTATCGGATGCGGCCAGGCGCCGGGTCGGCGGCTACTCGCTCGGGATGCGGCAGCGCCTGAGTGTGGCCGCCGCTCTGCTCGGCGAGCCCGAGCTGCTCGTGCTGGACGAGCCCGCGAATGGGCTCGATCCCGAGGGGATTCGCTGGCTGCGGAACTTCCTGCGCTCCTTCGCCGACGGTGGCGGAACCGTGTTCGTCTCGAGCCACGTGCTCGCAGAAGTCTCCCAACTCGCGGACGAGGTCGTGATCATCCACCGGGGAAAGCTGGTCGCGCACCAGCCGGTCGTGGAGCTGATCGCGCAGGCGGCCGGGGCGACGCGAGTTCGCTCGCCGCGGGCCGCGGCTCTCCTGGAGCGGCTACGGGCCGCCGGGATCGACGCCGAGGCGGACGGTGAGCGGCTCGCCGTTCATGCGCCGCCCGAACGGGTCGGCGATCTCGCCGCCGAGGCCGGGATTCCCTTGCACGAGCTCGTCGCCGACACGGGTTCGCTCGAGGAAGCGTTTCTCGAGCTGACCGCGGAGCCTCAGGCGTGAGCGCTCTACGGGCGGAGCTCCTGAAGGCGGTGACGACGCGGCTGCTGCTGTGGTTCGGGCTGGGGTTGCTTGCGTTCCTCTTGCTTGTCCTCTCGATCCACATCGGCTCCGAAGACCCCGGCGTCCTGGGCGAGCTCTCGCGCCAGCGCTCGACGTTCGCTTTCGGCGGGATTGCCGCGATTGTCGCGGTCCTGATCGGCGCGATCCTCGTCACCGCCGAGTACGCGCACGGAACGATCAACCAGAGCTTCCTCGCCGTGCCGGTGCGCCTGCGGCTGCTCGTAGCGAAGCTCGGCGGCGCCCTTCTCGTTGTCTTCGTGCTCGCCGTCCTGGCGGATGCGGCCACCCTGGTGATCTCCGAGCTCTGGTACAGCGGACGCGGGCTCAGCCTGCACCTCGGCAGTGAAACGCTTGCTCCATTCCTCGGTGCGGTCGGGGCGTCGCTGCTGGCGGCCGGCATCGGCGTCGGGATCGGCGCACTGTTCCGCAGGCAGACGGGCGCGGTGGTCGCGATCCTCCTCTGGCTGCTGATCGGCGAGGGCGTGATCAGCGCGGCGGGGGACGCCGCACGCTACGCCCCCGGCCACGCGCTCGGGGCGGTCGTGGCGGCGCACAGCCACGGCTCGGCGGACATGCTCGGGGTCTGGCCGGCGGCGATCGTCGGGCTCCTCTACGTCGCAGTCTTCTGTGGCGCGGGCTTCCTGCTCGTGATCGGCTCGGACGTTCCGGGCAGCGGCGACTAAACGGCCATAGAACTCGTTTCAGACGCTTCAACCGGCACCGGCCTTCCCACCCGGGATCAGACGGACGCCCCGGCAAAGCCGGGACGTCCTCCCAGGTCGGCGCCGCAAGCGAGCGCCTTAGAACGAACACTTGTTCGATCGGCCAAGGGCGGCTAAACTGGCCTGTTCATGGCTGCTGCAGACGAGCTGGTCGTCCACGGCGCCCGCGAGCACAACCTCAAAGACATCACCGTCCGGTTGCCGCGGAATGCGCTGATCTGCGTCACCGGGCTGTCCGGCTCCGGCAAGTCGAGCCTTGCCTTCGACACGATCTACGCCGAGGGACAGCGGCGCTATGTCGAGAGCCTGAGCGCCTACGCGCGCCAGTTCCTGCAGATGATGGAGAAGCCGGACGTCGACTCGATCGACGGACTCTCGCCGGCGATCTCGATCGACCAGAAGACGACCTCGCGGAACCCGCGCTCGACCGTCGGGACGGTGACGGAGATCTACGACTACCTGCGGCTGCTCTACGCTCGGATCGGCAAGCCGCACTGCCCGGTCTGCGGGCGGCCGATCTCCGGCCAGAGCCAGGAGGCGATCGTCGACCAGATCCTTCAGCTGGAGCCCGGCACCCGCTTCACCGTCAACGCGCCGGTCGTTCGCGACCGCAAGGGCGAGTACAAGGACGTCTTCGAGCATCTGACGGCCGAGGGGTTCAGCCGGGTCAAGGTCGACGGCGAGCAGCGGCTGCTCGAAGAGGGCGTGCCCGAGCTCGATAAGAAGTTCAAGCACACAATCGAGGTGGTGGTCGACCGGCTCGTGATCAAGGACGACATGCGGACCCGGCTGGCGCAGTCGGTCGAGACCGCGGCTCAGCTCGCGGACGGTCTGGTCGTGATCGACCTCGTCGACAGCGGGGAGCTGACCTTCAGCGAGAAGTTCGCCTGTCCCGACCACGGTGTCTCGCTGCCGGAGCTGCAGCCGCGCATCTTCTCTTTCAACTCGCCGCACGGCGCTTGCCCGCGCTGCACCGGTCTGGGCCACCAGCAGGAGATCGATCCCGATCTACTCGTTCCCGATCCGACGCTCTCGATCGGCGAGGGCGCGCTCGTGCCGTGGGCGCTCGGCAACTCGGGGTTCTACGAGTCGGTCGTCCAGGCGATCGCCGACCGCTACGAGATCGACCTCGAGCAGCCGTGGCAGGACCTGACCGACGAGCAGCAGAATCTCTTCCTCTACGGCACCGACGGCGAGCGGATCTACGTCTCGTACCGCAACCGGATGGGCCGGCGCCGCGCCTACACGATGGCCTTCGAGGGACTCGTCCCGAGCCTCGAGCGGCGCTACCGCGACACGGACTCGAGCCAGCAGCGCGAGCGGATCGAGGAGTACATGAGCTTCCGGCCCTGCCCGGTCTGCCATGGGGCGCGACTCAAGCCGGAGGTGCTCGCCGTCACGGTCGGCGACAAGAACATCCACGAGTTCACGCGCATGTCCGTGACACGCGCGCTCGAGTTCCTCGACACGCTTCAGCTGAGCGAGACCGACCAGCTGATCGGCTCACGGGTGATCAAGGAGATCAAGGAGCGGCTGACCTTCCTCGACAACGTCGGCGTCGGCTACCTCGACCTCGACCGCACGGCGGCGACGCTGTCCGGCGGCGAGGCGCAGCGGCTGAGGCTGGCAACCCAGATCGGCAGCCAGCTCGTCGGCGTGCTCTACATCCTCGACGAGCCGTCGATCGGGCTCCACCAGCGCGACAACGGCAAGCTGATCGCGACCCTGGAGCGGCTGCGCGACCTCGGCAATACCGTCCTCATCGTCGAGCACGACGAGCAGATGATGCGCTCCGCCGACCACCTGGTCGACATGGGGCCGGGCGCGGGGGAGCACGGCGGCCACGTCGTCGCCGAGGGGCCGGCGACCAAGGTCGAGCGGAACAAGAAGTCCGTCACCGGCCAGTTCCTGTCCGGGGCTCGGTCGATCCCGGTGCCCGAGCGGCGCACCGACGATCTGGGCTCGTTCTGGGTTCGGGGCGCTTCGATGCACAACCTCAAGGACATCGACGTCGAGTTCCCGGTCGGGAAGTTCGTCTGCGTCACCGGGGTCTCCGGGTCGGGCAAGTCGACGCTCGTGAACGAGATCGTCTACAAGTCGCTCGCCAACCGCTTGCACAGGATGCGGGTGAAGCCGGGCGACCACGAGTCCGTCGAGGGAATCGACGTCTTCGACAAAGTGATCGACATCGACCAGTCTCCGATTGGGCGCACGCCACGGTCGAACCCGGCGACTTACACGGACCTGTTCACGCCGATCCGCGAGCTCTACTCGCTGACGCCCGAGGCGAAGGTGCGCGGCTACAAGCCGGGCCGCTTCTCGTTCAACGTCCGCGGCGGCCGCTGTGAGACCTGCAAGGGCGACGGTCAGATCAAGATCGAGATGCACTTCCTGCCCGACGTCTACGTCCCTTGCGAGACCTGCAAGGGCGCGCGCTACAACCGCGAGACGCTCGAGGTCCGCTTCAAGGGCAAGTCGATCGCGGACGTGCTGGCGATGTCGGTCGAGGAGGCGCTCGCCTTCTTCGCCAAGATCCCGAAGCTGCGCCGGAAGCTGCAGACGCTGCACGACGTCGGGCTCGACTACATCAAGCTCGGCCAGCCGGCGACGACGCTGTCAGGCGGCGAGGCCCAGCGGATCAAGCTGGCGAAGGAGCTTTCGAAGGTCGCGACCGGGCGAACGCTCTACATGCTCGACGAGCCGACCACCGGCTTGCACTTCGCCGACATCGAGAAGCTGCTCGACGTTCTGCAGCGACTCGTCGATGCGGGCAACACCGTACTCGTGATCGAGCACAACCTGGACGTGATCAAGCAGGCGGACTGGCTGATCGACCTCGGGCCCGAGGGCGGAGAGGCCGGCGGCGAGATCGTCGCGTCCGGCACGCCGGAGCAGGTGGCCGAGGTCGAGGAGTCGTTCACCGGGCAATACCTGCGCGAGGTGCTGCCCGCGCACGCCGCCGCAGCGGCCTAGCGCGCCCTCTCTCGAGGAGCGCGCCAGGCCTGGGTGTTAGCCGGCGCTACTGATCCGTCGCGGCACGCTGGATGCCGGCGAACGTGTAGCTGATCGTCGAAGACTGGTTCTGCAGCGTGTTGCCCGCTGCGCTCGGGAAGGTGAGCGTGACCCGGAGATGATCCGTCGAGCCCGCGGTCAGGGTCAGGTTCGAGAGCGCGATGCTGCTGCCGATCACTGCGCGCGAGGCGAGCACGGTCGAGGTCGAACCGCCGCACGTGTACGTGTAGGGCGGTCCGGATTCAGTCCAGGCCTGCGAGCACCGATCGATCGCAATCTGCAGACCATTCGTGGCGTCGGTGTCGAGACTGGACGAGCTCGTCGCGTTCGTCGTCAGCGTCGCCGATCCGAAAGAAATCGAGCCGGAGTAGCTGAGATCGATCGCCCGCTGCATCGTGTCGCCCGCCGCGATCGGGCTGGCGCCGGTGCCGAGCCTGCTGAACGGCGCGGTCAACGAGAGCGTGCCGCTGGCAATCGTGTTGCTCGAGCTTGTCGAGCTCGTGAAGGTCGCGAAGGTGCCGAGGCCGGCGATCGACGCGGCGGCACCGAGCGCCGCGATGGAGAGGAGCAGCTTCCGTCCGCTGGAGCGTGTGAGAGCACGAGGAGATTTCCGAGTCCGCATGGTGTTCCTTTCGGCATGGCGGGGCTCCTTGCCCTCGCCTTGAAGGGGGTTAACAGAGGTCAATCGAGGTAGTAGTTGAAACTGACCTGCGCCTGATCGGTGACCGACTTGACGCACGTCGGGTTGCCGCCGCCGCCGCAGAGCGGCGAGACCCAGTAGTAGAGCTTGATCACGAGGCTGTTGGCCTTCGTGACCGTGTTCACCTCGGGGAGCGAGACTGAATCGGTGACGTTGTTCGTGCCGCTGGCGTTGCAGTTCTGCGCCGAGCCGCCGCTGCCGTGCGTCCCGAGCGAGGTCGTGCCGTTGAACGACTCGAGGTAGTAGCAGAGCGTTCCGCTGTTCGTAACGTTCGCGGATGCCCGCCAGACGTTGGTCAGCGTCACGCTGGTGACGACGGCGCTGTTCGGGATCGTAGGGTCGAAGCTCAGCTTCAGGTATCGCGCCGTATTCGGCGCGGCGCTGGGCCAGGTTGTCACGTCAGTGAAGGTGGTGGAATCGGCCGTCGCGAGCGACCACGCGAGTGTGGACGGCGTCCCGCTCGTGTCGTCGATCGCTTGTGTCTCGTAGGCGGTGAAAGCCGCGACGTACGGAGTGGCCCCCGTGACGGTTGCCATGTCAACGTTGACCTTCCTTGTCGTCCCGCCTGTCTCCCACGGGTAGACGCGCACGACGAGCCCATTGGCCTGGTCGGTCGACGTCACCTCCGGGATCGAGGTCGAGAACGTCGCCTGCGTCGTGCCGGTGCTGCAGCCGACCGGCGAGGCGTAGCTTCCGTGGGTCGCGAGGACCGACCCGCTCGACCGAACGTCGAACCAGAAGCACCCGTTGCCGGAGTTACCGCCTCCAGCGCTGGCCAACCGGAAGTTGAACTGCATGCTCGACACCGAGATGCCGCCGGGCCGCGAGTTCGAGAAGGTGTACTCGAGATACCGGTTCGTTCCCGAGGCGATCGCGGTCGAAGGAGTCTGCACGACGCCGTCGGCGTACGACAGTGGATCGGAGCTGTTTGCCTCGGCTCCGCTGCTGGCGTCGCGGAGATCCCACGCCGAGGCGACGCGCGGGCCGGGGAAGATTCGTTTTGACGTCACGGACATCGGGCCGCCGGTGATCGCCGAGTTGAAGCCGGCAAACGCGAGTGAGGCACCGATACAAGCCGCCACCGCGGTGCCGGCGAGAACCGCCGCGCGCACCCCGCGCCGTGAACGTCGGCGATCAGGTGAGAGGAACGACGGGCGACGGGCCATCCGCAGGCTCCTCCCGCTCGCCTTGGTCGGGTTCCTGCCAGATACGCCAAAGCGCGATGAGCGCGAACAGCAGCGGAGCCGCGAAGACGGTCAGCAGCCGCAGCCACGGACTGCGCAGCCAGACGATCAGCCAGCCGAGCTTCGGAACGACGACCCGAACCTGCCAGGCCGTCGAGCCGTTGAGCTTTGCCGTCCACGGGTCGCGCGCCTTGTTTGCATCGCCCTTCGTGCGGATGACAGGGTGCTCGCCACCGCGAAGGACCTGCACGACCCGGTGCGTCTGGACGTGGTGGTCGCCGACGGGTATGTGGAGGCTGATGACCTGGCCGACACGAACAGCTCGGGCAGGCTCCGGCGTCACGATCACCAGGTCGCCCGCCCCGAAGTACGGCTTCATGCTTCCGGAGAGGACTGTCTCCGGACGGTAGAGCCCGGTGTGCGGAATCAGGGCCACCAATGCGAAGACGCCCAGAGCCGCGCCGAGGACGAACCTCAGCGCAAGGTCGGCTACGAGCCGCATGCCCCTCACGACTACTTGTCAGTCGCGGCGCGCTGCGTGCCGGTGAACGTGTACTGGATCGTCGACGACTTGTTCTGGAACGAGTTGCCGGCGCCGCTCGGGAACGTGAGAGTCACGCGCAGGTGATCGGTGTTGCCCGCCGTGAGAGAGCTGAGGTTGCTCAGCGTCACGCCGGTTTGGATCACTGCGCGTGAGGTGAGCACCGACGACGTCGAGCCGCCGCACGTATATGTGTAGGGCGGTCCGGCCTCGGTCCAGGCCTGCGAGCACTTGTCGATCACCATCTGAAGTCCGTTTGTCCCGTCGGTGTCGAGCACCGAGCTCGTCGTCGCCGACGTCGTCAGTGTCACCGAGGCGAGGTTGATCGTTCCTTGGTCGATCAGGTCGACGCTGCGCTGGATCGTGTCTCCGGGCGCGATCGCGGTTGCGTCGACGTTGAGACGGTTCGTCGAGGCGCCGGTGGCCCCGAGCGCGATCGTGACCGTGCCGGAAGACACGGTGTGGCTCGCCGAGGTGGAGCTGGTGAAGGTTGCAAAGGTTCCGAGGCCGGCGATGCTTGCGGCTGCGCCGAGGACGGCGATCGTCAGCAGCAGTTTCCGACCATGCGAGCGCCGCCGACGTACGCCGGACTTCCAGTCAGGGGTTCGGGGGGCTCGCCAAGTCATCCCGGTGCGCTTGTGACGCAGATGGGTCATCGGCAGCTGCGCGAGTTGACTTGAGAGTCAATACAGCGCGTCCCATACGCTCCAGGCATGAGCATCCAGGCTGACCGGGCGCATCCGGATGGAGCCCGAGCGTGGTGGCAGCGGATCCTGCTCGTCCCGCAGGCGCCGCGGGCGGTTTTCGCGGAGCTTCGCGACGACTCCCGCGAGGCCGCCGAGGATCGTCAGGACGCGATTACCGCGGTCGCCTTCTTCGCAGGCGTCGCGCTGACGCTGTTCAGCTCGCAGGCGGCGTCGTTCGCGGACGATCCTTTTCGGGCCGGAATCGTGATCCCGGTCTGGCTCTTCATCGCCGGGCTGCTCGTCGGGTTGGTCAATTACTGGCTCGCGGGCGGTGCGCTCTATCTCGCCCTCAGCCGGCTCGGGGCGACGAGCAGCTACAGGCAGGCGCGTCACCTGTTGGCGCTGGCGGCGGTGCCGCTCGCGTTGTCGCTGGTGCTGCTCCCTGTGCGGCTAGCGCTCTACGGGGGCGACATCTTCCGAAGCGGCGGTGCGGACTCCGGGTCCGGAGCGCACGTCTTCACGGTGCTCGAGGCGGGGTTTGGGCTCTGGTCGGTCGCGCTGCTCGCGATCGGAATTCGCGTCGTCGAGGGCTGGGGCTGGCCGAAAACGGTGAGCGCGATCGCGGTCTTCGGCGTCCTCGTCGCCGTCGCCGACCTAGTGCTGAACCTGTTCGGCGGCTAGCTCGGCCTCGAACTCGGCCAACTCCTCGTCCGGGATCGAATACGTGTGCTGCTCCTCTGGGAAGTGCTGCTCACGCACGTCGGCGGCGTAGCGCTCGAGCGCGCCCCGGATCTCGGTGGCGAGGTCCGCGTAGCGCTTGACGAAGCGCGGCGCCCGGCCTTCGTAGAGCCCGAGCAGGTCGTGGTAGACGAGCACCTGGCCGTCCGTCGCGGCGCCGGCCCCGATCCCGATCGTCGGGACAGTCAGCGCTTCCGTGATCCGCTCCGCTACCGGGGCGGGCACGGCCTCGAGCACCACCGCAAAGCACCCGGCGCGCTCGAGGGCGAGCGCGTCCTCGTAGAGCCGCCGGGCCTGGTCGGCCGTGCGGCCCTGCGCCTTGAAGCCGCCGAGCACCGTCGCCGACTGTGGCGTCAGGCCGACATGCCCCATGACGCCGATGCCGGCGCCAGTGATCGCGCGTACGCGTGAGAGCGACGGGCCGGCGCCCTCGAGCTTGACCACGTCGGCGCCGCCCTCCTTGATGTAGCGCACCGCGTTGTGGACGGCATCGTCGTCGGAGGCCTCGTAGGTGCCGAAGGGCATGTCGCCGATGATCAGCGGCCGCTTGGCCGCACGTGCGACCGAGCGGGTCAAGAACAGCATCTCGTCCATCGTCACTGGCACGGTCGAGTCGTGGCCGAGAACGACCATCGCCGCGGTGTCACCGACCAGGATCAGGTCGATGCCGGCCGCGTCGGCAAGCCTGGCCCCGGGCGCGTCATACGCGGTGACCATGACGATCTTCTCGCCGCGGGCCTTCATCTGGAGGAGCTCGGGAAGGGCCAGCTTTCCAGGTGCCGGAGTGGCCGGGCCGGGCTTCCTGGGACGAGTGCTCATGTGGACTCCTTGTCGAGGACGACGTTGTCGATCAAACGCGTCTTGCCGACGCGAACGGCAGCCGCGAGCACGCGCGGCTCGAAGTCGGCGACCTCGAGGTAGTCGACGTCGAGGCCGTTCAGGCGAGCGCGGGCTTCGGCCGGATCCTTGGTGGCGAGCGCCCGCGGCAGGGTCAGCGCGAGCTCGCGCTCTGCGGGCGAGAGATAGACGTTGCGTGACGAGAGCGCGAGCCCGTCGGCGTCGCGGACTGTCGGGACGACGCGGATCTGAACCTCGTGGTCTAGATCACGAACCATCCGCTTGACGACTGCGACCTGCTGGGCGTCCTTCTGGCCGAAGTAGGCCCGGTCGGGTCGGACGATGTTGAAGAGCTTCAAGCAGATCGTGGCGACACCGCGGAAGTGGCCCGGCCGGTGCTCTCCTTCGAGCCGGTTGCCGAGCTCCTCGACGTCGACCCAGGTCTGGAAGCCGGGCGGATAGAGCTCGCTCGCGTCGGGCGCGAAGAGGATGTCGACGCCGGCCTTCTCGGCGACCCGGACATCGCGTTCCTCGTCGCGCGGGTACTTGGCGAGATCCTCGTTCGCGCCGAACTGCGCCGGGTTGACGAAGAGGCTCGCGACGACGAGGTCGTTTTCGGCGCGGGCCGCTCGAAAGAGAGCGAGATGGCCCTCGTGAAAGGCGCCCATCGTCGGGACGAGGCCGACGGATCCGTCGCGCGGCTCCGCGCGCAGGTCGGCGATCGTTCGGATGGTGTTCATACGCGCGTCGCCTCAGCAAGCACGTCGTAGAGCGCCTCCAGGTCGGGTCGGGTGGCGCGGATCGCCTCGCGGTGGGCCTCGACGGTCTCCCAGTCGCCGCGCTCGATCGGGCCCGTCAGCTCGAAACCGTTCTCGATCGTCCGCTGCATCAGCGGGACGAGGGCCTCCGGCGGCGCGCCGGCGGAACGGAAGAGCTCGGACGCGACCCGGTGCAGCGTGACCAGATAGTTCGAGGCGATCGCCGCGCCGGCGTGGTAGAGCGGCCGCGCATCCTCGGCGAGCTCGAACGGCTTCAGGCCGAGCAGCCGTGCCAGCTCGAAGCCGCGCTCGCGCGCTTCCGGGGTCTCGGCCGTAACGGCGGCGAAGGCGCCGTCGAGCTGTTCCGGCCCCCGCGCGCGTGTGAACGTCTGCAGCGGGTGGAGTCCGAAACGCAGCTCGTGCGGCTCGAGCGCCGCGAGCGGCGTGCCGCCGCTGACGTGCGCGATCCAGCCAGGTCCCGGGACCAGGTCCCGGGCGACGTCCCGAATCACCGCGTCGGGCACGCAGAGCAGCACGAGCTCAGCGCCGTCGTCGCGCAGTGCGACGCCGCGCTCCTCGAGCCGCGCGGCGACCGCCGAACCGACCCGGCCGCGACCGATCACGTTGACGCTTTCGAACATCGTTTCGCTCCAGTTCCCTAGCGGATACCGGGCAGCAGAAAGCGTACCTGGCTACCGGTATCCTGGCGGTTTCTCGATGCGGCTACGGGGTCTCATCGTCCTGATCGCGCTCTGTGTGGCGCTCGGCGTTCCCAACGCGACGCCGGCCGCGCGCACGCTCTTCGCGCCCTGCGGCGCGAACGGACTGCAGTGCGCGACGGTGAACGTGCCGCTCGACCGCAGCGGGGCGACTCCCGGCACGGTGTCCCTCCACGTCGAGGAGCTTCCCGCCCCGGGTGTCCCTCGCGGAGTGCTGTTCCTGATCGCCGGCGGGCCCGGTCAGGCATCGGCAGGCGCCTTCACCATCGGCGCGAACGCCCTCGACCTCCGCAGCGAGTATCCGGGCTACACGCTGATCGCCTTTGACCCTCGCGGGACCGGACGCTCCGGGCTCCTTCGCTGTCCCGAGCTCCAGGCCGATCCGTTCGCGGCGCTGACGATGGTGCAGGCGCTGGTCGCGAAATGCGGGACGGAGATCGGTCCCAGCCGTGCCTTCTACTCCACCCGCGACCACGCCGACGACATCGACGCGGTTCGCCGGGCGCTCGGCGTCGACAAGATCGCTCTCGAAGGAACGTCGTACGGAACGCAGCTCTCGGTGGCGTACGCGCTGACCTACCCGAGCCATGTTGAACGGCTGATCCTCGACTCGGTGGCCGACCCGGCGGGCCGCGACCCCTTCGCGCTCGACGACCTCCAGCAGATGCCGAAGGGGCTGGCGTCGCTGTGCTCGGGCGGGCTGTGCAGGGCGGCGACGTCGAACTTCGTCGGCGAGCTCGTCAAGCTCGCGAATCGGATGGCTGCCCATCCGGTCACGGGCAAGGTGGCCAAGCCGAGCGGGACGAGAACCGTGCGGGCCTCCGGCTTCGACTTCCTCGGCGGCGCTGTGCTCGATTCCGATCTCAACGCGGGCCTCGCCGCCGAGCTGCCGGCGGCGGTGCACGCGGCCCTCCGGGGTCAGACGCGCCCCTTGCTCCGGCTCGTTCAGCTCGACCGGCAGACGGCGATCACGTCGGCGGCGGATCTGAGCATGGGGCTGTTCACGGCCACTGTCTGCGACGACGGGCCGTTTCCGTGGGCTCCCGAGACGCCGCTTGGGCAGCGCCCGGGCTTGCTCGCGACGGCCCGAAGCGCACTGCCTCGGGGCTCGACGGGTCCGTTCGGCATTTGGGCGACCGACCTCGGCCCGGCCCCTTTCTGCCTCCTCTGGCCCACCCAGGCGCGCCGTCCGGGAATTGGCTCGGGACCGTTGCCGAACGTGCCGGTGCTCGTCTTCGCGGGGGAGCGCGACCTCCGCACACCCCGCACGAATGCGGCCGCGATTGCCGCGCGCTTCCCGCAGGGACGGCTCGTGACCGTGCCCGGCGTCGGCCACAGCGTCCTCGGTACCGACTTCACGGGTTGCGCGCAGACCGCCGTGTCGATCTGGCTCTCGGGCGGAGTGCCGCCTTCGCGTTGCCCGCGCTCGCCGATGCTCGTCAATCCGATCGGGGCCTTCCCGGCGTCCTTCGCGACGCTGAAGCCCGGCCGCACCGGGGGCGTGCGCGGCCGGACGCTCGCCGCGGTGGCGAAAACCGTGCGCGAGGCCACGGCTTCGTGGGCGTTCTCGCTCACCGGCTTCACGCAAGTGAAAGCGATCGCCGGCCTCTACGGCGGCACGATTCGCGCGTCCGGAACGAACTTCGTGCTCAAGGGCTACAGCACAGTTGCCGGGGTGCGGATCAGCGGTAGCTTCCGCCTGTATCGGCCTGAGTCGGGGTCGCCTCTCCCGGCGAGGTTTGTGGGCTCCGTGCGCGTGGACGGGACAAAGGCGGCGCACGGGCGGCTTGCGGTCGGGGCGTCGACGCTCAGCGGTCGTCTGGGTGGGCGGCAAGTTCACGGGCCGGCCTAGCATCCGCCTGTCAGGCGCCCGGTTGTAGAACTCCGGCCATAACAATCGACCGATCAACCTCGCTTCTGACCGCTCTCGTCGTGGTGGCGGTTGGTGTTGCCTTTGCGGATTCATCGATCGTCGTCCTAGGACTGCCGGAGCTTTACGCCCGTTTCCACACGTCGATCGAGGGTGTCTCGTGGGTGGTGACCGCTTACAACGCGGCGGTCGCGGTGGCCGCATTAGGGCTGATCGTCCTCGTCCATCGCGTTCGCGCCAGAGGAATCCTGATCGCCGGCCTGCTCGCCTTTTTTCTCGCGTCACTGGCCTGCTCGCTTGCGGACAGCCTCCCCTTCCTGATCTCTGCGCGCTGCGTCCAGGGGGTGGGAGCGGCGCTGCTCCTGGCGGGCGCGCTCCCCGTGCTGGGTGACCTCACTGGATCGGTCACGAGGGGGGCGGCGATCTGGACGCTCGCGGGCACATTCGGTCTTGCGCTCGGGCCGGCGCTCGGAGGAGTGCTGACGCAGCTTTTTGACTGGCGTGCGATCTTCGCCGCGCAGGCGCCGGTCGCGGTTCTCGGCTTGATCGCCGCGTTCGCCGCCCCGCGGGGGTCGGAGCTCGAGGAGGGCTGGCGCTCGTCACTCGGCCGCACCTGGCCGGCGAACGCCTGCCTCGGTCTGCTCTTCGGTGCGTTGGTCGGCGTCCTCTTCCTCGCGGTTCTGCTCTTGATCACCGTCTGGGGGTACTCGCCGATCGCAGGCGCCGCGATCGTCAGCGTTCTGCCCGCTGCGACCGTCGCGGCACGGCCACTGGGGAGGCTGCTGGGTCCGCTCGTTTCGATCTGCGGCGGCGCGGCGCTCCTTGCGGCGGGCCTCGTAGCGCTCGCCTTGCTTCCCTCGCCGAGCGCTTGGTTCGCAGCGGCGGCCCTTGCGTTCTGCGGCATCGGCCTCGGGCTGGCGGTGCCGACCCTGTCGGGCGCTGCGCTCGACCCTGCGGCCGGGCTTGCGCGCAGCGGCACTTTCACTGTCGGTATCCGCCACCTCGGGCTGGTCCTTGCGCTCGCCTCGATTGCGCCGTTGCTCGCGAGCGAGCTCCCCGCAGCGGGCGATCAAGCCAAGCTCAGGGCGACAGCGGTGCTGCTGGACGCTCCTCTCGGACTCTCGAGCAAGGTGCCGGTCGCCCTCGACCTGGCGAGCGAGTTCGACCGCGCCCGCGCCGGGGAGATCCCGGATCTCGCCAAGCCTTTCGACAACCACGGTGCGGGGAGCGACCCGAAGCTCGCGGCCACGCGCGACACCCTGGTAGGCGCGATCGAAGAAACGATCACGCGCGCGTTCCGGCCTGCGTTCGCGCTCTCGGCGGCGCTGGCTGCGCTCGCGTTGGCGTTGGCGCTCGTCTTCAGGCGCCGGGTCCTCCAATGATTCCACGGCTCGCACGCGGTTCCGCGATCCTGGTGGCGCTACTCGTGGCGGCCTTGGTGCTCATCGGAGTGGAGCTCGGCAAGGGCGCCGCTCGAAGCGTCTCGCCGCCGCTCGCGAAGCCCTGCCGTCCCCGTCCGGCGTTCCCCGGCACAGGACTCGACGCGATCATTCAGCGGATCCTCTTGGACGGGCTCGACGGCGCCGCCTGCCGGCTGGGGACGACCCGCGAGGAGCTAGTGCTCTCGTTGCGCCCCAGCACAGGCGTTCGGCTCCGCCACGCCGACCGAGCCACGGTCGAGGCCGCGATTCGGGCAGGTGTGCTGCGGTCACTGGACGAAGCGGAGCGCCGCGGCGAGGTTCCCGGTTTTCTCGCCCCGGTTCTGCGCCGCCTCGTCCAAATCGCTCCCCTCGACAGCCTGCTGCGGGGCGCAATCGGCCTGCGCGACCTCCTGCCCTGAGTCTGCGTCGTGTCGTCCGGTGCGACCTCGATGATCCGACCCCGTGAAGTTCGAGCCGATGCTACGGTCTGTGGCCTAGGTGCCGATTTACGAGTACGTGTGCATGGAGTGCGAATCGCACTTCGAGGAGCTCGTCCGGAACGGTCACGATCCTGACTGCCCGGACTGCGGCGCCCCGAACGTGCGGAAGCAGTTCTCCGTCTTCGCAGCTCACGGCACCGAGCAACAGCAACCGAGTTTCGGCGGCGGTGGCGGCTGTTGCGGCGGTTCGTGTGGCTGCCACTGAGCTAGCCGCCTTTGCCGGCGAGGTCGCCGCCTGTACGAAGTGCCGGCTGGCCGAAGGCCGGACGCAGGTCGTCTTCGGCGTCGGCGATCCGGGCGCCGACCTGATGTTCGTCGGCGAGGCGCCGGGGTTCCACGAGGACCAGCAGGGCAAGCCCTTCGTCGGCCAGGCAGGCAAGCTGCTCGACAAACTCCTCGGCGGGATCGGCCTCGACCGTGATCAGGTGTACGTCGCGAACGTGCTCAAGTGCCGGCCTCCCGGTAATCGAGATCCGCAGCAGGACGAGATCGAGGCCTGCGAGGGCCATCTCTTCCGCCAGATCTCCATGATCGAGCCGAAGGTCGTGGCCACGCTCGGCAACTTCGCGACCAAGCTGCTCTCGGGCAAGCCGACCGGGATCACGCGCGTCCACGGCGCCGAGCAAGAGGCGACCCTGGGGGGCCGCTCCGTGCTGCTGTATCCGCTCTACCACCCGGCTGCGGCGCTCTATACGCCGGCGATGCTGAAGGTGCTCGAAGCCGACTTCGCGCGTCTGCCCGAGCTGCTCGGCCGCACGGCCGAGGAGCCGGAACCGGCGCCGATACACGCGACGCTCGCGCCCCAGCCGGCCGTTCAGCTCGGCCTTTTCTGAGGTCCGTGGAGCTGACCTCCGCCGCGGTGGCGGAGACCGAGGCGATCGCCGCGCGGCTCGCCCGCCGTCTCAGGGTTGGCGACGTGGTCACCGTCTCGGGCGAGCTCGGCAGCGGCAAGACGACCTTCGTCCGCGGCGCCTGCCGCGCGCTCGGCATCGAAGTGCCCGTGACGAGCCCGACCTTCACCGTCGGCCACCGCTACCCGGGAAGCCCGGACGTCTCGCACCTGGATCTCTTCCGTTTCCAGGGCTTTTCGCCGGCGGAGTGGGGGGACCTCGAGCCCTACTTCGCCGACGCGATCTGCTTCGTCGAATGGCCCGAGGCTGCTGCGCACGCGCTCCCGCCGGTGCGCGTCGCGCTACGTTTGTCGCACGTGGATCGCGAACACAGACTGATCGAGGTCGAAAGCGACGACCGGCAGCTGTTGGCGGAGGTCTCCGGCGATGCTGACGCTCGCGTTTGACACCGCCACCGGCGTCGCCACGAGTGCGCTCGTCCGGGACGGAGAGGTGCTTGGCGAACGTGCCTCCCGGGCCGTCCGCATCCTCGCCGACGCAGAGGAGCTGCTCGAGCAGGCCGGCGCCGAGCCGCGCGAGCTGAGCCGGCTCGTCGTCGGCACCGGGCCGGGCAGCTTCACGGGTGTCCGGATGGGGCTCGCGGCCGCCCGCGGGCTGGCGTTCGCGCTCGACCTCCGGCTGGCCGGCGTTTCGACGCTGGAAGCGCTCGCCGCCGGCGCGCCCGGCGCCCTGCCTGTGGTCGATGCCGGGCGGCGAGAGGTGTTCACGCTCGTTGACGGCAATCCGGCTGTGGCGGCCCCGGGCGAGCTGCGAATCGAGCCCGGGACGACGTGCGTCGGCGACGGCGCGGTTCGCTATCGGGAGGTGCTCGAAGCGCTGGGCGCGAAGATCCCGCCGCGAGACAGCGAGCTGCACCTGCCGCGGGCACGGTTCCACGTCGAGCTTGCGCGCGAGTTAGTCGATCCGGAGACCGTCGAGCCGCTCTACCTGCGGTTCCCGGACGCGGAGCAGCCCCGATGAAGGAGATGACGAGGGTCGAGCTGCGGCGCCTCGAGATGCGGGACTTGAACGCGATCGAGCGGATCGAGCGCGCCTCCTACCCGACCCCCTGGTCGCGCTCGATGTTCGCAAGCGAGCTCGCGAAGCCGTCTTCGATCTGCCTCGGCGCC
>Ga0307316_10000132_pt1 | contig 19858 bp, 18 predicted proteins | sample ER_DNA_356_FD_194504 | JGI IMG/M metagenome (GOLD analysis project Ga0307316, IMG submission 194504) | Bulk soil microbial communities from the East River watershed near Crested Butte, Colorado, United States - ER_DNA_356 | ecosystem: Environmental > Terrestrial > Soil > Floodplain | place... | reverse complement strand
AGCCCGCTGGCGCAGGGGGACATTCTCGTTGACGGGACGATCGAAACCGTCGCCGCCCACCACGAGAGGACTCCGGCGCAGACGATCCTGCGCTGGCACCTGCAGCTCGGCAACGTGGTGATCCCGAAATCGGCGACGCCGGAGCGGATTCGTGAGAACTTCGAGGTTTTCGACTTCGAGCTGAGCGACGACGACATGGCCGCGATCGCCCGCCTCGACACCGGTGAGCGGGTCGGCCCCGACCCAAGCACTTTCGACCTCCAGTAGCCGCCCCGGCCGGCGGGTCCTGTCGCGGCAGGGGACCCCCCCTCCCCTCCGGTAGCTAAAGCTTCCTCGGGGAGGGGCTCCCTACCGCGCCACCCGCCGGAGGGGCCGCTGCAGTTGAAAGGATTGGTCGCAGTGGCCAGCAAGGGACGAGCGGAGGCACCGCGAACGGAGCGCGTGCTGCCGGGGGTCTGGCGGCTGCGGCTTCCGCTTCCCTGGCCCGGGGTTCCGCATGGGAACGCCTGGGCGGTGGAGTCGGATGGGGGGATCGTCATGTTCGACACCGGCATGGGCGGCAGGGGGCGGCTGCGGCAGCTCGATCTGGCGCTGGCGCAGGCCGGGTACGGGGTCGAGGACGTGCGGCTTGTCGTCTGCACGCATTCCCACACCGACCACTACGGGCTGGGCGCTTCGATCGCCGAGAGCGCCGGCTGCGAGCTGTGGATGCACCCGCGCTGGGAGCACGTGCGGCTGCTGGCCGACGACCCGAAGGCGGCCCTGGAGGCGAGGATCGAGGTGGCGCGGCAGAGCGGCGTGCCGCCGGCGGCGCTGGAGCGCTACCGCGAGGCGCGCAGCGACGGCGAGACCGGGATCGACGGGATCAAGGAGCCGGATCGCGAGCTGCTGCCGGGGATGGAAGTCGAGACCGATCTCGGCAGCTGGCAGGTCCACGAGACCCCGGGCCACGCGCCGTCCCACGTCGTCCTCCATCAACCCGAGCGCAAGCTGCTGATCTCCGGCGACCACCTGCTCGGCCGCACGGTCCTCTTCTTCGACTACGGCCACACGCCCGACCCGCTTGGCGAATTCCTCGGCGGCCTGCGCCAGGTCGAGCCGCTCGACATCGATCTCGTCCTGCCCGGCCACGGCCGCACCTTCCGCGACCCGGAGGCGAAGATCGCCGAGTCGCGGCGCCAGGTCGACGAGCTGCTCGGCAAGGTGCGCGGTGCGCTCGGCGAGGGGGAGCGCACGGCCTTCGACGTCGTCGCCGAGATCATCGGGCGGGACAACGTCAACTCGCCCGCCAGCGCCTGGGTCCTGCAGATCGTCCTCTCCTGCCTGGATCACCTCGCGATCGCCGGTGAGGTCGAGGCCGTGGAGGGGACGGACCCCCAGCGCTGGAAGCTGACGTAGCCTTTCGCGCCATGGCCAGCTTCCGATACGTACGACAGGTGGCCGCGCCGCCGGAGATCGTCTTCGACGTCCTCACCGACCACCGCCGCTACACCGAGATCACCCCGCTGCGCCGGGCGGAGCTGGAGCGCGAGGGCGAGCCCGCCCCGAACGGGGTCGGGGCGATCCGCGTCCTCACCCTCGCCGGCCCGCCGATGCGCGAGGAAGTGCTGGCCTACGAGCCGCCTCGCCGCTTCTCCTACACGGTCCTCTCCGGGCTGCCGTTCCGCGACCACATCGGCACGGTGGAGCTGACGCCGGCCGGGGTCGGCACCGAGGTCAACTACGCGATCCGCACGACGCCGACCATCCCGGTGGCGGGCGGTGCCGCCGTCCTCGTCCTCAAGCGGGCGGTCAAAACGCTGCTCAGCGGGGTCGCCAAAGAGTCCGAGCGCCGCGCCGCGAATGGCTAAGGGCGGGGCCAAGCCCCGCGCTCGCCTGAGCACCGCCCGCGTCCACCTGCGCGAAGCCCTGCGGCTGCTCGTCCACCCGCGCCGGCTCTGGCGCGAGCAGCGGCGCTGGGCGATCGCTTTGATCGCCGCCCTGATCGTGGGGATCGCCGGGATCGTCGTCGCCTACGAGGAGTTGAAGCGGCCGGCCGACGTCCACAACGCGGAAGCGATCCGCCACTTCAAGCCGCAGAAACCGCCGCCGCCGAAGGAACCGAAGACGGTCAACTGGCCCTTCTTCGGGCTGACGCCGGCGCGCACCAAGTACCTGCCGGTAAAGGGGATAAAGCCGCCCTTCGACAAACTCTGGCGCTACACCGAGCGGCCGCTGCTCGAGTTTCCGCCGATCTACGTCGGCGGCAAGCTCTACGCCGTCAACAACAGCGGCTTCGCCTTCGCCATCGACGCCGACACCGGCAAGGTCCTCTGGGAACGGCGGATCGGCCGCCTCAACGCCTCCTCGCCGGCCTATTACAAGCACCGCCTCTACATCGTCAACCTCGTCCCCGGCCACATCGTCAAGCTCGACGCCAAGACCGGCAAGATCATCTGGAAACGAAGCCTGCCCGGGCGGGCCGAGTCCTCGCCGGTGGTGATCGACCGCACCGTCTACTTCGGCTGCGAGAACGGGGAGCTGTTCGCGCTGAGCACCGGCAAGGGCAACGTGCGCTGGGCGACCTCGCTCGGCGGGCCGATCAAGTCAGCTCCCGCCTATTACGGCGGCCGCCTCTACGTCGGCGACTACGGCGGCCACATGAACGCGGTCGACGCGAAGAGCGGCAAGCTGATCTGGCAGGCCGGCTCGCTCGGCCCCGGCTTCGGCGGCTCCGGCGAGTTCTACTCGACCCCGGCGGTCGCCTACGGCCGCGTCTACGCCGGCAACAACGACGGCCGCGTCTACAGCTACGACATCTCCGACGGCGCCCTCGCCTGGTCCTACTCGACCGGGGGCTACGCCTACTCGGGCCCCGTCGTCGCCAACACCAGGCACAGCCCGCCGACCGTCTTCATCGGCTCCTTCGACGGCAACATCTACGCGCTCGACGCCAAGGACGGCGGCCTGCGCTGGAGCCGCTCGGCCGGCGGCCAGGTGGTGGGGGCGCTGTCGGCCGTCGGCGACATCGTCTACGTCGCCGAGTTCAGCAACAAAACGACGAGCGGCTTCATGATGAGGAGCGGCAAGCGGGTCTTCCGCTATCCGAAGGGGACCTACACCCCGGTTATCTCCGACGGCCGCCGGATCTACCTGACCGGCTACTCCTCGATCACGGCGCTCCAACCCCACCGGGGGGTGGCGGCGGTAGCCGAGGCGCACCCCGCGCGTAAGCCGGGAAAAGGCCGGAGTGGAGGCGGGCGCGCAAAACGTTGAGGCTGGCCGAGTAGTTCTGGATCCGGTAGTTGCTGGTGCTGCCGAAGTCCTGGTAGTAGACCATCAGCTTGCAGCGCGGGTGGCTCTTCACCCAGGCGAAGAGCTTGCTGACGAAGGCGGGGTCGTCGCCGCTTTCGACGCCCCACTCGGCGATCGCGAAGGGCTTGCCGGAGAAGCGCCGGTAGAGGCCCGTAAGGGACTTCCATTCCGGGTAGCCGGCGTAGAAGTCGGTCCCGGCCCAGTCGACCCAGCGCGAGCCGGGATAGAAGTGCTTCGGCCGGTTCTGGGGGACGGTGGGGGAACCCGAGGGCAGCGGCGTCCAGACGATCGCCACCGGCGCCGCCGGCAGGCCGCCGACCTCGACGCTCAGCGGCGGCAGGCCGGCTTCGGCGAGCCGCCGGTTGATCTGCTTGCTCTTGCCGCCGCCGTGGACGATCACGTAGATGCGGCGGAAGGCGCGTTTGTAGGCGGCCGGGCTGTGGGCGGGTCCGCGCGAGGCGCCGGCGCAGTCGTAGGCCGCGTAGACGTTGATGCAGCGGTTGGGCTCGCCGAGGGGCCGCACGTAGGCGCGCATCCCCTTCTCGTAGAAGAGCCTGTTGAGGCGGACCAGGTAGGCGTCGCCGAGGCCTTCGGCGATCTGCCGCGGGGTGATCAGCTCGTGGCCGTCGTTGTTGTCGGCGGTGGTGATGTGGATCATCGGCCGCGCCCGCGCGGTCTGCCAGCGCCGGATCGAGTCCGGGAAGTCGCTGCCCCAGGTGCGGAAGGACTCGATCACGGCGGGGTGCTTGTCGACGGCATCGCTGAAGTGGCCGAAGTCGGCCATGTCGCCGGTGTCGGAGACGCCGAAGTAGACCTTTTTGCCGGGCGGCTTCAGCAGGCCGGCGCTCGCCGAGGCGGCGCTCGCCAGCATCCCCAGCAAGGCGACCAGGCAGGCGACCGCGAAGGCGGCGCGGATTTTCGGCAGCAGCTGCAGCATCCGTGGCGCGCGCGGGCCGGACGCCCTCGAAGGCCCGCGACGGGAGCGGCGTATGCTCGCAAAGTGGTGAGGAAGGGACTGCGCTCCTTGGGGGTCGCTGCAACGGCGGTTGCGCTTGCGATGCTGGCTTGGCCGGCTGCCGCGCCGGCATCGGCCGCGGCGCCCTTCGGTCACGCCTGCATCCCCGAGAACGGCGTCCGCTTCTGCCCGACGCCGGACCTCGCCTCCCGGGTTCCCTCCTTCGACGGGGTGCCGCTCGACGTCGACGTAACCCTGCCGGCGCAGGGCAAGGGCCCGTTCCCGACGATCGTCATGCTGCACGGCTTCGGCGGCAGCAAGACCGACTTCGAGTCGACCACGCCCGCCGGGCCGGCGCCCGAAGAAGCCGGCAGCGGCTCGACGATCTACCGCTACAACAACGACTTCTACGCCCGCCGCGGCTATGCCGTCGTCAACTACACGGCGCGCGGCTTCGGCGAATCCTGCGGGGGCGGCCCCGGCGGCGATCACGCGGGGGCCTGTGGCACCGGCTACATCCGCCTTGCCGACAGCCGCTACGAGGGCCGCGACACCCAGTACCTGCTGGGACTGTTAGCCGACGAGGGCGTGGTGCGCCCGCGTGCGATCGGAGTCACCGGCATCTCTTACGGCGGCGGCCAGAGCATGGAGCTGGCCTTTCTCCGCGACAGGGTCCACCGCCCCGACGGCAAGCTCGGCCCCTGGCGCAGCCCCGACGGCAAGAAGATGGGGATCGCCGCCGCCTATCCCCGCTGGCCCTGGTCGGACCTGGTCTCGGCGCTGATTCCGAACGGGCGCGATCTCGACACCGAAGTTGCCGGGCCAGAACAGAGCCTGCGGCCCTTCGGGGTGCCGATCGGCAGCTACCTCAACGGCCTCTACCTGAGCGGCGTCCTGCGCGGCTACTACTGCGGCGGCGCGCCGGCCTCGTTCCCCTGCACCGACGCCGAAGCGAACATCGCCCAGGACAAGGCCTATATCGATGCCGGCCCGCCGCTCTCGCCTGAAGCGGTGGCGGCGCTGAAGGGGATCTACCGCAACCACGGCGGCTACCCGCTGCGCTTCGGCAAAGACGCCTCGACGCCGGCGCCGCTGCTGATCGAGAGCGGCTGGACCGACGAGCTCTTCCCGGTCGAGCAGTCGCTCCGGGTCTACGGCTACCTGCGCTCGCGCGACCGCAAGGCGCCGGTCAGCCTCCAGCTCGGCGACCTCGGCCACAGCCGCGGCTCCAACAAGGCCGGGCAGAACCACTACTTCAACAACCAGGCGGCGAAGTTCTTTGCCGCCCACCTGCTGGGGGCAAGGAAGGGCCCGGCACCGGGGCTCGTCACCGCCTTCACCACGACCTGCCCGATCGCGACCCCGGACGGCGGGCCGTTCAAGGCGATCGGGTGGAAGGCGATCCACCCCGGGACGTTCGGCTTCGGCTCTGAGGCGCCGCGGGAATTCACCTCGAGCGGCGGCAGCTCAGAGATCGCCCGCGCCTTCGACCCGGTCTTCGGCACCAGCGACGCCTGCAAGACGATCCCCTTCGCCGCCGAGGAAAACACGGCCACCTACTTCCGCGCGGTCAAGCGGGGCTTCACCATGCTCGGCCGCCCGACCGTGGAAGCTCAGATCTCCAGCACCGGCCAGTTCGGCCAAGTCGACGCCCGCCTCTGGGACGTCTCCCCGGAAGGGACCCAGCTCCTGGTCGACCGCGGCGTCTACGCGCTGAGGAGCGGCCAGTCGGGCCAGATCGCCTTCCAGCTGCACGGCAACGGCTACCGCTTCGCCAAGGGACACAAGGTGGAGCTGCAGCTGCTCGGCCGCGACTCGCCCTACTACCAGGCGGGCAGCTTCCCCTACACCGTGCGCGCCTCGAAGCTGCGGGTAACGCTGCCGACGCTTCAGCGCGAGCCGCGCTGAGGGTTTCACCGAGCTTCCTCCGGGAACCAGTTAGAGCGTCCTTTCAAAAGGAGGAGAGAGATGTCGACCGTTCTGGTCATAGTCATCATCATCGTCGCCCTGATCGCGATCGCGCTGCTGGTCGCCGCCGGCCGCCGCACCAAAGAGCGCCGCGAATACGCCCAGGTGCAGGGCGAGGCCCATCGGGACGACGCCCGTCACGACGTCCACGAGCACCGCGAGCAGGCGCAGGAGAGCCGCACCGAGGCGGCCGTCGCCGAGGAGCGCGCCGAGCGCGCCAAGGTGGAGGCGGAGCTGAACGAGGAGCGGGCCCGCAACCGCGAGCAGGACCTGCGCGAGAGCTGAGAACCTGGCGAGGCCTGCGCTAGGCGGCTTCGGTGAGCGACGCGGGGTGCTCGGCCACCAGGGCCAGCACCTCGGGTGCGTACTTCGAGATGAAGCTGGGGCCGACGCCGCTGATCGCGATCAGGGCGTCGGCGTCAGTGGGGCGCGCCGCGGCGATTGCCGTGAGGGTGCGGTTGCTGGCGACCGTGAAGGCGGGCTTGCCGGCGGCGGCTCGCAGGCGCCAGGCTTTGAGCGCCTCGAAGAGGGACTCGTCGGCTGGGGAGAGGTCGGGCGCCGGGGCCTTGCCGGCGGCGCTCTTGCTGGGCCGGATCGCGATCGTCTCGGGGTCGGGAAGCCAGTCGCGACTGTCGCAGACGTCGCAGCAGCGCTCCAGCGGCGCGCCGGCGGTGCGGTCGCTGAAGTGGTCGAGGAGGGACCGGCGCCGGCAGCGCTCGGAGTAGATGAACGATTTGATCGCGTGGTAGGCGCGCCAGCCCCGCTCGTGCGCGATCGCCAGCTCGGGGTCTCCCGCCCGCTGCTGGTTGAAGCGGACGAGCCGGCCGAGGTCGGCTTTCATCGCCAGCAGGACGGCGCGCGCCGGCAGCCCGTCGCGGCCGGCGCGGCCGGCCTCCTGGTAGTAGGCCTCGACGCTGGTCGGGATCGCCATGTGCCAGACCGAGCGCACGTCGGCTTTGTCGACGCCCATCCCGAAGGCGTTGGTGGCGACGATGACGTCGACCTCGCCGCTCATGAACCTGCCCTGCACCGCCGTCCGCTCCTCCGCCTCCATGCCGGCGTGGTAGGGGAGCGCCGCGGCACCGCCCTGGCGCAGCGCCGCCGCCACCTCGTCGGTGTCGCGGCGGGTGCCGCAGTAGACGATCCCGGGGCGGTTAGCCGGGTCCGCGAGCCCCGCCTCGAGCAGCGCCTGCCGCCGCGCCTTCGAGCCCTTCCCCTCCAGCGCGACGACGTCGAAGGAGAGGTTCGGCCGGTCGAAGCCCGAGCGCACCTGCAGCGGGTCCCGCATCCCGAAGCGCGAGGCGATCTCCGCTGCCACCGGCCGCGTCGCCGTCGCCGTGCAGGCCATCACCGTCGGCCGCCCCAGCCGCTCCACCACCTGCGGCAGCCGCAGGTAGTCGGGCCTGAAGTCATGCCCCCACTCGGAGACGCAGTGCGCCTCGTCCACCGCGACCAGGTCGATCGTGCGATGCGACAGCGCCTCGAGGAAGAAGTTGGAGGCAAACCGCTCCGGCGCGCAATAGACGATCCGCGCCTCACCCCGCACCTGCGCCATCGCCTCCCGAACCTCCTCGTCCCCCATCCCGGAGGAGATCATCGCCACCGCCCGTCCCTGCGCCGTCAACTTCTGCCACTGATCCCGCATCAACGCGATCAGCGGGCTGACCACGATCGTCAAGTCCTCCGTCGCCAGCCCGGGCAGCTGGTAGCAGAGGCTCTTCCCACCGCCGGTCGGCATCACGATCAACGAATCCCGCCCCTCCAGCGCCGCGACGACAGCCTCTCGCTGCCCGGCCCGCCAGCTCTCGTACCCCAGCCCCCGCAGTAGATCGTCAGCTTTTCTAGTGGCGTCGGTGGTCATCGACCGGCCAACTTAGACGTTCCTCCGGCGCGATAGGCCCACCGGCCGGCGCTCCTAAGACCCGCCTTGAACCGTCAGCGTCCCCCGCTCCTTGCTTGCGCCCGGGCAATAGATCGTGTACTTACCAGCGTCGAGCGTCAGCGAGAAGCTGCCGCTGAGGCCCTCGCTGAGGTCCTCCTTCTCGCCGAGGATCGAATCGCCGTCCATGATCTCGATCTCGGTGACCTTGGAGCTGCCGGCGTTCTCGGCTTCGAAGGCGATCGGCCCCGCCGGGGCGCTTGCCTCGTGCGGCAGGCAGCCTTCGTCGGTCAGTTGGAAGCTCAGCGTCTTCGCGCCCGCCGGGGCGTCTTCGCTGGAGCCGCAGGCGGCCGCGAAGATCGCCAGCATGCCGGTTGCCCCCGCGCACAGCGCTGCTCGGAGGTGGTTTCGGTTCATCTTGGGGTGGTGCTCCTTTTGCGGATGGACGAGAGTTAGGGCACCCTAACAAAGACCGCGCCTGTCGGAATGCGGACGGGAAGAAGCGGCCTCAGCTCGTATCGGAGTGCGCGTCTGGGTCTTTCGCCAGCGCCTCGGCCAGCTGGCGGCGCGATTCGATGTCGAGCTTGTCATAGGCGGCGCTGAGGTGGGCCTCGACCGTCTTCACGGTGACGAACAGCGACTGGGCGATCTGCTTGTTGGTGAGCCCGCTGGCCGCCAGCTCGGCCGCCCGCCGCTCGCTCGACGTCAGCGACTCGACGCCAATCGGCGTGTAGCGGCGAAGGGTCTCGCCGCTGGCCTCGAGCTCAGCCTGGGCGCGCCTGGCAAGCCTTGCCGCGCCGCAACGACGAGCGAGTCGAAACCCTTCGCGCAACGGCCCGCGGGCCTCTACGCGCTTGTTCGCATGGCGCAGAGCTTCCCCCAGATCGACCAGCGCGTGCGTACGCTCGAGCTTCCGGGGCGAATCTTCGAGCATCGCCACAGCGCGCCGTAAGAGCTCGATGCCCTCCTCTCCTCCGCGAGCTGCCGCGACCGCGCGAAGGACGTGCGCGACGGAGCTGGGGACGCCCGAGCGTTCAGCCCACTCCATCTGCTCTTCGGCCATGGCGCGAGCCTCGGCACTCCTGCCGAGAGCAACCAGCGTTCGGGCGGCGAAGGGGGCGGCAGAGACCGGGCCCCCGTGGCCGAAACCCATCTTCTCCGACTGATCCGCGAGGTCGGAGAAGTCGCCGAGGGCCTCCTCGAGCTTCCCCTGCTCAAAGCGCAGATGGCCGCGCACCAGCAATTGCAGGTTCGAGATCGGGTTGTCGGGCAGGGGACCGGCGGCCGCCCCGATGGCCAGCAGGGCCGCCTCGGCCTCCTCGAGCTCGTCCCGTTCGACCAGGATCGCGACCAGCGGACCCGTGTACAGCAGCACAAGCGGAGCGATTCCGGCCAATTTGGCGAGATCGAGGGCCTGGCGCATATCGGCCTCGGCCCGCACGAGGTCCCCATAGCCCCAGGCGACGAACCCGCTCAAGTACCACGCACGCAGCAGGTCAGGGGTCGCGTTGCGCTCGCTCGCGATCTCGAGGGCGCGCTGCGCCGCGCGTTGAGCCGCGTCCATTTCGTCGGTGACGACGAGCATCGTCACTGAGATCGGGGCGGCGATGGGGTCGGTCTCCTCTTCGAAGATGACGCCGTCATTGCCAAGCGCCCGCTTGGCGGCGTCGATGCCTTTCTGCACCGGGGTCAGGTCGGCCATCGCGGCGCGAACTTCCATCGCGGCCGCCAGGCGACCGGCTGGGCTTTCCGGGTCGATCTGGTCGGCGTATCGGCCGAGGTCCACCCTCGGCAGCGACGGCACCACCAGGGCCAGCGTGCTGAGTTGCGCCTCCAGTTGGAACGCGCGCTCGACGTCGTCATCCGCAATCGCGACCTCAACCGCGTCCCTGAGCGTCGAGGCGGCTTCCGGCAGGCGACCGCTCATCGTCATCGACGCTGCCAACTGGTCCGCCCAGCGATTGCGCAGCGACGGGTTGCGCTCCATCTCCTCACGAACGGCTGCCTCGATGCCGGGCAACACCCCGTGGTCAGCGGCTCGGAAGCCGGCGGTCAGCAACGGCTCCAGGACGGCGGGCTTGAGGTCCGGCGGCGGGGGCTCGCGCATGGCCCGGTTGAGGTAGGCGATGGCGGAACGCGGGGCGCCGGTTTCAATCGCGCGATTGCTCGCCTCGATCAGGACCTCGACCGTCCCGCGATCGCCCCGCGGCTCGCCGGCCAGGAGCTGCGTGGCGATCTGCTCCGGGCTCGCGTGGCGTTCCCGCAACAGCTCCGCGGCGTGAGCATGCGCATTCGCCCGCTCGCCTGCCGGCACGTCCGCGTAGATGGCGTTTCGCACCAGTGGGTGGATGAACCGTGGCGAAACATCGCCCTCGAGGATCGCACTCTTGCGCAGTTCGTCGGCCGCGCTCCTTGCCACCTCGATCTCGAGCCCGGCCAGCTCGGCAACCAGGCGAACGTCGGTTTCCTCGCCGAGAACGGCAACCGATCGTCCCACCTTTTCAGCCTCTGGGCTCAACCGCGCGAGACGCATCAGCGCCGTCTTTGCCACCCGATCGGGCGCCAGTTTTCGCACGTCGTCGATCTGATCGGCGGTGGGGGAGATTTTTCGCTCCATCAGCGTGCGGGCCAGCTCGCAGAGCAGAAACGGGTTCCCACCGCTCACCTCGTGACAGGCGCCGACGAACGTTGGCTCCGGTGGAGTAGCGAGTTCTTGACTCAGCAGGACGGACGTTGCTTTCGTACTCAGGGGAGTCAGGGTAAGGTTGCGAACTGCGGTGTCAGTAAGGATTTGCTTCAAATGCTCGGAAGCCTCCAGGGATTCCGAGCGCGCGGCGATCAACAGCAACACCGGTAACTCCTCTATTCGCGGCAGCAGGAAACTCAGATAGTCGAGTGAGGCCGCATCGGCAAGGTGTGCATCGTCGACCGCGAGCAGGAGCGCCTTGCGCTCGGCCATCGCCGCGGTCACCCAGTAGAGGCCATGCAGCACTGCGATCGAGTCAGGATTGCCGTCGCCGCCATCCAGCCCCAGTGCCCCACGTGCCGCTTCCGCGCCTTCCAGGGCCGACTCCCGTTCGTCCAGGGACAGCGCTGCCACCTGCGAAGCGAAAAGTTGGCGCACTAGCGAAAAGGGAAAGTCGCGCTCCAGATCGGTAGCCCGAGCCGATAGGACATTCGCACCGCTCTCCAGCCCGGCCGCGCGCACCTCTCGCAGCAGCCGAGTCTTACCGAGGCCGGCGCTCGCCTCGACCGCTAAGGCTCCGCCTCGTCCAACCAAGGCCTCGCCGAGAGCGGTCTCCAACTCCGTCAGCTCTCGCTCTCTCTCCAATAACTCCGCCACCCGCATTGCCTCCCGTTAGGCCCTGCACCGATCTTAGGGTCGATCTTAGGGTGTAGCCCGGTACCAACTACCCATGGAGGAGTGGATACTCGCGGTGCATGAGAGTAAGGCTGATCGAACATGGTGTTTTGTTACCCCCACCCCTTCCTCGTGGTGAGGCCGATCAGTGGCCGAAAACGGAGGCAGGAGCGCCCTCGAACCGCTCGTGTGCCTTCCTTTCCAACCCCAAGGCGGGACAGCAGTGTCCGGTGGCGGCAGTGTCGCCGCCACCGGACGTTTTCTTTTGTTGTCACTGTGGTGCGGCCCTTCGTCCTTCGAGGATCTAGCTCGCCACAAGGGGGGAGGGCTCAGGGAGAGACGCCACCTAGCGGCGGCGGACGATCGGCGCCGTCAGGGAAAGTTCAGGCGGGGTTCTCGGCGGCGCCGACGCCGCCGCGGGGCCGGACGCGCCCGGGCCGGATGCGCAGCCCCTGCGGCCAGAGGACGTACAGCGCCATCGGCACCGCGTAGGCGAGGTAGACGGTGACCTCGATCACCGTCGGGGTCGGCTGCAAGCCCAGCATCCCGGTCAGCAGCGAGCCGGAGATCGTGCCGGGCTGGACCAGCCAGGAGAGGTCGAGCGCCTGGCCCTGGAGGCTGTTGATCCAACCCGCCTCGTGGCCGGTGTGGGCCGAGGTCGCCAGCAGGCCGGCGGCGACGAAGACGAGGACCAGGCCGGTGAAGCGGAAGAAGCGGGTGAGGTTGATCCGGACGCCGCCGCGGTAGAGGCCGAGCCCGATCGCGATCGCGGCGACCAGCCCGAGCACGCCGCCGGCGCCGGCGGCGGCGGTGTCGGTCGAGTCCTGGAAGGCGGCGAGGAGGAAGACGGAGGTCTCGAAGCCCTCGCGCAGGACCGCGAGGAAGGCCATCGCCACAAGCGCCAGGGTGGAGCCCGTGGCCAGCGCCGAGGCGGCCTCGCCTTCGAGCTCGGCTTTGATTCCGCGGGCGTGGCGGCGCATCCAGACGATCATGTAGGTGACGGCGCTGACCGCGATCAGCCCGACCACGGTCTCCAGCTGCTCCTGCTCGCGCTGGGGCAGCTGCTGGCCGACGACTTCGAGGGCGACGGCGACGCCGGCGCATAACGAGATCGCGATCGCGACGCCGACCCACATCTGCCGCATCGCGTCGCGGCGACCCTCCTTGACCAGGAAGGCGGCGATGATGCCGACGATCAGCGAGGCCTCGACGCCCTCTCGCAGGGTGATGACAAACGTGGGGATCATGCGTGGTTGGGACTCCTCGGATTGCTTCGCGGGCGTTAGGCCGCCCTAATTAGGAGTCCCGAAAACCTAGCACGACGCTAGGTATTGTTGGCCGGCCGAACCGGGGGGGCCTGAGAACCCCTGGAAATGACGGTTAAGCCTGGGCGGGCAGCCAGGGCTCCGACCAGTGCGCGACCCCTCGCATCAGCTCTTCGGCCTGCTTCGGCCCCCAGGTCCCCTTCTCGTAGGGATGCGCCGGCCCCGGCTCGTCGAGCAGGGGCTGGACCACCCGCCAGGTCTCTTCGATCGCGCTCTGGCGGGTGAAGAGCTGGTGCTCGCCGGCGAGGGCGTCGCCGAGCAGGCGCTCGTAGGGCTCGGGATCCTCGCCCGGGACCTTCTCGAAGAGCACCTCGAGGTCCGCCGCCTCGAAGGCCTCTTCGCCGGCCTTCTTCGCGTAGAGGCGCATCCGCGAGCCGGGTTCCGGCTCGATCCGGATCGTCATCTTGTTCGGTTCCGGCGTCCTGCCGTTGCCGACGCCGAGCCGCGGCGGCCGCTTGAAGGCGACGGTCACCTCGCTCGACTTCGCCGCCAGGCACTTGCCGGCGCGGACGAAAAAGGGGACCCCGGCCCAGCGCCAGTTGTCGATCTCGAGCTCGACCGCGGCGAAGGTCTCGGTGGTCGAGTCCGGCGCCACGTCCTCAACTTCGCGGAAGCCCTCGTACTGGCCGCGCACGTAGCGCTTCGGGTCGGCGGCCCGCATCGACTTGAACAGCTCCAGCTTCTTGTCGCGGACGCTGTCGGTGTGGTTGCCGGTCGGCGGCTCCATCGCCACGATGCCGAGCACCTGCAGGGCGTGGTTCTGGATGACGTCGCGCATCGCCCCGACGGCGTCGTAGAAGCGGCCGCGGTCCTCGACCCCGAAATCCTCGGCGATCGTCATCTGCACGTGGGAGACGTGCTCGCGGTTCCAGACCGGCTCGAGGATCGAGTTGGCGAAGCGCAGGTAGGTGATGTCCATCACCGGCTCCTTGCCGAGGTAATGGTCGATGCGGAGTATCTGCTCCTCGGTCAGCACCGAGCAGAGCTCGGTATTGAGCTTGCGGGCCGATTCGAGGTCGTGCCCGAACGGCTTCTCGATCACCACGTGGGCGTTCTCGGTCAGGCCGGCCTTGGCAAGGCCCTCGACGACGGTGGCGAAGAGTGAGGGCGGGATCTCCAGGTAGAAGACCGGCCGCCTGGCGTCGCCCAGCGCCTCGCCGACCCGCTGGAAGGTCTCCGCCTCGGCGTAGTCGCCCTGGACGTAGGAGAGGCGCTTGGCGAGGCGAACGAAGACGTCCTCGTCGGGATCGCCGACGGTCGCGCCGATCGCCTCCCGCGCGTGCTCCCGCAGCTTCTCGTCATCCCAGTCGTCGATCGCGACGCCGACGATCGGGAGGTCGAGCTTGCCGGCGGCCTCCAGCCGGTAGAGCGCCCGAAAGGTCATCTTCTTCGCCAGATCGCCGCTGATCCCGAAGATCGCGAGAACGTCGGCGGCCTTCCCAACCTGCGTGGCGGCGCCCTTTCTCATCGGCGCCAGGCTATCCGAGCGGAGGGCTCGCGCTCGAAACCGTCTCAGTGACCCATATAGGGATTCTGAGACGGTTTCGGTGAAAGTACGATGGTCGGCGCGGGCCCCTGCCCGCTCAACCCACCCTGCAGCGGCTACCAGCGGAGGTCTTGATGCAACTCGGAATCGTCGGGCTCGGTCGGATGGGGGCCAACATGGCCAGGCGCCTGATGCGCGACGGACACGAGATCGTCGCCTACGACGTCAACCCCGACGCCGTCGCCCAGCTCGCAGGTGAGGGCGCGACGGGTGCCTCTTCGCTGGAGGAGATGGCGGCGAAGCTGAGCGCGCCGCGCTCGGTCTGGATCATGGTCCCGGCCGGGGAGATCACCGAGCAGACGGTGGACGGCATAGCCGCCGTGCTCGAGTCCGGCGACGCCATCGTCGACGGGGGCAACTCCTACTACCGCGACGACATCCGCCGGGCGGAGAAGGTGGGAGAGAAGGGGATCGACTACGTCGACTGCGGCACCAGCGGCGGCGTCTTCGGGCTCGAGCGCGGCTACTGCCTGATGATCGGCGGGCCGGAGCGGGCGGTCGAGCGGCTCGACCCGATCTTCGCCAGCCTCGCCCCCGGGGTCGAGTCGGCCGAGCGCACGCCGGGCACCTCGGGCGACCCCTCGCCGGCCGAGAACGGCTACCTGCACTGCGGCCCCAACGGCGCCGGGCACTTCGTGAAGATGGTCCACAACGGGATCGAGTACGGGATCATGGCCGCCTACGCCGAGGGGCTGAACATCCTCGAGAACGCCAACGCCGGCAAGGTCGAGCGCGAGGCCGACGCCGAGACCGCTCCGCTCGACCATCCCGAGTACTACCAGTACGACCTCGACCTGCCCGAGGTCGCCGAGGTGTGGCGCCGCGGCAGCGTGATCGGCTCCTGGCTGCTCGACCTGACCGCGGCGGCGCTGCGCGAATCCCCCGACCTCGGCGATTTCGCCGGCCGGGTCTCCGATTCGGGGGAGGGCCGCTGGACGGCGATTGCCGCAATCGACGAGGGAGTTCCCACCCCTGTCCTGACGACGGCGCTGCAGGAGCGTTTCTACTCGCGAGGCCTCGGCGACTTCGGCGACAAGGTGCTGTCGGCGATGCGCAAGCAGTTCGGGGGCCACGACGAGAAGACGAGCTGAGGAGGGAAGCAGTGTCGATCGAGCTGGAGGTGGCCGGGGACGAGAGGGCGGCCGCCAGGCGCGCCGCCGAGCTGATCGCCGCGGCCGGCGCCGAGGCGGCGGGCGAGCGAGGGGGCTTCGAGCTGGCGCTGAGCGGCGGTCGCTCGCCCTGGGCGATGCTGGCGATCCTCGGCGAACTCGAGGAGATGCCGTGGGCGCGGACCCAGCTGTTCCAGGTGGACGAGCGGGTCGCCGCCCCCGGCAGCGAGGACCGCAACCTCACCCACATGGTGCTCGGCCTCTCGATGGACCACCAGGCGTCGCTGCGGCCGATGCCGGTCACCCAGCGCGACCTCGACGGCGCCGCCCGCGAATACGAAAGCTCGCTACCGGAGCGCTTCGACCTGGTCCATCTCGGCCTCGGTCCCGACGGCCACACCGCCTCGCTCGTCCCCGACGATCCGGTCCTCGCCGTCGGCGACCGCCGCGTCGCGATGACCGGCGGCTCCTACCGGGGCCACCCGCGCATGACCCTCACCTACCCGGAGCTCGGCAACGCCCGCCGCATCCTCTGGCTCGTGACCGGCGCCGACAAGCGCGAGCCGCTGGCGAAGCTGCTGGCCGGCGACGAATCGATCCCCGCCGGTCGCGTTCGGAACGAGGAGATGGTGGTAGTGGCGAGCGAAGCGGCAGCCGCTGGGTAGGCGTTAGCGAATCCGCTAACATTTAGCCATGGAACGGCAGGCATCACCCCGCGTCTCCTCCTCGGCACTGGTACGCGAAGCTCAGCAGAGGAGTGGCTTGAGCCAGGCCGAGTTGGCCCGGCGGGCGGGCTTACCGCGCTCGGTCCTGAACGCTTACCTGAGGGGTCATCGCGAGCCAGGAACCGACGCTCTCCTACGAATCGCCTCTGCCGCCGGCCTCGAGCTGCACCTCGAGGAGCGGCGCCCACCCGTCGACTCCGAGCGCGCCGGCAGGATCCTCGTCCAAGTGCTTGAGCTGGCGGAGGCCCTGCCCTTCCGACCCCGCGCCGAGATGCAGTTCCCGAAGCTGGCGGACCGTCTGGGCGGAGGCGGAGTTCACACGTGATGAGCGAGCTGGTCGACAAGCTGTTCGCGATCGACGACGCGCTGCGGGCCGCCTCGCTTCCCCATGCGTTCGGCGGCGCGATCTCCCTCGCTTACTGCGTCGAGGAGCCGCGGGGCACCCGTGATCTCGACGTCAACATCTTCTGCGATGCGGCTGCCGCGGAGCGAGTCCTGGCGGCGCTTCCGGACGGAGTCGGTGTCAGCGACGACGACGTGGAGACGGTCAGGCACGAGGGCCAGACGCGCCTCTTCTGGGACGGTGTTCCGGTCGACGTCTTCCTCAACAACCTGCCTCTGCACGAGGAGGTCGCCAACGGCATCGTCTGGGTGCCGCTGCAGGGTCGGAAGGTCCCCGTTCTCGATTGCGCTTCGCTCGTCATCTTCAAGTCCTTCTTCGATCGGACGAAGGACTGGGCCGATATCGAGGCGGTCGCGTTGGCGACGCCGGAGGACGTCGAGACCGCAACCAAGATGGTCGCTGGACTCGTCGGCGAGGACGACCCCGCATACCGCCGTCTCGCGGAGATCTCTGCCGTGAACCCGCCCTGAGCGTAAGCTCCACCGAATGAAAAACCCGGGTGTCGCAACTGTCCCGCCAACCGCCCGGGCCGGCACCGTCGAGGTGCTTGTGGGCCTGCTCGCGGAACTGGACGTGGCGACTGAATCGGGGGTCTTCTACGACCGCGTCTGCCGGGCGGTGTGCTCGCTGACGACGATGACGCGAGCCGCGCTGTTGCTGCACGACAGCACCTACGGGGCGGTGATCCCGATGGGCTCGCACGGGCTGGACCCAAAGCTGGTCAATCGGATCGAGGCGACGCTCGACGAGACGCCGATGGCGGCACGGGCGCTGCGGGAGGACCGGGTGATCGAGGTCACCGGCGGGCTCGAGGGCCACGTGCCGGCGCGCTACGCCGAGCTCGCCGACACCAACTGCCTCACCTGCACGCCGATCTCGGCGGCTCGCCGCTGGCTCGGCGTGATCATCGCCGACCGCGGCGGCGAGGACTTCGAGCTCGAGGACGGCGAGAGGGAGACGATGCTGACCCTGGGGAGGCTGGCGGCGCTGACCGCCAGCGTCGAGCGTTCGACCGAGCAGCGCGAACGCGAGCGCCGCCTCGCCGAACGGGTCGAGCTGACCCGAGAGCTGCACGAGAACGCGATCCAGCGCCTCTTCGGCGTCGCCCTCGCCCTCGGTTCCGAGCGCGGCCTCTCCGAGGAGGAGCGGCGGCGCTGCCAGGAGGAGCTGCGCTCGGTCGTCGGCGATCTGCGCACGGCGCTGACCAGGCCGGTGGCGGCGATTCGGCGGCCGCCGAAGGCGAGCCTGGCGGAGGTGCTGGAGCGGCTCGCCGGCCGCCGCCAGGAGCTTCGGCTGGAGTGGGAAGAAGACGTCGAGGTGCCGGCCGACCTCGAGCCGCTGGCGCAGGCGGTCCTCGCCGAGGCCCTCCGCAACGCCGACCGCCATTCGGAGCCGAGCACGATCGAGGTCCGCGTCGGCTCCGACGGGGAGACCTTCACGCTGGCGATCGAGAACGACGGCGTCGGCGACGGTCGCGCCACAAAAGGGGGCGGCCTCGGCCTGCGGCTGGCGGCGCTGGAAGCGCTCCGCTACGAGGGGCTGGTCGAGTTCGGCGCCCTTCCCGCCGGCCGCTGGCGCGTTCGCCTCCTGGTTCCGGTGGGCTGCTGATGGCCTCCGAGTCGGGGAAGCTGAAGGTCCTCGTCGTCGACGACCACGACGTCGTCCAGTGGGGCTTCCGGCTGCTGCTGGACAAGCAGAGCTGGGTCGATCGCTGCCTTGCCGCCTCCAATGGCGAGGAGGCGGTCGAGGTCTGCCGTCGGCTGCGGCCGGGGGTGGCCCTGGTCGACATGCTGCTCGGCGGCGAGTCCGGGGCGGAGGTCTGCGAGGAGATACGCAAGGCGAGCCCCGAGACCCGGGTCCTGCTGATCTCCGGCGCCGGGGTGATCTCCCCCAACGTCGCCCGCTCCGCCGGGGCATCCGGGTTCATCTCCAAGGACTGGTCGGCGGTCGACGTCGTCAAGGCGGTGCGGATGGTCTCGCTGGGGACGGAGGTATTCGCCGACCACGCCACGCTCGACTCACCCCTCACCGGGCGCGAGCAGGAGGTTCTCTCGCTGATCGCGACAGGCTCGACCAACAAGGAGATCGCCAGCCAGCTGCACCTCTCGCCACACACGGTCAAGGAGCACACGAGCGCGATCTATCGCAAGCTCGGCGTTCGTAACCGGGCCGAGGCGACGCGCCAGGCGCAGCGCCTGAAGATCCTGGTCTGACCCCCCGTCCGTCCGCCATCGGCCCCCCGAATGTCGGGGATCGGGCGACGACCGCGTCACCTCCGGCGGCCCCCGGACAACTATCCCTTCGTGGCGGCGGACACGCTCACGGCGATCCTCTTCCCGGGACAGGGAAGCCAGACGACCGGGATGGCGGCGGTCACCGCCGCGCAGCGCCCCGACCTGCTCGCGCAGGCCAGCGGCGAACTCGGTGCCGACCCCTTCAGGCGGATCGGCGAGAGCACGCGCTTCGCCCAGCCGGCGATCTACTGCGCCAGCCTCGCCCACTGGAAGCAGGCCGGCAGCCCCGCCGGCGACATGGTCGCGGGACACTCGCTCGGCGAGCTGGCGGCCCTGGTCGCCGGCGGCGCGCTCGGCGCCGAGGAGGGGCTGCGGCTGGCGGTCATCCGTGGCCGGCTGATGGACGAAGCGGCCGAGGCCAACCCCGGCGCGATGCTCGCGGTCCTCGGCGGCGATGGGCCGGTCCGCGAGCTGGCGGAGAGGCTCGATCTGGCCGTCGCCAACGACAACGCGCCTGGCCAGGTGGTCCTCTCCGGCAAGACGGAGGCCGTCGCCGCGGCGCGGAAGGCGCTGCGGGCCGACGGCGTCAGGGCGATCCGCCTCCCGGTCGCCGGCGCCTTCCACTCGCCGCTGATGGAGGACGCGGCCACTCGCTTCCGGGAGGTGCTGGAGGGGGTCGAGCTGGGCTCGCCGGAGCGACCCGTCTACTCCTCGACCGCGGCCGCGCCCTTCGCCGACGTCCGCGCCGGGCTCGCCGCCGCCCTGACCGAGCCCGTGGCTTGGGCCGAGACGCTGCGACAGATGCGCGATGGCGGCGCCGGCAACTTCCTCGAGACGGGCCCCGGCGAGGTCCTCACCGGTCTCGTCCGCCGCACCCTGCCAGAGGTCGCGGCGCGCTCGCTGGCCGAGCCGGAGGTTGTGCATGGCTGAGCCCCTGACGGCCACCGCCACCGCTTCAGCCGGCGCCCCTGCTCCCGCCGGTGCCGCTGCATCCACACACGGGCCCTTGCGCGGCGGCGCCGAGATCGCCGGGCTCGGCGTGGCCGTGCCGGAGACGCT